>JAABUU010000025.1_pt1 | contig 342914 bp, 420 predicted proteins | sample 5559301 | NCBI WGS metagenome assembly JAABUU01 (sample SAMN10711884, study PRJNA513360) | rock metagenome | isolation source: Antarctica rocks | place: Antarctica: Victoria Land, Richard Nunatak white
GGCCGGCCCCGCTGCGCGCCCGCGGCGCCTCCCAGAGCCGCAGCCGCGCCTGTCCCTCTGCTTTGACCGCCGCAGCCGGGCGCGCACCGCTTCAGTGGCCGCGGCGGACGTCCCGGCCGACGCGAGCGCGCCCAGCGCCTCGCCCCAGGCGTCGCCGACGGCGCGGCCAGGGTCGGCCAGCGCGCCGACGCACGCGCGCAGCGCCTCCTCGAAGCCGGCGCCGGCGGCGGCCCACAGCGCCGCGCCGCCGGCGTCGGCCACGGCGCGCACGACGCGCGCGGCCGCCGCGCTGGCGCCCGCGTCCGCGCCGTCGCGCACGGCGCGCAGCGCGACGCGCAGCGCGTCGGCCTGCGCCGCTGGCGCAGCGCAGTCAGCAACGCCCAGGCGGAGACGCAAACGAGCATCATATTGCCCTGCAGCTACCATGTGGCACTCGGGCGCCATGTGGTCGAGTGCAGCCGGTGAGGGCACCTGCACCGCGGGCGCGGCGCGATCGGCGTCGCCCAGGCCGGAGACAACCGCAGCCGCCGTGGCCAGCGCCTGCGCTCGCACCGCCGGCTCCGAGCCCCTGCGCGCCCGCTTAGCGGTGGCTGCGCCGCGGGCGCACAGGAACGGCCCTGCACAGCCCCATGCGACACCTGCCAACAGCTTTCCGTGCCAGGTGCGGCCTCATGCATGCCGGCCGGCGTGGCTGGTATGGCACTTTTATGCACAAGCATAACCATAACAAGCAATGGTGGATGCGGCATGCGAGAAAGCTCCCAGCAAGACAGGGCAGCAGCCGCCCACGGCAGCTGGCCTGCAGGGCACGCCTGGCGGCGTGCTTGAGGGCGAGCGACAGGGTCTCGGGGGCGCCAGAAGCCAGCGTGCGGCCGTGGGCGGCAGTCAGCGCAGTCAGTGCCTGCGCGCCATCTATTTATATGCGGAGGCCCTTCCTCGCCCGCACCCTCGCCTGGCATTGACCAGGCGCTCTTTCTGCATGCTGAGCATGTCCGCAAGGTGCGCGCAGGACAAGGACTCGGGCTCGCCAGCGCCCTGACGCCAGTTCATAGCAGGCCCTTGCTGCATGCACCTGTTCGATCTTCCGCCGCATGACCGTATGGCAATGAGAGATGCACCCCCTTCAGCCTCTCCGCTGTGCAAGCACAAAATGCGAGCGCCAGGCCCATCTGGGCCCGCGCCTGCAGGAGGCCCGCGCGGACAGGCGCGAGCAGGGCGCGCGTGAGCGCCTCGCGCGAGCCCAGGCTGGCCTGGAAGGCCGCTACGCGCGCGAAGAGCGGCAGCACGTCGCCGACCAGGAAGAGGCGCGCTAGGCACGCGCTCGCGAGCCGGCGCACCTGGCCGCCGCCGCCGCGGCCCGGCCCCTCAGCTCCGCCCAATGCGGAATGCGGGCGCGCAGTCTGGGCGGTGCAGCTCAGCTGCGGCGCCTGGCAGGCTCGCAGATCGCATGTTCTCTTCCCTTGTTGGCTTTGACTCGCATGCGAGTGCATGGCTGGCTGATGAGCATGGCAGCAGTCGCGTGAGCAGTCCTATGACCAGACCACCTGCCAACTGCAGACAAGGACATGCAAGGCCGTGGCCACAGGAGCATCAGAGACACGGCGGCAGCCCCTGCGGAGCGTTTGCGTCAGCAAGCCTTGCACAGCAAGCCAGGCGGAGCTGGCAGGTCTACATGCGTCTGCATGTCCATCTCATGCAGGTATCAGGGACCGCTGGCGCTGCGGCTTGATGCAGGGTATGCATGCCCCATGCGCTCGCAAGTTCCCTCAAGTGCACCACCCATTCAACATGCATTCACATGCACTCCTGCACCAGCCCGGCCTCTGTCAGGGCGCACGGGCGGCGCGGCGCCCTTGAGCAGCAGCTCCGCCAGCGCGTCCTCGCAGCGGCGCTGGTACTCGCGCACGCGCGCCACGCCGCCGCCGCCGCCGCCGCCGCCCTCCAGCGTGGCCTGCAGCTTCTGCAGCAGCTCCAGGCAGGCGGCGCCGTCCGCGGCCTGGCCGGGCGCGCGCGCGGTGCCGACCAGCAGCTCCAGCTCGGCGACCCACACGTGGAAGCCGAGCGCCTGGCGCGTGGGTGAGAGCGTCAGCGCCTGGCCGCTCGCACCAGCCGCGTGGCGCCAGTGAGGCGGGGTGCGAGCGGCTTCCCAGGCGCGCTCATGCTTGCCTTTGATAAAGGGCATCTGGCGTGACACCGGCCTCTTTCAAAACTGGTAAATAAGCGCTCGAGTATGGAACAGCGCGATGGGGAACTGGCTGGAACAGACACTGTGCAGAGAGTGCATGCAAATATATTGACAGAGGAGATGGTGGTGAGCACACTGTTTTGTGACGCCGAGCATGCAAGTATACAGCCATACGGTCTTTATATCTGATTGAACGTTGATTGGCCACGAGCGTGATTGACACTTGACACATCACTGTCTGCAGCGTTGAAGGGGAGCGGTGTCACCTCCTCCTCCTCCACATAATACTCCGTAGCATCAATGCCTGACATTGGTTCTTGCTGTGCAGCACTCAGACAGCTGGTGCGCTTCTGCGACTTAAGTGTGCAACATGCCAATAGCGCACTTGCTTTACAACGTGTCCACAAAGCATACGCAAGCAAGGCTGGGCACTGGTGCCATCACGGCGCAGCTAGCAGTATCGAGCTCGCTGCCAAAACAACAACCCACCAACGCTATAAAAAGAATTTGCAACCAAACTATTTTACTAGTGTACAAAAATGGATGGATGAGACATGTTTCTAAGCAGACAAAAGACATGCCAGAGCAGATGTTCACGTTGCTGGGGCAGGCAACACCATTCAGTAACCCGTTTACGCCGACAGAGCCACCTGTGTGTTGACAAACGCTGACCGGTGTGAAAGGCAGGACACAACACTCCGGAGCACGTGGTGCCCCGTCTCAAAACTCAGGCGGACGAGCCCTTGTTGGAGAGCTTGCGCGTCACCAGCAGCTCCAGCCTGCGGACCAGGCCCTGCGCGCAGGGCCTCTTGGCAGGGTCGACATCGATGCACTCTCGCCACAGGTCCACCACCGCCTCTGGGCACTCCTCGGGCGCCCTGCGCAACGACCACAGGGCAGTCTGACTTGGACGAGCGTGTGCACTGGACCAGCATGGGAAAGCAAGAGCTCACAAGCCCTGCCGAACCTCAAGGCGACAGCTCCTGTTCCGGGCACCATTATGCCAAGGAGCGGGACCTCTCGACACACACAAGTATGACCAGTGAGCGGCTCTGCGCCAGCTCTTGTGCGAAGAGGTGTGCAACAACACTACACATGCGGTCACCGGAGCCGTTTACCAACGCAGCGTGCCAGCACCTGGGCGGCCGCAGCGGCTTCCTGCCCTCCGCCATCTCGCCAGTAATAACCTGCACCACAGCCCATGGTTACTATAGTGGAGCGCATCATCATGAGCCCAGGAAGCTTCACCGCCAGCCAGGCAAGCATGATGAGAGACTTGGCGCTCACCTCCTGCATCACCACGCCAAAGCTGAAGATGTCGCAGTAGTAGCCGACCTCGCCGCCGATGAGCATCTGGGGGCACATGTGGCTCACCGTCCCTGCGCGCGCGCGGCCACACCGCCGTCAAGCTAGACATGGGCTCAAGCGCCGCCTGCCAAAGCTGCCAACAGCCGCAGGACCTCTGTCTGCACTTGTGCTCTTTGCCATGGTCCAGAAGCAAAACAAGGGCGGCCAGCCAGAACGCACACACGCGCGCGCAGGGCTCCCCTGGGGGGGGCGCTGCTCAGCGGCTTGGCAGCGCACCGCGGAAGGTGTGCGCGGCGACAGACTTGCACATGCACTTGCTCAGGCCGTAGTCCGCCACCTTGGCCACCGTGTGCGACTTGTCCAGGAAGATGTTCCCGGGCTTGATGTCCGCGTGCAGCACCTGCGCGCGCGTCCGCCCCTGGCCTCAAACGCCTCCGCGCGTACTTTGCAAGAGCGCCCCTTCTGTCCAAAGAGGGGCGCAGCTGATCTTGGCAAAGCTCTGTACCGCGGCCGCACTATTGCACGTGCTTTCACTTTGTCCACAACAGGCCCAATGCAGGTTGCAGACACGAGGGAAGCGCAGGGACGAAGGGCGCTGAGGCGGTGCGCAGCATTGAACGATAGAACGCCGCTGTCCAGAGCGCCACACCGCAGCCGAGCCGCATCGGCTGCCGGGAGCGCACCCCTTCGTTGTGGAGGTAGCTGAGCCCGCGCGCGATGCCCAAGCAGATCGCGCCGCCCCGCGCGCCCCACGCAAACCTGCAGCGCGCCCGGCAGGCGCAGGTCAGTCCTGCGGCTGGCGCGCAGCCGAGCGAGACATGAGGGGAGAGGGTATGCCCATCGTAGGCCAGACATTGGGCGCGCAGCTTGCAGGCCGGCAGCATGCCCGCCGCAGAGCGCCCCCTCTGGCGCAGTGCTTGGACGGCCGGGAGCCGCTGCCACAGACCCGGGCGCGCGCGCAGGCCTGAGCAAAAAACCTGCCACTCCCCGCACTGAGAACGCCGCCGTCCGCGCGAGCACGCGCGCGAGTGCCGGCGGGCGGCAGCCGGCATGCGCGGCACGGGCGCCGCGGCGGCGGGCAGCCGCGGCGCGCAGGGCTGGGGGCGGGGCGGGCGGCCGCGCGGCGCGCACCGCCGCGGCTGCGCGCTGTCCAGGAGCAGCGCGCGCGCCAGGTCGCCGCCCGCGCAGTACTCCGTGACCATCATCATCTGCGCGGCGCCCGCGCCGCCACGCTCAGCCCGCCGACGCCATCTTAGCGCCCCACGCCGTCTCAGCCCTGACGCCATCTCGGCGCTGACGACGTCTCAGCCTTGCAGCGCTGCTGCAAAATCAGAGTCTGGGGGCAGGGGTGCGTGCGCTGCTGGCATCCCCGGCGCGCACCGGGATGATGTTCACGTAGGCCGTGAGGAAGGTGAGCACGTTGGGGAAGCGCAGGCCGCACAGCAGGTGCGCCTCCTCGCGCAGGCTGCGCGCCGCCTCGGAGCCCCAGTCGCTGCGCAGCACCTTGACGGCGACCAGCGCGCCGTGCCACCGCCCCAGGAACACCTGCGTGTCCGGTGACAGGTTTAGGTATAGGGTGTCTGGCATCAGGCGTTGGGCAGAACACCTGCACAGTGACAGGTGTTGGTAGGGGACAGAGGCCGGCGCCGAAGCTGCCGCCGGCGCGGCAGGTGTCAGCTGCGGCGCCTTCTGGCTGGAGCGCTGCACGGCAGGGAGAAGGCAGCGGCTGGAGCCGCCGGGCAGCGCTGGCGGGGCCCAGCCGGGGCTGCATCGGGCCTAGCTCCGCCGCACCACCGCCGGTGAGGCACCCCCTGGGCTCCTAATCTATAGAGAGCCCGCCATTCCAAGTGCAGCTACCTGCATGTGGCACGGAAGCAGAGCAGCAGCCCTGCCCCCACTTGTCCCACACTGCGGGGGCTGCCTTGCCACGGCCGCCATGCAGCCACCCTGGCCTCTTGTGCGCAGCACACGAGAGCAGCACGCGCGCGCCCTGCCCCCGACCGGCTGGCCGCTCTCGGCCGGCGCCGGGGCAGCGGCCTGCGCACGATCTGCACACGGGGGCCGCGCTGGTCGAGCAGACGCGCGGCACTTCGAGCCGCGCAGGTTGGCTGCCGCGCGGCCGGGCGCGCGGCACGGGCGCGGGCAGGGGCGCGCGCGCCTGCCCGTACGCGCCCTCGCCGAGCAGCCGCGGCGAGCCGTCCTCGTTCTCGACCAGCCGCAGGTCCACACTGAGGCCGCTCATCGGGCCCTCGGCCATGCCCCAGCGCTTGAGCTGCCCGAGCGCGCAGGGCAGCTTGGTGGGCGTGACCGCGCCGCTGTCGTCCACGCGCAGCGTGCCGCCCGCGTCCTTGCCCTCGACCTGCTTGCAGTCGTGCTCCTTGCCCTCGGACCCGGGCGCCGACCCCTGCGCCGCGCGCTGGTTTCAGACCCGAGCGCCGGCCCCTGCGCCATGCGTAAGCTTGCCGGGGTGAGGCTTGCAGCGAGGGCACGCGATAGCAAGCAGGCGCGCTGGGTACGGAGCTAACGGCCCCTCCCCAGCTTCCATTGCGCTGCCCTCTCCAGCAGCCGCTGGGCTGCCGTTGCAGCATGAGGCGCTGGCGAACTTGTTGATGCAGAGCACACGCCATGGAACAGCCGGAGCTTGTCCTCGGGGCGGGGCGGCAGGACGGGCCGCGCACGCTCGGCGCATGTGCGCTCAGCAGCGCCTGCTTGCTGTACGCGGAGCCCGGCGCGCGCGCGCGAAGCGCAAAGTATGCCGCAGCCAGCAGCACGGCCGTGAGAAGCACCGCGCCGGCCGCGGCGCCACCAACTGCCACCGCCACGATGCTGGGGCGCGACAGGCCGCCAGCGCCCGCCGGCGGCGGCGCGGCCGGCGCGCTCGCGGCCATCACGGCCGCGACGGCAGCGGCCGAGCCGCTGTCCGGCACGCAGATCGCCGCGCTGCCCTCGCTGTCCACCTCCAGCGATCCAACTGTGCGCCCAGTCGCGTGAAGCTCAGCGGAAGAGAGGCCGGTGAAGTGTAACCATCATCTGCTCGCCACCAACAACTGCACATGGCCTGCTGCCTTGCGAAGCATGTCCTCTAAACTTATGCATCATATCGTCCCAGTTTGGGTAGGGTCATTCACAACTGAATGTCTGCACCTGGTGGAGTTATGGGCACGGGGTTGCCGTCGACCACGCTGAAGCGGCTGACGTCGTAGTCTGCATCATATATACCTGTATCCCGTACAACTGTGACGCCATTCTCGCTTGTCGTGGTACGGTCCTGGCTGCCAGGGCTCAACACCTGCACAGGCGCGCCCTAAGCTGCGTCAGTGCAAAACGGCTACAAGCCGTGATGTCAGTACCATGTCATGAGCAAGCTGGAGCTGCGACGCCCAGCAGCCTGACCAAGGCGCCTGGGGGCGCCCCAGCTGTAAATCCCTCAGACAGTCGCAACGGCCGGCCGCCGGGTCACCTGGGCGCCCCTGTCGCGCGGCGGCCCCGCGTGCCGCCAGTCGCAGTCGCCGCGCCCGTAGCGCGCGGACGACCAAAAGAACTGCGTGACGTTGTAGCGGCGCAGCGCGCCGCCCGGCTCTGCCGCCAGCGACGGCCAGGCGAGCAGGCCGCCGGCGTAGAAATAGCTCGTGTTGCTGGCGGCTGAGAGCGGCGCCGAGTTGGTGAGCACCAGGTCGCGCAGCTCCAGGCTGGAGTCGTTGCCGACAACGAGCAGCCACGGCAGCTGCGCGAGGTCCAGCGTCGACGCATTGCCGGACACTGCGCGCGCCCGTGCGCTGCTTGCCGCGGTGGCGCGGCTGTCACTTGCAACCGTGGCACATGACAGTTTTGCACGCCCGCAGCCGGCGTCCGCATTGCCAGGGCAAGCGCGCCGGTCGCAACCATGGCTGACTTTTCTCAGCAGGTGAGGGCCCCTCTAGCCCAGCACAGCTCCTTCTCCAGAGCATCCACGCCAGGTCGTTCTGCAACCCTCACGTCGGCCCCGTACGGCTCTTGCAGGGAATACCGAACGCGCTCAAGGGCCTCTTGCAAACAGCGCACCGGAGCGCAGCACCACGTTTCGCTGCTGCAGCCGCACAGGCTGGCGCCAGTCCTCCGCGCTCAGCCGGAGGGTCCCGCCGCCCACCTGCCGCGCGTGCTTGTTGGCGCTTAGTAAGGGCGCGCTGGCCACGCTTTGCCGAGCGCAGAGCCGCGGGTGTGAGCTGCGGAGCGCTCACGCTCTGGCCGGCCGGGTCGAGCACGACTTGCTCGACGCTCGCGTTGCGCAGCGCGGCAGCGAGCTGCGCCGAGGTGCGGGCTATCACTGGCTTTGTTGTACCTGCACCCCGCACGCCTGGTAACAACAGCTGAAGCTACGTGCTGCATGCTCTCCTTGAGCTCCAGCACTGGTCGGAACACAGGCACCCAACGCAAGCAAGCCGCCGCGTGAGCCTCACCTTGGCCCCATGCGGTCTGAGAGCAGCTGCAGCAAACCACCAGCACCGCTATATATGTGCGAACACTCCTCATTAGCTTTGCTGAGTAAACCGCTCGCGTGTCTGCGCTCCCTGATGATAGCAGAGCCACGCGCGATGCGCTGTGGCCTGCAAAGCTCAGCAGCACGCGCTCATGACGGAGCGCCGTTCGGGACGCCTGGCTGGTCCTTCTGTGTTCGTTAGCAAAAGGAAAGGCATAAGTAAACTGATTACTTGAGGCAACCCTTAAGTTTGCAGGAGTTATAGAGTGTGCTGACATGCACTGTACATCAAACTTTCAAATTTGAAAAAGTTCAAGCCTGCCGCACAACGTTGATCATCTATCCTGCGTAACAGTTTCAACATGGTTCCTAGCTTGACGAATAGCACTGGCATGCACCCAAGCTGGAAGATAGTGCGAAGTTACAGCGTCGTGCTGGGCTCGTGTCCAAAAGCAGCACAGCACACAGAGGGCAAGAAGTGTGTATGCGTCCCGGAGGCAGTGCAGGGCTTAAAGCAGAGCACAGCTCAAATGCGCAGTGAGGAAGAAGTGATGAGGCAGCACACAGGGCACAAAGTAGCGACTTGACTCAAGCCTCAACCCTCACAGTAAAAGCACTGGGTGCCCCGACTGGCAGACCAGGTCGACAACGTGCAGGACCGACACGACATGCAGGACCGTTGGCAAGGGCCGCGCCCCTGCAGGGACGGGGCTGTGAAGCGGTGCTGGATCGCCGCCGCTTGCTGCACAGCCACCAGCGCCTGGGAGTGGGCGCTGTGCGGGCCGCGCAAAGAAATCACCGAAGCAGACCTGCCTTGTTTGTTTTTACTGCGCGAGCCTGTGCAGCGCCAGCCCCCTCCAAACACCTGTGACAGACTCCGCCTCTGCATCAACTCGCGTTGAACAGTCCACCACACTCCAATATTGCGCAAATTGCAGCCGTGCAGCTGTCTGTCATATGGCACGGTCATCAGACGGGGCGCACTCCCCTGCAGCTCACGTGCGGGCGCGCGTGCTCCCTTAGCTTGTCCTGGCCCGAGCCGCCGCAGCAGCCGGGCGGCTAGCGCCATGCAAGCGGACGCGATTGCGGAGGGCGCGGTGCCTCGAGCACATGGGCCATGCACCACGTACGCACCAGACGCAATTCAAATACATTGGCGGCCTGGCCCGCACAGCGGGTCACGGCGCGCCGGCGGGGCGCACCGGCGCGTGCGTGCCGAGCGAGTGCAGCCCGACGCCCCAGTTGAAGAGCAGCGCCGGCAGGTCGTCGCCCGCCTCGCTGCTGCTCAGGCCGCAGCCCGCCGCGTACGCGGCCATGGCCTCCGCATACAGCCTCGCCGCCTCCGCCGCCGCCGCCGCCGCCGCCTGCCCGCGCCCTGAGCCTCGCACCGGTGAGCACGCTGGCGGGCGTGGCGTGGTCAGACAGTTGCGGGCCGCCCTGGCCAGAGATAAAGTGGTTCACTGCTGCGCACCTCTCTCAATGACAAGATGGCCGCTAAAATGACATGCTTTGGCCACTGCGTGGTACCAGCGCAGGGTCTGCACTTGCACGCGCATGGGACATGCACCAGACTCTCGATGCGGCCGGTCAGGCGCAGCGGGATTTGTTTCCCCAGGTGCTTCACGCTCAGCACACCTCCGCCCGGCAGGATAGTCTTTCTCATTCATCAGGTCATTGATGGTAATGCCAGCGCTTGGCGGCTCTGCCGGTGGTTCTGCTAAGCAGTGGCATCACCCTCGAGGACCTGATCGACGAGAACTGCCGGCGGAGCTGTCAACCGCTGGCATCATCATTAAGGACCTGACATATGAGAAAGCCTGTCCTGCCGGGCGGAGGTGTGCTGAGCGTCGAGTACCATGGCGCCACAATACTGCCACGCTTGCCTGACCGGCCGCTCCGAGCGTGTGGTGCGTGACCTGTGCGCGCTCGTGCGGGTGATGGGCGGGACACGGGCGAGTGGTGCAGACCTGGGCCTGTCTCGGCCGCGGGCGGGGACCTAGGCGCATGCGCGGCGGCTGAGCATGCCGCCCCGTCGGCCGCCAGCTCCGCGGCGGCGACCAGCGTGTCCGCCAGGTTGCTCCAGGTCTGCCAGGCAGGCCCGCAGCTGCTTGGCAGGCCAGAATGCTTAAAATAAGATGTCAGAAGAAACTGGTCGTCAAGCTGGTCGTCCGCCGCACTGCACACTGAAGTTGCCGCATCACTTTCTCGGGCTCACAAGGTCCTCCTTTTGCAGACACACGCTGTTGTCACCTTGTCAGGCCGGGACCCGCCCGCCAGCGTGTCCCGACTGCCCCAGGGCTCTGTAAGCAGCTGGGGCTGCTCACTCGCACTACTACAAGCGGGAGGAGCAGAGGAAACTAGGTAAACAAACACACTTTGACGTCAGGTTCGCCACTTGTCTCGACACAGCAGGCAGGCAAGCGTGAGGCTGGCAGGCCGCCGCTCGGGCGCACCAGGGCGTCCTCCTCCTGCGCCAGGGCCGCGCGGTACGCGCCCGCGGCCGCCGACAGCAGGCTGTGCGGGCGGCCTCCGGCGCCGCCGACCGCGCGCTCGGCCTCCGCAGCGGCCGCCAGCGCATTGCCCGAGTTGACCGCCGCGTCGGCGCGCACGCGCCCGTCGCCAGCGCGCACCTGTGCAGGGGCAGGGCGCTTTGCTGCTGCGCGCACCCAGGGAGCCCGCATGTCCCAGCTCCACATGAGGCTCCGCCAAGTCGAGGTACAGCTTGCTTCAGAGTCTGAATGAGGCGCCTTAGGCACACCAAGACGCTGGTGCCAACCTGGCACCCCTTCGGGCTCGCCATGATCCCCAGCACGACATGTAATGTATAGCCCTCACTGCTGCATGCATCCTCCTCTGAAACCCTCCTGAAGCAGAGCTTTGCAACAGGGTCACAGCAGGAAACGGCAGGGGTTCACAATGTGGCGCGTGCGGCTGCTCTAAAACCTCAGAGCCCTCGTGCCTTGCGGCAATGGAGCCGGCGCACGCGCCTGCTGGTAGGCCTGCACCGCGCGCTCGAACAGCGCCAGGCCCTGCTCGCGCGCGGCCGCCTCGGCCGCCGGCGTGAGCAGCGCGTCCGGCAGCGCCGCGGCAGCCGCTGCCAGCGCCTCGGCCCAGCCCTGCAGGCTCTCGCCCTGTGGCGCCACCGCCGCGGCACGTCAGTGCAGGGTCCACTGCCGCAGGTCTGTAGGCACTCCACTTCGACAACCTTGACACGCTGTGGCGCCACAGCCGCGCCACGTCAGTGCAGGGTCCACTCGTAGGCACTCCGTAGGCACTCCCCTGTGAGAGCCTTAGCGTGCTGTGCGCGCCAGCGGCTGGAAGCTCACCAGGCCGAAGCAGGCGTCCAGGTGTCGCTCGTAGGGCAGCGCCTGGGCCTGCTCCGCGTCCAGGGCGCGCTGGAAGGCAGCCTGTGCAGCGCGGCACTCGGCCAGTGACGCTCGCACGTTGCGAGCAACAAGCCGTTTTGCTGACACGGTCAGCCAGCTATTGGTTTGGCACCAAACAGTGTCTGGCAGACGTGAATGCGTGACCATGGCAGTCACCGCGGCCTGCCCATGCGCTCGGACTGCGTCCTCCCCACGCTTGCGCTCTGCTCGCTGCTGTAGCGCCTCCGCCTCTGCGCTTGCAGCGTTACCAATGAGCACAGTGTCATTTTTAACAGAGCTGACGTTGAAATCACGAAAGCCGTGGCGCGTGCCTTCAAGCAGTTGCGCTGTTGTGGCGGGACCGCTGCGCCCTTGTGACGACACTCTGGCGAGCGGCCCGCGGCCTCGAGGCTTCTCTGTCCTGCCAGACTTGGCCATACCAAAGCACGCGCGGGGCAGCGGCAGCTTTCCTTGAGTATGTGCGACTCGCACAGTGCACCACTGTGTACTCGCACAGTGCGAGTATGCAGTTGCTTAAGTCATGAATGTCAGTAATACACCCACCAACGCAAGCCGCCTCATGTTCAAAACTCTCCCCACTGTTGTTGCTCAGGTAAAAATAATTCCTTGCGGTTAGACAGACTCCGTTGACCCACAGGTGTGACTATGCATGTGCATGCCAGCCCATGCTAGAAGCAATGTCAGGACGTTGCTTCACTCATTAATATCCCAAGGGGCTGCACAATGAATGCAGCGCGCCTAGTCCTTATCCTCCATTCGTATGCAGCTCAGCCATAGTGCGCCTGCTCGCCCATCCGCAAGCCGCTGAGGGGGCTCACGCCGCGCCAGGCGCCAAGGTCCTCAGGGACCCCATGATACCCCGCGGCGGGCTCTGCTCCGCGGGCGCCGTGGTAGCCGTAGGCCGCCCGTGCGCCCCCGCGGCCGTCGCCCGCGGCGCGCTCCTCACGCACGCCGAAAGGCCGCTGCGCCTCGGCGTCGCCGCCGCGCGCGGCGCGGAACGCGCGCAGCGGGCTGATGTCGCGCAGCAGCTTGCCGTCCAAGCCACTCCCGCGCGGGCCCCAGCTGCGGCCCGCGGGCTCGGCGCGCGCGCGCGAGCCCGCACCGTCCTGCCAGAGCGCCGCCTCGTGGCCGCGCTCGGCGCGCCCCGGCGCGCCCCGGCGCAGCTCCGCCCGGCGCAGCTCCGCGACGAGGCGCGCCGCCGGCCCGCCGCCGCCGTGCTCGTCGTCAGACAGGTCGGAGGGGTGGCCGCGCCCGCCGGCGGGCGCCGCCCGGCGCCGCGGCCCCGCCGCGCCGCCGCCGCGCTCCGGCTTGGGCGCGGCGGGCGGCGCGGCGCGCGCGCGGTCCCAGGCGGAGTCCCAGGGGCCGCGGTCGACCACCGGCGCGCCTTCGGCCGCGCGCCTGCGCGGGGACGGCATGCTAGGGTCTGGATTAGGGTTTCTATGCTCACCGCGCGGCGCTGCGGAGCCGCTGCGCATCTCCGCGAGCAGCGCGTCGAGCGCGCCGCCCTGGCGGCGGCCCCCGCCGCCCCGGCCGGCCTCCGCGCCGGGCCAGGCCGGCGCGGGCGGCCGCAGCAGCGGGTCGCCGGCCTCGCTGCCGCTGGAGCTGCCGCCGTCGTCGGCCTCCGCGCCACGCTCGTCTGGCTCGATGGGTCGGAGCTGCCAGGGGTCCCGCTGCTCCCGCGCCCGCCGCCCGCTGCCGGCGAGCTCGCGCCACCCGCCTCCGTCCGCGCCGCGCGCGCTGTCTGGGCCGGCGCTCGTGCGCCGCCGCGGCGAGCGCCGCGCGTCCAGCTCCGGGGGTCCGCCCGCGGGCGCGGCACGCGCGGGCGGGTAGCGCTCCGTGCTGCGCCACGCCGGCGCGGCCGTGGCGTACGCGAGCTCATCGCGCTCCGACTCCCCGTGCGTCCGCGCGGCCCTGTCGGCGGGCGCGTCGACGCGCGCGCCACCGTCGGAGCGCCGGCGCTCGGGCGAGCGCCGGCGGTGACGCCCCGAGCTGGCCTCTCTGGCGTCATACAGGCCGGGCTCCTCCCAGGAGAAGCAGCCGCCGGCGCGGGGCGCCTCCGCGCGCCGGGGGGAGCCCGCGGGGGCCGCCGCCAGCCAGGCCAGCGCGCGCGCGCGGTCGCTGGCGCCGCCCCAGCCGCCGCGCGCATCCCACTGAGCAGAGTCCCGTCCGGCGCGGCCCTGCTCGCCGCGCTGCGCCCGCTCGCGCGAGCGCGGGCTGGCCGGCGGCGCGTCCAAGCCCGCCAGGGCGCTGGCAAGTTCGCCGACCGTCGCCGCGGCGCCGCGCCCGTGGCTGTGGCTGCCTTCAGCTACGGACCCCGGCCACCCGGCCCAGAGCCCCTCGCCCCCGCTTCGGCCCTCCTGCGGGGGCCCCAACCAGTCGTGGCCGCGCCCGCGCTCCGGCTCCCGCTCGTCCAGGCGCCAGTCGTCCCGCTGGTCCTCTTCATGGTGCCACTTGTGCCGTTCATGGAGCGGCCCGTGGGGCGACGCCAGACCCTCCTCCTCTAGCGGCGGCAGGGGTGCAACGGCGGCGGCGCGCGCCCGCCCGCGCCGTGCATGCCCGGCAGCGGCAGCGCCGGCCGCGTCGGCCGCCTGGCCATCGCTCGCCCGCTGCTCGCCCCGCTCGCGCGCGTCGTGGCTGGCGGCGGCGTCCGGCGCGGCGTGCGGCGAGTGCTCGCGCGGGTCGGGCGGCGCCGGCGCGTGCGGCTGTGCCGAGGAGGCCGTGCTCGGCGGCTGCTGGCACCTGCGCGCCGGGTTTAAAAAGCCTTGAGGTGTGCCTTGAAACGGTCTGCGCACTGGTGGCTCATGGCCAGACGTCCGGTGCGCTGAGCATATTGTTGAGCACAGCAAGCCTCAGTGGGTCTCCTGCCAGTCAAAGGCTGGGCAGCTTGTTAAATACTCGGCCGCACTGCCACGCCGGCGCATCAACAGGCCCTGCAAGTGTAGGCCGTTGCGGCTCTCTGCAGCATTGCGGCTCTCATGGTGCGGCGCACCGCTGCGGCGTGAGCGCGCTCGCGGCCTGCAGCTGCCGGCGCGCCGCCGAATGGCGGGAGGAGGCGCCTGCGGAGTGCGGCGCCGCGCCGGCCGTCGCGCTGGAGGACACGGGCGTCGCAGTGGTCGACAGCACCCTGCGCCGGCGCCCACGGCAGGGTTGTTCAGGTGCAGCTTTGAGAGAGCCATTCCTCAATTCTGACCGCATGTGCAGCTTTGAGAGACCATGATTCAAATATGACCGCATGTGTTCCGACCTGCAGAGCAGGGCCGCAAGGTGTGCGTGCACCGCTGGATGACCAAGGCATGCACACGGACGACAACAGGCCCGTATAGAAATTTGACAGCAGCAAGTGCGACCAGGCATGCCAGAAGGCACTGCGCCATGCATCAGGACCTGCCGCACGGGATGTAAGCGCGCGTCAGCGCGTCTGGCGTCGCGGCCCCCTTATTTACTGCCTGATCCTGCACACGGCCACTTTTGCCGACCGCCTGCACAGCGCGGGCCGGGCGCCACCGGCAGATGTCGTCGTCCCCGCGGTGCTCCGGCCGCCAGGCGCCGCCGGCACGGCCGCCGCGGCCGCCCGACGCCGCCACCGCCGCCTCCGCCTCCGCCAGAAGCGCCTCCACGTGCCGACCGCTGTCGCGCGGCGAGGCCCGGGGGGAGCGCGCGCGTGGCGTGTGGCACGCGGCGGCGGCGCCGGGCGGCGGCGCGCGCCGCGCGGCGCTGCTGCCGCTGCCGCCGCTGCCGCCGCCCCCGCCGCCGGCCGCGCATATGCCGTCCGCCCGGCTGCGCGGACGCGCCCGTTCAGGAGTCCAGCCCGGCGCCGGGCTGCTCGTGTCGAGCGCGCCAGGCGCAGCAGCTGGCATGTTCAGAGGCTCCAGTGTGGCAAGCGCGGCGCCGGCACCCTCGTGGCCGGCCGCCGCCGGCTCGCGCGGCTCAGGCGCTGCCGCCGCGGCCCCCGAGCCGCGCGCCGGGCTGGGCTCCGTCGCCCGGCGCGCTGCAGCGCGCGCGGCCTCCGGCGATGCCGCCCGCGCCGCCGCCGCGGGCGCAGACGCCGGGCGGCGCGACAAGCCGGGCTCGCGCGCGGCCGCGGGCGGCTGGGCGCCGGCGTCCCCACCTGCTGGCGGCGCGCGCTCGTCCCGCTCCGACGCCGGGCTGTCACTGGCGCGCCTGTCAGCGCCGGCGCCACGTGCTGGCCGCGAGAGCTCGGCCAGGCACCCGGGCGCAAATGGCCAGTGCGGGCACCCCGGCGAGCGGCCCAAGCCGCCCCCGACTGGGCCGGCGGCCGGCCGCGGGCTGCCGAGGGCCTCGTCCCCGCGCGGCGATGTCCGCGCCTCCACGTCAGGCGCCCCGCCGGCGCCGCAGCCGGGGCGCGCCAGCTCCGCGGCCGCGCTGGTGCCCAGCCGCAGCGGCGGGCGGTCCGCAGACCCCCCGGTGGATCCCGTGAGCGACCCCGCCCGCGAGGCCGCCGGGGTCCCGCCGGCCGCTTCGGGCAGTTCCTCTGGCGCGGCGACCGGCGCCTCAGACTGCACGCCGCACTCCCGCGCGGCGCGCGCCGCCGGCGCCGGCCGCGGCTGCGGCGGGGGGGCGCGCGGCCCGGGCGCGGCCTGGGCGGCCGCCGCCCGCGCTTCCGCGTCGCGCGCGCGCTGCTCTGCGGCCGCCGCCCGGCCCGCCTCCGCCGCCGCCGCGGCCTGCAGCGTCTCTAGCTCCTGGGCACGCCCACGGCATGAGTGTCAGATACCATATGCACAGCCGGCTGCAGAGCCGTCCGGCACAGTGCGTGCAGGCCCGCCCTGATGGCGGGCCGAGGCACTGTGCGGCATGCTCGCTGCCGTCCCTGGGCGAGGCTGGCTGCATGCTGTGTGTGTCTGTAACTTGGGCCGCAGCGACGAGGGCTGTGCCGGCCGTGGCAGGTGGCTCGGCCCTGGCACCACGTGCACGCAGCAGGCCCCTGCTGGGAGCTCGCGTCTCCGTGCGGCTTGTGAGGCTACCTGGCGCGCGCCGTGCAGCTTGCGCTCGAGCTCTGCGGCGCGCGCCGCGGCCTGCGCGCCCGCGCCGCTGCCCTCCAGCAGCGCAACCGCCGCATCCTCCTCGGCCTGCCGCACGCCGAGCGCCGCAAGTTTGGCGCGCCCCCGCTCGTCCTGGCGCATGCGCGGCGGGCGCGACTGCGCAGGGCCACGTCTCGCGTGCAGCTGCGGACCAAAATTCGCGTGCGGTGACGAGGGCCGCGGGGGCGGCCGCGGGGCGCGCGCCTCGGCGCGCAGGCGCGCCAGCTCGCCGGCATGCGCGGCCGCGGCGGCCTCGGCGGCGCCGCGCGCGGCTGCGGCCTCGGCGCGCGCTGCGCCAGCCTCTCCGCGCGCCGCCTCCAGCGCGTCGCGCGCCGCCGCCAGCTCCGCCTGCGCGCAGACCCTGCCTGTCACCCGGAACCATAACCTATCCTGCAGACCTATCCTTGCATGCCGCTGCCCGCTCCGCCTGCGCATGGACCCTGCCTGCAAACCCGCGGGTCACGCTCGCCAGTGCGCCGCCGCCCAGCTGCGCAGACAGCGTGTGGTGTGCACACAGAAAATCGTACATGTACACTGTCCCAGCGCTGCTCAGAAGACACGGCCAGCTGCGGGCCGCACCCCGAGGTCAGACTCCAGGCGCGCCGCGCGCTCGCGCAAGACGCGCAGCGCGACCTGCAGCGCCTGCCCGTCGCCCGCGGCAGGCGGCGAGGCGTCCGCGGCGGACGCGCCAGGGAGCCCCCGGGCGAGCGCCCCGCGCTCGGCCCCCGGCAGCTGTGCAGCGCCAGCGCCGAGCGGCGGGGCCGGCGCCGGCGCCGATGCGGGCCTCAGCCCTGGCGCCGGCGCTGGGTCAGGACTGGCGGCCTGCGCGGCGAGCAGCCGCGCATTGAGCGCGTGCAGGCGCAGGATTTCCTCTCGCGCGGCTGCCACCAGCGCCGCCGCCGAGCCCGACAGGCCCGCCGCGGCGCCGTCAACGCCGGGCGGCGGCGCGTCCGTCTGCACGGCCACGTCAGCTTGCGGCGGCGCCTGCGCGCGGAAGCACGCGCCTTGTGAGAGGGCTGCCAACCCTGCAAACCCTAGACGAGACGGCAGGCGGAGCGCAGCACGGCCGGCCTGCGCCGGGCAGCCCGCTTCGCACCGCGCAGTGGGAGGCGGGGCTGACCTCTGCCTCCCCGTCGGAGTCGCCGAGGCCCAGCGCGGCCGCCCAGGCGGCGGCGCCGCCGCCGTCCCCGCGTGCCCGCGCGACCGCTGCCTCGCGCGCGGCCGCCAGCTCGCGCTCGGCAGCCGCGCGGCGCGCGCGCTCGGCGGCCAGCTCGGCCGCGGCGGCCGCGCGCGCCGCTGCCAGCTCGCGGTCGTAGCGCGCCGCGACCTGCGTGACGTCCTGCGAGGCGCGCGCCGCCGTGGTCGCGGCCAGGTGCTATGACAATGAGGTGTGAGCTGAGGGGGAGGCGCCGACGCAGGCCGGCGTAGGGCGGGCACGGCTCGGCTGACCCGAAAGGATTGGGGCGCTTGCAGGCGCGGCAAGCTATGCTCACACGTCTGGCTGGCAGGCGCGCCCCGCCTCTGCAGGCGCGCACACCGCCGACAGCACGCGGCGCAGGCGCGCCTGGGCCTGCAGCTCCGCGAGGCGCGCGTCCTGCCAGGCGCCGTTCGCGCGCGCGTCGGCCGCCGCCGCGCCCGCCGCGGCCGCGCCGGCCGCCGCGTCGGCCGCGGCCGCCTCCGCCGCGGCGGCGCGGCGCTCCGCGCCGCGCAGCGCCGCGGCCGCCGCGGCCGCATCGTCCGCGGCGGCCGCCCGCAGGCCCTCGAGGCGCCCCTCGGCGGCGCGCTGCGCGGCAGCGGCCTCGGCGGCGGCGCGCTGCGCGGCTGCGGCGGCCGCAGCCGCCGCCGCCGCGCGCGCGTCGGCCTCGGCAACCTGGCGCGCGCGCGCGCGCGCCAGGAGCCGCGCCTGCGCGGCCTCCATCGCCAGGCGCTCGCGCTCCTCGGCCTGCACGGGCGCCCGGACGTCTGCGCACACCCGACAATGCAAGCCGCATGCGCCACGCGCCAGCCACAGCGCCGGAGCTGCCCGCTGCGAGTGCGCGTCAGGGCTTGCGCGCCTCCCATGCGCAGGCACGTGCAGGGTGCGCTCCGGCACCAGCACACACACATGCGTCGGCGAGTGCATGAGGAGCACGCCTCCAGCTGCAGCAGCGAGCCAGCGGCTTGCGGCCGCATGCAGCGCTGACGCTGGCGCAGGACAGGGACCCTCCTGTGCACGCTCGCCCACAGCACCCCCGCGGCAACCCGGCCCGCCCTGGCAGCGCGCGGGCCCCGCGCGCGCGCCTGGGCGCGCTCCGCGGCCGCCGCCGCGCGCCGCAGCGCGCCGGCCTCGGCCGCCGCAGCGCGCTCGCGCGCGGCGGCCGCCTCTGCCGCCGCCTCCGCCGCGGCCGCGGCCGCGCGCGCGGCCGCCACGGCGGCGCCGCGCGCGGCCTCCAGCGCGGCCGCGGCGCTGGGGTCGGAGCCGGGGTCGCCGTTGCCGCCGCCGGGCAGGCGCGCGCAGGCGAGCGCGAGGTCGCCCTCGCACGCGGCGACGCGCTGCGCGAGCGCCGCCGCGCCGGCCGCCGACGCCTTCAGCCGCTCGTGGAGCGCCGCCGCCTGCCACGCAGTACCGGTCTGAAGAGGATGGTGGCGTTGCTTGAGGGATGGCCCGCACGCGCACGTCTTCAGCATACGCCTCACAGTAACTGCCCTGCTGTTCGCGATCACGCCGTCCAGCTGATCCACTGATCAGCGACATTTGCGAGCAGACGTCCGCTCGTTCGCCGTGCGCACTGCCCAACACCCGCGCAAAGCAAACAGCCACCCAGGCACCAAGCGCGCCGAGGTGCGCCCCCCGCACGACGCTGAGGTCATACCCAGCATGGTCTGTCCAGAACGCCCCGCACCTCGCCCTGCGCGTCCGCCAGCCGCAGCTCCGCGCAGCGCAGCGCCGCGCGCAGGTGCGCCACGCTCGCATGCAGCGCCGCGTCGCCCGCACTCGGCAGCACCGCCGTCAGCAGGTGCCGCGCCTCCATGGCCGCTCCGCCCGCCACCACCACCGCCAGTGCTGCGTCGTGGCCGGCCTGCGCGTCGCCTGCTGCGCGGCCGGTGGGTAGCCCCACAGGTGCTGAGACTGGCCGGGCGCCAGCGGCGGCCGGCCGACCATGAGCCAGCCCCCTGCTGCATTCCTGGCTCCCGCTGCCCTCCGGCACGGCTGCCGGGCCGAGCGGAGGGGGCGGCGCGGCTGCCGAGGGCGCGCTGGCGGGCCGCGCGCGCGCATCGGCGTGGCCCGGGTGCCCGGGCCGCGCCGACGCGGGGCGCGGCACAGGGACGCCCGCTGCAGTGGGCGCCGGCGTCCGCTGGTACAGGGGGTTGCACCAGGCGTGCTGGGGCGCGCTGGCGCCCCCGCCCGCGCTGCTGTCGAGCGCTACAGCCGCGCGCGGGCCGGCGGCCTGCCCTGGCAGCGCAGGGGACGCGCCAGGCTGCCCGGCGGCCAGCGGCGCCGGCGAGCGCGGCGCCGGTGCCGGCGCCCCAGCCAGCCGCTGCTGCAGCGCGGGCGCTGCGGTCACGCCCCCAGTGAGACCAAGCGCTGCTGTGCGGTGTGCCGCGGTGCAGGCGCTAGCGTACGCTGGGTCACCTCTGCCGCGCTTGGTGGGCCCGGACGGCAGCGAGCGCCTGGGCTCGTTCAAAGCGAGGTTCTCCTTGTCGCGCGCGGCGGCCTCATCAGCCTGCGTTTGGCGCAGGGAGGACTGAGGGCGGGCTTCTGGTGGCACTGACGGGTCACATCAGCAAATAATCCACTCACCCGCAGCGTGTGCGCGCGCGACATCATGCCTGCGCGCCGCGGCCACCAGGATCAGGCGTGCGACAGAGAGCAAAGCGCTTCACGGTGCCTGCACAAGGCAGGAAGCGCACCTTGCGCTGCCCCATTAACCGCTGGGGTGTCAGGGCTTGGTGTGCGCAGCCCAGTTGCCGCTCCAGAACCAGCGCCGCCGGTGCGCGGGGGGGTTATGCACTCATTGGTCCTCCCATGAGATTTTGGATCTTAGGCTGGCGAGCCTGTGCTGCCGTTGGCGGGAAGCTGTCGCGGGGCCTCATTAGGTTCTTGTTTGAACTTACAGGCGGGGTCCTCCTACTCGGCGCCAGGAGCCTGCTCCGCGTACCTCCTTAAAGACTCCACACTGCTCAGACGTGCTGCTGCCGTGGGTTCCTGCCCTTAACGCGTCCACGATTAGTTGTGAGCATGCACCGTTATACTCTACGTCGCATGAGGCGCTCTCATGCACACTCTAACACTATGGACGTGCAGTGGTGAGTGCACTCACAACGGCGCTATGGCATTGCTGTGCGGGGGCGCCCCGGGCGCGTGCGGAGCCTCGCACGCAGTAGAGCTCGCAGCGCGGGGGCCGTACAGCGGCGCCAGCCCAACCCGGGGCAAGCTCGACCTGCAGGTAGTGCCGCGCTGCAGCCCAGAAAGGAGCCAGTAGTATTGCTGGACTAGATCTCGTTGTCGCTGCAGCGCTGCGAATCCCGACCAGTCCCCACTCGTGCCTTATGCAGTGGCGCCTGCACCCTGCCGCGCGCAGGACATGCTGGCTGAGAAGCTGGTCGAGGTCGCGTTCCTGGAAGAGAAGCTTGCTCTAGGCCACCGCACGACGTGCCTCCTCAAGGACCAGGCGGCCGCGGCCGAGACTGCGGCGGCGGCCGCCGCGGCGCGGCGCGACGCAGACGCGCGCGAGGCCGCCGCGGCGCTGGAGCGGCGCGCGGCGCAGGCCGAGTGCGACCTGGCCGCCGCGCGGCAGGACAGCAGCACCTGGCAGCGCCGCGCGAGCGTGCTGCAGCTGCGCCTGGAGAGCGCGGCGGAGGACGGCGCGATGCTGCGCACGCGCGAGCGCGGCGCGCTGGAGGCCGCGCGCGCGGCGGCCGCGCAGGCCGAGGCCGCGCGGCGGGACGCGGCCGCGGCGGGCGAGGCCGCGCGCGCGCAGCACGCGGCCGCCGAGCGCCTGGCCGTGCAGCTGCGCGGCGCAGAGGCGCGCGGCCGCGAGCTGGATGCTCGCTCGGAGGCCGCGGCGGAGCGCGCGGCCGGGCTGGAGCGCGCCGCGCGCGACGCGGCCGCACTCGCGCGCACGCGCCTGGATGCCGCGGAGGTGCGGGCCGCCTGTGCCGCTGCGCACCCATCTCAGACTTCTTGTACATGTATTAGGTTGAGGCTGCAAAACGTACCTCTTGCTGCCGTCTGCGCCGCCGGCCGGCGCTACCGGCCAGCACACCTGTTCACAGACGGCCAGATGGCAGTGCATGGCGCGCACGGCGTGGCAGGCCCTGAGCCTCAGCCAGCTGCTGAGCGGGCCTGCCGGCGCGGCAGCTGCGGGCGGTGGCGGCCGAGGAGCGCGCGCTGGCCGCGGAGGCGCGCGCGGCGCAGCGCGATGCGGCCATGGCCGCGCGCCTGGCCGCGAGCGAGCGCGCGGCCACCATCGGCGACGGCCTGACGCAGGCGCGCGCCCCTGGGCTGGCCAGCCTTGTACCCCGAGGAGACCTTTCAGTTGCTGGGAAGCCCAGGGTGGTCAACGCTCACTTGGCACGGGAGAATTATCTATTTTGTGTTGCACGGAGGGCGCGGCAGAAGGAGGCCGCCTGCACATGCCGCACCCCCCCTTCACTCACGCTCGCCGACGCCGCGGATCCTCACGCCCTCATGCCCTGGAGCTGCGCGGGGCAACAGGAGCGGCTGCAGACGCTGGCAGACCGCGCGGGCTTCGTGGAGGCAGAGCTGCGCGAGCAGCTCGCCGAGGCGCGCGGCGCGGCCGCGGCCGAGCGCCGCGAGCGCCAGGCGGCCGCGGCGGCCGAGGCGGCGGCCGCCGCCGAGCTGCGGCGCCGCGCCGACGCGGCCGCCGCCGAGGTCGACGCGCTGCGGCACCAGGCTCGCCCGCCCGGCGCCCGCCGCGCGCGCCTGGCGCCGGCCGCGCTGGGCGCTCGCGCAGTCGCGCGACCGCAGTGCAGGGCCTTCACTGTACCTTGAAAGTGCGTTGGGTCTGGTAGAGCAGGCTGTGGAGGGCACCGCGCTCTGTCAGAGTGCGCTATGTACTGCTGTCCGGCCCGGCCGGCCATGGCTACAGTAGTTGCCGCTAACAGCGACCTCATAGCGAAAAACGCGCTGCAGGTGGGCTTGAAGGACGCGCGCATCGCAGCGCTGGAGGAGGCGTGCCGCAGGCAGGATGCGGCGGGCACGCCGGCGCGCACGGTGCGCCTGCGCACCCTCAGCCCTGTCGCAGATCAAATGGGTTGGACGGGCAGTATCGCGCACACTGCATCTGCCACGGCGTCAGGCCCCGGGCGGGGAGGCTGTTAAAGGTATCACGGGAATGGTCGCGGGACGGCAGTATTCCATGAGGTGAATGCAGCAATAGGACTAGAGCCCAGGAGCCGCTCGCGGTTCAGAGCACCTGGTGGTGCACCCATAAGCATGGCGTGGTGGTGACACAGCATGCAGGACAACCTCGGCTGATGCATGGCTCATGTCGGCACCCCGTCTCACACGGGGGCGCTCGCGCAGGTGGCCGCCGCGAACGAGGTGGTCACCTCGCTCGTGGCGGACCTGCAGCCGCCCGACTCGGACGCGCGCGCCGCGCCGCCCGCGCGCGCCGCCGGCCCCGGCCAGGCGCCCGAGGCGGCAGACGCCGCCGCCGCCGCTGCGGCGCCCGCGCGTTGGCAGGCGTCGGAAGCTGCCGCGGCAGCCGAGCGCTCGTCGGCCGCGTCCGGCGAGGGCGGCGTCGTGGGCGCGGAGGCAGCGGGGGCGCGCACGGCCGCGCCTGCTGCCGCGCCTGCTGCCGCGCCGGCTCAGGCGGAGGCTGGGGGCCGCGGGGCCGCAATGGCGCGCGCCACACAGCCCCCCGGCGGTGCCGTGGACGAGTCTGGCAGAGGCCTGGCGGACGAGCCGGTCGTAGGGGGACCTGACATGGAAGGAGACTGCGCTGGGCTGGCGGCGGGGCCGCGCGCCGCGGCGCCGCGCGCCGCCAAGCCGCCCTGGTGGGCGGGGCTTGCGCCCGATGCCGCGGCCGCCGCCCGGCCCCCGGCCAGCCCCCTGAGGCAGGCCTCGCCGCCCGACGAGTCCCCGTCGCCTGAGGCCTCGCCTGACACATCGCCGGAGGACTCCGTGGCCGCCAGGGTGCGGCGGCCTGCGCCACGCAAGCCCGCGGCGGCGCGGGCCGGGGGTGCCCGGCGCGAGGGGGCACCCGGCGCGGCAGAGGCGCCTGGTCAGGCCCCTGAGCCTGAACAGGCAGTGCGTGCACCATTTGGCCGGCGCGGCGCGGTCAAGGATGCGGCAGGCGCCGCAGCCGGCGCGGACAAGCCCCTCGCAGACCCTGAGGAGAGTAACCCCAAGGCGCGCGCCGCGGTGCGCGGCCGCCGCCGCGCGCCCAAACGCGGCGCTGCGGCCGCGGCCGTCGATGACGCCGTCGCGGCGCCAGAGCCGCAGGTCGATCCGCAGCCGGAGCAGCCACCCGCGTCGACTCTAGGCGAGGACATGTTCAACGCGGTGTCGAGCGGGGATGCGGGCGCTGTGGCCGGTGACGGCGGCGGCGGACGCGGCAAGCGTGCCGCCGAGGAGGCAGCGGGCGGACAGGGGGAGGGCGCGGCGCACAAGCGCGCGCGCGGCGACGCGGGGGCCACCCGCTCCAGCGCGCCGCAGCAGGTACCTGCGCCACAAGCAGCGCCACTATGGATCCGCTTTGCCTGGTACCCTGACATCACGTGTGGCAGTTATGCCGACTGCGTGTGACACCTGCTGACAAACAGGCACTGGTCTTCAGGCACTGCAGTGGCAAATGCAATGGCAACCCTGTCAATGCCAGCGCTGCTCTGCATGTACCAAGGCGTCAAATTCACGACCCCACTTTCAGAACACCTCCCGAGAAGTGGGACTGACACGCTTGCTGCTGCGGCGCAGCCGGCGGGGGCGGCGCAGCACGCAGCCAGCGGCCGCCTCACGCGGCCGACCGGCGTGTCCAAGATCGACCTGCTCACTGTGTGGGGCGGCCCCGGCGCGCTCGGGGCCGCGCCAGGTGCGGCAGCGAGGATGTCCATGCAGGCAGCGGGCAGCAAGAGGGGTCATGATGCCTGGGAGCATGGCTCGCACAGGCTGCCTCGGACCGTCTGCATATTGAGTGCAACGCAGGCCAGTTGACAGCACAGTGCAGGTCAGCTGCACTTAATCGTGATTACAGATTTCTACCATATACATAGCAGGCGCTGCAAGGCGCATTCCGAGACTTGCGGCATGGGCTGGACAGCCCCTCACACTCCTGCTGTGGCTGCCCGCAGACGCGCCAGGGCCGGCCGCCGCCGGAGGCGCGCGCGGCGCGGCGGGCCAGCCGCTGCGGCCGACAGCCGTGCGGCCCTCAGTGGGCGGCCCGGCGCCTGGCGGTCACGCCGCGCCAGTGCCTGCGCCCGCAGTGGCGTCCAACCCCCTGGCGGCCCTGAAGCCAGGGTGCGCGCGCCCTGTATCCTTTTCTGGGTTGTCGGGGGCGCTGCATAAGCTTGGCACATGGTTTGTCCGCGTGCACGGACTGCGCCCACTGTGTATTCCGCCCGTCAACTTGCCGCTGCTCAAGCTGGGTTTGCTCTGCCGGTTGCATATGTTCTGGAGGTGTGGCACTTGCTGTCCCTGCTCAACCGTCCGCTGCCGCGCCCTGCGCAGGGTGCTGGCTGCGGCGCTGGGACGCGCGCACGCACCGCCGCCCGCCGCGCCGCAGGCTGACCGCAGTGTGAGGCGCTCGCTGCAGGCGCCGGCACCGAGCGCGTGCGCCCACCTGCCCCCTTCAACGGCATGTTTACCTCTGGACACTACCGCCTCGACGGCATGTTGTTGACTGGCAGCACAAGGAGAGCTGTGCAGAGGTAGCACTGTGCGCTGCATGATGCGATCGCGCCCTGATGGAGTGATACAGCGGGGCCTGGCAGCCCCGGCCGCGGGAATGTGTGTACATTGCATGCCAGGCCACAAGACCTCGTAGGGGCAGCCAGTGATAATATCCTGCCACACACAACATCGCCAATGATTGTCAAACCAGCCAATGATTGTCAAACCAGCGAGCTCATGCAGCAGGGTGCGCAACGGGGCAAGGCAAGGCACTCATACAAGCGGCTTGGCAGGGGCGCGGGAGCGGCAAAGCGCCGGCTGCTGCCGCCGCCGCGGCGCCCGGGCGCGATCGCTGCGCTGCCGCAGGGCGCGCTGTTCGGCGCGCTGCAGCCGCCGCGCCTCCTGGGCGGCAAGTAAGCCTGCGTGCCTGCTCGCATGCACCGCAGCCGCCGCACTTGCCGGGGCCATCCTGATGCTATGCCCCGCTCGCGCCATGATCACGCGCAATGCGCTTGCATACGCGCCATGGGGGCCAGCACAATGGCATGAACCCGTGTTAGAGCTGCGGAGCGGCCTTCGCGCGGGCGCATGCACCTTTCATGCAAGGCATGCACCTTGCCATGACATGCAGGGACCTGCGGTGGGACTGTGGCAGCGGGTACTGGTCTCAGGGCAAGGCATTCAGCAGGGCGAGGGCTGGCGCCTGGCTGAACAGGATGTTAGCGCGCCTGCTTGTACACGTGCACCAACTCCCAGGTCTGCTGTTACCAACTCCCATCTGTGCTGCTGTGCGAGCAGCTTGGCGCCCAATGTGTGCGTGTGGGCAAGCATGCACCGGTCTACCTGCGAAGCGCGTGGAATTCGGCAAGCCTGTTCACTCTGCATGGAAGCCTGAGGGCCTGTGGTGCTGTGCGGGCAAGGAGGAGCGCTGGGCGACAGAGGGCCAAGGGGCCATGCAATAACGCGTCCATGCAAAGGGTATCAGACGACAGCGCTGCTGCACTCCAAACAACAACCCGCGTGGCGCTCATGGTCCAGCTGCTGGACTCCAGCGGGCTCTCGCATGCCCAAGGCGAGAGCTCAAACGGCCGCCAGGCTTGCACCAGCAGACTCCACCGCATCCCACTCAAACCAGGCTTTTTCCTCGGCCAGCGCGCATGCCATGGAGGAATGAAACGGGCCCTGGCAGCATCAGCCGTCTGTCTCTGTGTCCATTTACGTTGTCCCGGCTTTGTCAACCGAGCGCCAGCATTGTGGTCAGCAGCGCCCACTCAGTGCGGCAGCTCGGGCGTCGGCGCATGCGCCGCCAGACCGCCAAGAGGAGGGCTGCGCTTCACCCTGGGGCGCGCCGCTGCGTCACATCCACGAGGCAGGGCACGGACGGCCAGCGCACGCCCACCTGGCGCCGCAGCTCCGGCGGCGGCAGCAGCCCCGCCGGGTCGCCTGGCGCAGTGCCATGGGCAGGCCAGCTCGGGCGTCCGGCGGGCGCCGGCTGCAGCCGCCGCTGGCCACGGGAGCTCGTGCTGCGGCCAGCGCCGGGGGCTGCCAGGCTCATGTCGAAGCTGGACAGCAGCAGCGCGACGAGCAGCACGATCTCGGCCTCCGCAAACGCGCGACCGGGGCACCTGGCCCCCAGCAGCACGGCCTGCAGGTCGCCACCTCTGCACGAAGCAGTCTGGCTGACAACGATTGCACTCGGCAGCGTCACCGGCGCTCGGCAGCGTCACCGGGCTTCGTCCCAGTTCCTGCACAATCTGAGCTGCACAGCAGCCAGACCTCCTTGACGCCTGGTCTGCTCACAACGATAGACTGCAGCACCCGCCCTGAAGGACGCCCAGCCCCCGCCTCCCCCGCACCTGTAGCGCCCGCCGCCAAAGACGAGCCCCGCCAGGCCGCCCACGCCCGGCACGGCGCCGCCCGCCAGGCGCAGCGGCAGCCGGCCCGGGTCGTAGGCGGCCGCCGCGGCCCCGAAGAGCCGCTCATCGAGGTGGCTTTCATATGGCGACACCGCCAGCACATCGCCCTACGCCAGCCCGGCGCTCGGCATGCGGGTTTTGGGAGACGCTGCAGGCCGGACGGCTTCTTGCATGCGCATGCGGGGCTGCACAGCCCAGCGGCCGCATGGAATGTCATGCGGTGCACGCCTGGGAGACCCCTTGCCCGGTGCGCACTCACGCAGCGGCTATGATTGCGCGACAGCGCAGGGGCAGGCGCGGCGGCGGCACGCTCCGCTGCTTCCTGCTGCAAGGCCGCTGGACATTCATATGGAGCCATGAACGCACATATGCGCCCAGTGGCCCGCCCTCAATTGCCTCGAGGCCGGTGTCGCGAGCATCCGCAGGGGCGCGCCTTGCGCACAGTCACGTGCCGGCCGCCGCCGCAGGGCAGCGCCAGGTCCCGCGCGGCGGCGCGCACGTCCACGCCGGGCGCGCGCAGGCGCAGCGCCTCCGCCACGCAGCGCGCCAGCGCCGACTGCCGGTCCGCCGCCGCCTGGGCGCCCCGCGGGCCTGAGCGTGGGCGCGCGGACTCAGAGCGGCTGAGGCATGCGACACTGTAACCACAACCCTAATGCACTATGCCTGCTGCACCAGTAAGCTGTTTGGTGACGGACCCAGGAGAGGGTGCCCCCTTGCTGCTGTGCATGTAGGTAGGCGGAAACTGTGATGCTGGGCGGATCCAACGGGGGCCAGCTTTCCAGCCAGCGAGACGCCCAAGCACTGCGGGAGAGCCAGCACGCCGCGCAGCCCGCCGAGGTCCTGCCTCGCAGACAGACCGCACGCGTGCCCGACAGGCTGCTCCCTGCTCGGGCACAGACGCCCACGGCCACTGGGGCATGCGGGAGCGAGACACCACCTCAAGAACAGCATCGATGTCCAAGGTGTCGGCGCCACCGGCCGTCGGTGGCTGGCACACAACGCACTGCCCGACGCCGTGCCTGCCCGCTGTTGGGCGCTGCCCGTCATCCGCCACCGCTGTCGCTTCAACGGACGCAGCGGGCCTGGCCTCCCGCGCGCGCGCGCCGCGCGCCGGACACCCTGCGGGGCCTTCGCTGCGTGTGCCGGCGACCGCCTGGTCAAGCGGCGCCGCCGCCGCAGGCGCCGCACGGGCAGGCTCTGTTCCTGCTTCGGCCTCCCAAGCACGCCCGTGCGCCGTCACAGGCCTTGCGCCAGGCAGATTGTCCGTCGCAGCCGCCGCCGCGTCGGACAGCGCGGCCGCGCGGCCAGCTGCGCCGCGCGCCTCTGCAGCGGCCGGCTGCGGAGCTGCGGCCGCGGCGGCAGCATCGCCGCGGACGTTGGCACTGTCGGGCGGACGGCCGGCCGGCGGCTCTGCAGCGGCGCCGCGCCGCCGGCAGGCCAGCAGCTCGCGCTCCACGGCCGCGCGGTGCCCCGCGCTCTCCGGCAACAGCAGGAAGGCGACCGCCCAGAACGTGCCTGGCACCTGCCGCAGGCATCGACGAGTTTTTCCTGTAGAGTAGCCTCAGCATAGCCCCTCATGCCCTGATCCCCTCAGGATGCTCACAGACAGCTGCGGAGCTCCGGTGTGCTCAGCGCCTGCCGCAGGCAGCAGCTGTGTGTGCCTCCCCCCCTGGATGCTCCCGAGAAAAGTCCAGGCTGCTTGGCAGGGTCGCGAGGCGGACGCACGCAGAGACGCGCCGACAGCCCGCCAGCAGGCGCTGCTAGGAGACCCACAGGCACAGGCGCAGCAGCGGCGTGCACCGGCCGCACGGCTCACCCGGGCGCCACCGTGTTTGCCAGGCTGGCCCAGAGCACCGCGAGGAGGCAGTTGGGCGCCGCCGCGCGCGGCATGCCCGCCACGTCCAGCAGCGAACCCGCCACGGTGCCCTCAAAGTCGCCAGCGTCCAGCGATGCCCTGTGCTGCCACGCCCGAGCGCATGGCAGGGGCATCTGGTGTGTTTTTACGTACAGGGGTGGAGCAGTTTGGCTCGAGCGGGCGAGCAGCTAGCTTGCTCGCGGCGGCATGCCAGGCTCTGCAAGGTAGCATGTCAGGGTGCACATGCGGTAGTGCAGCGTACGCTCACGCCTCAGCCGCAGCGGCGGGGTGCGGCGCGCCTGAGCGCCGTCAGCAGCCTCCGGCGCGCGGCGCAGAAGCCGCGCTGCAGCGCGTGCGGCAGCGGCGACGCGGCAAGCTCAAAACCGGCCTCGAACGCAGCGAACGCCGGCCGCAGCGCGCCGCCGCCCGCGCGCGCCCAGAAGCGCGGCCCGAACAGCGCCGGCACCGCGGCGTCCCACAGCGCGGCCTCCAGCGCGCCCACCAGCTCCACCTGTGCCGGGTAGGGTTAGGCCCTACCCTACCCTGGTGCGGGCACCCAGCAGCTCCGCCTGTGCCGGGTAGGGTTCGGCCCTGCTCTATCCTGGTGCGGGCGCCCACAAGCTCGGCCTGTGCCGGGTAGGGTTAGGTCCTGCTCTGTCCTGGTGCGGGCGCCCACCAGCTCCACCTGTGCCGGGTAGGGTTAGGCCCTACCCTATTTTGGTGCGGGCACCCACCAACTCCACCTGTGCCGGGTAGGGTTAGGTCCTGCTCTACCCTGGTGCGGGCGCCCACAAGCTCCACCTGTGCCGGGCTGCGCGCGCGCTGCGGGCGGCCCGTGCATGCACGCCGGGCTGTGGAGCGCCGACTGGTTGTGACAGCGGCGCACGTGCCGGCGACACCAGTGCCTGAGACAGCCGACACGCATGTGCATGCATGTGCCCGCATGCCCGCTCACGCAGGTGCCTGTATGTGCGTGCATGGTCGACGTGCGCGACAGTGCAGCCCTTCCCGCGCGCACGCGTCTACATGAGCAAGCGTGCAGCGCACATGCACCCCCTGGCCCGCAGCCCCGTGACCGTCCCGGGCCGCTGCAGGCACACTGCCGTGCCCGCCCCGCGCACGCGCGCTCCCGAGCCCCGCGCACATGCACTCCAGAGCCCCGTGCGCTCCCGAGCCCCGCGCAACCGCGCTCCTGAGCCCCCGGGTGCCGCGCGCCTGCCCGCGCTCGGGCCAGCGCGCCGCCAGGTGCACGCGCGCGCGCGCGGCCAGCTCGTGCGCGTGCGGCCGCAGCGCGCCGGGCGCGAGCAGGCCGCGCAGGCCGCCCAGCAGCGCCGCATGGCGCGGGAAGAACGCGCCCGCCGGCAGCTGGAACACGCGCCCGGTGAACCGCTCCACCGCCGGCCTGGGGGCGCGCAGGACGCACACTTGTGTCCCGGCACCCACATCGGTGCCAGCCTGGAGCACACTGGACCGCCGCAGCTCCTGAAGGGCTTGCCAGCTTCCTCCGCGGCCTTCTCCAGGTCGAGCGCTCGTTCTGGAGCAGCACACGTGAGCAGACGCATGGACGAGGTTCCCCGGGGCTAAGCGTGCCAGAGACGTTGGGGGGGCGGCGCAGGCGCTCGGCCGGACAGGCCGTGGCATGGAGGGAGCCGCGGCAGGCGGTGCGCAGTGGCGGGGCGCGGGGAGCGGCAGGGTGCCCGCGGGCCGCACCGGAACGCGATGTCCGCGTCGGGCGCCGAGAAGAAGGCCGCGAGCGCGTGCGGGTGGAACAGGAAGGTAATCTGGCGCCCCGCCAGGCTGGCCGTGAACGCGTCGCCGTGCGCGGCCCGGCAGCCGCGGAGGAACGCCGCCCCGCGCAGGCCGAGCGCCAGCGTGCTGCCCAGCAGCGGCAGGCCTGGCACGACGGGCGGCGCCGTGCGACCGCGCGCCGGCGCCAGGGCGCGGTGGATCAGCGCGGCGAGCAGCGCCGCGGCCAGCGCGGCGCAGACCTGCCAGGCGTCCGGCGGCGCCATGGGGGCCGCCGGGTGCGACCTGCGCGTGTCACATCTGCCGCGGCAGGCAGGAGGGATCAGAGCAGCCGAGGGGCTGGACGGCCCCTGCTCCCCCCTTTTGGATAGATTTCCAAGGGTGTGATGTGCACTTTTTCATGAAAAAGTGCATGCACTTTTGCCCACGCGCCTCCTCCGGCATTATTCTTCCACCGACTTCTACTGCCTAGCTTAGCAAGCACGTGCAGGCGCGCAGCAGGCCTGCCGACCTGCCGCCTCGGCCGGGTTTGCGCCGCGCAGGCTACGCTGAGCTGGGTACCGCCAGACATGGCGCCGCAGGTGCGCGCGGCCGCTGTCGCTGCGTGGCCGCACTGGCTGCCTTGCTGTGCAAGTTGCCCGCCCTGCATACGCCCTGCGTATGCGAGGGGGCCCACGCGCGGTGCGCGCCGCGCAGTACTCCGACCGGGAGTACTGGGACAAGCGGTACGGCGAAGCCACGGGCTTCTTCGAGTGGTACCACGGTTACGACGCGCTGCGCGAGGTGCTGGACGCGCACCTGTCGCGCAGCATCCCCATCCTGCAGGTGGGGCCCTCTTCGTGCTCCGGGGTACCCCGTCGCCCGTACGCTCTGCAGGGACGCGGGAGCGCTGCGCGCGCAGGCAATGGGTCCGCCTGCTGCACGCCGGCTGGCTCCGTGCTGCTGGCGGTGGTCGCCGGTCGCGCAGGACGCCCCTCTGCTCAGCTTGGTGCACACTCCGGTGCGCGCAGGTGGGGGTGGGCACGTCCGCGCTGCAGCTGGACATGGTGCTGGACGGCTACCACAGCATCACCAACGTGGACTACTCGGCGGTGGCCATAGAACGCATGCGCGAGATGCACAAGGGCGTCTGCGGCTTGCACTACGTGCTGGCCGACTGCAGGCGCGCTCCTATCTGGGGCACAGACCTTTCCGGCACCCGAAAACCGCTCATCAGTGTAGGCTATCGAGGCTGCGCACACGCAGCAGGCGTCCAAGCACGCGCAGACAGTCTAGGTAGTTGTGCCAGCGCTCAGGCTCGCCAGCGACGGGCCGAGCGTCCGGCGCGCCGGGCGCGTGAGCGGCGCGAGCGCCGCGCAGGGACATGCGCGGGGTGATCGAGGAAGAGTCCTTCGGCACCGTGCTGGACAAGGGCACGCTGGACGCCATGCTGTGCGGCGCCGATGCGTTTGACAGCGCGGCGCGGCTGCTGCTGGAGGTCAGCCGGTGCGCCGCAGGCCGCCGGCCCGCCCCCGCCCCCCCCGCCCGCGCTCCTGCCCCGCCTCGCGCCGCTGCGCGGAGGCGCGCCCCCGGCGGCGTGAGAAGGCGCCAGAGGCGGTGGGCGGCGCGCGCAGCGTGCTCATCCCGGGCGGCCTGTTCGTGCTCATCACGTACGGCGGGCCTGACTTCCGGCTGCCCTACCTGGAGGCGCCCGCCTGCGGCTGGGACGTGCTCGTCTACGTGCTCACGCGGCACGAGGGCGGCCGCGGCCGCTCGCCCGCCGGCTCGCCCAGGAGCTGCGGCGGCTGGCAGGCGCGCCGGCCCCGCCGCCGGCGCGCCTGGCGCCACGGCCGGGCCGCTGCGCTGAGGCCGCCGCTGTTGTGGTGGAGTGGATATCAGGGGTGGCCTCCGTGGGCGAGTTGCATTCCTTGCATCGCCGTCTGGCTCTCAGAGCAGTGCGGCGCCGTGCGCGGCGGCGCCGTGCGCGGCGGCCTCGGCGCCGCTTGGCTGTGCAAGCCTGCTTGCCCCTCGCCTGCAAGCTGCAATAGAGCAAGCTGAGCGAGGCTGCACTTGGTGTGCCAGCATTGACTGCAGCCGGGGCCCCACCGGCGACTGCTGGCTGGGACGAGCAGTTGGTGGCCAGGCGGTCGGCCGGGGCCACCACAGTGGGTCGAAGTTCCGCCCCTAGCTCTCCGCGCGGTGCAGGCGGACGCTGGCGGCAGCTGGTGGCCGCCGCACGCAAACTTCAGTGGCTGCGGCGGCGGCGGCGGCGGCGGCTGCGAGCCCAGCGAGGGCGGCGGCGACGCGCGCGGCGAGAGTGAGGAGCGCGGCGCCTGCGGCGGGGGCTCCTCCGTGGGGGACACGTCCTACGGCGAGTGTACCTCGCGAGAGGGGCTGCAGTCTGACGGCAGCGACAGCGGCGGCAGCTGCAGCGAAGACTCAGGCGTCCAGGTATGGGGCAGCGAACGATAAACATCGCTTGGTGTGCGGGCGTGCGAGGCTGCAACTGGCCCTGTCAGCCAGGTCGTCACCTGACAGGCCTCTGTAGCGGCGAACCTCTCATGCCATGAAGCAGTCACGCTGTGGCCGATCGCAGGTGCAGGGGCCCCTGGTTGGCGTGAATCATGCAAAATTGTTGAGCTGTCCGGGACAGCAGCCAGCACTGGGCAGTCACAGCTGCAGAGCTGACCGCTTGGGGCCGCCCGCAGGTGCAGGGCCCCTTCCAGCCGTGGCTGGTCGCGCACCGCACGCTGCTGAGCCAGCTGTCCACCGGGCGCGACCTGCACTTCGTGTATGTGTGCCGCAAGCGCACGCAGCCCAGGCCGCCCGCCGAGCCCGCCGGCGCCGCGGACGCGGCGCCCGCAGCAAGCCCCCGTGCTTGGGCGTAGGGTCGGCTCTTGTAACGACGTGCTGCAGGCGCTCTGCTGCATGCTGTGCGTGCCGCGGCTGCGGCGGGCGCTGGTCGCTGCAGTAGCTAGAAGCGGACCAATGTCCTGTACACCAGCGAGAGCTGGGTGTGTCAGTAGGTAAAGGACTAATTGGGTAGATAGTTTTGGCAATTTTGGCTTGTTAATGTGTGCTGCCTGATCCGTGTGTCCGAGAAGCTTGCTGCTTCTCGACGTCGACTTGCACTATATTTTTTTGGGGCGTACTTTGTTGCTTTGGCTGCCACCATGCAGCCGCTGCATTGCAGCGTCAAATGGAGTGGTCCGCGCAGCGCTAAGGTGCACCTGTCCGCCGCATGTCGGCAAACGCTGCATGCGGTGGGGACCTAGCGAGTGCCAGGCTATGCTCGTAGCGTCCTTGAAGTATAGTGAGCCGACAGCTCTTGCTTTTGCGGTGCTTAGCTAACAGGCGGTGTTACGCATGACATGAGACTCATGCGGTGCCGAAAGCTCGGTCCCCAGCGTCACCCAAGCCGGGCACGATGTAGCCGCGGCTGTCCAGCTCTGCATCGATCATGCCCGCGTACACTTTGAGGCCTGCGTCGCATTGCGTGTGCTCAGTGTCGCGCCGCTGCCTCGCACACCGTCCGGCACTGTCTCGCACGCGGCCCAAGCACGCACATCGCCATAGCACAATGCACGCCAAAGCCCATGGGGAGGCTAGAACATGCAGCACCCATCCCTGCCGCTCCGGAGCAGAGACAAGGGCCAGCCGATGTCCCCATACACTGTTCATTCGACACAGAGACACCGGGGCAGTGCTGCAGGCAGCGCAGTGCGCATGGGCAGGCATGCCCTGGAAATCAGATCACGGATCATGTGGCCCGCGCGGCTGCGCCACGTGCGGCACAGGGCGCGCAGCACCCATGCAGCTCGTCTTCACACCACGCGCGTACAGCGTTGCCCGCGAGGCGGCTGTTGGCACGCGAGGCTGCGTGCGCATGCGCGGGCGCGCACCCGGGAACTTCTCCGAAAGCAGCTTCAGCGCGGGCGGCGCGGCCACGACCGCAACCACGCGAATGAAGGCCGGCGACGCGCCGCGCGCCACCAGGTCGTCTACCACCTTCGCGATGGTGCCGCCTGCGCGCGCCGCCCCAAGACCTCTGTCCACAAGCCTCGGCCTCTGGCCAGCAAGCGCGGTGCCCGCTCTCGCGCGCAGCGCGCTCAAGCCTGCGGCAGGGCGTGCGCACTCCCCCCGCATGCATCTGGGCATAGAGCGCTCCTATAATTTCCACCGCTCTCGAGCTTTGACTCCCATGATGCCATGGCGTGACATGCATCGTGCTGCGATAAGCTGCCAGCCCACCTGCCGGGCGCGCGCACCGGTGGCCAGCATGGGGTCGGTGATAAGGACGCGGTCCTCGGCGTCCAGGCTGGCTGGCAGCTTGTTCAGGTACTCCCGGGCCTGCGCGCAGCAGCACGGCCGCCCCTCGGCAGCCGGTCGCCCAGGCGCACACCTCGCCTTCACCAGCCAGCCTGATAGGAATCCTGGTATGTCCTGCCCCACGCACCTCGTGGGCCACCCTCAGGGCTTATGTGTTGCCATGTGGGCGCAACATGCGCCACATTATGTATTCACAACCACTGTAGGTGGCTTTGAGTACTTCGAGGCTGCGGCGCGACGGTGTGGTCTGACCGCTTGCAGCGTACAGCGCCCGGGGCTGCAGGCAGCGCCGGCCTGGGGCAACCCTTATGCAGCACAGCTGCACAAGACCCCAGGCGCGCGAGCCGCCCGCCGCACGCCCCGCCAGGCAGCGGGGCGTGCGGCGCGCCTGGAGGGTGGTCTCATCGCGCACGTAACCGACATGGTACGTCTCGGACGCGGGCAGCACCGTCATTGCCTGCTCCAGCAGCACCAGGCCCGCGCGCAGGATCGGCACCACCTGCCGCCGTGCAGTGCGGCCGTCGGCTCGTCCGCAGCCTCCAAGGGCCGCTTTCTTGACCGGACATGCCATGCGCGCTCTGCAGCAGACCGCTGGGTAAAGGGTGAGCATGCAGGCCCCGTAAGGTGCAGCTGTATGTAATGCGACTGCCCCAGCAGCACGCCTCGCACGCTTCCCACCAGCGTACGACACACAGTCGCGCGCGGGAATGCGGCCCGGCTGCGCGCAGGCGCCTGGAGCCTGCAGCAAGCACAGAGCACCAGCGGGGGTTGAGCTTACGGCAGCGCGCCTTGACAGGCTTTGTCGGGTCGACGAACGTGCAATCGGCCACGCCGCACGGCGTCTCCACCTAGCGCGCGCGGAGAGCCAGGCTGGTGCACGGACGCGCTGGCAGCCCGGGCCGCTGCCGTGTGACCACACGCCGCAGCCGGTTCTTGCCTGTGCACCGCTGCGTCCAGGCTGCCAGCTTGCTCACCACAGGCACGTCGACCTGGCAGTGCAGCGGCTGCGGACCTGGCCGTCTATGGTGGGCAGCCAGTCGTGCGCGGCCTCGTAGATGAGCACGCGGCCGAGCTCCGCGAGCGCGCTCCTGAAAATAGGCGGCGGGGACAGGCGATTCCGCGCAACTGCCAGCCAGTGCTTCACCAGTGGGTGTGAGGGCACGAACACCTGCACCCAGGGCCAGGTCAGCTGCTTTGCCGCTGAGGCACGAGCAACCAATGCACACTTCGCAATTTAGCCCGGGCAAAGCGTGCTAAAGGCGACAGCCTCTCTTAGCCGGCTGCTTGTGCACCAAGGCTGGCTGGGGGCACAGGAGCGCCAGACGCACCAGCATCTGTTGCTGCTTGCCCGCCATTTTACCGGACGTGGTGGCTGCTGCACAGAAGACTGCAGCTCTCCTGCCTGAGCGTCTGCATGTTCTGCACGTCGTGCGCTGCGTATGCTGGGCAGGGCTTGTGCTGCCGCGCAGGCAGCGCGGGGCACTGGAATGCAGACACGGGGCCACCATCAGGACAGCGCTGGAATACACCTCCGCAAGCAAAGCAAGCAATCTGCCTGTACATCAGCGCATTGTGCAGAGACAGCACTACATGCTAAGTTGCTAGAGCCTGTACCCTACTTTTTCTCGGAATCAAAAGCGCAGCCAGCAGCCGGCCGTGCTCTGTGCTCCTCAGGAGCTGCTGGCTGACCGTTGTCGCCGGCTGCGTAGTGCTGGCTTATCACCTGTGGAGTGCAGGTCGTGGTGCTACCGTCGGTTCCAGCCCGCAGCCTTTGACTCGTGACTTTGCCGCTACGTCCAGCGGCAGCAAGTGCTGAAGAGCGGGAGCAGCAGTCAAATTACACTCTCTAATTTCAGATAACCGTCCTAGGTGTGAACAAGCACACCGTGCCACATGTCTGTGACACATGTGTCTGCACAGGCCTGCATATGCTGTACTTAGAGAGGACTGCGCTGTGCACACACGCAAGCTCCAGCACGCAACAGTCTCCTGACCCGCGGATACCAGCTCTTTCGCAGTTTTGCGCGCACTTGCTAAAGTAAGTAAGCATCCTGAGCTATAGTATGCAGCGCACAGCAGCGTGGTGTGCACACAGGAGGCAGAGGCAGCACGATGGGCACGCTGCTATATGATGGCGGGCGGAGCGGCAACAGCAGTGTGGCGGCGAGGCTCGGTGTGGCTGCGGCGCTGCTGATCCTGGCAGTCTCTGCATCAGGCCCCGGCCCAGGCGTGTGCGCATTCAGGTCCTTCTCCTCTTCACACAGTGACAAACGTTGGTTGTTTGTTGAATGTTGGAAACAAAGCTGGCGCAGGAGGCTGGAGGGGCACAGCCCGCGCGCTGCTTGACGCCGCTGCAACAGTGCCCCAGAGCAGCCCTGCTGCAGCGCCTGGAGCTGCGCCGCTGAGCAGTCCCGGCGCTGCGCCCGCAGCAGCACCCCTGAGCAGCCCTAGTGCTGCGCCGGCGGCGGGCCCGCTCGGCAGCCCCGCTGCAGCGCCGGCAGCTGCGCCGCTGGGCAGTCCTGGCGCTGCGCCGGGTGCTGCGCCGCTGAGCAGCCCTGCGGCAGCGCCTGCAGCTGCACCCTTTTCCAAGCCCGCTGCTGCGCCGGCTGCTGCGCCGCTGGGCAGTCCTGGCGCTGCGCCGGGTGCTGCGCCGCTGGGCAGCCCTGCGGCCGCGCCTGCAGCTGCACCCTTATCCCAGCCCGCTGCAGCGCCGGCGGCTGCACCGCTGGGCAGCCCTGGCGCTGCGCCTGCAGCTGCGCCGACGGGCAGCCCAGCGGTCGCGCCTGCAGCAGCGCCCTTCACCAGTCCCGGTGCTGCGCCGGCAGCCGCGCCTTACAGCTTCGCCGGTGAAGCGCCCAAATCAGCGCCGCCAAGCAGCTCTGGTGCCATGCCGGTTGCTGCGCCCCTGGGCAGTCCCGCTGCTGCGCCGGCAGCCGCACCTTCTGACGGTCCTGTTGCCGCACCAGCTGCCGCGCAGCTGAGCGCTCTGGATGCTGCGCCGGCCGCTGCGCCACTGGGCAGCACAGCGGCCGCGCCTGCAGCAGCACCCATCAGCGGTCCTGCCGCAGCGCCGGCAGCTGCGCCGCAGAGCAGCTCTGGCGCCACGCCGGCAGCTTCGCCGCTGGGCAGCCCTGCTGCTGCGCCAGCAGCAGCGTCCTTTAGCAGTCCTGGCGCGGCGCCGGCAGCAGCGCCGCCGGGCAGCGCCGCTGCCGCCCCAGCTAGCGGTGCTGCATCTGCAGGGGCCTCACCGGCGGGCAGCGCGGCGCCGGGAACGCTGGCAGCGGGCCCGGCTGCAGCAGCTCCTGCACCCGCCGATGGCGCCGCAAGCCCCGCGAGCACGCACTCGAGCGCCGCGGGAGGGCCTGGCGCGAGCCCAGCGGCCGCCGCGGGAGGGCCTGGCGCGAGCCCAGCAGCCGCCGCGAGCCCAGCGGCGGCTCCGCCGGCCGGTCCGGCAAGCGGCCCCGCTGCGCCCGCACCATGTCTGGCTGCGACCTCGTGCCCAGCGGCGGCCGCGCCTGCGGCCTCCCTGGCCGCCGCGCCCGCTCTACCGCTCGCGGCCGCGCCCGCAGGCGGCCCTGCCGCCGCGGCGCCTGCAGGCGCCCCAGCTGCGAGGCAGCCCGGCGCGGCGGGCAGCCGAGCAGCGCCGGCAGCCGCACCCCTGCAGGGACCCGCCTCGGCGGCTGCGCCGGGCGTCAGCCCCGCCGGCTGGCCCGCGGGCGGGCTGGCCTACTCTGCCGCTGGCGCCCCGCTCGCGGCGCCAGCGGCAGCACCCGCTGAAGCTGCGAGCGCCCCGGGCGCGGGCCCGGGCACAATCCCGTGGCCGGATGCAGCTGCGGCCCCAGCGCCGGCCGCGGGCGCGTCACTCGGCGCCCCTGCCCCTGCGTCGGGGCCCAACCCCGGGGCGCCGCCTGACTGGGCCGCGGCGCCGCTGCCCGCGGCGCCGGCCGCGGCGCCAGCGGGCTCGCCCGCGGCCGCCGTCGCTGCCCCGGGGCCCGGCCCTCCTCCGCCGGCAGGCGCGTCGGGGGCCGCTGCGGGGCCAGGCCCCGCCGCGCCAGCTGCCGCCCCGGGGGCCTTGGCCGCCGCGCCCGGCCCGGCCGCTGGCGAGGGCCCGGACCCGGCCGGCCCCGTGCCCGCCCCGGCCGGCGAAACGCTGGCGATCGTCAAGCTTGCAGAGAGCACGCAGGCGCCGACCGCCGACGGCACGCTGGCCAGCTACGCCCGGCGGCGGCGGCTGCTGGGTGCGCTGGGCTGGCAGCCAGGCGCGGGGGGGTACGCGGCCGGGCGCGAGCCCGCGGCCGGCCGGGGGCGCGCGCCCGCCGCGGGGGGGTACGCCCGCAGGCGCCTGGCGGCGGGCGCCGCGCCGGCGAGCGCGCCGGCCGCGGCCCTGCCGCCTGTGTACATCCTCTTCCGCTTCGACTTCTCCGGCCCGGGTGCGCACTGGGACAGCGGCATGGGGCCGCACAGCAGCGTGTCCTTGCTTCCCCACGCACCAGCACCTCGGCCGCCCTGGAGCTTCTTTGTAAAGAGCTCACTTAAAGTGTTACGTGGCAGTGTGTGATTACCCATGTCCCGAACACCTGAGGCAGGACATGCGCGCATACATAGTGGTGCAACAGTTCATGCATGCACAGAAATCTTGTTGCTTCGTGCGATCAATAACGTACTGAGTACAGAATCGATTGTGCAACGACTGCGCTGGTCATCTGCATGACGTGTGTGGCGTGCTGCAGTGGCGGGCTTCAGTGCCGCCAGCGTCGCCGTCACAGACGGCCAGGTCCGCGCACTGCGCGCGCACACACGCCCCTGTGCCTGCCCATGAGCAGTGCCTGGCCCTGCCTCAAACGCGTGCTGCCTGGCTAGCCACTGCACTGCAGGAGAGCTCCTGCCATGCTCGAACAGGCGCAGGAGGCCATGCAGCAGCTAGAGGTGACGCGCGCGGCCACGCTGCCTGTCGAGTCCGGCCGCCGTGGCAAAGCAGCTGTGCGGCGGCCAGGTGTACCTCGTGGTGGCGAGCTCGGACGCAACCTACTTTGTGTGGGTGCTCGCCGACTTTGGCGCGGCGGACGTCGCCGTCGCGCTGGCAGCGAGCAGCGGTGCGCGCGGGCAGGCCTGCCCGATGCGCTGCCGCGCCCGAGTGCAGCTGTCTGACGAGCTCGGCTGAGCGCTTCTCGGCAGCCATGCCATGCACGGGCACCAGTGCATGTTTGGCGCATGGGGTGAGAGCGCAGACATGGTGTCCCCTGGGCTGACAGCGCCGCAGTTCCTAATGCTGGCGCACCTGGTGCAGGGCGAGTCACGTGTTCCGTGGTCGGGCCATGCTGTAGTGCACGGCGTTGACAAGAAGCCTCTCACGCATCATCGCTTGATCTGCATCCAGCCGGCCCTGCGGTCAGGCATGCGTGCTGCTGCGCCAGGCGTCACCAATGTGGACGGCGTTGCGACGCTCCCGCCGCCGCCGCTGGCTACGTTGGTCGAGAGCGCCAATGGCCAGCCGCCCGCCGCGGCTCCGGCGCATGCGCCCGACCCGGGCGGAGCGGGGGGCCCCTTAACCCCAGCCGCCGCGCCGGTCGCAAGCCCCGGCGCGAGCCCCGCGGCCTCTCCGGCCGTCTCCCCAGGCGCAAGCCCCGCCGCAAGCCCTGCCGGCGAGACGCTGGCGTTGTCCAATGACATGCCCAACGCGTCTGCCTGCGGCACCCAACCCAGCTATGCCGCGTACTGCGCCCCTTTCGGCGCGCCCTATGTGGACCTGGACGGCGTCGCATTCCAGCCTATGGATCCGGAATTCTTCTCCTCCGCAGCTGATGAGGGTTTCACGCATCCACACATCCAGAACGGCGAGGGCGCGGTTGAAGCGCGTGAGCAGCTCCCTTTTTACCAGGGGCAATGCCAGGCGCGCTCACGCAGGTAGCCCTCGAGCTATGAGAGTGCTTCTGCTGAGCCGCTAAATGCGCAGGCAAAGGGCTTGACATGGTGGCGTGGCCTTGCGGTGCACTACAGAGGCAGGCTGCTGGTGCAGCTGACATACGAGAGGGTTAAGAGGGAAGGACCCTATCCTGCATGAGCAGGCGGCCGTGATGCTGCCCGGCGCGGGGCGGCAGGGCTCCTCGCTGGCCGGCTCCCTGCTGTTGCCGGGCGCGGGGCATTATATCGTGGAGCTTTTCTTCATGGAGCTCTACTGGAGCGCAGCGGGCGAGCGTGTGTTTGACTTGGACATTAACGGCCTCCCCGCGCTGCGCTGCTTCGACATCTGGCAGCAGGCCGGCGGCGTCAGCCGCAGCCTTGTCGTCACTTTCCTGGCACGCGCGCGCGCGCGCTCCCAGTGGCTGGCAGGCCCCAAGGGCCACCAGCAGGGCCCTCTGTCACAGCATGCAGCTCGGCGCTCAGTGCCTGCAATGGCGCTGTCGTGAACAGAGCTTGGCGTACATGTGTGCGCCTCCAAGCCCCAGCCGCATGCATGTGCATGAGCCCCCAGCATGCCACCGTAGGTGACCGCCGGCGCCGACGCGGCGCTGAGCCTGGCGTTCCGACCGGTCGTGGACCAGCCCACGTTCGCGGCCCTGGCCGTCTTCCCGGCTCAGGCCGGCTGCTTCCCGGGCGCGCTGGCGCTGCCGGCGGCCGCGCTGGCCGCGGCGCCCTGCGCGCCGGCCCCAGCATCCGCCCCCCTGGCCGCGCCCGTCGCCGGCCCCGCGGCTGCTCCTGCTGCAGCGCCAGTAAGATCCGCAGACAGCCCGGCAGGCGCCCCCCTGGCCGCGCCACTCGCCTTTCCTGCGGCCGCTCCCGCTGCAGGGCCAGTGACACCTGTGGCCAGCCCAGCAGCTGCCCCCCTGGCCGCGCCTGCCGCCGGCCCCGCGGCCGCCCCTGCTGCAGTGCCCGCGGCACCCGTGGCCAGCCCCGCAGCCGCCCCCGTCGCCGCGCCCGTCGCCGGCCCTGCGGCCGCTCCCGCTGCAGCGCCAGTCAAACCCGCAGCTAGCCCGGCAGGCGTCCCCCAGGCCGCGCCCGTCGCCGGCCATGCGGCCGCTCCCGCTGCAGCGCCAGTCAAGTCTGCGGCAAGCCCAGCAGCCGCCCCCCTGGCTGCAGCTCTGCGCCAGCGACCAAGCTGCATGCGCGTGTCATGCGCCGGGCGCCGCAGCTGGACCCACGCTGCAGCCTGGGTGCGAGCACGGGGTCAAGCAGGCGGCAGGGGGGCCGCACCGGGCTTGCTGAACTGGAGGGCGAGGAGCACGTACGTGTGCAGGCCCGCCGGGGCCGGCGCGGCCGCCTGCAGCCGCCGCCTGCGAGCCGGCCCACCTGCGCCCCGCCCGCGTCCTCCGCCTCACGCGCCGTGAGAACTGGCGCGAGCACGGCTTGTCCCAGCTAAGCACAGCAGTCCCAGCAGGGCGTGGGCGTTTGTTCAGGCATTCCAGGAGCCCTCCGCCCCCTATTCTACAAGCTTGCACAGGCGCGGCGAGCGGGAGAAGCTGTCTGTGGGGACCGTGGGCGCCCTGCGCATGTCCATCCTAGGCGCACAGCCTGCAGGGCACGTCTGCGGGCGCCCTGAGGTGTATCGGCGCGGCGCCCCAGACCCGCACAGCGGCGCTCACTGGCCAGGCCGGACGCGCTAGCGTCGGGCGCAGGCCCACTTCGGGACACCCACGCAACGGAGGAGGGCCGCCCCGTGCGTAATAAGCAGTCTCAAGCGGCAGGGGCACGGGACCTGCAGGCGGCCCCGGCGGCGGCGGCGCGTCGCCCTGGACCTGCGCGACGACGCTGACGTCCAGGCTGGGCGGGGCGGCGTCCAGCGTGAGCGTGCCCAGGTACTGCCAGGTGGGCCCGGGGGTGCCCGCGCGCGGCCACAGCGTGCCCGCCGCGCCGCAGCCGAGGTCCTCGTACAGGTCCACCGGCCCCGGCGGCGCGCCGAACTGCCGCCGCGCCGCGCCAGTTCAGAGGTAGGGTAAGGCCTATCGTAGCCCTAACGCATGCATTGGTGGGCGAATCTCGCAGGCCCCCGCGCAGGTCCGCCGCACCCTGGCGGCGCGCCAGGCTGCCGCCGCGTACACGTGCATGTGAGCGCTGGCCTGGCATGCAACTTGGGGGGCTCGCATGTGCGGGCGCCTGCGCCCGGCCAAGCGCCGGGCCGCAGCCGCGCGCGGCGCGCGCCTGCAGCGTGAAGGTGTACGCGTCGCCGGCGGCGGCCGCCCACGTGCCCGGCACCAGCGCGCCCGGGCCGACCGCCGCCAGCAGGCACCCGGGCGCGCACGCGTCGGCCGCGTACGGCGCCGGGAAGCGCAGCGTCACCGTCGGCGCCGCGTTGTTGGTCACCGACGCGGACGCGAGCGCCGCGAGCGGCCGCGGCGGCGCGCCGCACGCGCCCGCGGCGCCCCAGCCCGGCGGCGCGTCCCACCAGGGCGGCGCGTTGTAGGCGAGCCCGACGCCCTCGGGCGCGCCGGCCGCCGCGGCCGCAGGCGCGCCGGCGCGCGCGCCGAGGCCTGCGCGGGGCCGTGGGCTGGGCGCGCGCCGGCGCTGGGTGGGGTCTGCCGCTCGCTCACGCAGGCCCTGACCTCGACATACGACTGCGCAGCACCCTCCGTGCAACGCAGGTGCCATACACCCCGGCCTTCAATGGCCTACCCCAGCCATGTAGAATGCGATGCACTGCGAGATAAGAGCGCATTTGCCTGTGCCAGTGAGGCCCAGCGGCAGGTGAGGAGCAGACCTAGGGCCGAGGCAGCGCCGGCATCGGGCGGGTTGGCAAGCATGATTGGCGCCTCCGCGGGCGGCCCGCTCGCGCCCGAGCCGTCCACGCTCACGACGCCTGCACGGCCGGCGTCAGGCTGTGCCCTGCATGTTACGTGCACTGACATGCGCACCTTGGCCATCAGTGCGCATAGCGTCTGCGCCTTTGGTGCACAATGAAACTTGACCGAAAACTGAGTGTGATATTCAAAATCGCATGTGGCAGCGTGTCAGCAGCTCGAGCTCTGCATGACATTTACATGCCGGCCCCAGGACGTGCGATGATGCACCCCAGCATGTCGGGGGGGAAGGGGCAGGGGTCATGGCTGCACCAGAACCCAGGCCAACCATGACAGAGCCGGCGCCCGCGTCAGCCTCCACCCAGACGTCGTAGTGCTGCCCCGGCACGGCGCCGTCGACCCTATACACCTGCGCGCTGCGCGCTCGCATATCGGCATGCGCCGGCCCGCCGGCCCCGACGCGGGAGACGGGACCCTGCTGCTGCTGAGAGCACGTCCGCGCAGCAGTGAGCAATGACATGTGAGGGCATGCTGGTCGGCAGGCAGCATCCCTGTGCTGACCCAGCCCGCATGCGCGAGCCGCTGCTGGTCGACTCAGCAGACGCCCGCGCGGTCTGTGGACATGCATGAGGGCCTCACACAGGTGCACCACTTACTGCGTGTGGACTCCGTGGCAAGCACCGTGCTTCGTAGAGCCAGAGAGTGCAAGCCAAGCCCACAGGCCAGGCATGAGAGCTGTAGCAAAGGCCTTGCAGGAATGCAGAGCTGGGAGGCACAGCGGGGTACGCGCGCCAGGCCGCCAATCACGGTGACCTTGCTGGGCCCAAAGTTGACCACTGCACGCCGCACGCAGGTTCTGATGGGGAGCCTGCCTCGTGCACACCACTGTGGTGCTGCGCATGCTATGCACATGCTGCAGCCATGTCTTGGAGGGCGTCTCGGAGGGCGTCAGCCTGCCACGGTGCGCTGCATGCAGCAGCATATGCTGCAAGGCCATGGCTTCAGGGTGAGTCGGCGCCCATGGTCATGCAGCGGGAGCGCCCATGGTCATGCTCTCAATGACACATGGTGAAAAAGGCACGCTCAGGCCTGCACATACGGACGCTGCATGAGGAGCAGGCAGCAAGCAGGCAGCGAGGCACGCATGTGTACATGCGCGCCTACTGTTGAAAAGTCGAAGTAAAAGAGCACGTACACCGCCGCCGCGCCCGCCGGCGCCTGCAGCCGGCGGCCGCCCACCGCGAAGCGCTGCCCCTCCGCCGCACCGCCGCCCACGCCCGCCTCGCCGCCCGGCGCGCTGCGCATCAGGCGGCGGCCGCCTGTGGACGTGCTGCTCGGCGGCCCGACCTGCTGCGCCACGGCGGTGACGACCACACTCGGCGGGCCGCTCGAGGTGTTGGTGATGCTGCACACCTGCATGATGCAGCACAAGGTATGGTGGAGTAGGGCAGGGTCCCTGCACCAGATCCTCACATCCCCAATACGCATTGCCTCAGATCTAGGCAGGACTCAAGACACCATGCATGGCTGCGATGAGCACCAGTCTGTCATCAACGGCTGACATGCATGCGGGCGTGGAGCCATGCTGTGTTCACAACATATGCCGTACCGTTGCACGGCTTGGAGCGAGCGTGGGGGTGTGCACGGACGCACCGTGCCGTTGTTAATGTGCACGCTGCCCGCATCCATGCCGCTCACTGCAGCCGCGCGGTGCAGCAGTGAGGCGCGCCCGTTTGCATTGCACCCTCCCCAGGACCTCCCAGTGCCCGAGCAGCGCGCATACAAAACACGCCAGGCAGCACGCTGGGCGCCTCAGCCAGGACACACGCCCGCTCGTGCTCGCACCAAGCCACACGCTACCTGGTCTGGGCGGAGGTAGACGCTGGCGCAAACGGCCTCGGCATTGGCATTGACACAGGTCTGTGCTCCTCCCCAGGCCATTGCGAACGCACGCCGGCTAGGGGCACAAGGATCCTTTGAGATTGGGGCACGCGCATCTGCATGGCTGCGTCCTGTGCGCGCATACGTGGGTGGCTACTTGGTCTGCGCCTCCACGTCGACGCAAACCGCAGGCGGAGCAGCGTGCTGTTGCTGTCTGTGAGCGCACGAGGCAAGCATGTGCATGCAAGAACCGCCTGCACAGGACTGACCGCCATCACGCACTGCTCTCAAGGCCGCATGGGGGGGTGCGCGCAGCGGTGAAGGACGCGGCGGGCAACGCCATGGCGCCTGCCATCACCCCAATACAGGTTGATCAGCTGCAGCCCCAGGCGCGCATCACGGCCCCTGGTCTCAACCTTTCACTCTCGGCCAAACATCTTCTCTCATGCCTAGCTTGGCCAGCACGCTCGCTAATGCAGCATCGTCTACAAGCGCGCAAACAGGCGGCTCCAGCTTTGGCCCTCCAGGCGCGCTGCAGCAGCGCAAAGGAACACCGTCATGTGCAAGTGTGGCAGCGGCCAGGGCAGATGAAGCCTCATGCACGCAGTTCACCCGCTCATGGCATGCCCTCACAGCAGGTGCGCACTCAGACACTAAGACGCTGCATGGCAGGCAGCGGAGACGCCGCTGTCGGCTTCCAGCGCGGGCGGCGGCGGGAGCGGCGGCGGCTGGTCGCGGGCCAGCCTGGCCGGCGTGATCGTGGCGGCCGCCGTTGTGGCGCTCTGCCTGCTCGCGGCCGCCGCCCTGGCCCTGCGCAGGCGGCAGGTGCGTGGCGTGGCGAGCGAGGGGCCCTGTGCATCTGGCTGGCCTGCGGCAAATTAACCTCGTGACACATCATCTGACAAGCATCACACCTTACCTACCCAGCCCTTGTAGCTAATACGCACGAGCGCTCATGCTGCCGCAGGTGCAAAAATCTGAGGGCATAACAAGCACATGCCCCATGCACGCATGAGACTCGCGTACACGCGTTGCCATGGGTTCACGACTTGCCCCATGTGGCGCTCCGCAGCGCCAGTTACCGGAGCCTGGGCGTAATAGTGGCGCGCGGCAGCCGGACACCGGCGCAGCGCAGCGCGCCGACGCGGCCGGCAGAGGCGTGAGGCAGGCAGATGCGCGCCGGGCAGCGCCGAGCGACGCGGCTGCCGCAGAGGCGGGCGGCACCACACTGGAGGCTAGAGCAAGGTGATGTGCTGGCGCATGCTGAGCGAGGAGAGACAGTGGCGCGATGCCAGGACATGCAGGCTTTGTTTACATCCCGCCTCCGAGAGCTCAGAAGGACTATGCTGGGTTGTCCGAGCCAGATGTTGGGCGTTTGAATAGCATGCCATCTTGCCTATCCTACCTCGTTCGCAGTTCTAGCAGTGACAGGTAACAAGCAAGCGCACAGGGTTGCTGCGGGCCATGCGCGCCGGCCCGTTGGCTGCCAACGAACACTGTGATGTTCCCTCACGGCCCAGCAGAGGCCAACAGCCCGAGGCTCGCTGGGGACACAATACTTGCAGCAACCACTGCGGAACGCATTAGTACTCACCTCCTGCCCTGCAGAGCCCAGGCAGTACCATTCACAACAATCAATAACCATGCAATGCTACCGCTTCATGCATTGTGCTACGCGTCGCCTCAGGCGGGCGATGACGCTCCCTGCCTAATATTAATTAGTGGACGGCCAACGCAATCCCAGCCCCTCTCCCCCTCTCTCTCTCGCTCACAGCATTGCAACAGTGCGACATGACTGCAGATCAGCGCTAGCTGCTCGCCGCCATGAAGCTGTTGTTCTTGATGCCGCTTACGATAAGGTATGCGTTCAAGACGGCGATGAGCACGACCAGCACGACAGCGACCACGCGCGTGGGCAGGCTGATCACGAAGCTGCCCATCTTGGCGCGCGAGCTCGTGAAGTGCACGAGCGGCACCACCGCGAAGCTCAGCGTCAGCGACAGGATGACCTGCGCGCGCAGCCTCAGGGTCGCCCGTGCGCGAGCGCGCAGGAAAGCAGGCGCGAGCGTGCACGCCAACAGTCCTACCAAATAGACAGTCCTCGGCTGCGGTCTACCCCCCATCATGCGGCATGAAGCCCAGCTAACCTGAGTTCAGCTTCAAAGACCGCTACAAAGAGCAGTGCAGTCAGTGAGCAGCCGCCAGAAGGACGCCACACAGGCTCACAGAGCGCCCAAAACAATACCACACTACTTTGCACAGCCTGCCTGAACGCAGCCATGCATGCCGCAGATGTCGATCAGGATCATAATGGGTTGTTGAGGTCTGCCTCAGCCGTTGCTCTAGGCCCAGGGCGCCCACCTGGCTCAGTACGAGCAGCCGGCTTGCGCCGGCCGCGCCGTACACGCCCGCCACGACCGCCGCCGGCACGATCGCCACCGAGCGCGTGAACATGCGGCGCACCCAGGGCCGCAGCCGGATCTTCAGCATGCCCTCCATCACCACCTGGCGCGCGCGCGCGCATCGTCATGCTCCTGCCACGGCCAGCACGCGTCAAGTGCTTTCACAGCATCAGGCGTTGGCACAGCCCGGGCGCCCGCCACGACCCGCAGAGCACCCTGCTGCCATGTCCCAAGCGCGCCGCTCGCCAGTTCGGCCAGCACTGAGCGACTCACGGGCTAGCAAGCAGTGCAGGCAGCGCTCTGTCATGCCGCCTCAGCTGGTGCGCGCCGGCAGTGCCCTACCTGACCTCTTCTCCTCTATAGATACATCAGAATGGAGCGCACCTGGCCGGCCAGCGTGCCGGTGATGGACGAGTTCTGCCCGCACGCCAGCAGCGCGACGCCGAACAGCACGCGCGCGGCGGTGCTGCCGAGCGCCGGCGCGAGCAGCTCATACGCGTCGGCGAGGCCCGCGATGTCGGGGTTGGCGGACGCGCCGTAGTGGAAGGCCGCGGCGGCCAGGATCAGGATAGCCGCGTTGATGAAGAACGCAAAGATTAGCGACAGGCAGCTGTCCCAGGTGCCGTACTGGCGCGGCCCCGGCGCGCAGGGGCGTCAGCACGGCAGGTGGCGGGCTCGTCATCTATTGGTGGGTAGAAGGGTAGGTACGCTATGAAGCAGGCGATGGGGCCACAGCGACAGCAAGCACACTACGGTGGCTGCAGCTACGGGCAGAGTCCGGTACCAAGCACTTCCAGGCAGTACGCGCAATCCATGCATACGTGCCTGGGCCCACAACGGTATGACTGGCCCCGCTGGCCCCGCTGGCAAGTCCCATGATCACACGACGGACGCACGCGCCCGGGCGCTTGGTATGAAAGTTGCTCACACAGGTCCTGCCTCGCTGCACAAGCGCGGCATGTACTGGCCCCTGCAGCATGGCGCGGCTTGCGCCTTGCGCGCAGAGCCTGACCAGGCGCGCCCGGCCCAGCGAGCGCCTGAGAGGGGGGCGCACCCGGATGGCCAGGCGCTTGCCCGCGGTGGTGCGCGGGTAGCTGCGCGTCTGGATAAGGCTGGAGTGCAGCAGGATGTTGTGCGGCATCACCGTCGCGCCTGCGCGGCCCAGCCATGCTCACGCGCCCGCCCGCGGCCCGCCCATGGCCCTGACCACCACAGGCAAGTGCAGGACTGCGCCGACTCGGCGCATGCAAAGCGACACGCAGCCTCTGCTCTCCGGCAACGGGTTGGCGCGCATGGCTGGCCGCTGGTGCGCCGCTGGTGCCAGGTGCGAGCATGCATGGGCGGCTGGCACCATGCGCCGCCGCGGAAGTACGCGGAGGCGGAGGGCGCCGGCGCTCTCAATGCTGCTGGCGGGGAGCTACGAGAACCTGTACTCGGGTCGACACAGGCGCGCGGGCGCGCACCCACGATGCCGATCGCCACGTACAGCATCCCCGGGTCCCTGATGATGACGGGGTCCGGGATGAGGCCCTTGGCCACCAGCAGCCAGTCCGGCTTGACGACGGCCAGCTCATACCTGTGCCACCCCCGCCATGACTTGGTGAGGCCTCCTGGGAAGCCTGAGCTGACTCGCAAGTGGGTCCCACATGGTGACTCGCAAGCGGTCCACGGCACATGCGCTCCAGGTCTGTTGCTGCGCCCTGCGCTGCACAACGCATCGCGGCACGTGCTGCCTCCCGAAGCGCGCGCGCACGCTCTGGTGCGATGCAACAAACCTGGGCAGTGCATGCACACACGTACCTCTGTACCTTAAACATCAGTCATCATACCCCAAGCACGGCATCGCTTGCCTTTCAGCTCAACTGGAAGGAAAGTTCGGCCCACGGGAGTGACGCCAGCGAGCATGGGCGGTTCGCGCGGGCGCGCGCGCAAGGGGCCGCACGCGAAGATGCCGGCGATGAGCAGGATCAGGCTGCCGACGAGCAGCTCGAGCACGCGGAAGTTGCGTGTGCCCAGCAGCAGCACGACCAGCACATCCACCGCCGTGATCAGCACGCCCGCCCACAGCGGCACGGCGCCGTTGGAGAGCAGGTAGATCGCGGTCGCGCTGCCGATCACCTCGGCCAGATCGGTCGCCGCGATGGCCACCTCCAGGACGAACCAGAGGCCCAGGTTGACCCACTGCGCGCGGCCGGCCCGCCCCTCCCCGCTCAGCACGCCGAGGCGTGCACGGCTCGCCTACTGACCGCCGCAGCCCGCCCGGCGGCCAGCAAGTTCACGTGAAGGGGCGACGCTTGGCGGCGTATGCGCGGGCGGCCGCACTGGGGAGGCGGGGGCTCCCTGCGTGGAGTCTTGGGCAGTATCGAGGGCGGAGCACGGCATGCGCAGCGAGCTGTCTGGGCGGCCAGCACCCGGACAAGGGGTGGACAACCCCCTTGGGCAAGCGCGCCCCAAATGCAACCGCGCGGCACGCCGGGGCGGGGCGCCGCGCAGAGCCGCGCTCGCGCATGTGCGCGAGAACGCACCCGCGGGTAGGCGTCGCGGCAGGCCTGCGCCAGGTCACGCTCAGACACGATGCCCAGGCGCAGCGCGAGCGACTGCAGGAACATGGCCAGCACGGACGACAGCAGCACGACCACCAGCAGCGCGTAGCCGTACTGCGCGCCGCCCTGCAGGTCCGTCGCCCAGTTGCCCGGGTCCTGCGCGCGCGGCGCGCGCGGTATAGGGCGAAGGTCACTGCAGGCCGGCCAAGCTTCGGTGCTGCGCGCCGCCCTTGAGGTTGAATATCCCCTCGCCGAACTCCTGGGCGCGTCGGGCGCTCGCAGCGCGCGGCGCACGAGCTTGGCACTGCGCGCCGCCCTTGAGGTCGCTCGCCCGGTTGCCCGCGTCACGCGCGCGTGCCCCCAGGGCCTTGCTGCGCCTAGAGCTTGGTTCCTAGGGCGTGATTCCTGGCGACAAGTCCTTCTTTACGTGTTCACTGTCAGCTCTAGCGCGCGTGCCGCCGACACAGGGCCTGACTGTAAGTGTCGTGGTCTTCCATACCCAGGCAGCAGGCGCACCATGTAGCCGACGCTGATCATGCTGCCGATGCCCGCAAACGCGGCCAGCTGCGCAAACCAGGGCCGCGAGGCCGCCGGCACCGCGATTGTGCCGTTGACCTCCGGCAGCGAGCGCACGCCGTCGTTGGCGCGCCAGCCCTTCAGCAGCTCCACCTCCTCGCGCGCGTCCGAGCCGCTGTCGCTGCCGCCGGATGTGGACGCCGGCGCGTCGTCCTCCCGGGACGGCGCGGCTGGCGTGGAGGGCGCAGCGGCGCCGGCGGCCGCCTGCCCCACAAGGCCGGTACAGTCAGGCGGCCGGCCCCTCCTGCACAGCAGTGCCCGGCCCGAGCCCGACCACCACCGCCGCACGTAACGGAAAAGGGCTGAATGGGGCCAAGACGCGGCCACACGCGGCATACGCAGCGCTCTCTACATCCCACGGCCCTGCCACTGTGCATACAGCGACAATACAGAGGGCGCTGGGCCAGGTACGAGGGTCTCACGGCATCCGCACTGCCTACACCTTTTGCTGGCACATGCAGCAACAGAGAAGGAAAAGAATAGACAAAAGGGGATTGCTAGCATGGACGCGGCGCACCGGCGCCTCCACGTCGAGGGCGCGCCGACCAACCTCGCCCGCGCGCGGCTCCACCATTGTGAGGGATCTCGCGCTGGCGCGGCAAGGAGCAGGGTGCGCACCAGCGCGCGTGAAGCCTGGTGAGCAGACCTGACCGAGGCGGGAATCAGACGACTTAGCAATTGAGACGATTAGTAAGGACTACCTGGGCCAGCCTTCCCCGGGCCCGTAGGGCGTGTTCAGTTGTTTGCACCGCAAAGCCGCTGTCATTGCGCATCCTTGCTTTGGGCGGATATGGTTAAGCACTGTTTGTATTGTTCTCCGCACTCTTGTTGACGCGGCACACTCAGCATTGCATTATGGCTCATCTTGCCTTTTTGCAGCACGACTTGCTTGTGTACTTCGTTTCATACCGGCTATAACACTTGCTCGGGTGGCTTTCTGTAAGAGCAGGTAGAGCGTGCCTTCCAGCAGCAGGCTCTACCTGCGCAGGCATGCTCCTCAGACGCACGAGGAGCACGCATGCTGTGCGCAGCATGCTCCTCAGCGGCAGGCTCTACCGCTGAAAGGCAGGTTCTACCTGCTCGTCCAGGAAGCCACTCAAGCAAGTGTCACAGCTGGCATAAACTGCAGTACACCCGCAAACCGTGCTGCAAAAAGATAAAATGAGCCCTGGTATGATGCTGATTGCCCATGAGTAGGAGCGCGGTGAAAAGAGCTTACAGTGTCCGACCATACTCTCCTACTGCAATGTATTCTTGCGCAAACACCACAGTCTGACGCGCCAAAAGCGCCGCACCGATCTACCGGTTGAAGGAAAGGGGTGAACATGCACATGCACCTGCTGACTACAAGCGTTGTGTACTTTAGCATGCATTCCTATATGGTACAGGCTGCAAGCAGCTCTCAAAGCAGAAAGTCAAAGCACTCTGCCAGTGCTCGCTTGCCGTCAGGTATGGGCGCCACAAAGTGCGCAGGCACCACGGTGTCAAACTCCATCTCCAGCATGCGCTGGACCCACGCTCGCGCCCTCTGCCGCACGCCCAAGGAAACAGTGTCAGCAGCCCGCCGCAAGGTCACATGCTGAGCACCTCAGCCTGGTTTGACCCAGGTACCTGCTGCGCCTCTGCCTTCGCAGCCCCTCAGCAGTCCAACGACGGCGCATGCAGCTCAAGGGCGCATTCATGCCTTCTTTCCTGTTGTGGGAAAAAATGCTCTCAATCAGTCGGTCTCAGCCCGGCCTCACCTGTCACTGCGCTGTCATGTTGCAAGCCCCTGGCCCAGAGCCGGGCGCGCCTTGCGGTACACCATGAACACGACGCGGAAGGGGCAGCCCAGGCGGCCCCAGACGCCGAGCGCGCGCGCGTTGCCGCGGTCAAAGCCCGGCGCGCCGGTCGTGTCGTCCATCTTGAACGCCGCGTCCGAGAGCAGCAGCGCGCGCGGGCCGCGCAGCGCGAACGCCGCCTCGATCAGCGTGGAGCTGCGGAACAGCGCGATGTCGACCTCGCCGCCCCACTCGGCCGGCGCGTCCGCGCCTGCGCAGGCGGGCGCGGGCGCCGATCAGCGCGGGGCAGTGGACCGGCGCGAGCGCCGCCTCGTCGCGCCGCTCGGCGGGCGCCACCGCATCGCGCCGCTCGGCGGGCGCCTCTGCGCCTAGCAGGCGGCTCGCGGTGCCAGCACTGGACATAAACCATCGCATGAGATCGAGCTCCAGGTAGCTTTCTTGCCAGCAAATGCGCTGTGCAGGGCTACCCTGTCCCACGCGCTTCCATGTGGCCTACGGCGTGCCCGAAGTGGGGCGAGCGGGGAGCAGGCGCTGCTAGGAGCGTCTTCCCGGGGGGGCGGTACCAAACTCCCGCCATGCAGCCCTGTCGTCACGCAGCTTCCGCAGGCCGAAGAGCATTGGCAGTGGCAACGCGCGGTCCTTCAGGAAGCCTGCGGGAGCAAGTGGCGAAGGCTAAAGCCCAGCAGGTTGCAACTCACAGCACAAGACGACCAGGCACAGCATGCATGCTCCCTTCTCTGCATCTCTTCACGCAAGAGCTGTGTGGCTGCATTTGAATCACCACAAACTGGTCGTACGAGTGATCCGCGTTCCAATCCCCACCTCTATTCCTTCCTCCGTTCCCCTGCATTGCGTGTGGCCGGGGAAGGGGAACGGACCTGGGGGCACCCAGAGTTGGGCATCAGCGGCTGCAGCTCTCATGAAGTCGATCGCATGTACAGAGTGCTCGGGCGAGTTGTTCGGACAGATCTGCCGCTCAAAGGCTCACAGTGACGCGTATGTGTGTGCAGGGGCGGGCTCAACACCGTGCGCCGCTGGACGATGCTCTCACAAACAACGCTGCCTTCTAGTGTCAGGTGCGGGTTCCGCTGGCAGTCCGGGTCAGCACGCTGCTGCCTGGGGCCTACCACGTGTGCGATGCGCCCACCGAGAGTCGCCAGCTGACCCAGCAGTTCGCCGGTGGGCGCGAGGGGGTTGTGCACCTGCAGCGCAACCGCACAGGCGCTCGGCGCGGTGGTGCGGCACGATCCAGTCCAGGAGCACGGCCAAGGGCCACAGAGCGGGGCAGCTGGGCAGGAACGCTGCCAAGCGCACCCACAGGTCGCCGCAGCGCATGCGCAGCACGGTCATGCGGTTGTCGGCGCTGGTCGGGCTGCCCGGCAGCGGGAAGAAGGGCTGTGTGAAGATGTGCAGGTCCTCCCCCAGCTGCTCGACGACGGTGGGGCGCTCAAAGCGCGGCGGCAGCGGCGACTTGTATGTGCGCCAGGGACGCGACGTGTCAAGCTGCTGCGGCGCGGCGGCACGCTCTGTCCGGGGAGGCGCTGCTGCATGCCCTGCACAGGAGGCGGACCACTCAGCTCGCACAGCACAAGGCAGCAAGAGACACTGAAGGGGCATGCACACAGCAACATCAGCGCGCCTGTGTCGGTGCTGGCTGTTGCGCGGGCCAGCTGTTGCCTGAGTCTGCTGCAGAGGTGGGAGGGCCGTGGGGCATGTGCAAAGTTCTTCACCCTCGAGTGCGGGCCTGCCAGGCCAGCAGCATACTGCTCGCGGGCCAGCAGCATGCTGCTACCCATCAGCAAGCTCCACACTCCCGCTCTGGACGGCTGCAGGCAATAGGTGCGCTCCACTTGGTATCTATGTGGAACTCCTGAGCTGCTCAACTCACAAGGTGCCGCAGACTCTGGATTTAAGCAAGCTGAGTAGCTCCGACCTGAGTAGCAGTTCCGACCTAGCCCTCATCCCCGATCGGCTTCACAGTGCCGTTTGATTTTTTTCTCGAGACAAGCGAGCTGGCCTGCTCCCCTGTCATAGAGGAAGAGCGCTTGGCATACCTGCCCAGCTGCCCGGTTGCCCTGCAAGTCCTGCTGCCTGCACAAGTGCGCGAGAGTCTCCCCATGGTCACCGCCAGCTGCAGGCGCCCAGGACAGGCATAGCATGGCCGACGAGAAGGCCAGCGCGCCTGGGCTGGAAAAGATTGCTGGCGTCCAGGACATCCTGGACCAAAACAAGTGCGCGACGCTGCTTTGCGGTCCATTTGCCTGGCACGGTTGTGATCAACGCGGTCTCACGACTGGTAAGCGAGCAGGGTGCTGATAAACGAGATTAACAGCAATCATGAGGCGCGCACGCCAGAGGCGCTTGCGCGCAATGTGGTGCTCATCCAGGAGCTCGACAGCAACGTTGCAAAGGTGAGGAGGAAGGTCTTGTTGCCATGTTTTTTTTTTCTAGCTGCTGCTGGCCTGTGTCAAGTTCTGCCGCGCACAGGAGAGAACTGGATGTGTCACAGTTTGCGCCTGCACGCAGGTGCTAGAGATGTACAAGGCGCTGACCGACTCACTGACCGAGCTCGGTGAGGAGGAGTTGAAAACGGAGGACAACGCTGAGGCTGGAGCCATGCAGTAGCGCAGCCGTGCGTCGCCGTGAGGGACACCTACTGACGCGCGGCTCGCCCGGGCGGCGGGCTGGCAGCAAAGGCGCCGCCACCGCAGACCGCGCAGACAGGCGGGTAGGGCTCTCAGCTCGTGTGGAGGATCAGGGTGGGTCAGCCAGCTAGTGAGCCCGTGCCCACGCCCGCTGCCGCGCCTGCAGCCGCGCTGCGCGCACTGACGGCGCTGTCTGACGCAGTGCTGGCGGATGTGGGCACGGCGTTCTTTGCAGAGGACGCCTGGGGCTGGATATGGGGCCATGCTCTGTTACTGTGACAAGAGGTTCGTCCAGGCTGGGATCTGCGTGCGCTCTGCAGGCGCAGCCCAGCCTTGTCACTGAGCGAAGCACACCTTGTTTTATGCGGCATTGCTGCACTGCGGGGCAGCTCGGCGATTCCTTGCGATTTTTGGTTTGCTTTGAGCCTTGCTTGCTTGCTCTTTGCAGCTGTTTTCACTTTAGCTTTGGTTTGAGCTTGTGCGTGCCATAGCATATATCACCACAATGTGGGAAGCACAGCATGTGTGTTCCACACTGAACTTTCAGTGTGTGACACGCGGGCTTGTGGGATTTGCCCTGTGGTCCTGAGCGTGTGAGGCGCTGTTCAGGTGGGAGTTGCCCTGTGGTCCTGAGCGTGTGAGGCGCTGTTCAGAACGACGTACTCCGGTCTCCTGCTCACGCTGGTTGAACAAATGAACACGACGCTCCAGCAAGGCAGAGCTTACAGCAAGTTCTCCCATGTACACAAGAGGGGTGGGCATTTGCACAAGGCCACCCTAGGGCAGGCCTGCCACATAATAGCCGTTTAGAGATTCAACATGTGTCTCAGCTCGAGACACTCTGCTGAATTGCTGCGCGCACATTGCACTCTGCCAGCCTTCGGTGGCAGTCTCGCTGCTGTTTCTGGCTGTTTCTCATAAGCTGTGCGTCAAGTTCAAGCTGTTTGCGGCACGTTCCGGTGTCCACCGCGGCTCCCAGCTCGTCCACATCCTCCTTCGAGCGTTGCACAGCATGCGGGTGTGACATCCTGCGAGGCGTCGCAATGGCTGCCGCGGGGCGCCCTGCATTGGCAGCGCTGCAGGAAAAGGTGGGCCTCCCCAGCGGCCCCAGCCACAGGAGGCGCTCAGGAGGCATGCTTGCACTGCAACGCACCACCATCGCCGTGCCGGGGAGCGGCAGGTGGCCGCGCACAGGGCGCGGCTGGCAGCGGGTGTCTGGGATGCGGCCGCATGGCAGGCGCTCGCGGCGGACGTCAGCGCCGCGGTCGGCCCCGGCCGGCCGCCGCCCGACGTGCTTGCGCTGTACCGGTCGGTGATGGAGCAGCTGCTGGCCCAGTTCCCCACCGCGGTGCGCCCCAGCGCGCCCGCTTGGCCAGGACGCCGCCGGTGCAGCTCCTTGTGCGGCCCCTAGACACGCGGGCCCCCAGACACCCAAGCGGCGAGCGCAGACGGCTGTGCTGCAGTGCGCCGCGGCCGGCCGCGGCACTGCGCGTGAGCGCGCGTGTGGTGACCGCTCGCCCGCTGCCTGCTGAGACCGGCTCCTGGACGCTCTCAGCCAGGCTCCCTGCGGCTGCCTATACCTCGCCCCACCCTCCCCCTGCAGCAGAGGGCAGCAGCTGCCGGCTTAGCGGCCCCCTGCGGCGCGGCGCCCACCAAACACGCGAGGCCGCGAGGGCTTTGTGCTCAGCGGTGCGGCTGCGGAGCGGCGTCCCGCCCCCCACCTGTTCTGCAGGGGCGGCTGGGTAGGGTAGGGACAAGCCTTACCCTATACCCTATACCAAGCAGCGCCGAGCCGCGCGCTCCGCGGCCGCGCGGCAGGCGGCGTACTGGCAGCAGTACGCGGAGGCGGAGCTGGCGGCGGGCAACCCAGACGCGGCCAAGGGCATCTTCAGCCGCTGCCTGCTGCACAACCTGCGCGTGGACCTCTGGCGCGTCTACCTGCGCTTCATCAAGCAGGCGCGCCCCCCCGTGCGCCCAGCGGCCTCCCCGCACGCTCAGCGGCCGCCCCGCGGCCCGATCCCTTCATGCCCGGTCCCAGCCGGTGGCGCAGGAGCCTGCAGCCCCCGCTCGGCAACCACTTGATGCAGCCCAGCCTGTAGCACATGTAGCACACACAGACGGGCAGGCAGGTTTTCACGCCGCGGTCCTGGCCAGCGGTCAGAGGCGCCCGCATGCTTCCCTGGCAAGCCGGCGGCCCTCCGGCGGCGCGGCGCATGCAGCCGAGCGGGCGCGCGCGCCCCGGGGGCCAGGTGAACGGCTCACGCGGCGGCGAGGGCGTTGTGGAGGTGCGGCGCGCGTACGAGTACACCCTGGACCGCGTCGGCACCGACATCGGTGCGCCCGCCGCCGCCTCGCCGGCCAAAACCCCGTCCTGCGCAACGGGGCATCCCCGTCCTGCGCAACGGGACATGCTCTGTTGTTTGTGGCGCCAGGGCTCCTGCGTCCTCGTCAAGCCTGGGCCACTTGCGCGGCGCGGCGCGCTTGCACGGCGCGCTTGCGCGGCACGCCCGCGCCGCAGCGCAGAGCCGGCGCCGCGCGCGGCCGAGCGCCGCGCAGCCCTTGGGGGAGTCTCGGGAGCACATGCGCCTGTATGGCTTTGCTGTCCTGCGGGCCGCACAGGTGGCGCAACCAGTGCCGCCTTAAAAACTCCCGTGAAAAACCTACGCGCGCGCGCCAGGCGCCGGGCCGCTGTGGCAGGAGTTCATCGCGTACCTGCAGGCGCCGCGCGCGGGCACGCCGGCGTTTCAGGCGCTGTTCGGCGGCGGCCCGGCCGGGCAGGAGGACGCGCAGCGCACCACGCTGCTCAGGTGCCGGCCGCCGCGCGGCGGGGGGGGACCGCGCAGCCTGGCCCCCGGCTTGGATGCGCCCCGAGAGACTTTTGTGCGACCAGTGCGGTCGTCCAGACTCTTGCTAGACGGCCAACAAGGATGATAACCTCGGTGGGCGGCGAAGGAGCCCGTGCGGCAAGCTGCGGGGCAGCGGTGCTTGCGATGGGCTGGGGTCCCGTCGCCGCCTGCACCTGCGCCACGCTGCGCGGGGAGAGAGCGAGCGCGCGAGCGCCGCGCCCAGGCCCGACCCGGCCATGCGAGCCGCAGGCGCGCGTACCAGCGCGCACTGGGCGGTGCCATCAGGGTAGGCTGCCCTATCCAACCCTATACCCGGCCGCGTGGGGGCGCAGGCGCGCGTACCAGCGCGCGCTGGCGGTGCCGTCGCCCGCACTGGAGGCGCTCTGGCGCGCCTACGAGCAGTTTGAGTCCGGCTTTGCGCCGGGCCCCGCGCGCGTGCTGGGCCGGCGGCTGCTGGACGAGGCGCGGCCGCGGTACCAGGCCGCGCGCGGCGCGCTGCGCGAGCGCCAGGCGCGCCTGGCCGCGCTCGCGCCCGGCGCGCTGCCGTTGCCGCCCGGTGCGCGGCGCGCGCGAGGGGCGGGGGCGGGTGCAGCGGCAGCCATGGCGCGACCAGAAAGGCTTTGTGATGTGCCGGGAGATGCTAGTGAGAGCAGCCGTGTTACATCCTGGTCACTGCTTGGTGCACGCGTGGGAATGGTGTAGTGCAGGCAATTGGCACCACGGTTGCAAGTAGTCGCTGCCGGCGCTGCTCAGCGGGCCTGCATTGCCTTTCATGTGTTTGCTCGTCCAACACCGCAATAGCGCAAAATGAAGGCGGCAGTGGCATACAGGACGCCGGTCAGGTCGCGCACGCGCCCGGCGCGCCTGCGCTGCCAGCGCAGCGCGCGGTGGCAGGTGCCCAGGGCGCGCGGCGGCCTGGCCAGGGCTCGCGGCGCCCTGCAGATGTCCATGGCAAGCCCTGACGTTCAGCGCTCGCGCAGGGCGTGGCGGCCCGGCGCAGGCGGCGCAGGCGGCCGTCTGGCAGCGCTACCTGGCCTGGGAGCGCGGCAACGCGCAGAACCTGGACGGCCCCGCGCTCGCCGCGCGCGTCGTCCTCGCGTACGACCAGGCGCTCGGGCCGCTCGTGCACTTCCCCGAGGCGCGCGCCCGCGCTTGACGCGTCGCGCCGCGCGGCCGGGCGATCACTCTGCAATGCCACGCCCTGGCCTGCTGCTGAGCTCGACCGCGCGCCCTGCGCGGTGCACAGCCCCCCCTCCGGCGAGCTTCACCCCGCTGCGCCTGCAAAGCATATCGCTGCCCATATACATTTGGCTTCCCCCTCGGCCTCGGCCGACGAGCGGTGCCCCGACGAAGACATGCGCGCCGCGCGCGCCAGGTCTGGTACGACTTCGCGCGCTGGCACAGCGCGGAGGGCGGCAGTGGCCCCGCGGCGGCCGCGGCGGTGCTGGCGCGCGGGCGGCTGGTGGGCGCCCGGGCGCTGTGCTGGGTCCATTGCTTGCGGGCCTTTTGGTTCCGCTGTCCAGCATATGCGCATGTGTGGCGCAGGCTGCAGCGCGCAGCCCCCGGCCAGCTGCGGCCGGAGCGCCCTGGGCATGGTGCACACTGTGTTTCCTCCGCAAGGGTGGCGCTGGGCGGGCACGGAACACCGGCACAGGAGCGCCGCCCTCAGGCCATCTGCAAAGGACCGCACACTTAGGTGGACGTCCAGGCGCACACCGTGCGCCTGCTGGCGCGGCCCTCAGCAGCGGCGGGGTCGAATAACGGCCCGCATGCTGTCGTACCGCACCCCAACCCTACCCGGCGCAGGCGCTGCCGACGTGCCTGATGCTGCACTTTGCGGCGGCGGAGCTGGAGGAGGAGCGCGGCGACGGCGACGCCGCACGCGCGACCTACGAGCGCCTGGTCGCCGGCCTGGTGCCGCCGCGCGAGGCCGGCGCGCCCGAGCCGCCGCCGGCGCTGCAGGTGCCGGGCGCCTGCGGGCCTGCTTGCTGCCTGCGAGCCTGGTTGCTGCTTGCTGGGCCGTCGACTGTGACTCACGTGAAAATGTATGAGTGCGTCTCTGACCTTATCTTGGAGCCGTGCGCTTTGTGCATTCATTAGACATACCGTAATAGTGGTACGCTTGCAGCGAACCCCCACCCGATACATCGTGACGGCCCGTGCACGCGCGCAGCTGCCGCCGGACCAGGGCGCGCTGGCGTGGGTGCAGTACATGCGCTGGGCGCGGCGCGCGGACGGCCTGGCCGCCTCGCGCAAGCTCTTCATCCGCTCGCGCAAATGGCCCGCCTGCGGCTGGCAGGCGCGGGCCGCGCCCGCCGCCCGCGCAGCAACATATGCAGGCCCCTGCACGCATGCTGGCGCTCCTGCCTGCCGCGCTGGTGCTCCAGCTGCGGTGCAGCGCGCCTGCGAGTCCCTTCACGCCGAGCGGCCTGCTGGGTCCGAGCTGAGCGCCGGGCCGAGGGACCCAGCGTCTGATCCCCGGCGCCGGGCAGTGCGCCGCGGCGGCGCTGGTGGCGCGGCAGATGGAGCGCCCCAGGCGGGCCGCTGCGCAGCGCACGCCCCGAGCCGCAACCCAGCGTGCAGGTGTCCGCGGCGGCGGCGCTGATGGCCTGGCAAGGCAAACCCTGAATCGCAACCTGGCGCGCAGGTGTATGCGGCGGCGGCGCTGATGGAGTGGCAGGGCGAGCGCGCGGACAAGGTGCCGCGCAACATCTTCGAGCTGGGCCTGCGCCACTTTCTGGGCGAGCCGGGCTACGTGGCCGCGTACGCAGGGTGGCTGGTCGCCGCGGGCGACGCTGCCAACGCGCGCGCGCTGTTCGAGCGCGCGCTCGCCGCCGCGCCGCCGCCCGAGGCCGCGCGCGCGCTGTGGGACCACTACCTGAAGGCGCGCCGCGCGGCCCCGCGCCCCCCTGCCCGCCTCCAGAGCGCCCACCGGACGCTCCTTGCCGCTGAGGCAGGCCCCCTTGTAACCACGCTCCATAGTCCTGCTTCAGCGTCCATGCTGCAACACCGTGAGCGGCGTCCTGTCCCTAGGTGATAGCAATATGGCCAGGGGCCTGACTCTACTGCAACTGTAACACCCTCCGCCCATGCGCTGCAGCTGGAGGTGGAGGCGGGCGACGCGGCGGCGGTGCGCGCGGTGGAGGCGCGGCGCCGCGAGGCGCTGGGCGAGCGGCCGCCGCACGACAACGTCCACACCCTGCTGCTCAAGTACCGGTCTGTCCCGGCCGCCCGCATGCCCCATGCAGCTTGGCTTGGCAGCTGCTTGTGCGCCAGCTGGCACGTTGTACCCCGCTGGACCAGCACGCCGGTGGCAGGGCAGCAGGATGCTTGTGCAGGTGGTGTCCCGTCACACTGCCTGCATGAGGGCTGATTTCGCAGGTCATGCGGAGCTGGAGAACTGCTTGTTGCAATGTGGGCTTGGCAAGCTGCCTGACCTGCACCACTGCAGGCTCCAATGTTGATGGTGAAGATGCAAGAGTGGGCACCCTCAGGTCGCATGGTACTCCAGAGGGACACGCGAGACGCACGTGCCGAGGGCTGCGAGCATGCGCGCGCAGCGTGCTGGACCTCTGGCCCTGCACGGAGGACCAGCGGCGGCACCTGGAGCGGCTGCTGGGCCTGGCGGCGCCGCCCGCGGACGAGCCCGCCGGCGCGGGCCCGGCGGCAGACGTGCGCACCCGCGCCGCCCCTCCTCCGATGGCAGTGAAGCTCCAGGCGGAGGCAGACCTAAAGTTCATACGGGGCTGGGCAGGAGGGGTTTCGGGGTGTGGGTCACGGGAGTAGCACTGGGTGGTGCACGCTGGTTCGCATGCAGGCAGGCGTCCTGTCGGCGCGCGCCTGGCTGGCGCCAGAGCTCGTGGCGGGGCTCGGACACGCGCTGCAGGCCTGGCGTCGTGCTGCACCCGTCCCGGCTGCCGCACAGGGGCGGGCACGTTTGGCGACAGCCAGGGTCGGAGGGAAGCACCTCACGACGCGCTGCAACACCGCTCAACACCCCTGCCAGAGTAACGCGCTCCTGACTGCAGGTGCATGCACCGCGTCCGAGTCTGCATGCACCTGTGTCAGGCATGGACGAAAGGAGTTTGTCTTCGTGCAGGGCGTGACGCGTTCGCCGGCATGGTTGGGCCCGCCGATGAGCCCAGGGACCGCGCTGCCCGGCGGCGGCCCCAGCCCGCACGTGCACGCCGGCGGGCCCGCGCCCAACGGCGACGCGCTGCAGCTGCCGCCCGAGCTGGGCCGGCTGCTCAGCGCCCTGCCGCCACCGCAGGCGTGTCCGCGCGCAGGGGCATGTGCCTGCAAGCCGGCACCACATGTTTCGCACCGCACTGCACCTGCTGTTGTCGGATGTGTTGCTGTGGGGTTCGGTTTCAGCAGCACCACGGTTTCTGATGCCGCGCAGCTGGCTGCAAGGCCAGTGAGTGGGGACACGCAGATGGCCAGCGCTGGCTCGGCTGCCCACCTTGCGGCTTCCATGCCAGCTTCAAACGAGCACACAGGGGTGCATGCACATGCTGACCGCTGCATGGCCAGCGTGTGACAGATCTGGGGCAGACTGTTTCATGGCTGCTCACCTGAGCAGCGCCCCAACCCAGGCCGTGGACGGGCCGATCCCGAGCGTGGACGCCTTCATAGAGCTGCTGCTCGTGGTCGACGTCTCGCCCGCGGCCGCCGCCGCCGCCGAGGCCGCAGCCGCGCCGCAGCCGCGCCTGCCGCCCGCGCCGCGCCTGGCGCCGCCGCCGGGCTCGGTGCCCTTCAGCGACGCGGGTGCGGGCCAGCCCCTCTCTGATCCCCAGCACAAAACTTGTAAGACTTGAGGGCTGCTGCGTGTGGGCCTGCTGGTCGGAGAGCTTTTAGTGGGACCTGCTGGAAGCTCGTCCGCAGGTACTGCATTCTTGGCGGCGTGCGAGTGCGTGAGGCTGGTGGGGTAGTCTTGGAAATAGCAGCCTTGAAAAAGAGAGAGAGAGAGAGAAAGAAAAAGGTACATGCATGCGTGCAAGTAGAGCCCAATGTGCTCATGATGCTGTTGATGGGTTTTCCTGTAGGGCCTCCGGCTACGGGCCAGCCGCAGCTCGGCAGCGGGGACTGGGCAGCGGGAGGCGCGGGCAAGAGGCCGCGTGCAGACGGCGCAGACGGCGAGGGCGCCGGCGGCAGCGCGGCGCAGCCGCCTGCGCACGACGTGTTCCGGCAGCGGCGCAAGCAGCGCAGCCGCGTTGCTGGTGGAGAGGGATAGCGCTGTGACGTGCTCGAAAAGTGCTGGCGTCAAAGTCTGTGCGTGTGAACAACTGGCTTGAGCTGGACACTTTCATTTTTTTTCGCTTGTTGAAAAAAATAGTAACGTTGTCCTGCCGTTCCCCAGCTCTGCTTTGGAGCGAGTTTGGAGCGAGCGTTCTGCACTTTTGCAGCCGTGCTGAGCATGATAGGGTAGACAGCAAAGATAGGTGCACACAATCCATGGCGCCAGAAAGGCTTCTTGGCGAGGGGTTCAGCCCAACTGTCTCAACGGAGAGGGTGATCTGGACCGTAGCTGGGAAGCGGAGTGAGCATATGTGCACTTGGGCGAGCACGACATTTTGCAAGTAATGCTGTGCGTTTGCGTCAAGGGTTGCTGAGCCAGCCTGCGGGTGCACTGGGAGGCTCAGTTTCCAGCTGACGCAGTCCACGTACACTCCGCAGAGCCGGGAGTGAGCGCGGATAGTCGGCCACTACATCAGTGTGCCTTTGCTGCAGTTGGCAGCATAGCGCCTCGCCATGGAGCTGATGACGGGCAGGCCGAACGTGTCAAGCGTCGCAGACGCGCTGCAGAGCCTCCAGAGGGAGCTCAGCAGGACAGGTGCCAAGCGCCAGAGACTTGCGCACAAGAGTTGTCGCTGGTGCCCGCTGTGCGCACGTGTTGGCAACAGGAATACAAGCTGGCTTCTGCGTGAGATGTGCAATGTGACACTGCAATGTGACAGAGCGCTGACACGCCATTCCCGACATGTGCAGGCGGCGGGTTTTATGTTGCGGAGTTCATCATGGGGGTGCTGCTGGGCCTGGCTGCCTTGGTGGCCACGGCCTTGCTGGCCAAGCAGGCCACAAGCCGGCACTGGCAGCGGCGTCAGACCGCGGTGGTCATGGACACGCTCAAGGACCTCAAGCGGGAGGACGTGGAGCGTCTGCTCAAAGCGGTGCGCCAGGGGGCGCAGTGCTGGGAGGAGGTGGATATGGGCGCAGTGTGATGGCAGTGACCGCCCCCAACCTGTGACACGCTGTCTCACGTTCACCCGCTTTTAGCCACTGCCTGCCCTTGACCTAGCATATGACGACGTGACAGTCAGGCCGCCTTTCCATCACACCACTTATACTGACACGCATCAGCGGCTGCACGCAGAAGAACGACATGCCCACCTACCTGGCACAGCGGCTGCGCACGTCCGCCGACGAGCTGAGCGTGCAGTGGTGCAACGGCCTTGTCAGTGCGTCCCGCTGACAAGGCTGGAGCCTGACTGACGCGATGAGGGGGTGGTGACTCTTGGCGCATCCCTGACATGCATGCCTGCTGCCCGGGCAGGCCTGCATGCACCCGTTGGCACATTGCGACGAGCTGTCATTGGTGATGCTTTGGGGCATGCCCTCACAGCCTCTATTGCTGGCAGCTACCGCTGTGCTGAAGGCCTCGACTGGACAGCGTGCCTGTAGAGCAGTGTGCTGTGCGTGCATGGAGTGTTCTGAGCAGGCCTTGTGTGCCTGCGTTACGCAGGGCAGATGTGGACTCAGATCTCGGCCGTGAGCGAGGACATGCTTCGCGAGCAGATCGCCGAGGTCCTCAACGCGAACAAGCCTGCGTGGATCGCCGGCCTGAACCTCGACAGGCGTGCACTACCACCTAGCAAGTGCTGTCTGTGCACGTCTAGCATCTGGCTCCATGTCTGTTTGGTCCGCCCCACCACTCTCAGAGGTGCCTGCCTCTGCTGATCCACACAGGCGGTGCTGCATGTGATCTGCTGTGCAGATCATGGCGTACTTCCAGGGCTGCCTGCGGAGCGGCACAGTGGTCTTCTTGTTGCTCCCCAACCCCCTGGGTGACGCCAGCCTGCGGCTGTGCAGGGTGACCCTCGGGCAGCAGCCGCCGGTCATCCTGGACGTGCATGTCGTGGGCGCTGCTGAGCGCAGCGAAACGCCCCGCAAGCGGCGCGCGCGCTCGGCGACCAACGACAGGCAGAGCAGGCGTGCCATCGGGTGGCCTGCTTGTGTGAGTGGGATGCAGGTTGCTGCACTCACTCTGATCGCATCCCAGGAAGCGAGTGCTCAGGAGGCGCCTGCCGAGCCAGTGCATGCTAGTTCTTTTTCCGGCATACCTTCAAGTAGCACTTCGCTGCTCCAGTTGCATACACTGGATGCGCCGTGGTTAAGCAGGCGCATCCCCTGATCCGCAGCACGCCGGCTCATGCGCGGCAGGAGCGACAGCAGCAGCGCGGCCCAGGGCGGGCGGCCGGGCGGCGGCGGCGGGGCCGGCGGGCCTGCGGAGGCCTTGCGCAGCAGCGCGGAGCGCGACCGCGATGTCCCCGCCGACTCCCTGCGCACGAGCGCGGGCGCCTTCGAGCCCAGCGGGCGCTCGCGGGAGGCGGAGCGGTGGAGCAGCGAGGACGCGCAGCCGGCGGGCAGCAGCAGCGCACGCCAGGGCCGCCAGCCCTCACAGGATGCTGCCGGCGAGCGCGCGCACCGCCCCGAGCAGCACGGAGCAGCCTCTGGCGACGTTGCTGATGACGGCGGACACCCCGGTCCTTGCATGCCTCAGGGTGCCAGACAACGTGCAGAGCAGCGCCCGCAGGGCAGCCCCTGGGCGGCGGTCGGCGAGGGAGCCGAGGCGACCGGCCCGAGCCAGCAGGCCTACAATGGAGCAGCGCGCGGCGCGCAGCCCGGCAGCGCGTCCACCGACAGGCCCGGCGCCCGGTCCGAGGCGTCGCGGCGCGCGCTCGGCGACGCCGCGCCGTCCGACAGCGCGTCCAGCCGGGCAGCCCGCGACCGCGGCGGCGGCGGCGGCGGCGGCGGCAGCGGCGGCGGTATTGGCGGCGGCGGCGGCGGTGGCGCGGAGCGCGGCGAGGCCCGCTCGGCCAGGCAGCCGCCGGGCGGCAAGGCCGCGCCCGTCCAGCCCGCCAAGGAGGTGGCCTTCGAGCTGGGCGTCATGTGGGAGGGCTCGCAGGATGTGTCGATCGCGATCACGCTGCTGCCGCGCCGCCTGGGCCTGGCCACGCTGCTGGTCAAGGTCATGTCGGCGCTGCTGAAGCTCAAGGCGCGCGCCGCGCCCGCTTCCCAGCGCCCTGCACCCGCAGCCGAGAGCGCGCTCTTGCGCCTGCACGGCTCTCGGCGTGATGCGTGTCAAAGGCTTGCATGCGTGCTAGAGCCTGCGCGTCACCTCTTGTTGCTAGGTGGGTGCAGCGTGGTAGGTACTGGGCGCACAGTCTGTATTAGCGTTTCTGACGCTGTCGGGGGCTGCGCGCCGCCAGGTGGGCGTCGACAAGGTCAGGCTGAAGGGCAGGCTGCGCGTCACGCTGCCGCTCTTCGACGAGCTGCCCTGCATCGCCGGCATCCAGGTAGCCTTCGATGTCCGTTGAGTAGTCTGGTGCGGGGCCGAGTGATTTTGTTTGAATCCGCTAAGCTGCTGACCCGGCCGCGCGCAGGTGGCATTTGTGGAGATGCCGAAGTTCCACTTTGACTTGAACGTGTACGGCGGGGACGGTGCGCGGCCTGAACAGGCTCCATGGCCCGCCCGAGCCTGCTCTCCCCTCGCACAGTGCCCGGCCGCATGCTGCGCAGACGCGTGACACTTGACAGCCGGCGCACGGGGGCGGCGCAGTGACCTTCCTCCCTGGCATCGAGCAGTGGCTGCGCAGCGTCGCGCGGGAGAACGTCCTCAGGTGCGCGTCCCACCCCTTAACCCAGGCAGGCTCTGGCGCGGGCGGCGAGTGCGGCGTTGCCACGCGCTGGAGCTGGGCATGATAGGGGCGTGCGCAGCATGCGTCGCATGTCGCATGCGGCGCCCAGGCGTCCGGCAGCATGCGGCCGTGCACGCCTGCGTTTATGCGCAAATGCTTGCTGGGTTGATGCTGGGTTGAGGGCTGGTTTGTGCTGCACGCAACAGCTGGCCCGAGCCGCGCGGCGCCGCGCATGCCTTAGCCGGCTACCACCCTTAGCACTGGCTTTTGTTATATTGCACAAGCTTTGACAGACGTGACAACAGTAGCTCCCTTCTGCAACCAACTGGTCCTTGCTCCTGCGCAGGGCGTATACGCTGCCGCAGAAGTACACGTACGCGCTCGACCCGCAGCGCCTGGCCGCGCTGGAGGCGCCGCAGGGCATGCTGACCGTGCGCCTGCTGGCGGCCGAGCACGTGCCGCGCATGGACATGCTGGGCAAGACGGACTGCTTCTGCAAGTGCGGCCCCCGCCCCGGCCCCGGTGCGCCGCGGCGCCCGCCGCCCGCCGCCGCCCCGCGCGGCGGCCCGCACGCCTCTGACGCCGGCTCGCTTGGCCCTGAACGCGCGCTCGAGCCGCGCGGCGACGGCTGCCCTGCGTGAGCGGCGCGCGCGTGAAAAGGTTGGGCGTCGGGCGGGCGGCCAGGCCGCCGGCGCGCGCGCGCGTGCAGGCTGTCGGTGGGCACAGGCCTGGTGCTGTCGAGCCAGGTGCGCAAGGGCACGCTGGAGCCGCGCTGGGACGAGGAGTTCCGGCTGCTCGTGCGCGACCCAGGCACGCAGCGGCTCACCGTGGACCTGTACGACTGGGACCGCTTCAATGCAGACGACGCCATCGGCAAGTGCGCGCCGCACTCACCAAACTGGCGCCGCGCCGCGGCGCTGGGCGCGTGCCCAAGCTGAGCTGTGCGGCGCAGACACAACGGACCGTGCAGCATGCAGGCTGCGGCCGCATGCCTGTCCAGCGGCAGCCGCGCTCCTGTTAGCGCCATTGCTGCGGAGTCACAGGCGCCAGTCTCTGGTCAGGCATGCTTCGGGCGCAGCCGCCACTGCGCTCTTACTCTGGTCGGGTCAGGGTAGGAGTAGGTCTCTGAATTACCTAAACTGCCCTGATCTGCTCGCGCCGGTTACCGTGCGCGGCTGCGCAGCGTGGAGGTGGCCATCGCCGAGTTGGGCAGCGGGCACACGCGCGACCTGTGGCTGGACGTGCAGCCGCCGGAGGCGGATGAGGTGTCGGCGGAGCACGTGCGCGGCGGTGAGGCGAAGAAGCAGCGGCACAAGGAGGAGAAGGAGAGCAAGCACGCCGAGAAGCTGCACAAGAACGGCAAGCAGTGCCGCCTGCACCTCCAGGTCCTGCCCTGGGGGCCGGCGCTGCCGAGCCCATGCGCGGCGCTGACCATACCTGTGGCCCGCCGTTTCGATTGCAGTCCGAGCTGTTTTTGTGACGAAGTTGGGCAATGGGAGATGGGCCTACGTAGGAGGCTTACAGCATCCCTGCTGACTCCACTATCCACCAACAAGAAAGTGCCACTGTGTGACGAAGCATACGAGGGATGCACCACTGTGGTCGGGTGCACCCTGGTGCTTCTCATGAGCAGAGCAGGCACTACAAAGCCCCTTAAAGCATGTGATGGTCCAGCAGCGTTTTCGTTCGTCTCAATTATTAAACGTTGGTGCGCGGCAGGCGACCTACCTGGAGTTCAGCGCGCACGAGGTCGCGCGCGCGCGCGCGATCGCGGAGCGCGGCGACGACGTGGGCAACGCGGGCGGCGGGCAGGAGGACTCGGAGCTGGCGCGCATGCTGCGCGGCGGCGCGCTGGACGTGAAGGCGCGCCGTGCCTGCGCGCGCTGCTCGCGCTGCTGCCTGCAGACCAGTGCGAGTGGGCTTTCCTGCCTGCGCACGACTGACCTTGTTGCAGGGGCTGAGTACCTGACCAGCGCGGTTGGGGCTCCGCTAAGAGATTATGCAGCACGGTGTTTGATGCCACTTCGCTGCCGGCTGATAGCTGTGCATACTCTGCATGCAGCTGCATGGCGGAGACACGTGCGCGCGCGTTTGGCTGCCCGGCCGCACCGGCGGCCTGCTGGACGCGGTCTGGATGGGTTGCTGCAGGGGGCGCGGCGCCACTGAGCGCTGACGCGGGCGAGCGGCGCGCGGCAGGTGGTCAGCGCGGGCGGCCTGAACAGCAAGTCGGTCCTCAAGTTCGGCTGGACGTCGCGCTCGTGCGCGCCCCGCCATCACGCAGCCCCGCATGGCATGCGCTCGGTCCGGTGCTGGCGTCAGTTAGGGGCCTGCGGCGCCCCTGCACTGTGCCTGCTACCCTCTTTCGCAAGGTCCTGTAGGCAGTCTCGCGTTTTCTTGGCATTCCATCCCGCTGCGGCCCGGGAGGCTGGCCAAATGCTTGGCCGCACTCGTCTTGTTGGTGAGACTCTCCCTTATGAGCCTGATGCGCTGGCCACAAGGGCTCGTCGACCGCCCCTGCATGCGCGCGCGGCAGGTTCGTGGCGGCGCGCGTGGAGGGCGTGGACGGCGGCGAGAAGAAGCAGACGCAGGTGGCCACCGGCAGCAAGCCGACCTTTAATCAGACGCTCGAGTTTGTGGTGACGCCCTCGGAGGGCGTGCGCAGCTGCGGCGGCGACATCGTGCTGTGCGTCTGGGACAAGTACCTGTTCAAGGAGTTCCTGGTGCGCGGGCGGCCCCTTGCTGCGCCGTGCCGCCTGCGGGCCCTGTTGCAGGGACACCACACAGCTCTTCGCTGCATGCGGGCGGGACTTCTTACACACGCCGTTGATGAAGCAAGCCTCCCAGCGGAGCTTGCAAAACCAAACCTGCACTCACGTCGTGATCGGCCTCGCCTTGCTGGCAGGCGTTCTAAGCATGGCAGTGCCAAGTGCGTGCCTGCGCTCAAGGGCGCCCTGTGACCCGCCCCACCTGAAGCCCTGCCACCAGCCCACGTCAGAGTCAGCCAATTGTTCCGTCATGCGCGCAGGGCGAGGCCCGCATCCCGCTGGCAGAGGTCCAGCGCAGCAGCCCGATGAGCGGGCGCTTCCCGCTCTGCAAGCGCGGCGAGCGCGCCGGGCGGGCGGGCAGCGGCGGCGCGGGGGGCGAGGCTGGCTCAGCGCAGCCGGGGGCCAGGCCGGGCGCAGAGGGCGGCCCGGAGGAGCAGCGGGAGGCTGCTGGGCCCGGGCGGGACGCCGGGAGCAGCAGCCAAGGCGCCAGTCGCGCTCCTGCATCATGGCAGGCTCAGGCAGGGGGCTCTGGCAGGGACGCCCACGGCGGCGGCCCGGGGGAGCGCGGCGGGAACCCGGATGCCGAAGGCGCTGGCGACAGCGGCGCGGCCGCGCCAGGCGCGGGGCGCCCGGGCCCGCAGGCGGCCGCCGCTGGTGGGGAGGCCGAGCGCGGGGGGCGCCGCCCGGGCGGCGGGGCCGGCGAGGGTGCGGGTCGTGGCGGCGGCCGTGGCCGCGCGGATGCGGAGGACGAGGAGGAGGAGGCCAAGGACTGCCCGCACGGGTTCCTGCAGCTGGAGCTGCGCTGGCTGGGGTTCATGCAGTCTGGCTAGGTGCGCTTGCGGCTCCAGAGGCGTCGGCGGCGGGCGGCCCTGGAAGGCCGTGAGGAGCTACGCTACGCCGTGCTCCCTATCGCCCGGAGAAGCTGCACTGGTTGCGCCTGGCGCGGCAGCAACATCGTGCTCTGCAGCCGCAGGTCATTGGAGGCTTTGGCTGTATTCTAGTTTAAAGTAAGCTTTTCCTCTCCAGGGGGAGCACTGCTGGCTGGGCCTCATGCTTTCAGTCTGGAGCGCCTGGCAAGTAGGAAGTGGCTGTACCTGTGTGGTGTTTGCGTTCATGCAATGTCTCTTTGCTTTCCACACAACCCACTAGTAAACCCAGGACAGTGTGCGGCGCATCAACATACCTGGTAGCAGCGCAGGTGATGACAAACGCGAGTACACTTCAGCTGTGTTGCAGGAGTTTGCGCTGGCAGTTTTGCAGAGGGCAAGTGAATGCGCACTCGGTTTTGGAAGTCTGTGAGGTGTGCTTGCTGCCCGTATTATGGGTCTGCATGAGAGGGCTATTGCAGTATACAGGCACTTCACTCATACATAGAAGAGCTGCTTTCACCAGTTTGCGGAGCATGCAGTTGCAGGAATGCAGCATGCTCTGCACACGCCCACGCTATGCCAGCGTGGTGGCCAGCACATGTGTGTAAATAGTGAATTTTTCATTAGCACTTCCCATGTTTACCTCGCTGCTTCCACGTGCGTAGCAGCAGCCCTCCTCCCCCGCTCACAGCCCAGAGCAATTACGTGAACACTGAATCCATTGACCCCTGTCAAGCAATTGGCATGCTGGCGGGCAGTGCGGGTGGCGCGCCGACAGGCGTGGCCGCAAGCAGCTCCTCCCACCGGGCTTTCTCGTACTCCTCGGGCGTCTTGAAGTCCGGGTCGCAGTAGGACCGCCACGAGAAGCTGTGGCAGGCCAAGCACAGCAGCTCGCTCTCCCACTTCTTCTTGCCGCGGCACCAGGTCTGCGCAGCGCAGCCCGCCCACCGCTACAGTGAGGCACGTTTAAAGACAGGCCCGCCTTGGTGCCGCTGTGTTGCACAGTTCGTGCGGCAGACAGAGTTGCCCTCTACGACTGGGGATACTCGAAGGCAGGCAAGGAGTGGGTGTTGCTTCTGCCCTGCGAAGGGGCACTTGCTGGGCAGCATGCCCGGGCGTGCACTCGCCTGGATGAAGTGGTGCTCCTTGGTGTTGAGGCTGCCGCAGCTGAGGCAGTCTGGAAAGTCGTCGTTGCGCTTCCAGCGCGACGACCACTCCGCGACGGACATAATCTTGTAGCCGAAGCCGACGGCCGGGTTGATCTCGACGGGGTCGCCGCGCATGATCTTGGCCCACTCGCGCGAGTGCACGAGCGCGCGGGGCGCTTCATTCACATCCGTCTCGATGTCTGCGCTCAGGTTCTTGTTGTACAGCACCGCGTCCCGCTCCGCCGCCTCGCGCGCCTCCTTTGCCGCAGCGCTCTCGTGCGGCGCCATTGTTCTGCGCAGGACGCAGACCGGAAATTTGAGGACGATTTTTCTGTGGAGAGTTTGCAAGTAACTCTGCCGCTAGGGTGCCTGCTCTCTGCTGGCGCTTGTGTGCTCACCTCCAGCTCTCCCGTCCTGAAGCGGTGGAGGATGGGGGGCACTGCAGGCGGCGGCAAAGCTGCAAAGCCTGCAAAGGCGCCCAAGCGCAAGAGCCTGCGCGGCGGCGAGCTGCCAGCCACCTCGCCTGCGCTTCCGGCAGCCTCCACTATGGCTGCGAAGTCGAAAAAGAGAAAAGCCCCCGAGGGAGCAGACGCAGGGAAGCAGAAGAAGGCAAAGCGTGTTGAGACAGTTGAGCAGGCGGCGGCGCCCGCCGCCGCCGAAGCCCCAGCAGCACGGCAGCGGTGGCAGCGCCTGGACGAGGCGACAGTCCAGTACTACACAGAGGTGAGCGGGAGCCGGTTCTCAAGCACGGTGTAGCATGCCTCCGAAGCAAACTGATAAGTGCTCAAAGTGTTTTGCAGCAGGCTTGCTGGCGAGCACTCACGCCCTGTTGCTAGCTGCTCCCAGCTCAAGACTGCAAGCTCTTCAGATAGAGAGTACCTGTATTCACAGGAAAATAGCAGCGTTACACACTGCTGCAGGTCGTGCAAGCGCTTGCGGCGGTGCAAGATGAGGAGGAACGGGCGCTGCTGGCGGGCAACGCGCTGGGCGAGGCGGGCGGGCGCGAGCTGAGCATCGCGACCGACGCGGCCTGCAGCCGCGCGCTCGAGGCGCTGCTGCCGGCCGCCGCGCCAGCTGCGGTGGTCGCCTTTGCCCGCGCGCTGGCGCAGCCGGACGACTACTGGGAGCTGGCGTCCAGGCACGCGGCGTACTCGCTGTTCTGCCTGACGAGCTGTGTGCGGGGAGCTTGGCGGCAAGTCTCAGAACGCTCAGTAGGGAGTGCAGGTGTCTGAGACATTGCCCTCCGCCCCAGCTAAAAGCTGAGGCTGCTGGGGCGCAGCAGCCTTGGTAGCTTCCCAGAGAGCATCAGGGGGCGTGCGCTCCATTCACGTCATGCGTGCTGCGCGCGCACGCTGAGCAGGCCCTGGCTGCCGCGCGCAGCGCGTTTGGGTCGCACGTCGCAGAGCGGCTGCTGGACGTGCTGGGCCGTTACGCCGCGGGTGAGGGCGCCGGCGAGGTCACAGACGAGGCGCAGCAGGCACGTCTCTCTGGCAGAGGCCACACGTGCTCGGGTTCCCACCCTGCAGAGTGGCTCTGACTTGTACGGCTAGCAGCAATACACAGACCTGTATGAATTGCAAATCGCACATCGTGCACATACAACCATAGATGCAGCGCTGGCTGCTACCCCCTCTGCTTGATCGGACATCGACCTGTGGCATTCTGGACGGCCGGCGCCCGCCAGGTATGCCCGTGAGCACAACCCCTGCTCAAGCGCGCATGCGCATGAAATTGCCGCGCCAGGCGCCAAGCGCCAGCGTGATGGAACACTGTCAGCTCACCATCAGCCAGGCGCCGGACGCAGTCCGAGCGACGCTGCTCGCGCGCAGTGTGCGCGCCGGCGTTCGTCGGTGCCTTGACCTGTGTCTACACGCCCGCTTCTCACCACTTTCGCTTGCCTCCTCACCATCCATCACTCCATCCTGATCGCTGGCAGCGCGGTGCCAGGTGCTAGCCACGATCTGTGCGAGCGTCGCCGCGCACCTGGCGGACCATGCGCCGCACCGCAGCGCCTCGCACGCGGCGCGGCGCCTGCTGAGCGTGCTCGCCGGGCGCGACGTCGCGCCCGCGGTGCCGGCCGCCGCGGCGACCGACGGCGCGGCCTACGTGCGCGCCGCGCAGGTGCGGCCGCGCACCGATAAGCCCCTCGAGCCCTTGCAACAGCGCTGATGCTCGTCTGGCTGTCGCAGCCGGGGCATGCGCGGCTGACCTGGTCAGCTCATGTCCGCGTCTCCCTGTAGCTACCATGCACGCTAGCTGCTGGGGCCTCGTCTTGGTTCCTGCGGCCGCGCCTGGAGCTGAGTCGCAGATGCACCAGGCGCGCACGCGTCCGCCGGCGCCTGCGCCGCCTGCCGGCGCCAGCCGGCGGCGCATCTGACAAGGCGCGCGCGGCGCCAGGCGAAGCGGGGCGGCCCTGCGCTGTCCGTGCGCTTCGGGCGTGACGCGGCGTCGGCGCCGCCGCCGCGGCACCCAACACTGCTGCGCGCATTCGCGGGCGCGCTGCAGGCGCCGGAGTGGGCGGACGGGCAGCTGGAGGCGCTCATCTTTGATGCGCACGGCGGGCCCTGGCTGCAGGCGCTGCTGACGGCCCTGGCGCCCGACAGGCGCGCGCTTCCCAGCGGTCTGGCAGGACCGTGTGCTGTGCATCGTCTGCCGCATGAGCGATCGGCCGCCACGCTGCAGCATGGCCGCACCGCAGTATTGTCTGTACGTTCTCATCCATTCCCGCGCCGGGCAGCGGGCGGGCGCCCGACCCAGCTGGTGCCTGACATTTGGGGGCACGTCGGGTGCCCTGCGCGTGTGCAGGACAGGGACATGATGCGCAGGCAGGCTCAGGCCCCGCGCCCCTTGCATGGCGCCGTTACACTCACGAGGCCTCAGCAGGACGGGCGCTGGACAAGCGCCGGCGGGCGCTGGCGGGGAGGCTGTGGTGCTGCACGCGCTGCCTGTGCTTGCGGCCGGCGCCCAGCGGAAGCCGACGGGGAAGTAGGCGGCACCATGGAACAAGCGGGAGCTGCCGTAGGGCTATCCTGACGTCTGGCAGCCGTGGCAGGGCTTGGCAGGGCTTGGTAGGGTTTGGCTCCTGACGCAGGCGCCCGGAGCGCGCAGGGCGGCGCTGGAGGCGCTGATCCCGCGCGTGCTCGCGGCCGGCGCGGGCACGGCCGCCGACGCCGAGCCCAGCGCGGCGCACGGCGAGCGCCTGACGGGGCTGGACCGCGGGCGGCTGCTGGGCCTGATGCAGGACCGCACCAGCAGCCACCTGATGGAGGCGCGCCCGCCCGCCTCGCAGGCGCTCTTGAGCGGCCGCATCTTGAGTCGAGTGGGGTCTGGTCTGTACAGCGCAGTGTCAGGTAGATGGTGTGTGGGCCAGGCCGACGGTGTGTGTGTCTGGTTGATGGAGAAAAGACGGGGCGCCGCAGGTGGTTGCATCTGTCGCGCCCGCAGAGCTGCTGGAGGAACTGCAACAGCGCTTCCTGCGCGGGGAGCTCGCCGGTCTGGCGGCGCACCCCAGCGCCAACTTCGTCGTGCAGGCGCTGGCCGGCGCGGCGACGACGCCGCAGCAGGCGCGCGCCCCGCGCCGCGGCGGCGGCGGGGCGCGGGGCGGTCGCGGCGGGGCGGGGCGCGCGGCCGCGGCCAGGCGGCGGCCGTGCGCGCGCCTGCCGCCGGTGTCGCCGTCCCAGGTCGCTGCTCGCACAGGTCCTCAGCGCCAGGCCAGGGCCGCAAGCTGTGCACTGGTGTGGTGAAGAGCATGCTTTTGGAGCTGTGCTCAAGGGTATTGCAATGGTGTTGCAGGTGCGCGCGCTGCTGCGCGAGCTGCGCGACGCGCTGCCGGCGCTGCTGGGCGGCCGGCGCGCGGGCGTGGCGGCCGCGCTGCTGGCCGCCGCGGGCCGCTGCGGCAGCGCGCCGGTGCAGGTGGACGCCGCGCGCGCGCTGTCGTCCGCGCTGGCCGCGCGCGCGTCCGCCGGCGGCGCCGCCGCAGAGCAGCAGGTGCGCCGAGCGGTCTCGCGACGTTCAGACCTTCAATCACGTGCTGCTATGCGCTCCACCGCAGGCCGAGTGTGAGAGACATCCTCCCAAGCCCGCCAGCTCTGTCAATATGCCTGCTGGACCGCCAGACCGGCGCGTCCTTTTGCAGAAATCGGTGCGGGGGTCGTCAGGGTGATGCAGCACTGGCTGCATGCACACGGAGCTGCTGTGGCAGTACAAAGGGGTGGGGAGTGTGGCAGGCCAGGCGGCTGTGCAACGACAGGACGGCTTTGCAAGCGGTGTGCGGCCTGCGCGCCGGTGGCGCAGTGAAGGGCGGCAGATCGCGCCGGCAGCGCCCGTCTGAGGCGCGAGTAGAGCGGCTGAGGGCGCCGCGCGTCGACCCGGCAGGGCTGGGCTGCGGCGCTGCTGGTGCTGGATACAGGCGCCGATCTGGGCGCCGCAAGCGAGCGCACGCGCCTGTCCCCGCTCGGCTGCGCCATGCTCGCCACCCTGCTCCGCATGCCCAAGGCGCGCCCCATGTTGAGCGGCAGGCCCCGCGGCCGAGAGCTCTGAGGTCGGTCTGCGTGCATTTGACTTTCAATCTGTTGCTCAGCCTGTGCCTCATCACATGCCGCTCTATTTGAGTCACTAACCCTAAGCCTACCCAATCCTGCCGTGCACCACCCATGGCCCAGCTCCCCCTCAGGCGGCTGAGCAGGTGAGAGCGCGGCGGGCGACAGGAGGCGGCGGGCGAGTTTGCGGAGAGCCTGGCGGTGCTGCCGGCGGGCGCGCTGGCGCGCGTTGGTGCGGACTCGGCCGGCAGCCGCGCGCTGGAGGCGCTCTTCGCCGGCGCAGCCGCGCCGGCCAAGACGCGGCGCCGCGCGCTGAAGCGGCTGTCCGGGCGCATGGCCGCGCTCGCTGCGGAGCCCGGCGGCAGCCACGTCGTGCAGGCCGCCTACGCAGCCGCGGTGCGCGCGTGCGCCGCAGCCGCCCGCCCGGCCTCGCCTCACCGTCGCTCGCCCCGGCCTGGCCTTGCCGCTGGCTCGAGACTGCAGGGGCGCCTGCCAGAGTCTCGGTGTGTGAAGCAAGGGCGAGGCGTATTGTGCCGATCCCCTATGCTCAAGGGCGGCGGACGGCAGTGTGTGGGACGGCCCACGCAGGCATGCCAGCGTGTGCGGCGGCGCGCCTCCCGCCGGTACTCCCCCGCTGACGGCAGGCTTGCCTGATCGGCTTGCGCAGAGCCTGAAGGACCAGGAGGCTATTGCAGCGGAGCTGGCGGCCGCCGAGGCGCACATCTCTGCGACGCCGCGCGGCCTGGCCCTGCTGCGCCGGTGCGCCGGGGGAAGGGCCCACTGTGTGCACTGCCGCCTCATTGAGATGGCTGCAAGGATAGGCATGTCATGTGGCCTAATGCGTGTTGTTTGAGTCCTTCATCTGCAATGTACCACGGCAGGGCTTTGGGGCAGGCAGCAGTGGCACTGACTGGAATGTGCATGCAAGCCCTAGGCACTCAGGTACACTGCTGCGTAGTGCGGGGCTGCAGGCCAAAGTGTCTATGCACCGGGGCATGCACGAGTGTTTGTCAAGCTGCATGCACCACTGCGCCTGGTCCGCGCTGTGCCTCTCGAGGGTATCTTGGGCTGACGACCGAGCGCGTGCACAGGTGCAATGTCTCGGACTTCAAGCGCGGCACAGACGCCTGGCGCGCGCGCGCGCGCAGCTCCGCCGCGCTGCGCAGCGAGTTTGCGGAGCTGCTGGGCGACGGCGGGGCGCCCGAGCCTGCACCGCCGCCCGGCCAGAGCAGCGCGCATGAGGCAGCGCTGCATCCCAGTGGAGGAGGCGCCGGCGCGGCCGATGGACAGAAAGAGAAGAAGACGAAGAGGACGGCGGCGGCGTTGTGCGTCCACGCCGGCGACAGCACAGGCGCTGGGGGCGGTGGGGCTGCGGCGAGCGGGCCAGGCGCAGTGAAGAGGAAGAAGAGGAGGCGTGCGGCTGCGGAGGGCGGCGCGGCCGTCACGGGTGGCTTGGAAAGCAGCAGCCCGGCGGCGGGCCTGGCAGAGATGGAGGAGGGCGCCGTCAAGGGCCGGGCAGCCGTGCCTGGCGGCGGCAGCAAAGGGGCCATTGCCAAGTCGGGTGGCGCCCTCGACGACGCGATGGCTGCCCTGGGTATGCCCTGCTCAAAGACTGTCCACCAGAGCCAATCATACTTGACTTTCTGCGATGGTCAGCTGTTGGCAGTCCGCTGTGCATGTGCCAATTGAGGGCTATGCTGGCTGCCCCGCCCTGCTTATGCACCTGGTGAGGCGGACGAGCACACCCTATCAGGGCTGCCTCTGCGACTCAACGGGACAGGCGCTGAAACAAGCAGGCCGACATGCGCTGTACGGCGGCAGGACAGCCCAAATGCGGGGTTTTGCACGTGCGGCAGGCTTCCCAAGCGCCAGCAAGGAGCCGAAGCAGAAAAGGAGGAAGAAGGCAAAGAGTGGAGGCTGACAGGTCCAAGGCGAGACAAGGCGCAGGCGGGCCAGGCTTTGAAGGTAGCTGCTGCCGTGCGAGCCTGCCTTGCTCCGTGCACATGCAGACATACTGTAAGACCGAGTACAAAGAGGCGGGCAACCACCACATTGTGCTTGCTTGCCACAAGGGGCGATGTACACCTCTTGCTCTTTACAGTGCAGGCATGCATTCAGGCTGCTTTGCTGCAAGGCCCAGGCCCCGAGCAGCTGCTCCAGGCGCGACAGTGCGCGCTACGCGCCCGCTTCTCTTCTCATTCTATACCACGGCGCTGGGGCGCGCTCCGTGCCTCCTACCCGCAGCGCGGAGGGAGCCATCATGGGGCCTGGCATGGCAGCCTGACATAGGTCTCGCACGCTCCTAAGCCCTAGCAGTTCTGATTAAATACATACGCAGCAAGGGAAGCTCAAAACTTGGAAAACAGAGCCGAGCAAGGGGCACCTCCGTCCCTCACAGACCACGGGGCGCGCACAGGCAAGCACTGGGAAAAGCTGGTCTCCCAGAAAGCGGCACATCAAACGCAGAATACTGTTTGGCGCCGCGGCTCTTGCAGCGCAGCCTCTGCTTCGCAGCACTGTACACCCTGTGCGCGCAACTCAGTTATGTTAGCGAGCAGTACCCCAGCGACTGAGACGCACGCCACTGTAATCTCACAGCCTGTGCTAGCAGAGTCAGCTTAGTGCGGCGGAGGTCAAGTGCACAGTAGCCCTCGACGCGCGCCCCAAGCGCGGTGTGAGCGCACAGTCTTGGGATGGCAGATTTCTCCTACTGGCGCGCGCCTGCTCAGTGGGAGTCGCCGGAGCAGTATGTGTCGAACGCATCCAGGCCGCTGAGGTCCAGCGCCATGAACACGCTCGGTGCGAAGGCCGGCGAGCTCGCGCGCGTGTCCTGCGCTCCCGAGGCACAGCACCTTTCAGGGGTGTGCTTGCGCAGTGCAGCAGACCTGTTGCACTTTGCAAACAGCTCTGCAGGCGCAGAGCGCTCGCCAGGCATGTCAGGTGCAGCTGGCATCGGACTGTACTACAACTGACAGATTGCCTCCGGCAGCCTCAGGGACACAGCCACCCTGCGGAACAGACACGCACCTTGCCGCGCGAGACAGCGCTGAGGCGCGCGCCGATGCGAGCAAAGATGTGGCCCAGCATGGTGGCCACGCAGGCTCCGCAACCAGAGGGCTAGCCTGCACAAGCCGGCCGAGCCTCGCCTATGCCTGATCCGACGAGCTGCTGAACGCTCTTGGCATTTGCGGGCTGCCGTTTGACCGCCAAAAACTTGAAGGCTTCAAATACCTACCAACCAGGTGCCCTGTAGATTACTCATATCTGATTCGTCGATCATCAAACTGATGATCCAGCTGCATGTGCGGATGCACATCTTCAACTTCACGAAGACGGAGTCACCTCTTACATGCGTTGGTGTACGGGCGACATGCAAGCACAGGCGGACCCACATGCTGGTCACGGACCGGCGGATTGGCCGTGCGCGCGTCGCAGTGTGCACGAGCGCGCTGAAGTCGCAGCACTGCATGCGCATGTCACAGCACCCCTGAGCAAATCTCTCAACGAGAAAAGGGAAGGCAAGTTCGTCAACGAAAGATAAAATTGAAAAAAATAAGCAGACAATGCGGCCTGCCTGAGCTTTAACAGGCCCCAGAACGCTGGCGAAAGCACAATTGCGCTCAGCGAGACACCAGCGCTGCTGAGCGACCGGTGGAAGCTCCAGGTTCTACTGTGTGTACACAAAAGCGGGCTCGCAACAAGCATTTTCGCAGCCAGCGCGCAGCAGGTGGCCTCCACCTCGGGAGCGCCACCGCTTGCCTCCGCCTGAGAGGCTAGTGCTGCCAACAGATACCACTGAAACTTACATTTGGCACCAGCACGCTCGCTGTACCGCGGCCCCCGCCGCAGCGCTTTGTGCAGCGCTCCATAGGGCGGTGCAGGAGCCTAGTCGCGCAAAAAGGGGTGCGCAAGCGCGGCGTCCACGGTGAGCCGCACGCGCGGGTCGGCAGCTAGCAGGCGCAGCCAGAAGTCGCGCTCGTCCGCGGGCACGCCGTCCAGCTGCCGCATGACCGGGTGCTCTGGCGTTGCCGCCGCCTGCCGCGCGCCGTCTCGCACGCTCACCCGGCTGCTGTGACACCGTTTTTTGGTCAATACAGCTCCTGCACAGCCGCCGCCGCCTCCTCCACAGCCAGGCGCGCCGCCGCCGCCGGCAGCTGCGTGCCCAGCGCGTAGCCGCCGCGCAGCGCCGCCATCGGGCCACTCCGCCACCGCCGCGCTTGGCGCGGGCCAAGGCGGGCGCATCGGTGCCGCACTCATGCAAGTGCCACGCAACGGCCCACCTGCGGGCCTGTCAAGCGCGTGCACGCGTCCAGACAGGGTCAGGGTAGATACCCCGCGCGCACCCATGCGCCGTGCAGCGCTGCCACCTCCGCGAGCGGGTCGAGCGCCTTGGCGGGCGGCCGGAACAGCGGCCCGCCAAAGGCCGCCTCAGCCAGCAGCACGCCCCCACTCCACACGTCGGCCCGCCGCCCGTCGAACGCGGCGAAGCGCCGGCTGGCCAGGTGCGCCGCGTCGGCGGCGACTACCTCTGGCGCCATGTACGCCGGGCTGCCGCACAGCGCGCTCGGCGCGGCCAGCAGGCCCTGGGCGCCTGCAAGCGCGCGCCGGCCGACCCGCCTCAGGCCCACCAGGGTCCCGCCCGCTGAGCTCATGGCGCGCGATGAGTTGGGGCGAGGAGTTATGTTTATGTGTATCTCGTGGGCCGCTGCTGCGCAGCCGGCGCGGCCCGCGGGCAGGCCGGAACACCGGTTTGGACCCTGGCCGCGCACCGAACTCGTGTGCGAAGGCCAGGTCCAGCAGCAGCGCGCGCGGCGCGCCCGGCGGCCCGGTCACCCACACGTTGGCCGGCTTCACGTCCAGGTGGCACAGGCCGCGGCGGTGCACCTCGCCCAGCGCCTGCGCGCCGCGCCGCGCCCCGCCGCTCGCGCCGCGCCGCGCGAGCGCCTCCTCGCAGCACAGGTCTCTGCGGCCATGCCCTGAAAACCTAAAACATAATACAAACCCTACCGGCGCGCTCGGCCACACAAGGACGCGCGCGCGCCCGGGCGCGCACCATGAGCAGCTCGCGCGCGAGGCCGCGCACGAGCGCGGGCGGCAGCGGGCCGGCGGCCTCGTGCAGCAGCTCGCGCAGCGTGCCGCCCTGGCCCAGCAGCCTGCGGGGCGTGGGCGGCGGTCGGTGCCTCTGCACCCGGAAGGATGGGCCTGACCGAGGGTGCGCTGAGTCGCAGGCGGGTTGCAACGGACCACCTTTGGGCTTGCCAACTTATTGCAGGGAAGGCCGCTACAGCGCCCGCGGGCGGCATCCACAATCCGCGCCGCAGCACACCGCCGTGCCACTGTGCACGTGCACTAAGCGGGCGGGACACTTGCACATAGTCCACGTTAGCCATCCCTGCCCTTGTCTGCATGGCGCAAGGGCTTGCACACAGAAAATGCCGGTGGCCGGGCAGCCAGTGCGCAGACGCACGGGCACCGCAACGGTCCGCCCAACCAGGGCCAGGCGCGCACTCGAAGACCAGGTGCGCGCGGCGCGCGGCCAGGTAGGCGCGGCGCAGCTGCACGACGCGCGGCGCGCCGCGCAGCAGCTCGAGCGCGCGCCGCTCGCGCGCCACGAGCGCGCGGTCCTCGTACTTGCGCAGCGCGACGACCTTCACCGCGTACTCCTCGCCGCCCAGCTCGTGCGCCGCGCGGCACCTGCCGGCCCGGGCTCTCGCTAAGGGCACCCCAGGCGCGGGCGCGCAGCCCCTGAAGCCTGCCCGTCGCGGCCGCCGCGCCGCGTGCTCACCGCTGGCCAGCGCGCGGCCGCTGGCAGGCAAGCATTTGTGCCAGGACTGCTGCTCGCCTCCATGCCACTCTGCAGCAGTCTGAGGGGAGCCACAGGGAGGCAACACCCTGCGTGGTACAACACACATGGGGCCTCTCGGTTCAGGACCCCAGTGCTGCCCTGCCAGCAGGCCGCACGCGCCAGCACGAATGAAAGGCTGGGGCATGCACGCAGCCAGAGCGGGCCCCCGGTCGCCGATGCGTGGCAGGGCGGCCCACCTGAACACGGCGCCCGACGCGCCGCGCCCCAGCCGCGCCTGCTCGTCCAGCACATAGTCGGCCTCAAAGCACTCGCCGATGAGCGGCGAGGGCGCGGTCAGCCGGTCCGCGGCCGCGCAGCCATTGCGCCGGCCCGACGGCCAGCGGCTCCAGCTGGCGTCGCCCGGCGCGGGCGCCGCCGGCCGGCACTGCCGCGGCGCGGGGCTCGCGGTGGACGCGCAGCTGTGCTCCACGAGCTGCGCGGGCGCGCGGGCGAAGGCGCTCAGGCCGGCCGTGCTCAGGTGCGGCGCAACTTTGAAATGCTCCTGTCAGCAGCGTCCGGGACGCGCCCCGACGCTGCAGCTCGGCGCGTGTGGAGGGCGCTTGTGAAGGGGGCACTTGTGGAGGGGCGGAGCACCAGACAAGGAGCCAGAGGGCAGTCGCCGCGGAATGGGCGGCAGGCAGGACGGCGGCGTCGCAGCTGCCAAAACAGCAGGCGCCCACCTGCTCCCAGGTGAAGCCGCAGCTCTCCTCGCTGTCGTCAGTGTAGCAGGCGGCTGTCGGAGATGCCGCGCGCTTGGCCATTGGCGCGCGCCGCTGGCGGCTGCCACACCCGTGTCAGCTACCAGCAGAGATCCTCCAGTGCTCAACAGCCGTCCTGTAGAGAGCGCCCTGGACCACCCGGGACAGCAGGCACCGGGCCAGCTGGGTCCCGCCTCCTCTCAAACATGCACCGAGAGTCCCGAGGCGTGCACAGGGCACACGCTGGCACTCCGCTTCGCTGCGTGCACTCCTGCAAGTCGAGACGCCGATATCACACCACAGCGGCTCGCCGTGCAGCGGCGGACACACCCAATCCAATCGTGCCTCTGTTCCCTCAGAGCTTGCAGGCCCCCTGGCTATACCTTGACACAGCAGGGTTGGCCGCCCAAGGCACCCGCGTAGGTGCAACAGCCGGCTCCGCGTCACTTCCTGTGAGTATGCTTGCCACAGAAGACGTCTGTGCTGCCTTGTCTAGCGATTGCAAAAGCAGTCACGGCAGACGCAGAATTGGCGGCTCTCTCGAGCAACATGGAAACTCACTTAAGCAAGCTCAGATCAAGCAAGCTCCAGGTCTAGGGCGCATGTATGAACCCAGCTGCTGCTGCTTTCACAGCTGCTGCAGCTCAAGATTTCTGGACCTTCCAGCACCTTCAGTGCAGCAGCGCGCTCCTGTCAGGCCAGCTCGCACCATAATACTGATGGCGGCTCTGTGTGAAGGCCCGGGCATCAGCACCGGCCATGGCGTGCTGGAGCTGCTGCGCTTGATAACCATCACCATTGAGCGTAGCATACACCAGGTCATGACTATATTCTTACCAGCTCTGCCAAGACGAGCAGGGATGTGTTACTGGGCGGGTTGTGCATTGACCGCATGCTGACCCTCCTGTGGGTCGCAGGGCACCATCTCATCAGGAGAGCTTCTGCAGGTCCTCGCCGTGCGCCCTGCTGCTGCCCGCTGCCCTGTGGGCTACCGTGGTTAAGGCGCCCTTGATCAAGCCTGTGGCTCGGGCACGCGGTGAGCAGGAGGCTGTCGCACCCCCGGTGTGGCAAGGACCCAGCACATAAGGTTCCCTGTCTCCCACGGGCCCCGTGTCGCACCATAGCACTTGCCGTGCTGAGCAACAGACTCAGCTGTGTGCGCTGCGGCAGGCTGTTGCGCCCCTCCTGGCCAGGAACGCCGGCCACTGGACGGCATTCAGCGACCCCGACGCTCGTGCGTGCCCGGAGCGCACCGAGCGGAGCACGCTGGAGGCTTGCTCCGACGAGCCGCCCGCGCTGGCCAGCCCGCGCCCCAGCTCTGCCCCGCGCGGCAGCCTTCCAGCCTACGAGCGCCTACACCGGGTGGCGCACCGGTCATTGCCCCGGGACGTGCTGGTGGAGTGGGCAGGCACGGCTTGAAGAGGGGTTTCCTTTGTTTTACCCTTTGTTTTTTTCTTCCTTCCGGCTGGAAGAGGGGTTTCCTTAGTTTTGTCCTCGGCTGCGGGTAGAGCTTGAGTGTAGCGCCTGCTCCCAGTGCACAGCTGCACGGGCGTCTGCACCTGGGCCGCGGAAGCTGCCGAGAGCGCAACAAGCGTAGGAGCCTGGCCGCGGATATGCGCTGTTGCGCGGCGAAAAAAGCAGCACCGCGCAAGCCAGCCGTGCTGTCCAGACAGCTGGTGGGACCTTCTTGTGGTCAGCTGCTGTTCGCGGAGCTCAGCAAGGCCTCGGGCTGGTGCTGTGCCTGCACTGTGACCAGCCGGTGGGCGTCTGGGCGCGCGCGCGCAGAGCAGCAGGTAAGTTCCTTTACAAGAGCTGCATGCCACTACCTTCAGAGAATGATCTGTTTGCGCCCGGGGGCAGTGGGCAAGCATCTTGGCGGCGAGGCGCGCCGCGCGGGAGGCCGCCGCGGCAGGCGCGCTGCGACTGGCCGGAGCGGCCACGCTGGGCTATGCCGACAGGCTGCCGGCGGCGCGCCTGGAGAGGTGCGGCAGAGCTCGCTCAGGACAAGCGTGCAGCTGTGCAGCTGCTACCGCAGCCAGGTCAGCTGGCGCGCGTGCGGCGCAAGGTCTGCCTGTCCCCTGCCCCCTCGCCAGCCCATCTGGGCGCCAAGGGGCGGCACCAATAAAGGCTGCATCGCAGCTGGGACGAGGTCCGAGCGCATAACAAGAGCCGCACGCACGCCCCGGCCGCCTGGCGCTGCCCTGCGCCACCCACGCGCGCGCGCGATGTGCGCAGTGCATTGCTGCAGCGCCCGCCTGACGCCGCAGCTGGCGCGGCGGCGCCAGGGCGGGCGCGCGCATGCACGCCGCGGCGGCCGCAACCGAAGTGCGGCTGGCAGCGCGGCGCGCGGCCGCGCTTGCCGAGCTGCGGCGCGCGCCGCTCGGCATGAGCCTGCGCTCGCGCCGCCTGATGGCCGCCAGCGCGCCCGGCTTCGGCCAGCGCCTGCAGGTGCGGCGCGTGTTCTGTGCGCAAGCCGCCCGGCGTTTATGCACATCCGACACGCCTGCCCCAAGAGCAGTGGCGCCGCCGGCCGGCGCCTGCGCGGCAGCTGAGGGAATTTGGCCAGCCCTCATCAGCTGGCCAGTCGCATGCAGGGCAGGCACTCACGCAGGGGCGCTTTTCCACTCATGGCGTTTGCCGCGGGGAGCCAGTTACTCCCATGCACCGTGCATCTGTCTCAGCCTGCCTCAGGGCGAACACTGCCCGCCGCAGTGCCTGCTGACGGGCCCAGCGGACGGCAGGGCGATGTGGCGCGGCGTGCGGCGGCGGCCCAGGCGGCCGCCTGCGGCCTCGAGGCGCGCGCGGAGGCGGCGGCCGCGGCAGCGTGCACGGGCAGCCCGCGCATCACGGAGATGGCGCGGCGGCTGCGCCGCAGCCTGGCCGACCTGGCCGCCTGGTGCGCGCCACCCGCGGCGTGTCCTGCCCATGGGGCCTCGCGCCAGCACCCACTGCGTCCTGCGACTTGCAGGGCTACGAGCGGTCGCGGCCGTGCTTTCACTCGGGCCCAGCCCACGCAACAAGTGACTTAACCAGGCCCTGCAGGCATGCCTGCATCTACGTGCAGGGCCGGCCGCTGTGGTTGGGGTAGTGCACAGCCTGGGCAGCCGCGCCACCCGGTGCGCCCTTGAGGACGGCGCCAATGCTGCCATGCCCACACAAACAGGCACCAGTACGCCTGCACATGGAGGTGCAACAAGCGGCAATAGGCACCCTGCATAAGCACTGATGCAGCAGAATAGGTGCACAAGCGCCGTGCCATGGGCGGCGCTTGCGTCCCAGCGAGCCGGGCGGCGGAGCGCCAAGGCGCGGCACACGGTGCAGGGACGCGCGCCGGCGGCAGCACATCGCGGCCGCCGCCGCCAGCAAGGCCGCCGCCGAGGTCGAGGGCGCAATGTTCGCGCCTCGGTTGCTCACGCCGCGGCGTGCGCGGCCAGTCGCATGCCGCTGCTCTGCCCGCAGCGCGCACTTGCACAAGCGCGACTCCCGACCGCCCGCGCCCTGACCCCAACCCGGCCGTCACAGCGGGCCCAGCGCGCCGCGCCGACTGCAGCAGCAGGAGCTCTGCGACGCCCTCGGGCAGCCCTGTTCCTGAGCAGCGCGCTGGCGCTGACGCGGCGCGCACCCCGCAGGGTCCTGAGGGTCAGCGATTCAGGAAAACAGAGTGCATTTGATACTCAGAGCGGCCTGTAGTGTAGTGCAGTGTAGTGCAACCGACACGGGGTTCGATGTGGGTCAGATGATGGAGGCGCGGCAGGCATGGTGGCCAGAGAGGCTTGCCTACATAGGTAGAGTGGCGACACCACACTGACAGCGCTTTGCTGTGACACAGGAGGGTAGCAGGACGGCACAGATCGCTTATGCTTTACAAACTGGCAGCAAGGACAGTCAACGTGCAAAACCGCCGCCCGTGTCGCAGGGGGCATGGCCCCTGAACGCACCCGGCGCTGAAACACACTGACCGCGTGCAAGCATTGCACGCCGCACCACACGTAAAAGCAAGCCAGGCATGCGCTGCAGCAGCCGCCATCGAACGCGCGCCCCGCACGACAGCAGAAATGGCTGCCGCCCGGGCCGGGCAGGCGCTTGCAGCCCTCGCGCATGCAAGCGCGCGGGAAAGCCGGGGCTCAGGACGCGCGGGCACCCAAGCACTTCCTGCAAAAAGACCTCGTTTATCCGAATGATGCCCCGCAATGCTCTTCGCCACCTGCGCACAATGCTGGACCCCTCCCTCTACCCCTTCACACACCTGCAGGAAAAGAAGAGGAGCCTAGCCGCCCTGCTGACCATGCGGCGGGCCGCGCTCTGCCAGCGCCCTCGCCGCCGCCCCCCACTGACCTGTAGTAAAAACCCTGCGGCCGATGACCTAGGACCACAACGCTGCCACCGGCTGCCACCTGCACCGGCACCGGACACAACATCCCCTGCTATGCGCGCTACCGACAAAAGCGCGGAAAGCATTGGCACGCTTGGACTCCGCAAGCGCTGTTACTCTTTTTGTGCGCGCGCTCTGCTAGTGCCCCTGCATGCGCCCGTACGGCTGGCCGTTCAGCAGAAACATGCCGGTCCGCGCGTCGTACGTCACCCCCGACGGCCGCGCGTCGCGCGCCGCATGGTCGTTGGCCGCCGCGAAGCTGCCGCTGGGCGCCCCATACGCGCCATTGGTCGCCGGGTAGGCCGGCGCGGACGTCATAAACTGCGACGGCCGGCCGTGGCCGGCGGTGCCGCGCGCCGGGACGGGCGCCGCCGCGATGGGCAGCGGCAGCTTGCGCCGCGGGCGCGACGCGCATGCGCACAGCCGGCACACCGTGTAGATCAGGCCGCCGCCGACCAGCGCGCCCGCCAGCGCCAGCAGCGCCACGACCTGCGCCGAGCGAGCCGCGGGTTGCTGGGCCTGCTCGCACTTGCATGCACAATTCCATCGAAAAGTGGAGGATGATCGCAGGGATGAAGGGGGGTAGCACATCATCCGCAATCAGAGAAGCTGAAGATAACAGCCTGGCAATGGACGAGCAGGCAGCACTCTGGCATCACACTAACGAACGCTTCCTTCATCACGCTTTTGTCGACTCCGGGCACATCAGCCCTATGAAAGACGGCCTCTGTGCGCGCTCAGAGTTGCACCTCGCAGCAACACTAAGCTCGGCAGCTCCGAGCGGGGGCGCGCCGTGATGAACGCGGGGTCGCTCCAGTCCACGACCAGGCCCAGGAAGCGCTGCTTGGCCGACGCGGGCGCGGGCGGCTGCGGCCCCGATGGCGCGGCCGGCAGCGTGGCGTTGCTGCCGGCCGCGCGCATGTCCTCGTTGTACCACGCGGCCAGCGTGTTGTATACATATGCATCCAGCTTGGTGCCCACGTTCATGTTGGCGCCGTCGCTGGTGGCGACCTGCGCAACGCGCGCCACGGGTGAGGCATGCCCATGGGCAGCCCTACCCCTAACACCATGAAGCGCCGCGGGCTGCTCCTGTCCAATATTGCAAGTGCTGCGGCCTTGCAGCTGGCCGCGCGCATGCGTCGTCAGGGCCCGGGGCGCCCGCCGCTGCGGGGCCTCGGCGGCGGCCGGCGGCGCTGCCCTGGTCGCGCGCATGCGCAAGCGCAGGCGCGGCTGCCGTCACGCACCTTGCCGGTCAGGATGGCGCGGATAGCGTTGGAGGAGTCCCACATGCTGGACCCCGACTGCCCGTTGGTCGACAGGCACGTGTGCGTCATCACGTTGGCGCACGCCTGCGCCCCGGCGGCGTGTCAGGCGCGGCCCTACAGGCTGCTGTATGGAAACGTGGCGGCCGCGCAGAGGTGCGGACAGGCACGCTTCCAGCAGCATGTCAAGCAGGTCCACCCGCTCAGGCAACCGTCACCAAAGTAGCATCATTTTTGGCGACACAGGCTTCGGACATGCGCAGCAGGCTATCCGTCACGCCAGAGTACTCGGGTACGCGCGGCCTCTATCCTGCCGGCGGCCCTTCCCGCCCCAGACCCTGGCCCGTCCCAGACCCCGCCCGCCCCAGGGCCCCGCGCGCGCCTGGTTCTGGCACTGGTCGATGTCGGTGAACACGCCCTGGTTGCCGCCAAAGTTGATGGCCACGCCGCTGCACGCGCACTGCCACATCGTGCCGGCCGCCTTCTCTCCAGGGTAGCCGGCGGTGGTGAGCGCGTAGGTCGGGTCGCCCGTGCCAGCGGTCAGGCCCAGCCAGCCGGGGCCGTCCACGGCCGCCTTGAGCGTGATCAGCGCAAAGTCATAGTTCATCGCGGTCGGCGTGTATGTCGGCTGCGTGGCGCGCGCGCGCGCGCGCCGTCAGCGCCCTGGCAGGATCCCGGTCGCGGCAGACCCGGAACAGCGCGCACCCAGGCGCGGCTGACCCGGAGGCATGCGCAGCTCGGCCAGCACGGCGTACTCAAACAACAGCGGCGGTCAGAGCCACAGTATTGCACATGCCACATGCGCAGCGCGCTTTGTCCCGCAGGCGTGACAGAGGCCAAGCACATTCTCCCTGTAGGCGCGCCGGGCTTACCCACTGGGACCTGGCGAGGAGCCATTTAACAAGAGCACTACGAGCCATGCACAGAACGGCCAGCTGTAAGGGCGGCATTTACAGGGGCTTGCCTGCTGCGTGAACTGGTCGACCACACGCAGCGTCGCCCACGCTGCCTGCCCGAACGGCTGCAGGTTGCCGTTCTGGCCGGCCACGAAGTTGAGCGCCGACACGTACTGGTGCGACTCGTTGATGTCGTACACGCAGTGCGCCGCGGTGACCACATGCTTCGGCCCGATCAGCGTGCCCGTGCACTCCAGGCCCCTGCGCGCCGGGCGCGCGCTCGGGGTCAGGGCCAGGGTAGGGCGCGCACGACAGGGCAGGGTGTGCTTGCGGCAAGGCACGAGCGCCTGCGCACACGCGCGAATGCAAGCCGCCCGGCCATCCCGCAAGCAAGGGCACTTGGTCGACGGAGCCAGCAACGCGGGCGTTGCTCGCTGCCGCGGCCGGCCGGCCTCGCACGCGGAGCGCTGCAGCACCAGCCCAGAAGCACTCAACGGACCTAGCCGGCCTCCCTTCTGTACCTCCAGGGGCTACCCCACGGCCGCACGACAAGCCGGCGCGGCGCCCAGCCCGCAGCCGGTTGCCACGCACCTCGAGGTGCCTGATAGCTCGCCCGTGAGCTCCCCAATCGCAGAGTACGGGTAGCGCGTCGTGTCCACTACCTGGCCATGAGCCGCGCAGCATGTCACGTCTGCGCTGGCGGCGCGACGCACGGCTGCCCAGCAGCCATGGCAGTGCGGGCTGGGCCCGTGCAGAGGGCACTACTCATGGACCCAAGCAACAACCTGACAGCCAGGGCCAAACCGCTAAGCATGGCGTCCGATGCGGGCGGACAGGGTGACATTCCTGCGCACATCACAGCAACAGTAGAGCGTGAGCCGCACTGCGTGCACCGCGCGCTCCTCGCCATGACATGCAGGCAGACGGCAACCGCAGCGCGCGCCGCACTCGGCCCCCACACAGCCTGGGCGCGCGTGAGCGCCTCTGGACGCGCGCCTGGGAGCGCGTGTCGGTGGTGGGGCAGCCGTCGCAGCTCAGGTTCGTGTCGGTCCCAACGGCCCCGATGCTCGCCGCTGCCTGCCCTCCCTGCGACTGCAGCGCGGCAGCCCGTGTCAGCGCGGCCGCCCAGCGCTCCAGCGCACAGGCCGCCGGCGCGCGGTCATGTTGTGCCAGCGCCTGCCTACCCCACGCTCGCGGACGACGCGGCGCCCAGCACACTGCTGGGGCAGCGCTGAACACGCGTGAGCGCGTCAGCTGCCTGCGCGGCTGTGGAACATGCGGCTGTGCACACTTCCCAAGGCTTGCGTGGCGCCCTTGCTGAGCCCCGCAACATGTGAGGGCGCTGCGGCAGCCAGCGGCAGGCGCGGACCTGCGCCAAGCGCCGCCCCAGCAGCCGCCGCCGCTCGCTGAAGGGCGCGTCGGTTGCGGGCGCGCCCGAGAAGTCCGCGGCCGCCAGCGCCTCCGCCAGCTCCGGGTCAGCCGGGTCGGTGGGTAACCTGCACAACGCACAAGCCCATGTCCCGTGTGCACAAAGGAGCAGCGTACAGTTGCGTGTTGCACTTCCCATAGAACAGCCCTGGAGACGCGCACCGCTTGGTGAAGCGGTGCCCTTCGGCCGTGACCAGCACGGTGTGGTGCTGCGGCGCGGGTGCGCCGCTGCCGCCGCCGCCGCCCGCGCCGCGCGCCGCCGGCGCGCCCGCCCCCAGGTCTGCAACCGGCACGCCCCCGCGCGCCGCGCCAACAAACTCTACGCGGCCAAGGTACCGGTACCCGTGCCGCAGCGGCGCCGCTCGGCTTGCCGCAGGACCCGACCCGCCGCCCGCCGCCTCGCGCTCCCCGCCCGCTGCGCCCGCCCCGGCGCGCAGCGCATAGCTATCCCCGGCATCCCCTGCGGCCGCTAGCGCAGGCGCCGCGGCAAGCGCGCACGCCGCCAGCACCGCCAGCAGCGCCATGGCCGCGGCGGGCCGCGCGGGCGCCTGCCGCCGGCGCCTGCACGGCAGCTGCCTGGAACCGGGCTCCTGCACGGCCGCGTCGCCCTGCGGCCGGGCCCAGGAGGCCATCGCGTCCGCCGCGGCCAGGCGCGCGCTGCGGCGCTCCTGCCTCCAGTGCCTCACCCCGGCTCGGACAGCTGGCGCGCGCGCCGGGTGGCAGCGGCAGTCGGGCTCGGCCAGCGAGCCGGTAGCCCGGCTGGCAGCTGCCGCGGGCGGCAGCAGCGGCGCCGCGGGCGCCCCGCGGACGCGCTCCCACGCCGCGCACGGTCACCGCACTGTCCGCACGCGGTTGGATGGGAGGTGCCTGCCGCCACCACACAGGGCGACTTGGTACTCAAACCTAGCGGTCCAGGCCGGCATCCTTGCGGGCGAACGCCTGCACGTGTGCCACCTGTGGCGGGTGCCGCGCGACAGGCGCGTCCTCAGAGCACAGGTGCACCAGGTGCCGGCAAGCGTCCAGCCGCGGTCCTAGCTTCTCGGGGGACCCCGTGCCAGGTGGGCAGGTCGGGACCTACCTATACAACACACGTGCGCAGGCCAGGCCCCAGCCCGCTGGTCGGGCTCGCGCAGCACACGCCCGCGGGCTGTGCCAAACCTCCCCGGTTGACCACCCTTTGCACGCGCCACATGTGGCGCGCCAGCAGGTTGCAGGCAAGCCTGCACAAACCACAGCCGCAGCGACTCCTCACGCGCTCAAGCCAACCCGGGGGCTAAACCTGCACCCCAGCAAATCTGGCTCACCTTACAACAGTGCGCCCTGCGATGCCTGGCGCCAAAGTACGCAGTCAGCTCCCAGCACTTGTAGCTAGCACGCAGCCGAGGTCCGCTTGTGCCCCGGCCTGCCCATGGAAGCTGGCTTGAGCCATTAGAAGCCCAGCTTCGAGGGCTTGTGCCTAAACAGGCGCGTTTTGTGCGGCAGTTGGCATGACAGAGATGTTAATTCCTATCCTGGGAAGGCGCTTTCTTGGTTATCGTCTAGGCTCTGCACGCTAGACACTGAATTCAACGCGCACCTTGTCAAGTTAGCATACTTTGAACGGTATTGATACAGGTGCGCATCTTCTTGCTCCGCTGCAGCCGCCTTCAGCACTGCAAGGGGCAAACGCAGTATTCGTGCTTTCTGACAGCGCAGCGGCTATGTGCTAGCAAGTGCTCAGTGCTTCATTATTGAGTCTGTCTTGTCATTCTGAAGGAACAGCGTAATAGCTTGAACAATAGGCCATGAGACTGCCAGTGTGGTGCCAGCGCTCTCACCCGTGAGCCGTGGCCGTTGGTGCCTGCCGCCGGAGGGGGCGCCAACAACCCATTGTGTGTTACGCTGTGGCAGGATTGTGCGAGACTTTCCACTCTTAGCAGAGCTTTGGCAGTGCAGCAGGAGGGAGCCGGCAGCAGCCACGCCGCGCAGCCATGCCCGTTGCGCAGCAAAAGGGCTCCGAGCGGGATGCCTGCAAAACAGAGGCGTGCTCGATCCAAACGTGCATGTCCAAGAACGGCTATGACATATCTCAGTGCCAGCACCAGATTGACAAACTGCAGCAGTGCTGCAAGAAACACCAGGTACGCCCTTGCCTGGCCCACTTGCTTACCATGGTTTGGCTGGAAGTCTGTGCTTTTGCCGCAGTTGATGTTGTGTTGCCTTTATGGCAGCTCCTTGCTCGCTGTGCTTGTGTCCCTTGCAACTGATCAACTGCCTTGACATTGTAGGGAACGAGCGTGCACTGTGGCTGGGACCCTGAGGGTGGTGAGGGCTCTGCTGCCGGAGCGCCTGCTGACCAAGCATTCCATGGCCGGTGACTGCACGCCATACTCTTCATGGGGCCGGGTGCATGGAGCTGGATAGCATGGGCCGAGTTGCACACTGGTACACTAGCTCGCCTTTGGTGCTGGGCGTAAGACGCACTGCAAGCCGCTCATGCACCTTTGTATGGCTCGGCAGAGGTGCAAAGGCAGCACAGTTCCTCACACGCTTGCTGGCATGTGCGAGGTTGCATGGATTCCTGAGGTGCGCGTTCGTGACAGCCTCCACTCTTGGCCTTGATGCATGGGTTGTGATGGGCAGCATGAGGGTTTGTGTGTTGTTGAAGAATGTCTGGGGTTGGTTGCAATGTCATACTGCAAGGCAGTGTCAGCATGGTTGCAACGTCGTATGCATCGCAGTGTCAGCATCGGACAAGTGTTGTCACAGCACAAATGGACAGAGAGCATTTGCCTAGGATTGCAAACCAAGGTGTCTCGGCAGCCCACAAGAGCTTCAGGATCATCAGGTTCAAGGGGAGGCTCATCGCCTGATATGTGAGTATCTTGTTATGCTCAGCGCCTTTGTTACACAGGTCATCAGTGCAAGTCCCAAATACTAGCAAGCCTCCTCCAGTGCACTTCATGAGCTGCATGCAGTTGTGCATGCGCCCGATGGAAGGACTTGAGCCATGCATTGGGAGCCGCCAGGCATATAGATATAGATATATAGATGGGCGCGCTGCATACAGTGAGCTGTACCAGCACATCCCACTACGCTGTATAGAAGTATGCTGTCACTGAGCACATGGACAACCCATTTGGGCCAAATGGGATGAGAAAAGCTCTAACATTCACAAAATTGAGGGCTTGCCTAAGAGTTGCCACAGCTCACGACATAGCACGCGCAGGAGTCACTGTCAGGAGTAGCAGACAGAGCCTCTTGCAAGGTCTGGGAGTCGCAGACCATGGCAAAGACTGTGGGAGTGGACAAGTCAAGCATCAAGGACGCCTGCCGCGTCGTGGTTGCCAACCTGGAGTTCTGCCTGTCCTCCACGGGCTACGACCCCGACTCCTGCAAGCCGGAGGTGGCCTCTGTGGAGCGCTGCTGTCGGCGCTTTTGGGTGCGCGGCCTTGCTGCCAAGCGCGCGCGTCAACGTGCAGAATGCCGCTGTTTTGCGCTTGTTGAGAGAGCGTACGGTTGTCGTCTTGCACAGCAGGTGACAGCTAGTCGGGTGAGTGGAGCCCCGCGTCCTGCTTTTGCTAAGCGCCCGTTGGCAGCTCCTTCCCGCAGCTGCCACAGTGCACAGCGCAGCATTACGTCATATGCGCAGCTTTGCTGAGTCAAAGCCTTGGTGCCTACAGAGGACCAGCCTGCACTGCGCGAGGCTGGATCCGCTCAAGGTGGAAGGCTGGGCAGCGGCACACGCCGCAGGAGGCAAGGCAGCCGATGGCGCCGCACAAGAGCCCCGGCCTGCCAAGAAAGCGGGGGTTGCTGATCCGCCCAGGCCGGCCTCTGTGCATGGCACATTCCCAAAGTATCCCTGATCCATGCCAGGGAGTCTGCAAGCTGTGAAGGGGTTTGGCGTGGCCTGCACTGGGGTGCTGTTGTGCGTACCTGGTTGCAGAGCATGTGCAACGCACATTAAAGGAGCGGGTACAGCGAGTTGAAGCATTACGTCCTCCTCATGCTCATGACTACACACACTGTGCATGTTATCTGTGCCCATTGCCTTCGTCTTTGAACAAGCACACATGCTGGCCATATTGTCTCTTTGTGATCAAGCTGTTGACCTGACAAGGTAGCAAGTGCGCTTGCTTTGTCTTTCACTAGACGGCCTGCTAGCTGCCTCTAATGGGCTTGCTATCTGGGATGTACGCGTGCCACCACGAGTCGTGCCGCACTTGGGCAAGCTGCTTGCCGCAAGCAAGTACCTGGCAGCGCAGTCGATTGCCTATCTACTATGCGATTCAGACGCATGGTAGGTGCCGACACTGCGGGACAGCACGATGCACTTACAGCACAGCAACCTGCACTGTCACTTGCTGCAGCTTGCCAGTTTATAAGAGGCTATCAAAGTTGCTTGACCGAGGTCCAGGGTAGGGTGCATTGACCCTCCAAGAGAAAGCCGAGCTCTGAAGTCGACAGCGTAGCTCTTACTGGTTCAACAACCTCCGAGCAGCTGTACACAGCGCCCCAGACATTCTGAAAGGCATCCTTGGCCCTCTTATTGCCTTAGCAGGCTAAGTGCTGACACCGGTAAAAGCAATTCCTTCGACTTGATATGGCGGAAGCAACGCCTGTCGGCATCGACCTGGGCACGACGTACTCGTGCGCATCTCTGCCCAGTTCTGGGCAGCAACCTTGCATCACTTTGAAATCATGCGCGGGCGCTGGCTCACTGTTCCTATCTTGTTTGTGCTTCTGGCACAGCAGCTGTAGCTCTTTTCCGCTCTGTTATGCAAGCTGCTTGCTGCTGCGGCTATTCAGCAGCACTTGCTTGAATGTTCCAGATGTGTCCGCATCGCTCCTGTGCGCCAATTGGCCTGCTGTGGCGTGCAGGTGCGTGGGCGTGTGGATGCACGACCGCGTGGAGATCATCCCCAACGACCAGGGCAACCGCACCACGCCGTCGTATGTTGCCTTCACTGACACGGAGCGCCTGTGCGCCCTGCGGCTCCCTCACCTGAAAAATGTCCCTAGCCCTGCATACTCCGCAGCACTTGTGCTCCTTCGCGCTCTGAACTTGAGTATTTATACAAAGAGGCAGCTTTTCGCGCAAGCGCTTGAACAATAGCCTGCTGAGGCGTGTGTGCGTCTGTTCACAGGGTCGGCGATGCAGCCAAGAACCAGGTGGGCAGCACCCAGCTGGCGTAGCTGTTTACTATCAGAGCGTGGGTTTTCTGTTCTGAACTGCCTGTGGTGGCTCCTTGGTAGCGAGAGCACCAACTGCGCTCGACAGAGCCTTGCCACCTGTGGGTCGCCGCCCAGGCGGCATTGCTGGCTTTGCTGCAAACACACAAGGTGATGCAGAGCGATATGTGACAGGCGGCGCTCAACCCTCGCAACACCGTGCACGACGCCAAGCGCCTCATCGGCCGCAAGTTCACGGACCCCAGCGTCCAGGAGGACATGAAGCACTGGTGCGCCCAACACTGGCCACAGGCTCCGCTGTGTAGTGTGCTCCTCTCAAAGCTCGCAGGGCATACATTCTTCCAATGATGTGCAGTAATGCGTGTGTATGTATTGCTGATTTGACTGGACTGTATGAATGAATGAATGAATGAATGAAGAGCATCACCGGGGGCCCTAACCCGATGGCCCCCTCAGCTGTGTGGTGATAGCCTGTCAGCCAACTAGGGCTGTTTAGGCACAAGCGTCAAGCAAGCAGGCAAGATATCCGCGCACTCACAGGTCAAGGGACATTTGGGACCGTTGGGGCAAGGTACAGCTTCAGGCATGCGAGAATAAAACTGAGAATGTATCCTTGAAGCCCTGTGCTCAGGGCTGGCTGGATCATGCAGGCCCTTCAAGGTCGTGCCCGGCAAGGACAACAAGCCCATGATTGAAGGTGCGCATGCCTTGTGGCCAGGATTGAAAGGAGTGCTTCTATGTTTGAATGCCATGCTGGCGCTATGCACTGTACCAGCTCAGCAACTCTGCTGCATCACAGGCATGTCACAGCATGCTCTTGCCAGTTCATTTAGCAAACTTGCGCAATACCATGTGCAGGACGCTCTGACATGCGCTGAGCACTGCCGCCGCGCCCGCGCGCGCAGTCCAGTTCAAGGGCGAGACGAAGCAGTTTGCGCCGGAGGAGATCAGCAGCATGATCCTGGGCCACATGCGCGACATCGCGCAGAACTTCCTGGGCGAGAAGAAGGTGCACAAGGCAGTCGTGACAGTGCCTGCCTACTTCAACGACAGCCAGCGCCAGGTGGGGCCCTGCGTCCCATGGTGTCGCGTGGCTCAAGCTGCAGATCAAGCTGCAGCCAGTAGGCAGGCCCCAGCCTGCCAGCCTGGCAGCCAGCAATGCTGGACACGCAGGATGTGCTGGAGAGCTTGCCGCTATTGCGACTGGTAGTCCGCATTTGGACCGGATGTGCCTCACTCACTGCATGCAGCCCTCGTAGCATCAAGCAAACTCTATGACTGCGCGTCTCAATCAAGCTGCAGTTTGATTGTGGCAGGCTGTATGTACAGCAGTCCTTCACAATACCGTGCAGAGGGATACAAGAGGAATGCGTGCTCCCGTACCATGCTAATTAGCGCTGTTTCGAGAGGGCCATGGCCGATTGTTTTAGGACTGTGTACAGCAGCCTATCGGCCGCTGACATACTCTTCCCTGTTATTCAGCGCACTCACGAAGACACCGCCATCCACCATAGTGATCAGGCCAGTATTCACAACAGCATGACTTGATTCAAAATTAGTTTTGTCTCAGCTGGTGCTGTGGCGGCCGCGCACGCAGGCGACCAAGGACGCCGGCGCGATTGCGGGCCTGGACGTGCTGCGCATCATCAACGAGCCGACCGCGGCCGCCATCGCGTACGGCCTGGACAAGAAGGCGTCGGGGCAGACCAAGCGAGAGCGCAGCGTGCTCATCTTCGACCTGGGAGGCGGTGCGCCCGCCGACCCTGCTTGTCTTTTTGGCATTGCAACAGTAGTCCAAGCACCGCATGGTCTCGTGGGCAAGCAATCAATCTGCCCCCTGATGGGAAAGACTGCTTGCTGGCCTTCGGTGATTACTTAACACGCTCCACCTTGCCAAGCATGACCTTCACAGTACAGAAGCAGCAGGTGGTTCCTGTCAATGAAACATGCGGGTCTCAGACCATAACACATGCAGATGTTGGCAGCAAATTGTTGCGCGCAGGAACATTTGACGTATCGCTGCTTACGATTGACGAGGGCATCTTCGAGGTACGCTGACCCTCGCACCCTGCCCAGTGCCATGCGCTCTCTGTGCGATCCCACACACAGGTCATGCTCTTGCCCTGTGTAGCCTGACTTTTTGCGCTGTGTGATGGGTTGCATTGTTCATGGAGGTGAATGCCAGCTTTACCTCCCTCCCTCCACCCCTGGAGACAGGCTCGGCAGCGCATGCTGATGCCCTAACAGCCCACCTGGATTCGCTTGGCCAGGTCAAGGCAACAGCGGGCGACACACACCTGGGCGGCGAAGACTTTGACAACCGCATGGTGAAGCACTTCACAGCGGTGCGGCTCTTGGCCCAGACTGGCCCTGCCCGGAAGTGCCTGACGCGCCTATCGTCCACTTTGCAGGCGTGGTCATTGTCAACGTGCCTGCATCTTTCTGCAGAAGTGATTGCATCCAGTGTATGTCAGGTCGCAGTAAGTGGCGCACACATCAAGGCTTGTATGAGAGGATGCTGCATAAGCTTGTTACACATGCTGATGGCAGGATAACCAGCATGCGGGTTGTCCACAGCTGCAGCCGGAGTTTACACAATGCTTCGCGTGAAGCTTCAGAGTTAGCTAAGAACACACATGTTTGTTACTCAGTTGACAATAATATCAACAGCCATCGCAGTTCAGTCAGAACTGCTGCTTGCTTGGCATGTAGGAGTTCAAGCGCAAGACGGGCAAGGACATCTCTGGCAATCCCCGCGCCCTGCGAAGGCACGTGCCGCGCTCTGTGCCCGACGCCAACCTTCACTTTGGGCGTCCTGATGGCATTCCAAATGTTATGGTGCATGTCACATACAGGAATTATACGGTATGCTGTGCTGACTGCTGCATGCCGGCAGCAAAGCTCCTGACGCGGCACTTGCTCCGCGCAGGCTGCAGACGGCGTGCGAGCGCGCCAAGCGCACGCTGTCCAGCAGCACGCAGACCAGCGTCGAGATCGACAGCCTCTACGAGGCGCGTGCCTGTTCCTACGATCCTGCTTGCTTTCATGGTGTGCTCTGTGACAGACTGTGGTTTATGTATCAAAGCCGTCTCAGTCCACAGCGGACATTGTGTGCATGGAGGTAAGCTGTGTCCACGATCGGGCAGCTTGTGCACCTCATGACTCGACCACGCATCCTGAGTCTGAGTAAAGGTACAGTCCGCATGCAGTTGGCACGGTTGATATGGCAGCGTCACAGTTCTGAGCTTGTGTGCTACTGCGCGTACTGTCATCAATCAGCACCACCGTAGTAGCCGTGCTGACCCGTCATGCCAAGCGCAGGGGCTGGACTTCTATGCCAGCATCACGCGGGCGCGCTTTGAGGAGCTCAACATGGACCTCTTCCGGCGCTGCATGGAGCCCGTCGAGAAGGTCCTACGGGTACGTCCAAGCCGCATGTGCACCTTCTTGCTCATAGTATGCATTCGTACATGATAAACAACTATTCTGACTTGCAAACTTTTGGCAACCAGCACTCGGTTGCTGTCTTGCTACTCAGATGTATTGCCACCTTGCCACTGACCAATGCCATGTTTGGCAAAGTGGTATGCTGGAAGCGCTCTGAATGCCAAGCACTTGCAGTGTGAGGCTCGCTCCCATGTCATGCCGGTGCGGTCCGTGTCATGCGATGCATGCAGTACGACGCAGTGCAGCTGAGTACAAACCCTTAAACTGTGCCCGACGCTGTGCGCACACCTAAGTGTGTCCGACGCATGCGCAGGACTCCAAGATTGACAAGGGCACGGTGGACGACATTGTGCTGGTGGGCGGCAGCACGCGCATCCCCAAGGTGCAGGCCATGCTGCAGGACTTCTTTAATGGCAAGGAGCTCTGCAAGAGCATCAACCCGGACGAGGCCGTCGCGTACGGCGCCGCTGTTCAGGCGCGGCCCCGCTGACGCCGTCCTTGGCTGTTGTTTTACATGCTTGCTTCTGTCGCATGTCTCTCACTTTGTATGGAGCAAACATGGCCTACTGCGTTATCATACGGATCAGGCAGGATCTGGTCGGAATGTCAACTCATGCGCTACCATGCACATTTATGATGCAAAATCTCTTCTGTTCAAAGCACAAGGAGACCGTTAGTATAGGCTGTATGAATTCAGATAGGAGTATATATTAAAATCTGCGGTATGACGCATGGCGAGGGTTGGGGCCAGCCTGACAGTGGTGCGCGCGCGCAGGCGGCCATCCTGGGCGGCGAGCGGCACGAGAAGGTGGCCGATCTGCTGCTGCTGGACGTGGCGCCGCTCAGCCTGGGCATCGAGACCGCCGGCGGCGTGATGACCACGCTCATCCCGCGCAACACGACCGTGCCGGCCAAGAAGGAGCAGGTGTTCAGCACGTACAGCGACAACCAGCCCGCCACGCTCATCCAGGCGCGCGGCCCGGCCACGCGCGCGCCGCCGCTGCTGCTGGCTTGCGCGCCGTGCGCAGGCTCTGACTCGCCCTGTGATGTGTTTTGAGACTGCATCAGCATGCATGCGCACCCGCAGCACGCACAGCTTGCGCCCACGACCAAATGCGGCTGAGGTTGCTGTGCAAACCTTGGCTGTGGCCATCATGATCAATTGCTGGATTTTTTCTGATAAGTGGCAGGACACTGCAGCTGCTGTGCAAGCAGAAGTCTGGCGAAGTTGCCTCCCAGTTGCATGCCTTGCCCACCCTGCAGTGCTGTGACCTCAGGGTGTGGTTGAAGTCTAGTCGGTGCGTACATTAGACACAATTTCAGCAGAACTACAAAGGAGTATGCTGTGCCCAGGTGTACGAGGGCGAGCGCGCGCGCACGCGTGACAACAACCTGCTCGGCAAGTTTGAGCTGGCGGGCATCCCGCCAGCGCCGCGTGGCGTGCCGCAGATCAATGTGGCCTTTGACATCGATGCCAACGGCATCCTCAACGTCACCGCCGAGGACAAGACCACCGGTGCGTGGCTGGCTGTTTTTTTCGCAGGTGTGCGCGGTGTTTGGCACAAAGTGAGCTAGCGATCGAGCCATGGGCATAAAGGTGTGTGCAGGCCTTGCAAACTTTCCTCTTGAAACACACAAGCTTGCAGGGTCCTGCATTGTGTCAGTTTTTGCATCGGTTTCTGCATCGGAAGGGCTGTCCGCGCCCTTGCAGAATCCATCATGCTGTGACGGCCATTGATCAACCTGCCCCGTGCACCGCGCAGGCAAGAAGAGCAAGATCACAATCACCAACGACAAGGGCCGCCTGAGCAAGGAGGAGATCGAGCGCATGGTGCAGGATGCGGAGAAGTACAAGTCCGAGGACGAGGAGGCGCGGCGCAAGGTGCGGCCCCACTCAAGTTGCGCTGTTGCATCATCTGCTTTTGTCGTTCGACGGCTCTCATTCTGTCGGTGCTTAACGCACCAACCCGAAACTTCAAAGGGTCGCTAAACTTGCACGACGCTACTACTGTACCCTGCATGGTGTACACATGTTCTGGAGTGCTGTCGTGTGGTGACATCTTCTGTACTGTGTACACTGCCTAATGCTTAATGCATGTAATGAGCAGCTAGCAAGCTTGCAACTGACTTGGGTTTACGTGAGGTGTTGCATTAGCTTCACACTTGGACATGCATGCGCCGGCAGGTGGAGGCCAAGAACAGCCTGGAGAACTACGCCTTCACCATGCGCAACACCATCCGCGATGAGAAGGCGCGCCCTGGCGCACTTGCGCGCATGCGCACAGTACTCCTTAGATGCTTGTCTGTGAACCAGGAAAAGCAAGGTGTGCAGCTCTGCAGCCAGTGGAGCCTCAAAGGTTGTTGTGACAAGGCACACCTGTTCACTTTGTATTGCAGCAAGTGTGATGCGTGAGCTGTCGCGCGCGCAGGTGGCGAGCAAGCTGAGCCCTGAGGACAAGGAGAAGGTGGAGCGCGCGGTGGAGGACGTGATCAGCTGGCTGGATGCCAACCAGCTGGCCGAGGTGGACGAGTTTGAGCACAAGTGCGGTCCTGCCAGCTCAGAGCTCGAATGCATGGCAGGCTCGTGTCATACGTCATAGGTGGGTTGACCACGGCTACGGTCTGGTTGAGGCATTGTCGTCCAGATTTGCACATTAGGTACACTATGCATACAGCTGGCTGTGTGCCCGTGTGCTTGTCGAGCTGCATTATGTAGCATGCACACCTGCAACGACCAAGCTGCACAGCGCCATGCCTGCTTGTCAAGCAAAGCACTGTACTTCTGTCAGTCTGGGCACCCTGTTGTGCAGGCAGTCCTGAACATGTCGATGTCACAAGGCGATCTTGGTGCTGGGTGGCCGCACAGGCGCCAGGAGCTGGAGAGCATCTGCTCGCCCATCATGACCAAGATGTACCAGGGCGGCGACGATGGTGCGGGACGCTTGCGCACAAGCATGCATGCACCAGAGCAAAGCTGGCCGGATCTTGTATGCACCTATGCCATGCTATGCACCTATGCCATGCTTACATGCAGTTGTTGGAAGGACACCGCCAGGTGAGTTGCTATGCAGTCAAATATTGCTTTGTAGTAAAATTGAGTATGCTGTGCATGCAGGAGGCATGCCGGGGGGGACGCCGGGCGGTGGCATGCCGAGCGGCGGCGCAGGCTTCAACGCTGGTGGTGGGGCTGGTGGCGCCCCCACCGTGGAGGAGGTGGACTGAACACAGCGCTAGCATGGTGGTGGCGGAAAATGCATGCACATGGCTGCTTACGCCGTGGTGTAGCTTGACACAGTGGCTTCTGTTGAGCAGAACGCATGCACATGAGTTGCTCGTTTGTGCTCAGAGCTTTGAATAATGGCCTGTTGTCTGAGATGGGAGAGTGTGAGGCACATGCGTTTAGTTTCCATTGTCCGGTGGGGCGTGGCTTCACAGCAGTGCAACTTTTGATGTGGGGGTGCGGTGTTTGCGGCACAGCTCAGATGCAACAGTAACAGGAGGAAGGCTGGAGCGCGGGAAGGCTCCAGCTGCGCGGGAGGCCTGATGCTGCCGCATGCTGTACACTCTGTACACTGCTCCATGTGTAGAGCGTTTTTTGGTGCATTGGCAGGCCCTAGCAGGTTGTTTTCAGCGAGGGCGAAGCAGTGAGATGTTCCTGTAAGAAGTAGATCACGCATCTCACTGTGCTTGCGCCTGTACAGGCTGTGCACTGGACAGATGTCCTTGCTCAAGTGCCATGCTTTTGCATGTAGACAAGTGCAGTCCTTTGGTTCATGCAAGCACCAACCTCATGAGGAAGGACTATGTGCTGTACTCAATGAACTTTTATGCCACAACACCAGTGTAGCAAGCTGTTCCTTCTGTGTGCAAACCATGTGCTCCTGCGGTGCGGAACATTTGTATGTGTGAACAGCGAGGACCGCATGTTCTGATTTTGACCTAGGCGCTCTGGGCGCTGGCCAGGCACCTGCAGGGCGCGCAGCCTGGGCTGCATATCAACCAGCGTGAGTGGACATGTGGCGGTGGCGCGCGAGCGGACTGGTGCAGCATGCACTGTGCGCGCGATCATCTGGAGCTACGTCTGATGCGGGTGGGTGCCTGCAGCCTCAGTGCCAGCCGCAGCGCGGTCACAGTGCAGGCTGCGGCTGCAGCACCGTTGACTTATATGGCAGCCCGGGGCCGAGCACTCAGCAGGCAGTCACGGAGTGCTGACATGCAGGTGAGAAGCCTCCCCCGCCTTGTCCTCAACGCGCTTCGGCCCTTTGTGCCTGGCAGCGCGCTCAAGGCCACCAGCGTGGCAGAGATCGGCTGCGCGCTGGCTGCTATGGCGGGACAGCTTGCGCCGAGCACGAGCACTTCTTTGCGGCCCTCTTCATGCTGGTGGGCAGCAGTGCAACAGACATGCCGCTGGAACCCTGGCATGGAGCGCCGCGGTCGGCCTCGCAGCGGCGAGCGACTGCAAGGCCGTCAAAGACGCTACGAACGCTGGTGTCTAACGGCGCCTGTTCGGAGAGAAATCGCGCGCAGGCTGGACCCGCACTGGAGGGCCTGCCTGCTGCTGTCCCGCAGATCCCGCAGCTCATGCTGAAGATAACGCGCGGCGGGATGGAGCCGTGCCGTCGGGCCCTGGTGCTGGCGGCGGGCTGCCTTCTGCAGGAGCTGCAGGATCTGCGGGGTCGGCAGTAGACAGGCCCTGCATGCGTGTTCAGCCTGCGCACGAAGTCTCTCCAAGCAGGCGCCAATGGACACCAGCTTTTGCAAGACGCAGGGCCTTGCACTTGCTCGCCGCAGCGAGGCCGACCGCGGCGCTCCATGCCAAGGGTTCCAGCGGCATGTCGGTTGCACTGCTGCCCACGAACACGCCAAGGGCCATGAAGAGTGGTCCTGCTCTGCGCCGTGAGCTATTCCGCCGTTCTCCTCCATCGCCGTAGATTCCACCCATGCATAACATCTGTCAAGTCTTTGACAGCGGGTATGACAAATTCTGCGCTGGATCGCATACGCCGCGGTCCTCAGCGACACGCCGCACGCCGACTGCTGTAGCGGCGTGCAGGCGCATGGGGTCCTCCGCTGCGGGGCACGTCGTGCGCTGCCTCGCCGAGGTGGGCCTGCAGGATCTGCTCACCTGCGCGGCAACCGCAAGGTCACGTTGCTGACGCGGGCCTGGGCATGCAGAGGGACGAGTCACACCAAGCTGTGGGTAGGAGACCCGCACAGCTGTGCACATGCTGCACGCGCTCAGAAGTAGAGTGCACAGCGTCGTGCACCTGGCAGTCCAGGATGTGAACCTCCCAGCTATCTGGAGTGCCTACCGGCGTGCTAGCGGCGCCAGCTGCGCGGTGCGCCCCAGCCAGCGCGCAGCCGACCTTTGCCATGCTGGTGGCCTTCAGAGACGCGTCGAGGACGAGGCTGGGGAGGCTTCCCACCTGCATGTCAGCACTCCATATCTGCATGCTGACTGCCCGACCCGGGCTGCCGCAAAAGTCAAGGCTGCCGCAGACGCAGCCTGCACTGTGACCGCGCTGCGGCTGGCACTGAGGCTGCAGGCACCCACCCGCTGCAGGCGTAGCACCAGATGATCGCGCACTGTGCACGCGGCACCGGTTGGCTCGAGCGCCAGCCGGCATGAGGTTGCCAAGTTATATTTCAGCCCTAATTGTTCACGCATGCACTGCAGATGCCAGGGTGGGCGCGCATGCAGCCGCGGCCCTTCATATGCTATCCTGGTCTGTTTTCTGCCCTAGCAGCTTGCTTGTCTATGCTCGCCTCCCGTCGCTGTCTTTGTGCAGTACCTTAAGCATGAGCGCATATTGAGCTGCCTTGGTTTACATTGCTCTTCTTTACAGTGCAGAAAAAGTCTCACCTATCATGTGCGCATACATACATGTAATACATGCGTTCAACGTCCCAGCAGACGTATGAAAGAGGAGCCCAACCTGAGCTCACCCCTGTGCAAAACCTAGGGAAGGTGCAAGCATGGCGGATGCAAGCGCAAGACAGATGATCGGCAGTGCTGTGCAGGTGCTGCAGAGGCCTATGGTGATGGACTCTTTTGCACGTGCAAACTGCTGCAGTGAGGGTCTTGTGCAGCACAGGTGTAGCACGCTCTGTGCCAAACACAAACGCGCTGTCTGGCCAGAGCTTGGATAGCACGCTGCAAGCGTGAGCGAGGGCGTGATGGCATCCGGCTGGAAGTTCAGCGTGACCATCCCATCGTGGACGCAGACCACGCTCGAGAACGATGAGGTGGTGGTGGTGCGCACGTCTGGCTTGGTATGCGGTTGAGTAGTGACAGCCAATACTTAACCGCTTCGTAGTCATAAATACAAGGGAGGCTCACACGTGCACGCTGCTGTGGTGCGCCTTGACGACTGATTGCGCATCGCGGGCATATGTGACCGTCTGATTGCGCTGTACGGTCACACGGCAACAGTAGCAGCTCTTGCGCTCCTGTGCCTTTGGCTGTTTCCATGAATTACAGTCCTCAGACTCGCATTCTCGGCACAGCTGCTGATTGATCGCTGGTACGGTGCAGTTCTACCGCGTGGAGGTGCGCGTGCTGCCGCCAGAGGGCCGTGGCCCGGAGCGCACACGCAGCGTGCTGCGGCGCTTCAGCCACTTTACCAAGCTGCACGCCAACGTGCGCTGCGGCCCCAACCATCCAATAGACGTTGTGGTGCTTGGGCCGTGGCTGAGTTGGCACTCTCTTTGCAAGCACACGGAGGACAGAGCGCAGCCAGTGTGAGCTGCTGTTCCTGCAATTGAGCAGCTGCGGGAGGAGCTGGGCAAGCACAGGTTGGCGACCGGCTCAAGGAGCGCCCGGAGCCGCTAGGCTCCGTGAGTATGCGGAGGCGGAGGCGCAGCATCTGTCGGCGGCGAGCGCTGTCAAGAGCGCTCCGCAACACAGGCGCCGGGCGAGCCGCGCGCCGCGCGCAGCTGCGCGAGGAGCTGGGCGCGCGGGCGATGGCGGGCCGCGAGCCGCCGCCGCGGCGCGCGCTGGCCGGCGTGAACCGGCGCCCGGACCTGGTGGAGCGGCGCCGGCGCGACCTGGAGCAGTGGCTGTGGCGCCTGGTGGCCGACCCGGAGCTCGCGCGCGCGCGCCCGCTCAACGCCTTCCTGGAGCTGTCCGACGCGGCGCGCCTGGTGCAGCGGTGCGGCCCCGCGCCGGCCGCTCGGCGCTTGTCGCGGCGGCGCCAGGAGGCGCAGCGCGACACAGCGCATGCGCGTGCCCGCTCGTTGCCTGAGAACTGTTCGACGCGGCGTGCGTGTCGGGCCCGCCGCGCCCTGGTCTCTGCACAAGACAGGAGTGCAGGGGACGTTCTCCGCCATGCTGGCTCAAGTAAGCGTGCCAATGCAGCCGGCTATCACAAGCAGCTGCGCATCTTTGTGCATGCGGCAACAATTCCGAGGAACTCCAGGTCTGTGTCGGATGGGGCTGGCATGGCATGTGCACAGCACAGTTAGGCTCCAGTCGCCGGTCGCAGAGCGGCGTCGAGCGCGGCGGCCAGCGTGGCGGGGTCGGTGCGCGGCGACACGGTGGGGTACACGATGTCGGAGGGCTCGTCGCCCCGCGGCGATGCCGCGTCCACCGTCTCCGGCTTCACCGCCGCGTCGGCCGAAGCCATTGAGCCGCCGCCGCCCGCCGCGCTCGCGGCCCCAGGCGCGGGGCCGGGGCACGCAGCGCACCGGCGCGCGCCCAGCGGCGGCGGCGTGGCCGGCAGCAGCGGCAGCGATTTTGGCGAGATCGAGCCTGACGGCCCGCCGGCCGCGAGCAACAACGGTGCAGATGCGGCTGCCTCGGCGGCCGCGCAGCCCGCCCGTGCCGCCTCTCAAGTGCGCGTGCCTGCATCTGCCTTCCAGCGACATGTCCGCAGTTGCGCAAAGTGCCTCTTGGTGACATGTAGTTAGTGGTGCATGGTGCTGCAGCTCAGTGGCAGGACGGCTTGCCACCGCCAAGGCATACTGATATAAGAGGAGTGATGTGGTGCTCAAGTGTGGAGTCTGCGGTCAGTGACCTGGTTCCTTCAGGACCAAAGGCAGCACCTCTTTGAGACCCAATGTGTGTGAGCACAGCGCCTCTCATCGGACCAAGGCGCGCGCGGCGGCGGCGCCGCCGCTGAGCCCGGCGCGGCGCAGCAGCGGCTGCGGCTGGGCCTGCGTGTGGAGCAGCGCGGCAGCGTGCGCAAGCACGTCGCGGCGATGCAGCAGCGCCTGGAGCGCGCCGCCGCCGACATGCAGGCGCGCGCACCCGGGGCTGCATGAGGGGCGATAGGCGGGGAAGTCTGGTGAGGGGCGCATTGCACGCAAGCGTAGCTGGAAGAGGAGCATGGATTAGAGTGTTGGCATGCACGACAGATCCTAGACTCGACTCTGCGACCATGCCAGGCCCTGTTAGCCCCGCCGGCCGGCCAGAGGCGCCAGCGTCATCTTGCGTGAAGGCCGCTCCTGGCGGAGAAGGCCAAACATGTGTCGAGCGTCCCCCACGCTGCGGCCGCCGCGGCAGGACGCGGCGGAGGCCGCGGACGCCGAGCGCGGCGCCAAGCGGCAGCTGGCCGCGCGCGTGGCCGAGCTGGACGCCGCGCTGGACGCCGCGCGCGGCGGGCGCGCCGCGGCGCCGGACGCCGAGCTGCTGGCCGCGCACGCGGCGCAGCTCGCGCAGGCGCGCCGCCAGCCCGCCGCCGGCGCAGGCCCTGGCCGCGCAGGCCCCTGCCTCGCCGCACTGCATGCATCATGCCGTGCTTGCCAATGGCTGGCTTGTTGTGTGCTGCGCTCAAGGACGCGAGGCTGCGCCTGGCGCTGCAGCCTGCTGGCCTGGCGAGCAGGCATAGCGGCGAGGCTGTCGTTCGCCTGCTGGCGGCTCGCAGTGAAGCAGGCGCCAGGCAGCCGCGAGCATGGTATTCTGGGCAGGGCGCACAAGCGCGCTCGCGCGTGTGGGCGGCCGCGCGCAGGCGAGCCCACTGAAATGCGAGAATGGAAGCAGACTCGCGCGGCGGGCACATGCCGGTGGGGTGCCCAGCCTGGCTCCAACATCCCTGCCGCCACGCGCAGGCACAGGCCGGGGCGGCGGAGGCGGGCGCGCGCGCTGATGCGGCGGAGGCGCGCGCGCGCGAGCTCGCGGACGAGGCAGCCGCCGCGCGCGCCGAGCTGGCGGCGGCGCGCGAGGAGGCGTCCGGCGCCGCCAACGCGGCGGCGGCGGCCGCCGCGGCCCAGCTGGCGGCCGTGCGCGGCGCGGCGGACGGCGCGGCCGCCGAGCGCGCGGCCGCTGACGCCAAGGCCAAGGCGGACATGAAGGCGCGTGCTGGGCTGCAGGGTCTGAAATTGTGGCACTGCCAGCGCATGGGCTGCCGCCAGGGCCAATTGATATCTGTACCTGCATGTCATGTCCAGCAGCTGACTTTGTCAGGGTTCCTTCCGGCTCGTGTGCGAGCTCAAGAGCGCTCCTGAACAGAGGCAGACCCAAGCAGGGCGTGCCATATGGCCATGCGTGATAGAGGACCAGAACTGCATTGACCTGCGCCACCACCCGAGACGAAGCCCACGCCGTGCGTGCCCTGCCAGCCTGGTGGCCTGAGCTGCTGCCTGAGCTGTGCGGCTAGGGCAGGGTAGGGTTGACATCCACTCTGTACGCGCGCAGGTGCTGGCGCGTGAGGTCAAGGCGCTTCGGCGGCAGCTGGACGCTGAGCGCGAGCGGACCGCCGCCGCCGAGGCCGCCGCGGCGGCCGCCGAGGAGCGCGCTCGGGACGATGCCGCGGGCGCAGGCGCCGCCGCGGCGGGCGAGCTCGCAGCCGAGCGCGAGCGGCGGGCGGGCGCCGAGGCTGCGCGTTCGGCGGCGGAGGCGGCACGCGGCGAGGCCGAGGCCGCGGCCGCCGCGCTGCGGGAGCAGCTGCGGGGCCTCGCGTCCGAGGCGGAGCGGCGCGCGCACGCCGAGACCGCAACCGCGGCGGCAGAGGCCGCGGCTGCGCGCCTGCAGGGCCAGCTGCGGGAGGCGCACGAGCGCGCGGCGGCGGCGGAAGCAGCGTCGGCCGCCGCGGCTGAGGCGGCCGCGCGGGCGGGCGAGGGTGCGGCCGCGGCCGAGCGCGCGCGCGCCGACTTGGCGGTAGTTGCGGCGCGGGCCGCCGCGGCGGCGGCGGGCGAGGCTGCGGCGCGGCTGGATGCGGCGGCCGCGGCCGAGCGCATGCGCGCCGACGTGGCCGAGGCCGCGCGCGGCGCCGCCGAGGCGGCGGCCGCGCAGGCGGCCGCCGGCCGTGAGGCGGAGCGGGCCCGCGCCGAGGCGGCCGAGGATGCTGCCGCCGCGGCAGCTGCCGCTGCCGCCGCCGCCGCTGATCAGGCCGCGCAACGCGACGCGGAGCTGGAGGACGCGCGCGGCCGCGGCCGCGCGGCCAAAGTGGCGGCGGCTGCGGCGAGCACAGCTGCGGAGCGGGATGCTGGCGCGTGCGCCGCCGCCGAGGGCGCGCTGGCGGAGGCGCGCGCGTCAGCGGCGGCGGCCGCGGCTGAGCAGAACGCGCTGCGCGGCCAGCTGGGTGAGCTGCGCGCGCGCGCGGAGGCCGCCGAGGCCGCGAGCGGCGCGGCCGCGGCGGCCGCCGAGGCCAGGGCCGCGGCCGCGCTGGAGCGGCTGCGTGCGGAGCTTGGCCACGAGCGGCGGCAGCGCGAGGCTGCGGAGGCCGCCGTGCGTCAGGCGCAGCAGCATGCGCAGCCAGCGGCGGAGGCACCCGAGGCAGGCGGTGCGGCCGCGGCGGCCGCGACGGAGTTCGCCGCGGCCCTGGAGCTGGTGCATGCGCGGCTGGCGGAGGAGCAGCGGCGGCGCGCGGCCGCCGAGGCTGTGGCGGCCGAGGCCGCGGCCGACCAGGCGCAAGCGCGCGCGCAGCTGGAGACGGTCGCCCGCGACGGGGACGCCGCAGCCGCGGCGGCTGCGGAGGAGTCAGCCGCTCCCCTGGAGCAGGCGCGCGCGCAGCTGGCGGAGGAGCGGCAGCGGCGCGAGGCTGCAGAGGTGGCCCGCGCAGCGGCGGATCGGGCCGCGGCGGCGCGCCCTGCGCCAGATCCCGACGCGCTGCGGGCGGCGCGCGATGAGGCGGAGGCGCTGCGAGCGCAGCTGGCCGCGGCGCGCGCGCACGCGGCGGCGGCGCCGGCGGCGGCCCCCGCCGCGGGCGCGGAGGCGGGCCGACCGGAGGGCGCGCCGCGAGCAGACCCGCGACCCGACGCGGGAGCAGGCGGTGCAGATGGTGCGGGCGCGGCCGGCGACGCGGCCGCGGGCGCCGCGCCGGCAGGCGCGGCCCACGCCGTGCCGCAGCGCGACCTGCTGGCCAGCATGGAGCGGCTGCGCGCGCGGCTGCACGCGGAGCAGGCGCGCGCGGCAGCGGCCGAGGCGGCCGCGGAGGCGGCCGCCGCCGCCGCGACCGCGGCCGTGGCCGCCCCGGGGCCGCAACGCGCGCCGCCCGACCCGGCCGCCAGCGACGCGGAGGTCGCCGGCCTGCGCGCCGAGCTGGCGGCTGCGCGCGCCGAGCTGGCCGCCGCGCGCCGGCGGCGCGAGGCGGCCGAGGCGGCCGCAGCCGCGGCCGTCGCGCGGCCGCAGCAGGCAAGCCCGCGCGGCCCGGGCGCCGGTGGGCGCGGCGGCGGCAGCCCCGCGCGCGTGCGCGCGCTGCTGGGCGAGGTGGCCGCGCTGCGCGAACGGCTGGCGGACGCGGCCGCGGACGCGCTGGCGGCCGCCGAGCGCGCCGAGGCGGGGCGCGGCGGCGCGGCCGGCGACGCGGAGCTGCTCGCGGTCAGCGACGGGCGCCTGCAGGTGCGCGAGCGCGCTGCGGGCTTGGGGCATTTCGGGCGAGGCCGGACGCCCGCAATGTGGTGCTCTGTCAGCGGTGCCTGTGTGTGGGCGTGGCGGCAGGCATGTGCCGTGTGTGTGCTGAGGTTGCCCAGCAGTCTCAGAATGATTTGGCAGACACGCAAGCCCTCGTCTCTGTTCGCTCATGCTGTGGTGCGGGATGCCATGCCTGCATTCGCTCCGCACGCTTAAGCACAGAGGGTTCTGGCATACGGGAAGATGTGAAACCAGCACTGCTACAGGGTTTGATTAGAGACCCTGACCCGCTGGCGGCGGCCGCAGATGCTGCTGGCGGAGGCGCGCCTGCTCGCCGCGCCGCCCCCGGCGCCGCGCGGCGCAGGCGTTGGGGAGGCGCCGCCACCTGCCGGGCCGCACGCCGCGCGCGGCGCGGCCGACGGCGCCGAGGGGATGAGCGAGCTGGCCGGGCCGGGCCCTGGCCCGCACGCTGCGGCCGACGGCGCCGTCGACGCGCTGGCCGACGAGGCCGCACTGCGACGCGCGTTTGCGGGCGTGCTGGCTGAGAATGGCCAGCTGCACCTGCGCGTCAATGCCGTGCTGCGGCGGCAGCTGGACGCTGCGGCGGGGGCTGCAAAGCCGGGCAACGCTGGCGGCGGCGGCGGCGACGGCGGCGGCGGCGGCGGCGGCAGCGGCGGCGGCGGCAGAGTGGCGGATGCTGCGCCGGCAGCGAAAGCTTCGCCCAGGGCCGCAGTGAAGCAGGCCGAGCCTGAGCGTGTAGAGGCCAGCTCGAAGCCCAAGGGCGCAGAGGGGCCCAGCCTGGCGGGCTCGCTGTTCAGCCGCTTTGTCGCGTTCGGCGGCGGCGGCGGCGATGCGGCGCCCGCCCGGCCTGCGAGCGACGCGGCGGGCGACGCCGCGCGATCCAACCAGGGCCCCAACGCTGCCCCGGCGCCGCGCAGCGGCGCGGGCGCGGCGCTGGCGCGCGGCGCAGGCTGGGCCGCCGCAGTCGGCTCTGGCTGGGCCGGGAGCCGCGGCGGCGGCGGCGGCGCCGCCGCCGCCACCGCCGCCAGCCCCAAGCCTGAGTCTGTCAGCAAGGGGGGATCCGCGCCAGCGTCCCATACTGACGCGTCCGGGCCCGGCCCAGCAGCCGCTCAGGCCATGGGCCCGCCGGCACAGGCGGGTGGACCGCAGGAGGGAAGCGTCTCTGAGCATGCAGGCAGCTCTGAGCGGGCGCCGGCAGGCGCGGGGCCGACGGAGCGCGTGGCAGGCAAGCCAGAGGGGCTGCCGGCATCGCCAGCAGCGGCCGCCGCGCCCCGGAGCGCCGCCGCGAGCGGTGCTGCCCCGGCAGGCGACGCCAAGCGCCAGGAGGGACTCGCTGCGCCCGCCAGCGCGCCGAGCGATTCCATGCGCGCCGCCGGCGCCCCAAAGAGCAGGCCTGGGCCGCCGCCGACGGCGGACCCCGACGGAGGCGTGGCCCTGGGCCTGGCCTCGCCTGTGGACCAGGCAGCTCCCCCGGGCGCATCCGCCCAGGTGGGCGCTCGGGGTGCAGCCAGCCCGCGCCGCAGCGCCCCAGGCCCTGCGCATGCCCCGTCCGCGGCGCGTGACCTGGGTCCAGAGCCCGCGAGTGATGTGGCGCGCGGCGCTCTGGCGCTCCCTGATGCCCTGGGCGGGCCCACGGCAGGGCCCATGCCGGTCTTGGGCTCCGAGCCTGAGCCTGGGCTGGGGCTGAGTCCCACCGCCGATGAGCCGCCGGCTCTGCTGGACTTCAGCGGCCTGACCGTGCATGAGGCTGGGACTGCCGCTGAGCCGGCTGCGGACGGGCAGCCTGCGCATGCGCAGCGACAGCAGGACGACCCGCTCGCCGCATGGGCTGCAGGGATCGGTGGGGCTGGAGGTTGCGGCACACCCGCCCTGCTGCAAGGCAGGAAGGGCGCATCGGTGGACACAATAGAGTCACAGGCTGCAGCACAGGGTGGGGCTGAGGCAAATGGACGCACAGTAAACATGGCCCAAGCATATGACAGCGGCCAGTCGCTCATCTGAAGTGTATCTGATGTAGTCATAACATAGGCATTGTCCCAGGGTAGATGCAGGTACAGTGTAGAGGCATGCAGGATATCCACAGACTGCGTGTTTGCTCACTTACAGCTAGCTACTACCTGACAAAAATGTGACCAAGATCGCCACACTGATTACAAAGATATACACAGCATGCAGGCACATGCGGGACAGCAAAAGCTGCGTGTCAAATCAGCAATGAAAGCATGCAGGCAAGCACGATGGCCTAACTGTGTTACCACACTGATACCTGGCACTCCTAAACTGCATCTGTACTGCGCACACGCTGTAATAGCAGTGCTGTAAAGACAGAGAAGTAAGGCAGCCCGACAGATGCAAGGCTTATGCAACACATATCCAAAACTGCGCTGTACAGTGGATGCATCATCTCCTGCTACAGTGCATCATCTCCTGCTACAGTGTATGTGATAGGTGTGGTAGGACCTCAGAAGCAGCCCCAGCAGCACTTGTCCACTCTCAGCTGTATACACACCTGTGTCACTGCTGTAAGCACAGCTTCTGACAGGACCATGGTCACAGGTCCCGCCAGCCAGGATGCGCCATCAGGTCGGCAGCCGCCTGGCACAAGCTCCGCAGCAGAGCAGGTGACCCCGGGACCCACCAGCACCAGACGCAATGCGAGCCCAGGCTGCCCGGGCATGTACCAGCCTTGGTCGAGGTCATGCAAGCCTGACCGCTGGACCCCCGGTCCTACCACACCCCACGGACATTGCGTAGCACTGGCGCGATACCCGGATCAGCACCGCCTGAGCGGCTGCCCCTTGAATCGGAGCGGACACCTACTCGCGCTTCATGGACTGGCTCAGGGCCTGCGAGCCAGCGGCCGCCTGGGTGAAGGCGGTCCGCATCTGGGTGCCCAGCTCGGCCATGGCGCCCGGGCTGCTGTTCATGAAGATGGTGGAGTTGCCGCCGCGCGCGCCGACGTTGTTGAGCATGTCGCTGCAGCAGGCGCCCCGCACACGCGTCAGTTGTCGGCGGCCTTGCTGCCAGGGGTGCAGCACCCCTACCTCCTTGCTGGTGAACAAATACAGATCACACAAACAAACTTACATGTCACACAACAGGACGATACAGACACCACTAGACTCAGCACCCCTATAGCGTCCCGCTCACTACGGTATGACAGGCAACATACAACCTGTGGCAGCGCAGCCTGGGGCTGTTGCACGAAACAAATAGCATGTGGGCGATGCTGTGCGCGCACCAGTACTGCGTGAGCAGCATGAGCTCCAGCACATCGCGGCTGGACACGTCCTTGACGTCCTCGCCAAACGCGGTCACGCTCTCGCGCAGCCCATTGACGATGGCCTGGCGCTGCCGCGCAATGCCCTGACCTGCGCAGCCAGCCGGCAGGGCATTCCGACACAATTATAGCAACAGCGCGCTTGCCGCAACCGCAACGCCCACTCGTGCTGCGATGCCAATGCTTTTGTATAAGAATGCGAGCGCGCTCGATAATGACACTGCATGTAGGGGTGCTGCGCTTCCGAACTGCTGCTCACAGTGCGCAGAAGAGCACCCATTCATTCACCCCATAGCTTGCATACTACTCCCAATGTCAAGCAAAGCGCGGTGGGGCACGCACCCTCGAGAAACTTGGCCTCAGCAGACGCCTCCGCCTTCTTAACGACCATAATCTTCTCTGCACTTGCATTGGCCAATGCTTCAGCACAATGTATAATACATCACTCACAAGAGCATGCATTTCCTTTCACTGCTGATTCAGCACCTGCAGTAACCCAACTGCACCAGCCCGCAGTTCCTCTGTGCTAAGATATCCTGGGCACATGCCCAGTCCTGGTGCATTGCAGATGGACGTCTTTGACCTGACAAAGCGCAACCGACACAGAAGCGGCACCACACACTCCTAGCTTTATCACATGCTTAAACGCGGTGCGCGCACCCGCCTCCGCCTTCTCCAGCGCGGCCGCGCGCTGGCGGACGGCGGCGTTGATCTCGTTCATGGCCACGCGCACCTTGGAGTCCGGCTCAATGTCGGTCACCAGCGTCTGGATGATCTGCGTGCAGCAGTGCGCGCGTCGGCACAGCAAACGTGAGGCCACAATCACACTGTGGTTGTGACTTCACTTTTCAAACCTCTGAGCCTTACTCATCAAGTGCCCATGTATCTACACGCATGCAGAGAGCTTCATAATGAACGCTGGCGCTCAAGCTCTTCAATGTACTCCATTACAAAAAGACGGCCGCACACACCTGGTAGCCGAATGACGCCATGGACTGCACGGACCCGCAGCAAACAGGTGTGAGCAGAGCCGGAGCCAGTGCTGTTGTAAGTGTAGACATACCACCTCCAGCCATAATGCAACAGAAAGAGCGTGGAATCTAGTCGGAGTCATGTCGTGTCAAACTCTGAGGGCATCGTCAAACACACTATGACAACGGTAGCGCCTCGCACCTTTGTCAGTGTGGCCTGCACATCCTGCGCAATCTCCTCCTTGGCAATAAACACGTTGTCCAGGTCAATCTTGGGCACCACGGCGCGCACGACGTCAAACACATACCTGAGGATTCCATCTCTTCTCAGGCTCAGGCTATTGTACTGGGTACGGTGAATTGCTAAGTCCTCCGACTTTAAATGTTGATGTAACATTGATAGTACAATGCAAGACACACTCTCCAGTAGCAGCACCGGATATACTGTGCAGCAAGATAAGGACTTAGCGCTGATACAGGGGCAGGACGCACGAGGTGATCTGGCGGTGAGGGTTGGTCAGCTTGTAAAATGCAAGCTTCAGGCTGTCTGTGTTGCTGTCGTCCGAAATCTGTGAATCCACCACCTGGTACTGCACGGAGACCACCTGCAAGGCTATAAGCTCTCATGAGAAGCAATTCACCACCATGCTCAAGCGCAATAAGCGTGTTCAACAAGTACACCTTTCTGCGTGCAGTGCCAGGTCCGTGACGCTACAGCTGCAACTGTGCCTGCTGAGCAAGGATCTGCATATGTGTACATGTGTGACCAACACATACTCAAAGCGTCAGGGCACAAACCATGCGCACGAAGACGTTGTCCTTGGTTTTGGTGTCAATTGCCACATCCAGCTGCTGCACACGCAGTGACAGCCGGCCGGCCACCGACTCGCCTGCAGAAACAGGCGGACGTCAGCACAGTCATCTACAGCAACATAGGCTGCTCAGACTTGCAGCGCCATCTGGTATGTGGCTTCAGGCGGTACTTCCAAGTACTGTGCTGCTTCGCGCAACGCTACTAGGCTGAAACTACAAGGCTAAAACAAGCCTCAGCTTGGCAAATATACCCAACGTCCTTCTACCAACAGGCAGAGCATGAGATTCTCAGCAGCTTGTGAACACTTTGCTTAAAAAGTACTCGGGTCGCCTATGTGTCGGACATAGGCCTTGCACATAGCCAAGTCAGGAGCCTCAGGCAACACGTCCACGCTTGCAAGCCTAAGAGCATCCCTCTCCTGTGCTTGCGCCACGTCATGTGCTAAGCGCCGCCTACAACGCATAACTGCCGCGTGGCTACCAACCACAGAGCAAAGCGGTACGTGCCGCAGAACGGGTTGATGAGGTTGAGCCCAGCGTGCGCGAAGCGGTTAAACTGTGAGTGGCGCACTAGCAAGCGTCAGGAACATGCCAAGCAGTATTCAATACTTTTCTTTCTAAACCCCAGAAGCGCAGCTTGCACCCACCCGACCAAAGCGCTCGATAACGGCCACCGAGGACTGCGACGGGCACGTGAAGCAGGAGAAGCTCATCTTGGATGTGTTTTTTTACGCCTGCCACGCAAATACTTAGCGCTGCACAAACTGTATTATTTCAGAAACAGTGATCAAGCGCATAGCAGGAGCAGGAGGCTGCAGTGATCGATCACAGGCACTGCTGTACTCACCTGGATGTGTGGATGTGTACTGAGTTACCTGTAAAATTGTTGTGTATGTGCAAGTTTGCAACAGCTGTCTGAGTGAAATAGGCGCCCACTGCAGAGAGGTATCCTGCCGAATCCAGGGTTGGGGCTGGCCCCTCCTGGGAGGGGCCAGTGATGGGACCATCAGCTCTGATCATCAGCTCTGCTCAGCAGAATCATCTGCTACTGCATCAGCATCAGCTGCTGATCTGGTCACCAGTTGTGTGATCATGAGAAACGCCATATCCCATTTGCAAATAACCCATTAACACACACAAAATGGTTGGCGAAAAGGGGTGCTGGACAAGCGAGACAATGCAAGTAACAAGTCATATGCTCATGTACATGCGCCTGTCTTGACAGAATACACAACAATGTACAAGCTGCCACACATCACGTACACAACACATTTAGGGAAACAAGTGCGCCATGACCGCGTGAGGATCACCGCCAAACTGGTACAGCAGCTCAATAGCCTCGGCACGGCCCAGCCCTGTGAACTCCTGCACGCACACACCGAGGCAGTGCCTCAGTCAACTTGCAGGACAATTGCATTGCGACAGTCTGAGGCACTGCGCACCGCTGCGAGCGTGTCAATTACCTGCAGCCTATCCACATTCAAGGTAGGTCCGCGTAGCACACGCCTCGATAGTCTGGCGGGCAAGGCCTCCCAGCTCGGCGGTCACCCAAACCGGCAAGCCTCACACTCTCAAGCTCTCACTCGCTCGACCAGCGGCAGGGCAAATTACGGGGAGCAGCCATCAGGCAGGCGCGCCGCACCATGGTGGTCAGCACCATGTCCTCGCTCAGGCCGTCCTCGCCCTCCTCGCTCAGGTCGCCGTCGCTCAGGTCGTCCCAGGCGCGGTCCGCCTCGCCCCCCGGGCGGCCGCCGCCGCTGCCGCCGCCGCCGCCGCCGCCGCCGCCGCCGCCGCCGCCGCCGCTGCCGCCTGCAGGCCCGCTCCGGCCGTCCGGGGGGCGCCACGGCGTGAGCAGCGCGTCGTCGTCATCGCCACTCGCATCCTCGCCTGCGCGAAGTGGACGATAGGCGCACTGGGATGGCCTCATGGTGGCCGTCTGACAAACAGGGCTGCCGACTCGCCCGCGCTGCGGCTAGCCCCACCCTGACCGCCACTGCTGCTCCTGCTGCACAGTCTGTGAGCAGAACGGATGCCGCCGCGGCGCATGCACTGCATTGCCATCCTCACCTCTGGCGTCCTTGATGCAAAGGTGGGCACCATCTACAACCATGTGGTTTCCAACCAACACACTCTTCGCTGCACCACAGCCCAGAAGTAAGAAGCTGCGGCGCACCTGTGAGCGAGTGCGCAATGGGCCGCGGCTCGCTCGGCGCAGCTGCCTCGGGAGAGGATGGCGGCGCGGCAGCGGCGGCGCTGGGCGCGGCCTTCAGCGCGGCGACTCCCAGGCAGGCCGCGAAGCGGTCCTTGCAGCGCTGCGCTCGGAACCACGCCGTGTGGCTAGCCAGCAAGACCTGGCGCACAGCACGGTGGGTTGCGCAGGATGCTTTGCCGTGCATTGGTATGCGCAAGTATGTCGAGACCTCAGGCAGACCACACTGTGGACAAGGCGGGGAGCAAAGGCTTAGTTGACTCTTGTACGGACATGCTTGTCTGCAAGGGCAGGACACATCAAGACAGTGGGCAAGGAGGCCTGGCGCGCTCAGCAAGCTTAACAGCAGCCTCTCTCTGCGGTCCGCCAGGAGTGGCGTGTCCCGCATGTGACCCCAAGCGGCCTGCTGGCAAGGTGCGCGGGCCACCTAATCTAACGTGCGCAGCAGGCATCCAGGTGCATGCGCATAAACTGGCGAACACTCATTTGCAATCATCTGCAATGGCAAATAGCATTGTTTGCTACAGCACGCCTCAAGAAAAGGCCCCCGCCGCCTGCCTGTCAGCCATGCCCCTGGAGTGCCCAACCAACCCACGCGTGCACAGCATTGCAGCGGGCAGCAGCTCATACGCGCCTTGAGCAGGCCGATCAGACGCGGCTCCTGGATGCCCATCGCACGGCGCAGAGCGTCAGCCAGCAGCTGGCCCAGCGCTGCGGGCGCCAGCGGCGCGCACGCGGCTGGCTGGCGGCTGCTGGGCGCCAGGCTGGCCAGCGCAGCCTGCACGCAAGAGGTAGCCGCACCTTAGCTCCGCGTAACAGTGACAGGCCTCAGCGCGTCGCATGCCGGCCAAGGCTCCCCGCACACTCTTGCAATGCGCATTGGGCACCGCACCTTGAGCTTTGGCAGCAGGTGAGGGCAGGCCTGCGCGCGCGGCGCCAGCTCTGCGCGCGCCAGCTGCAGCGCGCCGACGCCGTCGCCAGCGGCGGCGGCCGCATGGAAACGCGCGGCATGCAGAGCAAAGGCCACGTCCGAGCGGCCGTCCAAAAAGCCTGGCACGAGCGCCTCGATGCCTGGCAGCGCCTGCGCAGTGTCGGCTTCGCATGCTTGGCATGTGCACGACAAAATGCTCAAAATGCATGGACTTTGAGGCGAGCTTGACAAGGGACTGGAGTACCAGTAGGGTAAGGCATGACCGGCTGGAATACAAAGACTTCTGATGACAAGCAGTCATGATCGGGCATGAGGCACAGCATGATGCCAGCACGCGCTGGCCAGCTCGGCCTGCACCTTGCGAATGCAAGCGGCAGCTTGGTTGAGGGTGCACTGAAATACCATGCCAGGAAGCGCAATGTCTCAAAAGACAGCCTGCAGTACCCCAGCTCCCTGCATCTAGTAAAACGTTATAGCGAGCGTGCGCGCACCTCCTCGATGCAGCCCTGCTCCACCTGGAAGCGCAGCAGCGCCACCGCCGCATGCGCCTTGCCGCCCGCGCTCACCGGCGACGCCAGCGTGCCCATGGGCGCGCCACCGGCAGCGCCAGAGGCACCAGCAGCCCCAGCATCGCCTGCCCTTCCGCACGCACCGCCCGCACCATTGGCCAGCTCGTCCCGGCGCGCGCTGCTCGGGGCGCAGGCCCAGGCCGACAGCCCGAGGCGCTCCACGATCGGCCACTCCGGTCGCGGTCGCAGGCTGCTGGCTGGCTGCCCCGTGCTGATGTCCACACGCGCCGCGCCGCCGCGCACGGCGCCGGCGCTGCGGCTCCGGCCGCGCCAGCGCGGCATCTTCTTAGGCGGGCTGCGGCTGGCGTGCCGCAGCGCCCCGGCGCCCTCCACGACGCCGGTGCTGCCGCGCCGCGCCAGGCCGCGACGCGTGGCACGGCAGTCCTCTGCCGCCGTGTCGCACGCCCAAGGCGGCGCGCTCTTACCAGCTGCGTCCTGGCCGTGGCCGCACGCGGGCACCGCCCCGCGTCCGCAAGCCTGCGCCGCTGCCGCGGGCGGCCGGGCGCCATCAACGTCCATGGCGACGGGCGCCGCACACACGAGGCTGGGGCTCGCGCAGCTGGGGCTGGCGAAGTCGTCCCAGTCGGCCAGCAGGTCCCTGCGATAACACGTGTGCGCCACGTTTCAGCCCAACGACTTCGTACAACCATGCTGTTGTAAATCAGAGTGCCTGACACAGAGTCCTCACGGACCATGCGTGGGCGTCAGACCAAACTTGTAAATAATGCTACTGTGGAGGCCGGCTTGCAACACATGAATGTGATTCACATGAGGCCAAGGGATAACAATATTGCCAACAGGCACTTGGCGAGCTTTGATTGGGGGGGCGAGCTTTGACTGGGGGGGCGAAGTGTGCACCTGAAGGACGCGTACTCATGCACAAGCGAGTCCACCAGCGCCTGGTTCAGGTGCATGGCGTCCAGCTCGTTCAGGAGCGCCTGTTGCGCATCACCGCGCGTGTGGCGCAGCGCTTCCACGGCCTCCTGCCGCGTCAGCTGCGCGGCCTCCTTGAGGCTCTGGATGTCCGCCTCCGGGAAGGCTCCCTGCAGGTTGCGCAGGGACAGCCTCAGCGTCGTTGAGTAGGGCCAGGCCGACTGCTTTGAGCACCGCTGTCAGAGACAAGCTGTGAGACGAACAAGCATTCCTGTGTCGAAGTCGTAAGAGCACGCCAGGCAGCAGACAAGGAGATGCCCCGAGCCAAGCAGCGCTGGCTGTGCGCATGCAGCACGGGCGGCGCGCCTGCGGCACACAGGATGCATCTGCTGGCAACGGCGCAGGGTCGCGGTCGTAGCAGCCCAGCTCGTGCACCAGCGCGCGCGCCTCATGCTCCTCAGCTCCAATGGCCAGGCGGCCGGCCGATGGCCCCCCGGTGTCCATCAGCAGTTGGTGCGTCATGACCAGGTAGGTCAGCAGGCGCGGCAGGCGCGGCGCAGAGACGCCTGCGTGGCAAGGAAGGTGCCCTCGGAGGGCCCAAGTTCCCCGCACAGTGCTCTGCCTTCCAGCATACAAGCTCGACTCAGCCCTTGGGAAGACCTCCATGACGACGCATGCTGGCACAGGCAAGCGATGCACTGGTGTCAACAATTTGACAATGCGACTTCCCAGTCTGCCGTTTTCGCTAAAGCATGGCGCTACACCAGCAGCACAGCAGCTCCGTGTCGTCATATTGCACTGCTCATCTGCGAGCTGCGGCAGCAACGCACCCTGCGCCTGCCGCAGCGTCCGCGCCAGCCGGCCGGCCAGGTTGTGGCGCTTGTCGACAGTCCACAGGGAAGCCACTGGCGAGCAGCGCTCATCCTGGTCGTACACGAGCATCTGCAGCATGCCAGCATGCCTCATGCGGTGTAGGCATATGCAGTGTTTGCCCCCGGGGCGAATGCATGCATGTTTGCGCACTGCAAATATGAATTTGCATGGTGGTACTTAATCTGGTTGTCGAGACGCACTGGCACACATACGCAGCAGTCAGCCAATGCACAGCTTGTAGCAGAGCAGCAGGGGCTTTGCAGCTATACCTGCATAGCCCGCTTGAAGTCAGTAAAGGCTTCTGGGTACGCGTTTATGGCCAGCGGAGCCAGGTCACGGCGCGCGCACGCTGCACAACCACAGGCCACATGGTGTGCACCAACGTAAATGCCGAAGCACGGCCTTGCTCAACACTGCACTAGATAGGACGCAATGCTTCTTTCGGCACGTGCGTGAAGGCAATATCAGGATATAACCAGCAGCCAAAGCAGCGTGGCGTAGGCAAGCCTGCAGGATGCGCACCGAGAGCCTGCTTCCGCCCCTCCATACCGCCGCGGCGCAGGTGCTCCACAAACTCGTGACGCTTGAGAAGGAATAGCAGGCGCGCATCCTGTGCGCACCGGGTCACTGTAAACTCAACTGGCTCTAGCTGCCTAGGCGTTGCAACACGCTGTCAGACAGTGCACTTGCGCAACACCTAGCATACCTTGAGCACGTCGCCATTGACTTCCTCGACGACTTGCACTGCCCCAAGGACGTCGCCGCTGCTCAACAGTGTGCCAGCCAGCATGCAGGCCTGCCGCGCCTCGTAGTCCTGGCCGCTCGTGGAAGTCGCCTGGCGTCACCGCAAGAAAGCGTTCACACCAGAAAAACTGACAGCTCTGTCTCTGTTTGATGAAGAAAGCATGTGCCAAGCCTCAACAGCCGCGCCTCGCACAGCGCCTCCTCTTTTATGAAGTCAATGACGAGCGCATCCAGAGCGCTCAAGTTGGTAGGAGGCAGCGCTGCTGCCTCCCACTTCTCCACGAGCCTCATGCTCCGGGCTGCTCGGCGTCAAGAGCCGCAAGCTCTGTGGGAACACATGCACGGACCTTGCAGCACCTTGCAGCAGCGTGTTGCACCAAATCGCAAGCGTCAGTGCAGCACAGGACAGGGCAGCTGCACGACGTTTGATATAAGAGTCCTCAAGCGTGCATTGCTTCTCCGTCACACCCCGTGCCCCACCCTCCTTGTGTCGGGTCCCAGGTTGCCTGGGCCAGGCTACAAACATCGCTCTTCTGTGCTTTTGTGTGGTGGACTTGCAAGCAAGCAGCGCCTGCAGTATCCACTGCACACAACCTGCTCAAGGGAACACAAGAGCCAGCCGCGGTGCCAGCATGGAGGAGCAGTCCCTCGAGGAGCTGCAGCAGAACTTGGGGGAGTACAAAGCGCAGCTGCAGCAGGCACGTCACTTTGCGGCACCGCCTTGGTGCCTTTTCTTGGAAAACATCGGCTGAGCGCATGCACGCGCGCCCAGGTCGAGACGCTGCTGCTGTCCGAGCCCAACAACCAGGAGTATGAGGACCTGTACAACAGTATCACTGAGGTGCGCGCCGCAGCTGCTTGTTGCTGTGCGTGCTCGCACGTGTGCAGCAGTTGTTGCAGCGTGCATGCCGTGCCAGCCTGCACAGGTCCGAAGTTACCAGACACGCCGCACAGTATGCGCTGTGCATGCAGCATCGGTCGCTCTGGAGGCGGCTGTCACGCCCTCCTTGGGCTTGCCTCTGACCTGCGCACCTTATGGGGAGCGGCAGATTATCAGCTTGACAGAGGAGGTCGTCAAGGCGCAGCAGTCTGCAGCCGGGGATGGGCCCGGGCCGTCCAGCGCTGGCACAGCAGCGTCTGCCAGACAAGCAGGGGCGCCGTCCACGTCCGCCGCGGGGCCTGAGATCATAACAACTGCGCCGACCATCCAGCTGTCTTCAATATTGCCGTCGACGGTGGGCTCTTGCTTGCGTTGGCCCTGTCCACGCGTTGCCGGACTTAGCAGAGCAGTGTATTTGGCTGGTTTGCGCCTGCTGTGGGCCACGACAGCCATATTACAGGCGTGCTGCGAGCGCTGCGAGCGCACGTGCTCCCTGTGGCCCTGCCGCGCGACGTACGAGGCGGCTCCGGCAGCGGCAGGCCCCGCTGTGGCGCGAGCGCCCGCCCACCGTTCGTGCGGTCGCTGCCGCAGGTGGCGCAGCAGATCCGCGCGGCGCAGCAGAAGGCGGCACTGGCGGGGCAGGCGCCGCCAGCGTGGGCCATCGGCGCTCGGTGCCAGGCCGTGTACAGCCTGGACGGCGAGTGGTATGAGGCCGCGGTGGTCGGCGTGACCACCGCGGGCGACTTTGTGGTCAAGTTTGCGGCGTACAACAACACCGAGCAGGTGCTGCGCCGCGCCCCGGCGCGGCAGCGCGAGCGCGCGCATTGGTGGAGTTTGCGGCCTCCACCGACACTGCAAGCTCGTTCCGAGCTCTTCCAGGCTCTCATGCCTGCCATAATTATTTTAGGTGTGCGGTGCAAGGTGCTGTGAGAGCTGGCCTGCTGCCAGCATGCTGATGAATGCAGCAGCGCCACGCCGGCCCTGACCGATGCTCGACAGGGAGCTGGCTGCATGCGACTCGCTGGGGACAACGGCGCCTGTCCTTGATGTGGTTGAACACGTGGATGCACATCGAGACATGCATGTGCACAAGTGACGATGTGCAGGTGGACCGAAGCAACGTGCGCGCGCCGCCGGAGGAGGAGGAGGTGTACCGCGGCGTGGCGGCGCCCACGCGAAAGGCAGTGACCGAGGAGGCCACCGTCGGCGACATGCCCAAGGCGCGCTGACAGCATCGGGATGCGCAGCACTCTGACTGCGCGCCTGACCTGGCAGGACGGTCACGAGGCACCTCCGTGCATACTGAGCTGCCTGCAGCACAGGCGGCGAGCAGTTTGCTCCACCGCATTGCCTGTCATAGTTGACGGCTGGTACGTCCATCATATCACCTCCAAGCAGTAAAGAGAACCCCCGCATGGCTTTTTTATGACACAGCATGTTGCAAACATTGCAGCACTAAGCACCATCGTGAGTGAACTGCTGCTGGCGGGCTGGCGCGCAGTGGCTGGAGGTCAAGCAGACGGACGATGAGAAGACGCGGAATAAGAAGAAGAAGCTGCAGAAGAGCTGGAAGAGCAAGCTGCGATTCCAGCGGCTGGACCTGGAGACGAAGCAGCGGCAGCAGTCCTGGCTCGACTTCAAGAAGGGCAAGGGCGCCAAGAAGAAGGTGCGCTGCCTGTGCAGGGTCGCACAGCAGTGGTAGGAGCTTGCGTGAAGATGTGTCACTGTGATGGTGCCAGTGCTGGATTTAGGGGTGCCTCATAGTCTTGCTGTGCAGTCTGTGATAGCTGTTATGCTAGGCAGAGCGTTGCAGAGGTGTCATTGAGTCTGCACGGAGCGGCTAAGGTTGTGGGCGTGCGATGGCGTGGCACCAAGCATTGATAGAGCCGGCTTGCTGCGCGCTGCGCAGACCGGGTTCGTGACTGGGGCGCTGAAGAAGGGCTCCATGTTCAGCGTGCCCGATGCGCCCGGCGCCAAGGTTGGCGTCATCGGCAGCGGCCAGGGCATGACCGAGGTGCGGCGCTTGGTGCAGGCAGCGTTTTTCCGTCGTCGTGCTGTCCTTGTCTGTTTGAGGCAGCAGTCCTGATGTCACTGGGTGCGGCACAGCCGCTTGCATGCTTGCATGGTTGCTGTGTATTTTACGCACAAAGAAGAGTGTCCGAGTCTCAGCCGTGAGCTGCTTGAACCTGTTAGGCAGTGAAAGCATTGCGATATTATATGATGCCAACATCTTGTAGCCTTGATTGAGCAAGTTGGCAGTGGCTGAGCAAGTTGTGGGGGGACGCGCTGCAGTTCCACACGCGGGGACGTCACGACTACGCTGGCGCTGACCAGCGGTGACGTGCGGCTTCGAGTTCTACACACCGTGTGTACACCTTGAAGAGGGGTTTTTTGAAAAGCAAGAGAGTGTTGCAAGATGTTCTGTGTGCAACTATAGCCACATTGTGGCTGCTACACGCTGTCCGCATCATAACGCTCCGCCAAAGGACGTCAGCTTCATACACATGGTAACGCATCAGCCAAGCCTGATAAGGTGCACGTTCACGGCTAAGATTGGGCTGCAGACCAGTTGACGTCTGTGGAAAGGCCTGCACACCAGGCCTCAGTTTCAAACCCTGGGGAGGGTGGGGGGTGAATGTGGCGTTAGGTTTGCAAACATCAGCCAATAAAAACAGTGTAGCTCCCAGTTGTAAAAACAAGGCTAAGTTCACTAGCGCTTGAAGACCGGCCACTGGCTGATACTGTGCAAGACGAGCATAATCCTGATGGCAGACATCCCAAACATCAACAGCAAGGTGATCAAACACAGGACGTACGGCCAGCAAGCGCGCATAGCTGCGCGACTGTGCGCCGGGCGCGCGGCCCAGGTATATGAGCGGCGTTAACCTGGCGCACGCGCAAGCGAGCCTGCGGTCGGCGCACTGCTCACTCTGGCGGCGGTGCTTAACCCAGTGCCTGAGGGAATGGCCCCAGGAGCCAATGCTGCACGCACTGCTCCAGACACAAGGACTATATATGCAAACAATCGTACAGCCAATGCTCCTTTCAGGTTCCCGGTGCGCACACCCACTCTCATCTACTATGGTGCTCGCAAGCCGAAGCAGTACCTGCTAAAGGGGTGCACCGGCTGTTGCAGCGGAACACAGTGCGTACCACCAAGTACACTTGGCTTACCTTCTTTCCAAAGGTGCGCAAGCACGGCAAGCCTGACGAACACCGTGCCGGGCCTGCCTTTTCTCGGTATGCTCCTGTACAGAGTTGCTACCTGCAGTGCCGATTAGCGTCTCTGAGGTGGGCGGCTGGCTGGGTAGGGCCTGCTGGAGCAGTTTCGCCGGGTCGCTAATTTCTACTTCCTGCTGATTGCTGCCCTGTCGCTGACACCCGTGAGGTGCGGCTCTACACCATCACCTGGCGGCCGGCACAGAGCTGTATTTCACATCCAAGGCGCTTAGATTTCCGCGCCGCGTGTCTTGGCAGCCTGCCTGTGCAAGGTCTGCTGCGCCAGCCGCTGGCTGAGCGGGGTGCTCACATGCAGCCCTATCAACCCGCTGACCAACCTGGTGCCGCTGGTGATTGTCTTGGCGGTGTCGCTCGCAAAGGAGGGTTTCGAGGACCGCAAGCGCCGCCTGAAGGACCGGGAGGTGTGCGCCTGCCAGTCACACATGCATGGAGCTAGTAGCTGTTGCTCTACAGCTGTCGCCTCACAAGCCTTGCAGCACTGACGACCGATGCGTGCTCTCAGATGAACGCGCGCCTAGTGGGCGTGTTCAGGGACGGGCGGCTGCAGGACACGCACTGGCATGATGTGCAAGTCGGCGACTTCATCCGGGTGGGGATCGCCTGCTTTTTATGCGTAGGGTTGCCTGTGCTGCTAAACAGGACAGGGGCTGTTTAGCAGCCCTGCATGCGCACAATCTGGCACTGTGTGCGCCATGGCAGCTCCAGGTCACTTGGTGTAAGAGACTACAGCGCTTAGCCCTGGTCATGCAGGAGCCGAGGCTGGGCCGGGGCTGTGGGGGGCCAGGTGACGGACCGGCAGCAGGTGCCGGCCGACCTGGCGCTGCTGAGCTCGGCGAATGCGGAGGGCGTCGCGTACGTGGAGACCATGAATCTGGACGGCGAGACCAACCTCAAGCTGCGCAAGGCGCCGCGCGCCACCTGGCCGCTCGCCGACGAGGCGCGCGCTCGCCGCCGGCCCGAGCCTGACTATCCTGGCCTGAACCCGTTGTTGAGGTATTCATGCGCGGTGGTGGGCGTTCTGTCCCTGTATCCAGCATGCTGTCACAGCATTGCTGTGATGCAGAGCGCGCGGTGATGCGCGTGACTGGGGGCGCACGGGGCGCTGGCAGGCGGCGCTGGGGGCGGCCAGGATGCAGGTGGAGTGCGAGCTGCCCAACAGCTCGCTGTACACGTTCACCGGGAACCTCGTGCTGGGCGGGCAGACGCTGCCGCTGACGCCCAACCAGGCGCGGCGGCAGTGCGCCGCCACGCGCGGCAGGATGAGGACCAAGTGCCACCTCTTATGCATATCTGTTGTGCCGCCTGAAGACGTGTTGCTATGCCACACGACGAGGCCGCTCCCAAGCCATCAGTGCATGCGGCTGTTCTGCCGAGTCCTCATATGGACCTTGCGTGAGCCTCATGCAGCCCCTGGCAGTCTGCATGTGGCGCCAGCAAGCACCAGCCCATACGCCCGCGACGCTCATGCAAATGCGCATGAGCGGCGCAGGTGCTGCTGCGCGGCTGCATGCTGCGCAACACGGCCTGGGCGTGGGGCGTGGTGCTGTTCACGGGCGCGCAGAGCAAGGTGATGATGAACTCGACGGCCGCGCCGTCCAAGCGCTCAACGCTTGAGCGGCGCCTGGACCGCCTCATCCTGGGCATGTTCTGCCTGCTGGCGGCCATGTGCCTGACCGACGCCGTGGGCGCCGCCCTGTGGGTCAACGAGGCGCGCTGCAGTCGTCCCTCTCAGCTCCCTGGCCACCATTGCTGCGGGTGACAATGACGCTGTGGGCTGCGTGAAACATCGCGCACGCGCTGCTCGGGGGTTCCTCAAGGCGTTGGATGCATTGTTGCACTAAAGGATCAGCCATCAAGCAAGCGTACCTGAATGCGTGCAAGTCCGCTACACCCTGTGTGCTGCTCAAACACTAAGCGTCGCCCACCGTCCGTATGCTAGACATGCGCGTCTGGAGTAAACACAGCAAGCACCAATGCGGGCGCGCGCGCAGGAGCACTGGTACCTCGACCTGGGCAACCCGCGCGAGTCCGCGGCGACGCGCGCGCAGTTCGACCCGGCGGCGCGGCCGCTCGTGGGCGCGCTGGACTTCCTGACGGCGCTCACGCTGTACTCGACGCTCATCCCCATCTCGCTCTACGTGTCCATTGAGATCATCAAGTACTTTCAGGTGGGCCCCGTATGCGCACGCAACTGCACTAGCTACCAAGCGCCGAGAGCTGGCAGGCAGTGTTGCGCTTGCCACATGTCAGGTGCTAGCGCTAGTATAGTTTTCCACCTACCATGACAGCTGCTGGGCTGGGTGGGCCGCACGAGCAATCTCGGTGCTAACTCTATGTAACCCTGCGAGTTGCAGGGAAGTGTCATCTAGGCATGCCCTCTGCGTTCAACAGTGCGTGCAGAGGGCACAATGACGCAGGCAGCCAGCTTGATAAATGGCGACCGCTCAATGTACGACGCGGCGAGCGACACGCCCGCGCTTGCACGCACGTCGAACCTCAATGAGGAGCTTGGGCAGGTGCAGTACATCTTCAGCGACAAGACGGGCGCGCCCTGCTGCTTCCCGTTGTGCAGGTTGTCCTGTCAGTCCTGCAAGGCCTCCTAGCTTGGGGCGACATGACACATGCACTGTTTGCCCTTACTGGGTGTCATGCTGCATGGCGTGCCCTTGCACAGGAAACCCCCCCAACAGGAGAATATGGATGCGGCCCGGGCGCGCGCAGGCACGCTTACCTGCAACCAGATGGAGTTCCTGCGCTGCAGCATCGCAGGCGTGAGGTGTGCCGCCGCGCTCGACTATGCGCATGTAGCATGCTGAGAGACCATGGAAGCGCCTATTGCTGCGCATCTGCTTCTTATGCATTGACGGATGGTGACATTTCTGCAGAGAGTGAAACTCCCCAATGACATTCCGGACACTGCACTGGTGGTGGCATGGGGCAGGTACGGGCGCGGCGTGACGGAGGTGCAGCGCGCGCTGGCCAAGCGCCTGGGCACGCGCATCGAGTCGGAGACTGGCAGCGAGGACGCCGAGGCGCCGCCGCGCTGGGAGCCCGGCTTCAACTTCTCTGACAGGCGCGCTGGGCAGACCTGGGGCATCAGCATGCCTACCCGCACCCTATGGTCCCATGACCTTCCCTAGCGCATGAGGCACACATCAGCCCTGAGTCAGGGGCCATGTGCGCCTTGCATGCATGCCATTCGGAGGTGGCCTGTACTACAAGGTGCTGTCAGGCTCGCAGCTGCGCAGCGACCGCCCCGCAGGCACGCCCTGCAGGCTGGCAGGGCGCCCAGCGGGGGCTGCCGCGCAGGCGGCTGCTGGACGGGCGGTGGCACGGCCAGCCCGGCGCGGACGTTGTTCGCGAGTTTCTGCGCCTGCTGGCCATCTGCCACACGGTCATCCCCGAAGGCGGGGCCACGCCGGACACCATTCGCTACCAGGCGCGCCCGCGCGCGCCGCCCTGCCTGACCCCCGCGCTGCCCATGAGGCGCGGGCGCGCAGGCAGGAGCCTTTATCTGTGAATCAGATGTCGGAGTGGGTGCCTGCTTCGTCAGCGCATCTTCGGGAAGCCTGTTCGATTGCAGCAAATCATGCAGCTTGGAGCTTTACAGACGCCTGGGTGCTGCCCTTGAAGTGCAGAACACCTTCGTGCAGCCCCTTATGGTGCTGACAAGGCACTGTAATAGGGCATGGGGTATGTTGTATAGCCTGTTGGTGACAGCGGCGCCCTTTAAGAGGCCGGAGCACCAGCCGGCGACTGTTTACGCGTCTGCCTGATGATGTCTGCCCGGCGGCCCCGTGCGCAGGCGGCCTCGCCGGACGAGGCGGCGCTGGTGGTGGCGGCCAAGGCGCTCGGCGTCTTCTTCTGCCGCCGCACGCTGGACGCGGTGTTCGTGCGCGAGGCGCCGCCCGGCCTGCCGGCCGCCGCCGCCGCCGACGCGCCCGAGCAGCGGTACCAGGCGCGTGCGCGCCCTGCGCACGGGCAGAGCGGCGGCGGAGCCTGGGCGTAAAGTTTGCGTCCCGCTCTGCGGCCGCTGCTGCCATGGGGCAACAGTGAGCCGGCGCTCGGCCTGCCCTCGCATGCAGGGCACTGCAGGCATGCGGCTGGCATCCACCCCACTGCAGCTTGACAGAAGGCGGCGCGCGCTAGCTTTAGGGCAGAAAGGGTGTGAGGTTGGGTGTCCTCGTTGCCATACCCTGTTCCGGCGCTCATGCCGCGCGCCTGGCTGAGGGACCCTGCACTCTCGTGCCGCGGCAGACGCTGGCGGTGCTGGAGTTTGACTCGACGCGGAAGCGGCAGAGCGTGATCGTGCGCGTCCCCGACGGCCGCATCCTGCTCTACTGCAAGGCGAGGCCCTTGCCGCTCGACCGGCTTTCCTGGCAGGGTTGGCAGGCGGCATCAACATCCACCGCGCTGAGTTTTGGTTGCAAAGACTTCGATTACAGACATGTCATCAGCAGGGCTGATGCTGATGATATGAGACAGGGCCGACAACTATATCTTGCATGTCTGTTAAGGGACATCCTCCAGCAGCGCAAGGCGCCCTTCAGCCTGATGTGCTGCCCCCACTCGGCCTGACATCCTGGCGCGCAGGGCGCGGACACGGTGATCCACGAGCGCCTGGCCGCGGGCGGCAAGCAGTTCTGGGAGGACACGCGCGAGCACCTGGAACAGTTTGGCAACCACGGGCTGCGCACGCTCTGCCTGGCCTACCGGTGCGATTGCCTCTGGGCTCCTCTCCTGCGTGGCCCGCTCCCTGCCCTGGTCTGCGCGATGGTGTGCTTGCAGCTTGCTGTGGCCAGTGCGCAATACGCACCCAAGGAACGGGTCTGCTGCGAGGTAGCAGCCGCCCTGGCTGACATGCGCGCTGCAGCGCTCCCTGTCCGGCGCCCATGCATGCTGCAGCATATCTCCATGTGCATCTCCATGGATCTGCAGGCGCAGCAACAGATACCTAGATCATTTCATATAGGTAGGCAGGCGTCCCACATAGAGTCCCTGACAGAAAAAGCACATGCATGGTGGCGCAGAGCCAGAGCGCCTCTGCGCGCAGGGTGGTCCCTGAGGAGGAGTATGCAGCCTGGGCGATGCGCTTCGAGGCGGCGCGCGGCGCACTGGCGGACCGCGCGCTCGCGCTGGACGCGGCCGCGGAGGCCGTGGAGCACGACCTCCTGCTCCTGGGCGCGACCGCCATTGAGGACAAGCTGCAGCAGGCGCGCCGCGGCCCGCTGCGGCCTGGTCGGTGTTGTGATTGGGTTGTGTGCTTCCTAATGGACGCCGTACGCCCGGGCAGAGCTGCAGCCAAGACATACCTGCAAACCTCCGGCGAATGCTGAGTAAGTTAATGTGCAAAAAATGCATCTGAACATGCTGGAATTTCTGTGTGGCAGCGCGCACACTGGGCATCCCAGGCGCATGCTTCAGTGTGCACGGGTACTCTGGAAAGAGGTCGCGCTTGCAGCTTGCCTGGAGCGGCCGCCCCGACTCTGCGCCGCTGGGCGCCGCCAGGGCGTGGGCGCGTGCATCGAGCAGCTGCTGGCGGCGGGCCTGCGGCTGTGGGTGCTGACGGGCGACAAGATGGAGACGGCGGTCAACATCGGCTTCGCCTGCTGCCTGCTCTCCAGCAGCCAGCGCCGGCTGCTGGTCACCTCCGAGACGCCCGCCTGCGCGGCCGCCGAGGCCGCCGGCCAGGGGCGCGCCGCCGAGGCGGTGCTGCGCGCAGAGGTGGGGCCACGCCCCCATTTTGGCTGGCCCAAAGCTAGCCACCAGCCGGCTTCGGCTGCCGCATGCAATGGTATGCAGCGCCCGGGGGGAGCGCGGGGCGCTGGCACTCCACTGAGTGTGTTGTGCACGCGTGGGCGGATGCGGAACGTCGGATGCAGGGGAACCAAAGGTACCCCGGACACCAGCAGATATGTACACTGAATGGATGCCAGCCCGCGTTGCGTGCAGGTCATGCAGCAGCTCGACAGCGCCGAGGCGGAGGCGGAGGCGGGCGCGCGCGAGCGCGCGGAGCTGGCGCTCGTGGTGGACGGGCGCGCGCTGGGCGTGCTGCTGGGCGAGCCGGCGGCCAAGGCGCGGCTGCTGGCGCTGGGCACGCGCTGCGCGGCGGTCGTGTGCTGCCGCGTGTCGCCGCTGCAGAAGGCTCTGGTCACGCGCCTGGTGCGCTGTCCTGCCCTACGCGTGTTGACACCGTACAAAACCCTACCATCCGTAAACCTACCCCGCAGAAGGCGCTGGCGTGCATGCACTGCGCCAGCCTGGAGGGCCGCGCCGTCTGTCGCGCGCGCTCGTGCATGCACGCCCCTGCACGGCGCGCCAGGTGCGCGACGGCGCCGGGCAGGTCACGCTGGCAATCGGCGACGGCGCCAACGACGTTAGCATGATCCAGGCGCGCCCCTGCGCTGCTCCCCAGCCCGCGCCGCCATGTGCGCGCCCCCTTGCTCTGCGCTGTGGTGCAAATCAGGCGTTGCAGCGCGGTCGCGAGGCGCATGACGTACAAGCATGGCCACTGTGCTCGGCGTGGTCACTGCCATGTGCAGGCGGCCCTGCATACACTGCACCCGCCACTGTGCTGCACACGCAGTCAGCACACGCCTGTGAGGCCGGCCGCGCCCGTCCGCATCGCCTGTGTGCCTGCGGGCAGGCGGCGCACGTGGGCGTCGGCATCAGCGGGCAGGAGGGCATGCAGGCGGTCATGGCGGCCGACTTTGCGATCGCACAGGCGCGCGCCCAACGCCTCGAGCCCCGGGAGCCCGGCCCGCATTCGACTCGGCGGTGGGTTCGCGCCATGTCGCGATGCATGCAATGCATGCGCAAGCGCCCCGCCACACTGACAGTGCTGATGCCGGCTTACCCTGACGTACCCTACACCCGCGCGCGCAGTTCCGCTTCCTGGCACCGCTGCTGCTGGTGCACGGGCGCTGGTCGTACAAGCGCGTGGCGCTGGTGATCATGTACTTCTTCTACAAGAACGTCGTCTACACCTGCACGCTCTTCTGGTTCAACCTGTTTGCCGGCTTCTCCGGCCAGCGCATGTGCGGCCCGCCCCCCTGCGCGCGCACCCCCGCGGTCAGGGCAACACAGGTGTGAGCGCGCGGCTGCTGCGCGTGCCCGGACTGTTGGGCCGTTCGCACATGACTGTTACACATCGGGGTTGAGAACGACCAGCACATCCCGCCACCCCATCAGGCGTAGGAAAGGCCTGAGCAGCGGCGCAGCTGTCAGCAGGGCCGGCGCCTTCCGGGGGGGGGGCGCAGGTATGATGACTGGTACCACAGCATGTACAACCTGATCTTCACGTCAATGCCGGTCATTGCGGTTGGCCTGCTGGACCAGGACGTCAGCAAGGTGGGCACCCCCTTCGGGTAAAGCTGCCCTTAGCTCTCGGGCTGCCGACCCTGCACCACAGTGCGAGCCTGCCTGCCTTGAGTGCCAGCCTGCCTGCGAGGGTATCACAGCCGCCGCTGTCATGGTTGCTCCGCTGCAGACGGCCCGGGCGCGCCGAGCGGTCGCCTTGACTCGCGCGCGCGCGCGCGCCAGGAGAGCGCGCTGCTGATGCCGCAGCTGTACCGGCCCGGCCAGGCCAACGCGAGCTTCCGGCTGCGCGTGCTCGCGCTCTGGCTGGCCTCCGCGCTGTGGCAGTCGCTGGTGTGCTTCTACGCGCCGATGTGGGCGCTCGCGCCCGGCGCCGTTAGCCGCCGCGGCCGCGCGCTGGGCCTGTGGGACGTCGGCACGCTCGCCTACACCCTGGTGGTCGTCATGGTGGGGCCCGGCTGCGCGTCAGTGCATGACAGTGAACACGCTCCTGCAGCACCATCCGATACATGCAGGCAGCCACATGAGACACCCTGTCGCTGCCAGGAGGCCACTCCCGCATGCAGCACGCGCCCCACTTGCCGCACGCTGAACACGTGGTAACACGTGGTAACACGTGGTAACACGTGGTAACGTGGTGGCGGCTCCATGCAAGGGGCACGCCGCGGGCGCAGCGCTGCACACAGCGCTGAGGGCCACATGCAGCCTTGTTCCAACGTTTGTGCGAGCTGGCGTGCTTTGTGTAAGACCACAACCCTACCTAGGTGAACCTGCGCCTGCTGATGGCGGTGACGTTCCACACCGCGGCGCACTACCTGGTCGCCGCGCTCAGCCTGGCCGCGTACTTTGCGTTTGTGGCCGGGTACTGCCTGGCGCCGCCGGACTCGGTGTCGCTGCTCAGCAAGACCGACCCTGTCTACCAGGTCTTCTTCCAGGCGCGCGCGCGGCCCCGGCCGCCGCCTCCGGCACGCGCCCGCCGCCTGGGCCAGCCAGTGCCTGCATGCGCCGGACACGCCAGGGCGCGGCGGGCTGTTGGCAGCCTGTGCGCTGGACATGCTGGCACATGCTCGCTCAAGCCTTGCCTCGGTGCTCAACATGAGAAGACATCTGCCGCGTTCCGTGCGGCCTGCCAGGCCGTCAGAGGGACCGGCGCGCGCCGCGCCGCTGACGCGGCCCCGGGCGGTGCGCGCCGCGCGCAGCTGGTGTACCTGCCGGGGTTCTGGCTGGGGCTGGCCGGCGGCGTGGCGGCCTGCCTGCTGCCGGACCTGGCCATCATGGTGCTGCGCCGCACGCTCGCGCCCTTTGACTTCCAGATCGTGCAGGCGCGCCCAGCGCCACACATGCATGCGCCGCTGTGGCCGGGGCGCCGCCGCAACCCAAGGCAGCGCTCGCACATTTCACACATGTAGTACAGCACGTTTCACTTGCGAGGGTCTGGGAATAGAGTCAGAACTGCCTAACAAATACCCTATCTGTTGCACGCGCCGTGAACGCAGGAGATGGAGTCCAAGGCGCGCTGGGATGCGCGTGGCGCGGCGGGCCGCGCGCCGGGCGCGCCGCCGCACGCGCGCGCCGGGTCGCTCGCGCGCTCACGCGCTGCGCTCGCGAGGGCGCTCGGCCGCGCGCGGCCGCCGCGCCGCAACGTGTTTGCCGCCGCCGGCCGCGCGGGCGGGAGCGCTGAATTTGAGGCGCAGCATCACCTGGTCGCGCGCCGGCCGGAGGGTCTGGAGATGGTCGGGGTCGGCGGGGACCAGGCTTGGGCGGATCAGGGCGCGGGACCTGAGGGCGGGGGGCCCCAGGGCCGCCAGGGCGCGCAGCCGCCGCGCGACAGCTGGGGCGCGACCACGGGCCGGCCGGTGTCGCGCACGCACACGGGCTTTGCGTTCTCGAGCCCGTCGTTCGAGGAGTTCTTTGCGGAGGAGGCGCGGCGCCCGCGCAGCGTGCTGATCACTCGTTGCCTTGGTGGAGATGCTCACCGCCACTCTGCGCGCCTGTTCGCGGTGGCAGTGCTTGTTGCAGCTGCAAGATGTTTGTGGGCGTGTTGGCCCTGGTTGTGCTGTGATGGAAAATGGCACTGTATATGCGACCCTAGTCTGCTATGAGGCAGGGGCTTGTCGCGTGGGCAGGCGCGCAAGGCGGCGGCCTCTGCGGGAGCGCCCGCTGGCGGCGCTGCGCCCAGGCTGACACGCCGCTACTCGGCGGTCGACTCGCTGCGCTTCTCCGCCACGGCGCCCCCCGCGCCCGGCAGCTCGCCGCCCGGCCCCGCCGCGGGCCGCCCGCGTGGCACGGCGGCTGGCGAGGTGCGCGCGGCCGCACGTGTGCCGCCCCACGGTCGGCTGTGCTGCAGCTGTGGCTGATCTTGCAGGGTGCTGACAGCGCGGTCGCTGAGCGAGCCGTCTTCATGCAGCCTTCAAGCGCGGAGGGCGCTGTGTGTGGATGGGCGTTCAGCCCATCCACACTCAGCGCTCCCGCTAGTCTGTGCATGAGCGCTGCCACACTACATGTGATTTTGATGTAAGATCTTTTTGCATACATACACGAGCGCCAGGGGCACGCTGACAACAGCCACATGTGCGCTCCTGACTATCTGTGGAAGTCTGCCAGCAAGGGCGCCTGTTCCACGGACAAGCTCCCACATGCAGTCGCCTGCGGCAGAGGGCGGGCCCCGGCGAGGCCGCGCAGCGAGTGCGCCGCCAGCGCAGCGCCTCGCTGACGCCCAGCCAGCTGCAGTCGCTGGAGGGGCAGCCGCCGGCGCTCTCTGCGGCGCAGCCGCCTGCGGACGCCGGCACGACCGGCGCCCCGCTCGCGCACGCCCGGCGAGCAGGGCGCCCGCCGGCTGGGCACGGCTGAGAGGCAGCAGGCTGCATTGCAAGCTCTTGTGAGCCTGCGCAGCACACAGTGCACGTCGAGCGCTGCCGCCGGGGCGAACGGCGCGGCGCATGCAGCTGGCGCTGCGGCTCGGGGGCGCGGGCAAGGCCCGAGTGCATGCCCAGCCAAGGTGCTGGGCCCAGCCTGTCTGCGGTTTTGTGGGTCAAGCCGGTCATCTCGAGTTTAAATGGCTGGGATGGTTGCCTCAGGCCTGCTGATCTGCCCGTGTACATGCTCGGCTATTGATGTGGCCTCCATGGCACGGCTCCTGCACAATCGCCGCCTCAGCACAAGAGTGCGCAGCATGGGCGGCGTGCATGCAAAGTAGCGGGTGCGCAGGGGTTCCGGGTGTCGCGCAGGGCTGGTCCTGTGCTCTGATAGCAGCCCTATCCTGAGGCAGGGCTCAGCCCAACCTGCGCAGATACTCTCGCAGACGCCACGACCAGTTTATTGTATTGTTCATATATGCGCGCGCTAACGCCATGCATCGAGCAACACAGCAACCCGTGAATTCATATATTTAGTAAGGGTTGGAGGCAAAATGCTGTCGACTTATCAGTAGACACATACTCAGTACCAGACAAGGGGAGAGGGTATGTAGGATAGCAGTTCATGCGTGCTGTTTGCAGCTGTTGTAGGCTGCTTGGTGGATGGGTCTGAGGCTCTGGCAGTGACGCCAGGAGGCCCTGCAGGCTGTGCCTGCTGCATGTGAGCAGGCGTGCATGGAGATCAGGTGTGCGTGTACGGTCAGGTGTGCATTGGTGCTCAGCCAGCCTGCCGGGCCGGGAGCGCCGGCCGTGGTCCAATCCGGGCAGCAGCTCACTCCCACGACAAACTCTTTACTGGACTGTGCAAAGCTCTGTTCTGCGTACTTCATGCCGGCAGCCCCATGGGGTGCCGGCAGCTATAGACAAGGGGCTGAGCGACTCCCGTGGCGCCTGCCTATAAACAAGTGGTCAGGCTGGCACCACCCGCACCCCTACAAGCGCCCCACCCTGGCACTACCTATGGCTGCGTTTCCGTCCCTCCTAACTGCATGCATGCGTTCTGCAAAAGCCGGTTCACAGTCCCACGATTCTTGCAGGAAATGGCAGCCAAAATCCGCACCGGACAGGAGGGCGCCCGGTTGCGGCCGCTGGTGTGTGATTCGGAGCAAAGGCTGAAAGTCCCTGGGGCAGTGAGGAAAAAGATTTGTACACCCAAAACTTCACCGCAGCGCATGCCCGAGAGTCGCCTGCATGGTGTATGCCTGCTTAATGGTGCCCCCGGTCCTGGTCCTGCACACAACAACCTGGCGCAGCCTGCATGCACCGGCGGCAACCCCGAGGGCCGCCGCCGGGGCCACGGCACGCGCCACCGTTGTTCCTCCTTGATATTGTGATCGCGAGTGGCTGGCCCTCGCCACGTATGGGCGCTTGTACGCAGCTGGTCACGCACCCCAACCGACTTGTAGTATCCTTGGTAAGCGCTGGCAATGCCCAAACCCCGTTGCAGGCCCTCAGCGCCTGCCGACATGAATCCTAAACCCTCCTGCAAAGCCCTCAATGGCAGCCATTCAGGCGCCGCTGCTGGACTCTGGGCCGCGGCAGGCCGCGGCAAGCTGCAGCAAGCTGGCACCGCAGCATGCGCTCGCGTGCTGCAGCGCTCGGACGCGGCGTGCGGCGCCAGGGGCGCCCTCCCTGCCAACCCCTTCCCCTACACCTGAGCGGCGCTCGCCCGCGGCCCCCAGCCCCAGCAGGCCGCAAAGCCTCCGGCGCGCGCCGCGGGCGGGCGCATGCGGCGCGCCTAGATAGTGTAGTAGCAGGACGGGTCGGCGGCCGCCGCGGCGGGCGCCGGCAGCTGCTTGGCAGGGACGGGCGCGGCGGCCAGCTTGGGGCCGGCCGCCAGCTCGGTGTCGCGCGGCGAGCGCTCCGCGCCCTGCGTGAAGCGCCGCCAGTACCAGTGCGCCCGCCACAGGTCGGCGATCTCCTCCAGCGGCACGCCCTTGGTCTCTGCGCAGCAACAGGGCACGGTTTGGGTAGAGGGCATAGGCTTGCAGGCTGCCTGCACTGCACGCGGCACGGCGGAGGGAGCCCCATCGGTAGGCCTGAGAGGACGCCCACTTCCGCAAAGAGCAGAGCATTGGTTCAGAATGTGTGGGCCCTGACAGATGCATGAGCTCATGAGCTCAGAAATGGCACGCTTGGCTTCAGGTTTGCTGGGCAGGAAGGCTGGTGAGCGTCATGGAAGCATGTCATGCACCGGCTGTGAAACACCCAGCAGACACCAGACCATCCGCAGGCTGGCACGCACCGAGGCACCCTGTGACAAAACAACACGAAGCACGTGAGGCCTGGCGAACATGCTCCTGCGCTGCCCCGCATGTGCCGCGCAGCGCCGCGCCGGGCGCTGCCGCGCCGCGCAGGGCGCGCCTGGCAGGAACACGAGCACGAAGAGCGTCATGATTGCGACGCAGCCCGCGAAGAAGAGGAACATGCCGTACTGCATCGTGCAGAGCATGGTCAGGAAGGCCTGCCCGATGACGGCCGTGAAGATGAAGTTCACGGAGACGGTGATCGCCTGGCCGGTCGAGCGCGTCTCCAGCGGCTGGATCTCGGACGGAACCAGCCAGCCGAGCGGGCCCCAGGACCAGGCAAAGCCGCTGGTGAAGATGCACACGAGGACAATGATGCCGACGGCCATCTGCGCGCGCGGCGCCGCGCCGCGGCGGTCAGCGCGGGCGCTGGCGGCGGGGCCGGCCAGGTGTCGCCCGGCGGTCGCATGGGGCAGTGCAGCGTTGCGATGACGGTGACAGCATGGGCCTGCACCACGACAGGCTGCCACAGGCAGACCAGGGGCGTAAAAACTGGCAACACACGCCAACACTTCTGAGTGCATGCAAGTGCCTGGCCCCACACAGTACACACGCATGGTCATGAATGCAAGCAATGCCTATATGGACTTGCCGCACGAGTCTGGACACGCGCAGGGCGGCTCCCATCCCCGGCGAGGACCACAGTGCCTCCACAGCCTGTCACGGGACTGACAGGCAGTGTGCACAGACACAGGCGGGGGCGAGCTCGGGCCCGCGCGGCGCCCCGCTGCGCACCGACTGGCTGAGCTCGCCGGCGCCGGGGCGGAAATTCCAGGCGATGAGCCCGGCCATGGCGATCTCCGCGGCGGCCATCTGGATGCCGCCCTGCGTGAACAGGATCTTGCGGCCGCCGCGGTCCACCACCACGATGGCCACCACCGTCGCTAGCACGTTCACCGCGCCTGCGCGGTGGCCCGATGATGTAAGCAACCGCACTCGTGCCCAGGCAAGCCATGCACCATGCGCCGCCCTGGTGCGGCCATGGACCAGGACGTGCGCGCTGACTGCGGCCGAGCGCGCCCGAGCGTCGCGAGCTCCGCATGCAAATGACATGCGCTCGCAGCAAGGCAAGCGAGGCACTAGGGTTGGACTCAGGGTTAGGGATAGGGCAGCGCGCGCGCGCGCGCCTGTGATAACCGTCTGCACCAGCGCGGTCGTCTCGCCCGAGCCCAGCGAGCTGAAGAGCACCGGCGCGTAGAACATGATCTGCGAGCGCGCGCGCCGGGTCAGCGCGCGCGCAGAGAGAGCGCGGCTGTGCATTGCAGCCCGGGCCGAACACAGGGCTTGCAGGCGCAGAAGGTGGCGAGCAACAGGCGCATGTGCAAGCCAGAGCTGCTCAGCACAAATTGATGATGTGAAGCGCTCTCAGTCGGTCAGGGTTTGAGCGTGCGGCTCAGAATAGGGGGCGCAGAGGCTGCGCACCGAGTTGATGCCGGTAAACTGCTGGAACAGCGGGATCATAACAGCCTGCGCCCGAGCGCAGCCGCCTCAGTGCTCTGGTGCCAGACTCGATGCTCGCCGCTTCAGCGCTGGGCGGGCAGACAGCCGTGAGGGGCGCCCGTGTATGCAGCAGAGCGCAGGCCGTTGCCTGACCTCAAGTGCATGCAGCGCCAGGCATCTGCTTCGACAGGGCCCCGGGGCGCGCCATGGTCAGCTCGGCGCGGTACTCGCGCTTGAAAATGGTGCGCCAGCTGCCGCCGGCCTGGCTCGCGACCTTGGCGGCGTGCTGGATGTCGGTGAGCTCAACGCTGACGTCGCGCACGCCGCGCACGCGGCGCAGCACGGCCTCGGCCGCGGCCGGGAAGCCGCGGTCCAGCAGCGAGTTGGGCGTATCGGGCAGGAAGATGGCGCCCAGCGTCAGCACCAGCGCCGGCAGGCCCGCGCCCGCCAGCGAGATGCGCCAGCCGCTGCGCGCGGCGGGCCGGCCGCTCAGGTGCGTGCTCGGTGCGCATCTACAGTCATTTCACAGGGCTGAGCTGCTGTACAGACTAAATGCTCCTCAGCTTATTTGCGTGTTTATGTACCGCTGCCAAAGTGCAAAGCAGACGAAATGGACGCATAGGGCAACAGGTGCGGATGCTTTGTCTGGCTGCGGCCAAAGCAGTGCGCTATCAGGGACAGGGTCAAGAGGTATGTCGGGGCGCACTACTCGCCCAGGCGGTGCGTGCCAAAGTTCACCAGCTGCGCCGCCAGGATGCCTGCGCGCGCGCGCGGCCCTCAGCGCCGCGCTCAGCGAAGCTGGCGGGCTCGCCCTGCAAAGCCATGCCAGAGCGGCGCGCTGCAGCCGGCCCACAGCGTCCACGCGCTGCAGTGCAGGCATGCAGCCGCCTGCGCCGCCGCAGAGGGCGCCGCGCGGCGCGCCGGCCTGCCCGGGCCGCGCACCGATCGTGGTCGCCATCTGGAACATGATATTCAGGCCGCCGCGCATCTGCGGCGGCGCCATCTCGCTCAGGTACAGCGGCACCGCCTGCGCGCGGCCGCCCCGCGCGTCGCACCGGAGCGGACAGGCCCGGCCGAGCGGACGCGCTGCGCCTCTACCGCGAGCGCTGCAAAGCTCCCCCTGGCCCTGCAGCCCAGGGTGCCGGGAGCAGGGAGCCAGGGTTGCACGGCGCTTCGCGAGCAGTGCGGACGCGGCGGGCACGTGAGCCAGGCGAGGTCCGGGGCCCTGGCTGGTGCTAGAGTGCGAGGGGCTGCCGCCGCGAGGGCGCGCGCGCGCGCGCCTGGTTCGCAAAGCCGACGCCCACGCCGAGCATGATGCGGCCCACGACGAGCATGGCCAGGTGCACGGCGCCCGCGGTCAGCCCCGCGCCGAGGCAGAACGCGACGCCGGCCATCAGCATCGTCGCGCGGCGGCCCAGGCGCGACGTGGTCCAGGACGCGACCAGGCTCGACAGCAGCCCCGCGATGAACAGCGACGACGTGAACAGCTGCAGCAGCTGGTTGTCATACTGCGCGCGCCGCGCCGGCCCCGTCAGGCGGGGAGCGTGCTGGGTGCGCTGCAGCTCCTCTGAGGAGTGGCCACCCGGAACCGGCCCCCTGGCAGCGCGTCGGGCGGGACAGCTAGGGGCGACAGGTCAGCGGGACGGACAGGCTCACACGGGTGGCTTGCGCTGCAGAGCGGCAGTCACGTGCGGCGCACGCAGTTGCGGCGGTGCTACGCGCAAGGGTGTCGGAGAGCGCCAGCTTGGGGAGGCTGGGCACCCGCTGCAGCGCAGAGCCCCGCGCCGCGCACCTGGCAGTACATGCTGACGGCGCCGCTCGTGTCGTGCGTCTGCCTGTACACGTCCGGGAAGAAACGCTGCTGGAACGCGGGCATGGCAGTCACGCCGCCCGTGATGCCGATGTCGTACCTGAACCCAGGCGCGCCAGCTTACAGTCCGTCCCTTCAGCACTGAGCTCAGTCCTGTCAAGCACGGAGCGCGGGGCAGCAACTGCAGGAGCGAGGCGCTGCTGCGCTGGGCATGCGGCGCGTGGTGCTCCCAGCCCCGGCGGCAGCACCTCACGCTCCGACGGCAACCCCCAAAGCGCGCAAGGGGCCCCGCCCTCTGCTGCGCAGCTTGCCCGGCGAGGGTCCGCACCCAAACAGCGCACCACCAGACGCTGCCACGAGGCACACAATGTACAGTGCAGCTGCGGTTGCGCGCGCGCAGTCAGCATGCGGCCCATGGTGGTGCATGCACCAAGTCTGCAGCACACTGCGCCACAAGCTATGCCGAGCAATCGGCTGTCACCGTTTTGGTTGAAGTCGTATCCTCCTGGCGGGTGCCCAGGCCTCATGTGGACGGGCCCGGGCGCCATCCTGCTTGTCGTACACGGTCCGGCCCTGCTTTGCAGCACGCTCCCGGCTGTGCCGCCGCCAGGCGCTGCAAGCTTGCAATCTCCGCTCCCACTCGCCGCTCGCTAACAGGCCCGTGCAGCTCCGGAGCCTGACACCATCGCTGACACCCTCACGCTCACACGACTCGCGCCGAAGCAAAGGGCGCTCTGGCAGTGCGTGCTACAGCCTGTGGAGCGGAACTCTGCTCGGTAAGCCTACGCCTGGTCTGTTCAGCTGGGGCCGGATGCACTTCTTAGCGTGAATCTGGCTCTGGCCCCGCTCTGGCAGGGTTAAGTGTCGGGCCCGGCACTTGGGCAAAAACCACCAGTCTAGACCAGATCTGGCATGACAGCCGTGGCTTCTTTCTATGCGCTGTCAATTTCTGGGCAGCAATCGCTAACACTCAACCTGGACTGGCGGATGAGGAGCCTGTCCGACGACCTTCTCTGAGTCGCTCCCGCCCAAATGCCACACGCTAGCGCTTTACCAGCCAAACCCCCTATGCTGAGAAGGCGCACGCCACACACATCTTAACACACTCTGCCCGGGGCATGCTTGTGCATGCAATGCCTCACATTGACCCAGAAAGAAGACCTGATTGAACAAACACCACGTACAGATTAGATCATAGGGCATGCGCTGCTTGTTGGTGCCAGCACACAGCGCCCACCTGAAGCAGCCCGCCAACGCAAGCAACAGGCAGAGGACAGCGAGGGAGCGCCACGCTGGGCGACCACCTGCCGAAAGCGGAGCTGGGAAGGAGCATTATACAGCGTTGCGTCCCTCGGCCTGCAGGCGCCGCGCATGCTGGGCGTGCCGGAAGCGCAGGTACGCCAGCACAGCCTGCGCATGCCCGCGCACCGCTCGCTCCAGGCCTGTGAGGCTGCATGTGAGCACGCTGCACACCTGCACACCTGCACACCTGAGCCCGATGATACACGGTCACAGACGCCGGCCTCACAGCAAGCGGCCTCGAAGCGGCATGCAGAGCTCGCACAGGCGCTCGGCACTCCCGCGCGCGGCGGCACACGCAGCGCAGCCGCAGACGCGCGGCCTCGCGCGAGCGCTGTCGGGCCCTGCAGGGGCGCGGCCCGCGGCGCGCCGTGCGCGCGCGCCTGCACGGCGAGGCACGCGGGCGGCGGGAGGGCCAGAGGGTGCCGGGGCCTGTGGGGGCCCGGCCCGCGGCGCGCGCGCCTGCACGGCGAGGCACGCGGGCAACGGGAGGGCCAGAGGGTGCCGGGGCCTGTGGGGGGGCCCGGCCCGCGGCGCGCGCCTGCACGATGAGGTACACGGGCAGCAGGAAGGCGAGGATGCGCAGCAGCATCACCGCCCACAGGCTGGGCTGGCTGTCGCCGGACACGAACAGCACGACGTACAGCAGCCCCAGCGTCGTCAGGAAGAGCAGCAGCGTGGCGATGTAGATGCGCGCCTGCGGCGCGCCGCCCCGCCGCCGCTCAGCGCGCGCGTGCCCCCTGGCGGCGCAGGTCTATATGGAGGTCCTCGGCGCTGGGCATCTCAGCCTGCTCGGACCTTGTCCAACATGGACGAGTGGACTGCCTGGATGACGAAGACCGACAAGGCGCTATGGGAGTGGGTTCATGACAGGCGGTGGATGACCGCATGGCCAGGGGCGCACGCGCGACACGCCGCAGCAGGGCATGCCGATGACGGCCTCCCGGCCGTCCACCTCCATTAGCTGCACCTGCTGCTCCCTGCCGCGCCCAGGGGCCCCTCTCACAAACCCTTGCTTCCCATACAATGATGGCCTGCCTGGATGACTGTTGGTGATGATTCACTTTTTCTTTCACCAGGCAAACCAGGAGAGACCATGAGGTGAACCATGGTGACAGGTGTTCCATGGCAGCCCCTGCCTGCAATTGGCATTGTGTGAGCGCAGCGCCCAGGCTGCACACGGGAGACACCGCCCGGCGCGGGCGCGCGCCGCTGGTGCCGCGCGGCGCCGCGCTGCAGCGCCGCGGTCAGCCGCGCCGTCAGCGGCGCCGCGTACGCCTTGCCGCAGATCTCGCACACCATGCTCTGCCGCTCCTCGCACCACGTCTGCGCGCGCGCGCTTGCCCTCAGCCTGCGCGGCCGGTCTCGCAGATCTGCCCAAGCGCGCGGGTGGTGTGCGTGCGGGGGAGCTCCCCTCTGTGCACCAGCCTCAACAAAGAGGAGCACACCCTGCCCTGCCTACCATGCCACCCGGTCTACGCGCTCAGATGGTCAGCCTGTTACGCCGGCGTCGGCCGTAAGCATAAAGCCCGGTGTGCTGAGCCTGTCCGTGCACCAGCCTGTAATCACAAGCACACCGCCTGTATGGCGGGTCCCTGCCGCCGCACATGGCACATCATGCATGCACTACCTCCCCTCGCTCAAATCTACACGCGCATGCGTACACTCACAACATCGACGCATGCATGCCACAACGGTCATACCATCGCTCTAGGCCTCTTTCGAAGCAGGCCTCCACAGCGATTACCGCAGCCATAGGGTCTCTAGAAAGCGCTATGAAAACGCTGACGGTTTCGCAAGGACCGTGGGCGCACGCGGGCTCTCAGAGAGCGCACCTCCAGGCAGTCGACATGCGCAAAGCGCACGCTGCCAATGCAGTTACAGGCGGCCACGAGCGACTCAGGCCGCTCTGACGCCAGGCAGATGCGGCACTCGGGCTGCTCGCCGCCGCCTAGGCCGCCCGCCGCCTGCAGCGCGGCGACGCTCAAGCTGTGCAGCGTGGCGCCCGCAGGCGCCTGCGCGACTCCGGCCTCGCCGCCGCCGCCGCCGCCGCCCTCGCCCCCGCCCGCGGCCGCGGCGCCCTTCGGCGCCGGCGCGCCCGCCGCGCCCGCCGCTGCGCCCTCGCCTCTGGCGCAGCCTGGCCCCTCGCTGCGCTTGGCGGCCTGCTGCGGCGCGCCCGCGTCTGGCGGCCCCTCGTCGCCCGAGCGCGCGCTCACGCGCGAAGAGCCGAGCGTGCACAGACCGCTGGCGGCGTCGCCGGCCGCGCCCGAGGCGGAGCTCCCGCTCGGTGGCGTGCGGCTGGCGCCCTGCGAGCTGCCGCACGCGCTCGCGTCCTCGGCGGCCAGCGCGACAGAGGCGCTCCCGCCGCAGGTGTCTGCCGAGGCCTCTGAGCAGCTGTCTCGCGGTGTTGCGCCCTCGGATGCGGGCGACTTCTGCGAAGCGGGTGCGAGGCTGTGAGCGGCTGCAGGCGGCACCGCGGCGCTGTCCGTGCTCCGCCCTCCCGCCGCACTGCTCTCATGCGGCCCTCCAGCCGCTTCACCAGCTCCTGGCGCCATCTCGAGCCTTCACATGCACACACTCCGTGTCACGCACAGTGTCTCCAGCCCCGCTCTCCATCCCTGACTATAGGCTTTTCCGCGGTCATGACCGTGTCAGGAGCAGGTCACACTCTATGCAGGGCGTATGCAGAGAGACAGGAACACGAGCTGCGTGGTGCGTGCACACGGCAGCTCGCGGCTTGCCGGTGAGAGGCGCGCAGGGCACCCGCTTATTATCACATGCCAGCTATACACGGCTACTGAGGAACTCACCGCAAGGGTTGAACCCTCTGTGGAAAGCGTTCTATCACAAGTGATGGTCTAGCTGCTCCAGAGCAGAGTGAAAGCTAGACATGAAACCATCATGCAAGGCGCACAAGTAGCGATGCTTATGTATATACAACAATAGTACATGTATATATGGCTTCACCCCGGCCTGTGATGGTCCGCGATGGGCGCAGATGAGCCCGAGCTACATTTCCCAGAACTGGGAGAGAACTCGTGAGGGTTTGTGAGGACGCTGCAGCGTTACATGATTGCCACGAAGGCTCGCCCTACAGATGCCGCATGAGGAAGGGTGCATGGCGACCCATACGTGCACGGGCTTCTGGTCATGCTATGCGGCACAGCAGCGCCGCCTGCACGGCTCAATAACCCCCAAGCTGTAGTAGTAGGGCCCCAGGCTCACTGCGAGCTACTGCAGCTCAACTCATGGGTGCGCCGAAAGGCGCGCGCACCCTGAGGGCCTTTCCTTCCTTCCATGCGCCACATTCGGGTCTGCATCACTTTAAGCTCCTACTACATGGCTATAAGAATAGTCTCTGCTGCTGCAGTCTGCTCACAGCACGGCCAGCGTGATTCACAAACTCACAGACAGGCTCCCAGCTATGTAGCCGGCGGCGAAAAGCACCATCACACTGAATAGCGGTGCTTGCTCTTCAGGGTGCTTGCTCTTCATGCTAGCTAGCAAGTCGTCTTCAATGCAAGACAGGACAGTCAGGTAGCACCACACACTCTCTGCATAACTGATCCATCAACCCAAGACAAGCCTGACCGCAAGCACCAAAATAAAATCTAGATGAAATAGTCCGACCATGTTCACGCAGCGTGACCAGCAGCTAGCAACATTGTTTGAGTGGCGCCAAGCCAGAGACGCACACATGACAGTGACAGCCTGCATGCGCTCCGGCCCAGCGCCATGCATTGCCGCTCGCCCCGGCACGGCCTCGACAGGACTCGTCGGCTCCCCGCTTGGCGGGCAGGGCGCTGCTCAGCCGCTGAGGCTGGCGCCCAGAGGGTTGAGAATGTTGCTCACATTGGGGATGATGCCGCCCACGCCGGGGATGAGGTTGCCCACGACCTGCGTGATGTTGCTCTTGTGGAAGGGGTCAAACGCGGGCCGGTGCACGACGACCGGGTCGAACGTCGCGCCCGTGCTGGCGTCCACGCCCTGCGCAAGCGCGCGCAGGCCCCGTCGGAACGGGCGGGGCCGGGGCCGGGCGCTGCCGCGCGCGCGTGCGGCGGGGCAGGCACCGCGAGAAGCACGTCCGCTCCGGCAGGGCGGTGTTCAGAACAGCATGCACTGCGGCAGGATGCCGGGCTGTGCAGAGCGGGCGCATGTGCAAGCAGTGAGGGCTGTTGCTGCAGCTGCGTCAGCTGCATGGGGCAGGGCCAGAGTGGCCGCATGTCTGGGGTCGGGGGTGGGCGTGCGGGGCCCTGGAGGGCAGGGCCGGGGCGCGCACGGTGGTGGTGAGCGTGGTCGCGTTGGCGGTCAGCCGCGTGTACGCTGCGCGCGCGCCAGGCCACCCCATCGCGTGAGCACACAGGAGCGCAGGAGCGCCGAAGTGCTGGGGAATTGAGTTGAGTGCGCCGCAAGGTCAACAGCATGCCGGACGACCCCAGGGCGGGTGCGCTCCACACGCCTGGCAATTCGGAACAAGCACGAGCTGCTCAGCCTGTGCATCAGCAGCAGCACCCGCGGCCGCCTTGCATCCCATGCCTGTGGCTCGCTGCGCAAGCCCCGCTCGCGCAGGGACAGGCAGGCGCGGCTGGGCGTGGTGGTAAGGTAGGGTTAGGGTATGGCGCGCCGTAGATGCCGTTGGTCGTGTACTGGTACACGGGGCTGTTGGCGGGCAGTGGGAAGAAAGGGTCAGTGATGTTGTTGGCCGCCTCATAGGTCTGCGTGAACGTGATGGCCGTCAGCGAGCGGCCCGCCGCGCCGTTGGTGTAGTACATCGGCGCTGGTACGTAGCCCTTGTGGTCCGCGCCGAAGCACGTGAAGTTGTACACCGGGCACGTGCGCACGTAGATGTGCTCGTGGCCTGCGGCGCGCGCGTGCGCAGCCTCAGCGCTCTGCCTCAGGCTGCTCGTCCATCAGCCTGGTTCCGATGATGCCGGCTCATATCTGTTCATCCAACCGCTCATGTGAAACACGTGTTGCGTCCTGCAGTGCGCTCCAAGTGGCAGCGCCCCCTTGCCTGCGGACCGCAGCAATAAAAATGGGCGGGGCTGCGGCTACGATTACAGCACATGGTTGGGATCCTGATTGGCCCATGCGCTCCTAGCGTGCCGGGGTGGCCTCCGGGCTTGCCGGCCTGGACATTCTAGGAGTGCACGAGCGCGAAACGCTAAGGCAGACCCCAGCATTAAAGGCCGCGCGCACCACAGGAGACGGGCGGCCGAGTCATTTCCAGGATAGGTTGGGGCTACACGCAGGCCTGGATATGTGTGTTAGTCATGGGCGCAGGGGCGGGCATGCGCAGAAGACTGTCCACATGGTTCTCATCACAGGGTTTGGGTGTCAAATCCTAAACCTAGCTCCTTGTGCGAGAGCACAGGCGGCGGGGCGGGCGCGCGCGCCGTAGAACACGGCGTCCACGTGGTTCTCGGTGCCGCCTGCGTAGAAGAGCGATTCCAGCGCGGCGCGCTGGCGGATGGCCACGGTCTGGTCGTTGCCGACGTTGGCCTCGCCGGTCGTGTTGCCGAAGGCGGAGTTGGCGTACACCATGCGGTGCACGTTCACCTGCGGCGCCCCGAGCGCGCGCCCGCTGGCACCGCGTGCAGTGTGTCGCGCAAGTGGTTTGTTGCCTGTGCCACATAAGAGCAGAGCATTTTGGCCAGCGCATGCGCGCGCATGGACACTATCATCATCCTAGCCCGGGCGGCAGCCACACCATGCAACCCAGAGGTGAGCGCCGCAGTGCGTGGGCCCGCACCACGACCCAGGGCGTGATCTTGCGGTCGACCGCGGCAAGGTCGGCAGCGATGAACCTGCGCGCGCAACAGCATGCATGGGGCCAGGTCAATGAGCAAGTGGGACTGGCTCGCTGGCAGGAAGCACAGGAGAGCTGGATGCAGCTTTGACGTATGTCTGTCACCAAGCGCGTTTCCTGCGGCGCGCTGCTGGCTGTGCGCACGCACGAGCCGGCTCTCGGAAGCCGCGCGGCGCGGAAGAACGGGGGAGGTGGGGTTGGGGGGCGCACGCGTGCTGCGCGGTGCCCACATCGTACGGCACCTCCGAGTCGTAGCTAAGGAAGTGGATGGGGCCCTGCGCGGCGCGCACGCCACGCTCACCACACGGCGGCCCCGCGCATGCGCACCAGGGCGCGCGCGCCGGCTTGCCGCCCGAGACCCCGGCCCCTGCTGCCGCCCGAGACCCCGGCTTGCCGCCCGAGGCCCCGGCCCCCCTTTCTCTGCCGCCGCCACTGCACCGCCAGTAGCACGGCGCGCTTGCCGCGCCAGCCAGCCCGCAAGCGGAGGGGCGGTGGCGCGGCGCGGGAGGCCGGGCGGACGGGGGGCGGCGGGAGCGCACGTAGTTGTACGAGTACCAGGTCACGCCGGTGTTGGCGCCCTCCGCGGTCGCGTTCTGCACGAGCGTGGTGCCCGGCATCGGGAAGCGCTTCTGGAAGACGACGCCTGCGCGCGCCCGGGCGCGCGGTCAGGGCGGCCGGCGGGCGGGCATCGCTCGCACACCCGCAGAATCTGCTTGGGTTGAGGGTTATGGTAGGGTAGGCTTCGGCCTGCGCTTGCATGCTGCAGAGCATTTTGCGCTGTCTGACGCTGGGCCTGCATCAGTACAGTGCACGCCGGATGCAGTGCGGCAAGCGCCAGCGTTTTATGAACTCCACAATGCCTGCACAGCAGCTAGCTGCCAGCTGGCGGGCTTGCGCGCTGCTGCCAGACAACTCTGCATGCCGGCGTGGGCGTGGGCGCCCTGCTCGACTGCAAGCCGGTGCGGCCAGCTTCAGGGCCGGGAGAGCAGGTGCTGTCAGAGCCGTCCTGCAGATATGACATATCAGGTTGTGGCGTAAACGGTTCAGGCGGGCACGCACCGCACTCGCCGCGGCTGTCGCAGACCTGGGTGCCGTTGCAGTTGGGCCCCGACGTGGCGGTGGCCGGCACGGCAGGCGGCTCCGGCGTGAACGCGTCGCCGGAGCCAGTCCAGTCCCGCTCGTGGTTCTGCCGAGGGATCCACGCTGTCAAGCGGCTGAAGGCGGGCACATTGCTCAACGGCCGTGCCTGCTCATGGCTCGGACGCTGCCCTCGCATGCATGCGCTGCCATGTGTGCTCCTGCATCCGGCGCTGTTGCGGCTCCAGCATGGACCAAGCCGTGGCCACAATTGTATGCTCTCGTGGTCTGCAGCACTACGAGCTCCCCCACACAAGACCAAGCAGAGGGGGGCGCGGGGCGGGCGCGTACGCCCTCGAGCGTCATGAACGGCACTGTCGCTGCATAGCCGGAGATCATGTCCAGGTACTGCTCCCAGTCGGACAGGTACCCGCTGCGCGTGCACCGCCCCCGCCCCTCAGCCCGGCAGCTCGCGTGACCCTCGCATCTGACCAGCCTTCCTTCACGGAAAGCATGACCGGTCTCAAGCTCCACTGTCGACAACGCGTGCGGCCGCGCTGCCTGCCCCAACATGTGTGCAGAGAGCCGGTCCACTGGTAGCTGCATGCAGCTCTTCAGGCCCATGCCCGGCATGTGCATTTAAACGCCCGTGGCGAGCCACAGAGGCTGTTCAAGCTGGGCGCAGGGCCGCCGCGCGCACTCGGCGTAGGCGAGGTCGCCGTTGTGCAGGTTGATCGTGTAGCCCAGGGTCTGGATGTCAGAGATCAGCGAGCGCGTGGTGTTCAGCGCGCCCAGCTCCTGCGCGCAGACGCAGACACATGCAGGCCTCAGCACAGACCCATGCCGGCCTCAGCACAGACCCATGCAGGCCTCAGCACAGAGCCTCTGTGCCATGGAAACGGCGCTCGCTCCCGCGCCCTGCCTGCCGCGGCCGCCGCTGGGCTGGCTGGGTGGCAGCGGGCCTGCAAGTAGCCTGCGCCAGAGCGAGGCTCGGCGGTGGAGCCCCTCACCTGCGCGCCGGCCTCGTTGCTGCCGTCGGGCTGGCCCTGGCCGTTGTCCGCGCTCATGAGCACCTGCGCGCGCCCCTCGCCGCCGCGTCAGCCTGCGCGGACTGTCCAACAGCGCCCGCCCTCTGCAGAGTCGGCGCAACATACACCGCGACGCCAGCGCGTTGGTGTCCTGCATGCATGCATGCCGTGCAGGCACGCTCTGCTGCTGCCATCCGCGGCAGGCGTCGCGAGTCGGGGCGGCGCACATTGACGTTGACGTTGGGGCCCGTGAGCGGCGCCGTCATGAACGAGAACGTCTGGCTGTAGGTCAGGGACACCTGCGCGCGCGCGCAGGCACCGTCGGGTCGCGCGCCACGGCTCCCCGCTGCTGAACCAGACGTGGCGCCCGGCGCGGCGGCCTGGCCCGCCCTGCAGGTTGCTGGTGCGCGCTGCGGAGCCGGGGCGCGCACGAGTCACCCATGCGGAACCAGTGGCGCATCTTCACAGGGTTAGGGTATCCGCAGGGCGCACCGAGTCGCCCACGCGGTACCAGTAGCGCGTGGCGGGCGCCAGGCCGGTCATCTGCGCCGACTGCAGCGTGCCCGGGTTGAAGAAGCCCAGCTTCTGGCTGCGCGCGCGGCGCGGGCCGCTCATAACCCCTACCCCCCTAACTCTAATCCTTTCGCGGGCCGCTCAGCACACGCCGCGCGTCCAGCCACTAAGACGCGCAGGCGGGGCGCGGCGGGCGGTGCGCCGGGGGCGCACTCGAGGCCGCCGCAGAGGTCGGCCGGGGTGTACGTCGTGCCCGAGCCGACCGCGCTGTTGGGGAAGTAGGGGAGCGTGGCCGCGTTGGTGGTCCACTGCACGACCGGCGCGCCCGCGTCGCGCGTGGTCCAGCTGATCACCATCCGCCTGCGCGCCGGCGCGCGCACGCCGCGCAGCCTCAGCGCATGCCCGTGCCGCAGCAGTGCCTGTGCCAGGCACAGCCTTGCTCGGGCCTGGCAGTCGTGCAGACCGCCACGTGCTAGGAACGCAGGGGAGCTTGGCTGCCTGTCCGCGGCGGGGCCAGGGACCCCAGGTGATGCCGGTCAGTGGTCGCTGCAGCGGCGGCAGGCACGCTCAGCAGACGCGCGTCGCAGGCGGCCGGCAAGCACTGCCAGGGTCAAAGGGCCTGTTCGACAGGTAGAGCGACAGGTGGAGCGATGCAGTGCGGCGTGCACATATGTGCCGTGCGATTCCGCTGTGCGGAGCGAAGACGCCTAGCTCTGTAGGACCAGAGCCGGCAGGGCTGCGCTGCCGCGACGGACGCACCCGGCAGGCTGTGCTGGGGTGTTTCGGCGCCGCGCGCGGGCCTGGGGCGCTGCGCAAGCCCCTGCTTGCCTCACTGGGAGGCTCCGGGATTAGGGCAGGCTGCCCGGCGGCCGCGGCGGGGCGCACGTCGGGTCGGTGGTCAGCGTCAGGTGCTGCCCGGTAGGCTCGTTGGGGTTGGCGACCGCGATTGGCGCGCTGATCGCGGACACGACCGGCTGCGCGGTCGTGCCGTTGTGCAGGAGCGCGAACGCCATGTTCGCGCGGTAGTTGAGCAGCTGGAACCTGCGCCCCCGCCTCAGCGCGTCTCGCCGTCCGCGCAGCGGGACGGCGGGCACGAGGGCGGTAATGCAGGGTGGCTGCATAGCCGGCTGGGAGCGCGCGCAAAGGGGGAGGGAGGGGGAGGGCGAGCACGCACGTGTATGTGCCAGCGCCGGTCGCGACATAGTTCGGGTTCCCATTGGTCGCGGCCTTGTACTTGATGAACTGCGTCAGGTTGGGCGTCAGCGCGGACGTCGCCGGTGCGTACAGCGCGATGATGTCACCCGCCAGTGCGACGCCTGCGGCGCCTGCAGGCGCGCGAGCGCTGCGGCTCTCAACCCTGTGGGTGGGAGCCGCGCGGCTAGCATGAGCTATGGCGACCTTCGGAGCTCTTGTGTGTTTGCAGGCGCTGCGCGCGTCGCGCACCGGTTACGGTGACCTGCACGTAGGTGCGCGTGGCGTAGAGGACGCTGATGTTGGTGGTGATCTGCACACCGGTGTCCAGGAAGGACACAGGGGCGCCGAAGGGGAACTTGCCGAGCACGTGCGGCTCGACAGGGTGCTGCCCCGTGCCCTGCTGCGCGCCCACACCCGTGGCCGCGGCCAGCGCCAGGGCGCACGCGAACGCAAGCATGCGTGCCATGCCTGCTATATCCTGTACAAAGTCCCGGTTCCTGTAAGACAGATGAGCGCATCGCAGCGAGTGCACCCGGTAGAAGCATATGCACGCATATTCAACTCAACTTTGAACCGACACTCGGGTTGTAACCGTGCTGAGTAAGCACCCTAGCATGCACTGGCCCCCTATCTGGGCCGGCTGATTGAGTTTTTTTTAATACTGTTGTCATAACGAGAGGATGGGTGGATCTGGTGCAAGGTGCAATCATGGCCTGAGCCTTGTGCAGCTAGAAGCAGGCTCAAGCCTCCTCACAGCCTGTCATGGTAGACGTTCAGCTGCGCGCAAGTCTTACATGCGTTTCCTGCAGTGCATGCTCAACCAGTGCCCCTGACGGACGGCAAGTACCAGCCGGTCAGTGCTCAGAGCGCACACACCCCATCACGCGCCGCCATAACAGCTCCCGCTTGCTCTCGGCGCCCGACCGGCGCAGCGGCGCTGCGCTCACTGCGTGCGCACGATGGACCGCGCGTCGGCCACGAAGCGGCCCAGGTTGGCGCGGAAGCGGCGGCGGTTGGCGCGGTCGGCAGAGGCGGTGACGCCATTGGCCGCCGTCAGCGCGCCCAGCGCGGCCGTCAGCGCGCCGCGGAGCGCCGGGTCCGCCTGCCCCGCCAGCAGCCGCGCGCCTGCGGCCCCAGGCCGCACGGCCTGCAGGTCGGCCGGGGCTGCATGCGCGCGCAGCCCTACCCAGGGTACCCTTACCTTGCTTTCCCTGCATGCGAATGCAGCAGCCCCTGTCCCGTACCAGATTGGTGACAGCAGAGCTGCGCTCGGCAGCGAGCCTTGTGCGCAGAGCTGCGCACCAGGTGGCCACCAGGCGCGACATCAAGGCCGGCAGCGGCGGGCGCACCCAGCGATCAAAACTCGCCAAGTACGTGCGACAGCGCTGATCTACTTCAAAGCGCCACCATGGCAAGGCGCTGGCGCGCCCGGCGCCCGGCAGCAGGCTGGGTGTGCATTGATGTACACACCAAGGCGCACCCAGCCCCTGAACCTTCGGCGGTGCGCGCCCCAGCGGCGGGCGCGCGCGCACCGAGCGCCTGGAAGTCGGCCGGGTGCGCGACCAGCAGCGGCAGCAGCGCGTCGGCGGCCAGGTCCACCAGGTCGCGGCCCGCGTCCGCCAGCAGCAGCCGCCGCAGGATGGCCTCCTGGAAGCCCGCCAGCGCGGGCGCGCCGCCTGCGTAGGCCCGGGCGGTGGGCGTGGGCGCCTGTCCTTCACTCTTGCCCCTTCCTGGCGTGACTCCACACCCCCTCCCAAGGTGCAGGCAGCGGCATCCTAGCGGCCACCTTCTCACACAAGCTGCATGTGGCACGCTGTGAGAAGATGCAGCAGGCCTCCCTGGCTGATGTGCAGCAGTGCCCCGCCATGCGCGCAAAATTCTTAACCTATTGCATCATGCATGAGGGCACAGGGAGGCGCGCCCTCGACGGGCGGCACGCCCGGGCCGCCGGCGGCGGCTGAGGCGGCGTGGAAGCGCGCGAGCGCGGCCAGCGCCTCCAGGCTCGCCTGCACCACCTCGCCGTCCGCGCCGCCCAGGCCCCAGCCCAGCGTCGTCAGCAGCGTGACCAGCTGCCGGCCTGCGCGCGCCCGGCCGCACAACCGCCGCGCTTAGGCGCCGACGGGGTGCCCGCTGGGGCCTGGTGCGCCGCGCAGCCGCAGGCCCGCGCGCCGCGGGCACCGCAGCGCGCCCGCCCCATGCCATGCCGCCCCATGCCTGCCATGCCGCCGCCGGGCGCCTGGGCGCGCCGGCCTGAAGATAGGGGTAGGTTTGGGGGTAGGATACGTACGGTTATTTTAGGGTAGAGGGTAGGGCACGGGGCGCGCCTGGCAGTGCGGCCACGCGCTCGGGGTAGACCTCCAGCATGTACGCCAGCAGCGCAAAATACGCGCGCGCGAGCTTGGGGAAGGCCAGCAGCTCGCCCGTCATCAGCGGCACCAGGATATCCAGCCCCAGGAACACGACCTGCGCGCGCGCGGTCGCATGAGAGCGGGCGCCCGGCGGGCACCTGACACATCGCCGGCTGCCGGCGGGCGCCAGGATGCGGGCGCCAGCAGACTTTGCAGCAACTGGCTTCGACAGTGTTCGCGCTTTAATGAGACCTTGCCCGCGCCCGGCAGGGCGCCCGCGCGTCTGCAGCACGCTGACCGTCGCGCGGTACTATATTCGTCAGCGGCCGCCCCGGCTCAGGGTTGTGTGCGCGTGAGGGAGACGCGCGCCTGGGCGACATCGGCCGCCGGCGCGCCGGCCGCGGCGTCGTCGTCAAAGTCGAACAGGTCGCGCTGCGTGAGGTGCGTGAGCAGGCGCAGCAGCGCACGCAGGTCCTTGTACGCGCCCGCCAGTGCGTCCGCGCGCAGCGCCGCCGCCGCCGCGAGCGAGACCTGCCAGCGAGACAAGCAAGAGCATGCGGATCAGCCTGTGCATCGCGCAAGCTGGACACCACACACTCTCGCAGGTGGTCGAAGGCCCGCCGGTCACACCATGCCCAAGTGATCGGACAGAGAACGGGTACGTTTGACCCTGTCGTAATTGTCAACATACAAAAGACTCTTTCAGAGCTCCCTCTTGTGCGAGGTTGGGGAGGATGGAGCGGAGCGCGTGCCTGGCCCAGGTTGTATGCGGAGTAGAGCTGCAGGAGGTGCAGGACCCAGTCGCAGAGCGTCCGCGCCTGCGCCGGCTGCGTGGGTGCGCCACGCTGCGTCACGGCCGGGGCGGCAGCGCGCACGGGTCGAGCCCAAACGGGCAGCTCAACCCGTTGCATGTGCACGCCGCCGAGGCATCATGACACGCAGCAGTGTCAGGAGCGCGTCGAGCGGTCCATGGCCTACCCACGCGCCGGTGCTTCCGCATGTTGCGCTTCTCTGAAATCTATGTGCACCCTTGGACCTCTGCTCTACCACCAGGGGAATATCGCGCCTGCAGGAAGGACACGTGCGCCTCGACGATGTCGCCCGCCAGGCGCAGGATGAGGCAGGTCACGCTGGTGTCGCGGCGATACGCGCGCTGCAGCGCCAGCAGCGGGCCCATGCACGCCTCCGCCAGCGCGAACAGCGCCGCCTGCCGTGCGGCGGCTCCTCAGGTTGTGCCCTCCACGTTGCCAGCATGATAAGCAGCTCGTCCGTGCACATGTAACAGCAACCCGCCTCGCTGCAAGGCCGCGTGTCCGTCTCAGCTCTCACATCTTGACCTATTACATATGAGCAGGCGGGCATCACACGCCATGACATCGTGCCCAGGTGCTTGCATGGGGAGGGACCGCGGGACTGAGGACTCTGTCAGGCGACACCTGGCCTGCCCACACCTGTGAGGAAGCAGTTGTGACCCAAGCCAGCCTAGCAACCCACCCCACTCTCGCCCTTAACATCGGAGCTGAGCGGCGCGCCTGCCCGCGCGGCGTGGTGCCGCGCGTCGCGCCGCGCAGCGCCTCCAGCAGCACGCCCGCGCGCGCGAGCACGTCCGGCCGCTCCGCCACCGCCGCCAGGTCCGGCCGCGCCGCCAGCTCCGCCACCTCGCCTGCGCGCGTGGGCGCCTGTCCCCGCGCCTCCCTGGCAACCCCTACCCTATTCCCACCCCGCCGCATATGCATGCCCCAAAGCGTAACACCAGGTGGTGTTGCGCACAGGTGTGCCCTGATGACCTACTGGCGGTAAGTCCGGCAGTGCTGTGCGCCCGACCAAGCGCGGCGGCTGCATCGGCCGCGCGCGCCGCCGCACGGGCCCGGCGGCGCCTGCCCCGGGCCGCGGCGGGGCCTGCGCCTGCGCGGGTGCGCGCAGGGGGCATGCGCGCGCCACCCCAAGGTCCACACTTCCAGGACACGCCTGACCATCATCTTGCATCTAGCTAATCGTCCGTCACGCCCGAGGCGCGCGCGTCCCCGCACCGGCCACGCCGGCCATGAGGCGCTCTACGTAACGCCCGCCGGCGGCCGCATCGGGCGCGCCGGCGGCCGCGGCGGCCAGCGCCTGCGCCAGCGCGGCCGCGACGGGCGCCGCCAGCGCGCGCACGGCGCCGTCCTGCGCGGCCCAGGCGCCCGCCAGGGCGTGCCAGGCCGGCAGGCGCGCCAGGCGCGCGCTGACCGGCCGCCGGCGCACCAGCACCGGCAGCAGCCGGCCGGCTGCGCCACGGTGCAGGTCCACCTCGCCGGGCCACCTGGGAGCGCCGCGCAACCCTTTGCATATAAGGGCTTGGAGGCGGCGTGCTGGCACGCCGGGCCGGGCCATCACCGGGGTTGGGATGAGGACGCGAGTGCGAAAAGATTTAGGGCGCAAGCGCGCTGGGCGCCTGGCGCGCCAGGGCACATGAGCGCAGTTGTGCGTCCCTTGCGGAGGACGCAGAGAGCTGAGCGCTGGCGCAGACATTGGTCGGCTCTGGCCCATGTGTGGGGTAGGGTAGGGTATTCTATCCTGTCTCAGGCATTTTAGGTCCATCCGTTGGCACACGCGCGAGCAACAAGTCGCGTGCCACGACCGCCACGCCGGGCTTGTTCACAAAAGCACACGCGCATCGGCGGCCAGGGACACTCAGTGCCAGGCGAGCACGGCGCGTCGCGCCCGGTGCCGAGCTCTCTGCGCGGGCGCCTGCCTGCCCGCGGCGCCCTGGGCGGAAGCGGCGGCCGCGCGGAGGGCTCGGCGCAGGGCGTGACACGCCATTGCCGCCTGACGCCCCAGGCAGAAGCGGCGGGCGCGGTTAGGGTAGGGTAGGGCAACGCACTGCGTGAGGGCCGCGTGCGCTACGCGCACCAGCAGCTCCAGCGCAGCCTCGCCGCCGCCGGCCGCGCCGCCGCCGAGCGCGGCGCCGAGCGCGGGCGAGGCCGGCGCATCGTCCGGGAGCAGGTAGGTGTCCGCCACGCGCGCGGCCGCCCAGAGCGCGGCCTCCATCAGCCTGGTGGCGCACGCGGCGACCTCATCGGCGAGCTCATTGGCGTCGCTTGCACTGTGCAGTACCTATGGGTGCCGACTCCTCGTCGCTGAAACCTATCATGCGGCGCCGCCTACGCCGTCGCCCTCACGAGCCTGGCTGGCAGGGGGATCGTCAACCGGAGCACCCAGTGACGCTTGGGCAGAGCAGCACTGTGGCATGGGCTGAGCATGATGCCAGGCGGCAGCGCTACGTCGGCCGCGCCCGCATCCACACGCCAGGCATCGATCCGGTCACGGCGCCGAGCCGCCCGGCGCGGCGGGTCGGAGCGCCTTGCGCCTCCGACACGGCGCGTCGGCGCTCTGCCGCATTCGACCAGGCATCGGTCTGGCCCATGATGCGCACCGCGGGCTGAGCACGGGCCGCGCGGCCGGGTCGAGGCAGAGCGCCGCGGCGTCCATCACGGCGGCCGCCAGCGCGGCGGCGGCGTCGGGCCGGCCGGCGGCGGCTGCGGCCGCGGCCGCCGCGGCCACGGGCACGGGCGGCAGCGGCGCCTCGCCCTCGCCGGGGTCCGCCAGCAGGTGCGCGGCCGCGCGCAGCAGCCAGCATAGCTGCTCTAGCGGCACGGACGGGTCGGCACCTGCGCCGCGGCCCGGGTGAGGGGCCCAGGGGATGGCATGAGCCGCTGCTCAGCCCCATCGCCGGGGCTGCTAGCCGTGTCGCTTGCGACTGCACGGCAGCCGAGCACTGCCTGTGGCAGCTGCCACACTGCAGCGGCCGCTGAGTGCGCAGCGGCTGCCACCTCACTGTGCGCGGAGGCAGGGCGGGTCGGCGGCGCCTGCACTGTCGAGCGAGGGTGCCGCAGCAGGCCATTGCAGCAGCACAGGCGTGCGGGCCTGCCAGGCTGCATGAGTATAAGGGATGTACACCAGCGAGCACCGCACCGGCCGCGGCGCAGTGCGCCAGGTGGGCGCGCCGCTCGGCCACCGCGCCCGCCAGCAGAGCCGCGGCCTCGCCCGGCGCGGCGCGGCCCACGGCCGCCGAGCGCGCGAGCGCGGCGTCCCTGGCAGCCGCGCCGCCGCCGTCGCCGCCGCCGCCGCCGCCGTCGCCGGCCGGCGCGGCGCTGGCGGCCGCTTCGCCGGGCGCCTCGTCGTCGGCGGCGCCGGCGGCCGCCTCGTCCAGCGCGGCGGCGGCCAGCGCGCTGAATACGCCGGCCGCCGCCGCCGCCTGCGCCTCCGAGGCGCCTGCGCCGCCCCTGCGCGCAGCGACCCTGCTCACGGCCCCGCTCCGCGGCGCGCCACGGCGTCCCGCCGCAGCGTCCGCCCTCCGCTGCACCTAGGGCCAAGTAGCCTACCCAGCGGACCCCATCATGCAGCCGCCACTCGGCCCATGTGATCGACAGACGGGCATGCGGCTTGACGAGCGGCGCTGGCGCTTCCCAGGCGCGCGCCGCACGCGCTCGCAGAGCGGCGGGGGCCCGGGCAGGGGCGCGCCGGCGGCAGCCCAGCGCGTGGTCTGCGAGCAGCTCCACCCAGGCGTCCAGCAGCATATCGGTCGCGTCGCCGAGCCACGTGCCGGCCGCGTCCTCGCCCGCCCCGCCGGCGCCGACCGCCGCGCGCGTCAGCGCGCCCAGCGCGCCCAGCGCGCCGCCGTCGCCGCAGCCGCCGCCCGGCGGCGCCGCGCGCTCGAAGCCCGCCGCGCGGTGCACCGGCGCCGCGGCCGCCAGCGCCCTGGCGGCGCCGCGCACTGCTCGGCACGCCTTTTCGCATGTCTGCACCAGGTCCCCAAGGCGCCTCTGGCCAAGCGCGTGACATCACCGACCCAGTGCCACAGACCCGCGACACGAGGCTGGAGCGCACGTCAGTGCCACACCCCCCGCTCGGGGGCGGCAGCTCACGCTATCCTGCGCGCTGCGCGCGCAGGCCAGGCCGCGTCCTGTGTGCGTCGCTGGACACATCCCTCTGCAAGGCATGCGGTGCTTCACGACCTCCGCGCGCCGCCGCGCGCGCGCGCACCGGCAGGCGTCCAGCAGCTCGCCCTCGTCCTCGACGGCCGCGCGCGCGAGCGCGTCGGCCGGCGGCCACGCCCACGCCAGCGCGGCCGGCAGCAGGCGCGCCAGGTGCGCGTCCTTGGCCGGCTGCGGGCCGCCCGGCGGCGCGGCGCGCGGGAACACGTCGCCGTCCAGCGCGCACAGCAGCACCTGCCGCAGCGGCCGAGCAGGCGCTCGCCGTCCGTCACAGCTTGCTCTGCATGGTCCAGGGCGGCCAGCTCTTGTTAGGATTGTTTTTTTGGGAGCACGGCCGCTCGGGCACCGTATACGGGGCCAGCTCCTGCCCCTGCGCAGGCGCTGTGCTGCAAGTGCGCCAGGTGCGCCTCCCTCCCATGTGCGGGCTGTTTCACCTCACATGCACATCCTAGCACCGACTGGGAAGGCGCCGAAGACTGGATGGTGCAGGTGAGCAGCGCGGCGCAACGTGGCGCACCAGCAGCTGGCGCGCGCCGCGCGCGAGCGGCGTCGTGGCGGCCGCGCCGCGCAGCTCGGGCAGCAGGCGCGTCAGCCAATCCGCGGCCTCCGGCGCCAGCAGCAGCCCGCGCCAGGCGGGCCCCGGGCGCACCTGCGTCGGAGGTCGCTATCGGATCGCCAGGCCTGCCAGGCCCGCCAAGCAGATCGGAATAGGAGTCTGAGACCGTGTCGTCCCCAGCACGGCAGCCCGGCCGCGGCGGGGCGTGCCTGCATGCCGTCACTGCTGGGCCGGCCGCCACCAAAGGCCGGCAGCGGCGCGTGCGCGTGCCTGCGCGCGCGCCCCGCGGCTCCTCAGGAGGTCCTGTCGCAGGGTCCCCAGCGCGCCTGTCCGCTCGCTCGCCGCCCAGGTTGGTGTGCGTGTGGCGGCCCCTTGCAGCTGCTTTGAATGCGCCATGCACTGGCAGAGCACGTGCAGCAATGAGAGTAAAGTGCCACACGCAGCCAGCCAGCGCGAACGCACACCACGCGCACCCGCTGCTCCAGGCACGCCCGCCGCGAGGGCTGCCAGGCCGCACCTGAAGTCCCAGGACAGCACCGCGCACAGCAGCGAGACCGCCGCGCCGCACACGCCGGCGGCCTCGGCGCCGCCCGCGGCGGCGGCCGGCGCGGCGCCGGCGGCCAAGTCGCGCCCGTGCGCAAACAGCGCCGGCAGGAACTCGGCCTCCATGCCCGCGCGGCAGTGCTCGTGGTACGCCCAGGCCAGGCCCATCGCGCTGGCCGTGGCCGGCGAGAACTCCGCCACCACCGCCTGCGCGCCGGGCGGCCGGCGGGCCGTGTTACCCTATACCCTAGTACTGCCTGCAAGCGCGCCGCGCTGCCGCTCCGCAGTACTCCGCTCGCTCGGCACGCATGCGCCTGCATGTCAGCTCGCAGCCGCCGCGCGTGCGGCCTGCCCGCCGCGCAGGCTGGCGGCGGCCGGGCGGCGCGCCGCGGAGGCGGCGCCCCAGGGAGCGCGCCTCCAGGATCTCGAGCCCGACGCGCCGCGCGGCCGGGCCGCCCCCCTCCGCCGCGGCGTTGACCTCGTCGAAGAACGCGCGCCGCTCGCCGGGCGGCGCGTCCGCCCAGCCGCGCTTGAGCAGCGCGGCCAGCGCGGCCGTCAGCTGCGCGCGCACGAGCGCCACCGGGTCCGCCGCGTGCCTGGCGCGCGGGCGCGCTATGGCACTTGGAGCAGCCCCAGGCATATTGTGGTTCAAGTGGGGTCGGCGCTTGCCGGTTGCGCGAGCACAAGCTCGACTGCCGAGGGCCTATTCTGGCGCGGCGTGGCGGCGACCAGCAGGGCTCCCGGCGTCCTGCCCGCGCTGACAGAGCAGGGCGCTATAGACAGGCAGCGCAGCAGGGTAGCGTGCAGCAGCGCAGCAGATGCGCGCGCCCGACTACAGCCAACGCTGCGCTGCGGGGCGCCAGGGCGGGCACCCAATGACGTACTGGAGCACGTAGCGCCGCAGCGCGGCCCGCGCGTCTGGCGGCAGCAGCGGCCACTCGCGCACCGCAGCGTCGCGCAGCGTCACCGCCGCCTGGCGGTCCACAGGGCGCGTGATGGACCGGCCCCCAGAGCAGGAGGTCGCAGGCACAGCAGGCAGCCAGCTGCAGGCGAAGCTTGCAGTCAAGGCTGCGTCTCGGCCGGGCACGGCCGTGGCAGTCGGCGGCCGAGCCGGGCGGCCGCGGCGGCGCGGGCGCGCGCCTGGAAGCGGGCCTGCAGGCTGCGCGAGTGGTGCAGGATGTGCTGGCAGGCGGCGACGGGGCGCTGCGAGTTGCGGAAGGCCAGCAGCGTGGCCTCCGCCTGCGGCCGCGTGGCCGGGTGCTGCGCCGCCCGCGCCGCCAGGCTTACCACCAAGAGGTTGGCCTGACGCAGTGCTACAACTGTACCAGTGCGTGTGCTCATACAGCATGTGTCTGCATAGAGCATCGGTGAAGTCTTACAGGGCCGCTTCTGCGGCCCTCCCGAGCACTTCTGCAGAAGTGTGTTGTTGCCAGTCTGCACGAAGCTCTAACACACACCCAGGCACTTACTTTGGATGGGCTGCAAGAATGTGGAACAGCACTGCGCATTCCCTACACTGACTGTGGCTTCATGCATTACTTGAGCGAACATGGTGGACTGCTGTGAATGAGCAAAATAGCAGGCCAGGAAACAAGACATACCTCAAAGTCAGTGCAGGCGCGCTCGATTGTAGCCTGCACAGCCTCCATGCTGGGGGCCTGGCCGGCGCTGCCCATAGGCCTGCCTGCAGCTGCGCAGGCAAACTAGGGGCTGCTCACGGTGTTTCAGCGGTTAAAGAGTAAAAGTTGCAGCTGGGCTTGTACGGTTAGCAAGTCCATCACAATAATGCACTGCGCATTGAGCGCTTGATGCCCACCTCACCCCCGCATGATGAGCACTAGTGTACACCATATTCTGCATGTCATGAGCTGCATCCGACCTTGCAGTCCTGCATGTCACGAGCTGCATGGCGCAGCTCAGCGGGTGAGTCATGTGATGCATCGGGGTCAGCCATGAGGTTGCACTCTTCGGCGTCATGGTGTGGGTGCTTCAGACAGACTGTGCTGACCTGACGCTCACATTGTGCTCAGGTCACCTTCCGTGTGTGATCATCGTGCAAATACACTGCTGACACTGTGCCCCTTGTTGCGCTCTCGTTCACACTCTCTGGGCAACGCCTGTGCTGGCACGAGGCTGCGCGCTCGCCGTGCTTGTGTGCGAGCTTGGGGAGGCTGGGTGCAGGGAGGCACATGCAACCCCACCCAGCGGGCGCGTGCGGCCTGGGGCATGCCAGCAGGCTGTTAGCCCCAGCGGTACGGGGCCAGGGCTGGCGGGGCTGGACACAGGGATGCAGGCGCTGCTCTGGCAGGCCAATGGCGAGCAGCAGCAGCGGACGGCCTGCCAGGAGAGCGCGCAGGCCAGGTGCGGCGCAGCGGCTCTCCACACGCAAGCGGAGGTCAAGCAACAGAGTTGCCCCACTGTGTGGCGTGGGGCTGCCAAACCACGTGGTGTGGGGGCCGCAGGCTTCTTTGAGGTGAAGAAAATCTCGCCACCTGCGGAGAGCCTGGGCATCCACGAGCTGCCAAGCAACACGCATAACGGCGACCAGATCAGCGTGCGGGGCGAGGTGCGACGTCTGTACCCTGCAGCGTTCCCTTGCGTATGCGAGGGAACACGCGCACATAGACTTGCAGGGCTTTGCTGTGCAGCGTATTGCGCCTGTGCACAGCGCTAGGATAGGCGCGCTGCGCGCTTTGCACGGCAGGGACGCGCGTGCTTAAGCGGGCGCGAGCCCCCACGCAGGACTTTGTCGTGCGCACGCTGGTCCTGAAGTACAAGCTCGTGGGCGGGCGGTACGAGCGCGACCACTGCCGCCTGGACTGCACCAGCACCAGCCGCTTCATCGTGGACACGTACTTCGACCAGCTGCTGTCACGGAAGAGCAGCTGAGCTCTGTGCGGTCAGCGGCGGGTGAGCGCGTTGCGCTGGTTGAGTGTATTGGTGTGATGTTTGATCAGTAGCACATGTTCATGTACTTCTGATACTGAAGGGTGCTGTTCAGGGGTTGATGAAAGGCGTCATGATTGGTCGCACGCTAGGTGCCTAGTCTTTCAGGCAGCAGGCGGCAGGCTGTGTGGAAAGGTGAGCCTAGTATCCTCTGCCGAGTGCCACAACTTACACATGCCGCTTGCAGAAATGGCAACCTGCCCAGCATATGAATTGTCCGCAGCCGCAGCACGCTACATGTCGTCCTCTGCCAGAGCTCCGCGCTTGTGCACAAAGACAAGGGAAACGCGCCGCGCCGCTCGAGCGACGACATCGCCCAGCGCCGCACCCGCCTGTAACAAGAACACTATTTAGCCCAGCAGATCCTCGAGGCCTTCCTGCATGCTGCAAATTTCACCAACTTACGCATCCCAGCATCACTGTAGCGCCCTGTGTGTGCCCTTACGGGACAGCACCAGCTCGGCAAGCAAGGTCATGACCGCGCCTGGGCCTGCGCCATACTGCAGCAGGCCGGACCGCGCCTGAGCCATATTGCAGCAGGCTGGACCAACCACGTCCTTGCTGCGTGTGGGGATGCTGTGCTCGCAGCGCTGGTACGCCTCGCCGCCAACCGCGAGCAGGCAGCGATCGCGCAGCAGGACCTGCGCGCACCAACAAGAGCCGTGCGTCGGACATCTCTGCTGACCTCACAGACGCCTCAGGGCCTGCCAACAGAGCCTGCGGTCAGGCAGGTGCCTGCCATCTGTCACCAGCGGCAGCACGCACTTTCAGACCTGAGTGTTACGCAGCCATTGCTTCAACAGACAGGGACATTTGGGTGTGCTCAATAAATACACGGGCCGTCTGGCAGCTGCAGCTAAGCATGCCAAAGGACATAGGCACTCAGAAAGAGAATGGCACAGGACTACTGTGAGCGCACCTCGGCAACCAGGTCGCTGGTGCGCCCGGCGCGGGTGAAGCAGAGCAGCGCCGGCCCTGCCAGCGAGACTGTGACCACGCGCGGCCAATAGAGGTCCCCGTCGGCGTGCGGTGGGATGCCGGCTCCGCCACAATACGCGTTGACGAGCACATGGTTTGGAGCGCGGGTGGCCGGGTACACGCCCGCGGCGACCAGGCGTGCGACCAGAGCTGCCAAGAAGGCCGGCAGCGGCTGCGACCAACATCCACATCAGTCGATGCCCCGCTCTTTCTTTCCACGTCGCTGAAAATGATAGACATAAGCAGGCGTCACCTCCGTCACAGACGCGCAGCCTGGTCGCCCGCCAAAGTTCTGGCACACACACAGAGATAAATTTAGCGGCAGCGTCCCTGTCTGGGCTGCCTTGCTGGTGTTCTCCCACAGCCTTGACCAAGCACAGCGTAGCAGCAGCCAGAGAATGCACCATAATGCGGCGCTCGCCAGATGTCACCCAGCGCGCTTGATCCATCTGGTCCAGGGAGCGGAGCACGGCAGCCTCCTCCGAGACAGACAGGAAGTCAGCGACATAACTGATGCCCTGCACAGTCCTCTGAGCAGTCAGCTTGCAGCCTGTGACGCTCAAAGCCTTAACAACAACCTGGCTTGGTAGCATCAGGCGCCAAGCCACCCATGGTTGCAAGCAAGTGCGCGCCTCCACTGCATCGGCACCAACGCTGCACGCTGCCAGGTCTATGGGCCCCTGGTCAACCGCCTGCACGCCAGAGGCATCCTCCCGGCAGTCGCTGGTTGCGGCAGACAAGTGCGCGGCCTGGCGCCGCTTCCTTTCCTCCTGGATTACGGAGCGCAAGTCCAGCGCTACCATATTGGTGTTCTGTGCGGTTGCAGATCTGCGCAATCAGCAAGTTGTGGTTATATACTGCGTCGTTAAAGGCAAACACGAAGTACACACGAGTGGCAGGGAAGGATGTTTGGAAGGATGGTGGGTGGTCGCCGTCGTGCATGAGGGTGTCAGAACCTGCATATGGCAGCACTTGTGTCATGCGCTGCCTGTCCAGAGCTCCCATCTCATGCGCAGACACCGGCAGTCATAAGCCTCGCAGCAGTCGCACTTGATGCATGCTTTGTTCGTCCCTCACAATATATTGCGTCTGAATAAACACTGTCTTTTTTCCATCACCCCAAGAAGATAGTCAAATCTATGCGGTGCTTACCGAGAAATGTGCCAAGCGCAAAGCTGGGGCAACAAGGCTAGCCACGCTGCTGACTGCACATTGTGCAGTGCACAACTCTCCACGGCTCTCCCTGACCAGGGGGCTTGACAGGGATTCAGCAAAATGCATGCATGCAAATATAAATTTCGTTACATTGTGCAGGAACGTCCAGCATTCCAGAACGCAGAGGGTCTGTGGGATCCCAAGCAGGTCCGCTTTGCGTTGGCCTGCATGAGCGACAGACACCATCCTTATCTTCAGGTACGCAGTCAGCCTCATACGTTGGTCCATGGCAGGCTGTAAGCGCAGCATGCCACAAGGCGAAGCCTGAAATGTGGGGGGAAGGCGCGGCAGGAAGCTGCGTGTGCTGAAATCACTGAATAATGTGCATCTGTCACACCACCCCGCAGGGCCATCAACATCCATGGGCAGGAGAGCCGGCAGCCGGCAGCTCCAGGTGCAGCAGGGACATGCGCATGGCCGAGGCTCTGCTACACTTGCGCGGTCGTGACGCAGCCGGCATTGGTCGGCTGCGGGTAGTAGGTACACGTCGTGCCCACGCCGTAGTTGGGCGGGTCGTAGCACACGTTGGCCGTGCCGGAGATGGTGCACTGGCAGGCGTTGGCATCGCAGCTGGCCAGCGGGCAGGTGCCAGCGGACACCACGGTGCCCTGCGCGGCCCCAGCCAGGCAGTACTTCACGCGGCCATGCGGAGATGCGGGGCGAGCTGCTCTTGCTCGGTCCTCTTAGGAGCACCCACACGCTTCCCTGCCCTGCTCCACGCACACTCCTGCCAGCAAAGAGGCACTGCCTTACAAAACGGGGGCTGTACAGAGGGACGGCAGCAGCACACGGACACAGCTCACAGCAAGAGTTCCAGGCACTCAGGGCAGCCAGCCCACGCGCGCACCGTGTTGCAGCAGGTGGCCGGCGTGGTCTCACTGGCCTGCGTCGCGAGCGTGCCGCAGAGCTTGCTGGTCGCGGTGGAGTACGAGGGCGTTGCCTGCTGGCACACGCCGCCGGGTACCTGCGCGTGTGCAGGCGCGCCTTGGATGCGGATGCTGTTCAACGCCTCCTCATAAACACCTGTGAAGTGTGGCCGTGCAGTCCTCTTGTACGAAGACGCATGCTGGCCGACCTCTCAGCCCGTCTCGCTGCTGCCGAGCCAGCCTCAGAAAGCAGGCCGATGCATGAACTCAAAAGCTTGACGCTGCAGAGCGCCTGCGCGCACATGGCTGCGCACGCGCAACTCTGGGCTGCTGGTCTGTCCTCAATGCACAAGGCCACCGTGAGCGCACCAAGCGCAAGATTGCCGCAGATGATGCAGTTTTCCTGCTAGACCCGTGCAGCAGTGCCAACGCGCATTTAGCATGCATGACAGCACCGGACATGCCTGCATCGGCGCCACTGGCTGCTGCTCCGGCGCGTGGTATGGTGGCTGTGCACGCGAGGTGGTGGGCACAGCCGGCGGGCTAGGAGGGGTGGCAGTGCGGAATTGCTGCCTGTATTGTGCCTGTGCTTGTGCGGAGGGGCGCCCGCATGCGCATATGGAGCTCGCCGCACCGCGCGATTGGACACCGCGCAGCTGCCGCCCACGGAGTTGACGCAGAAGCTGCCGGCGTCGGGCTGCCCGGGCGCGAGGTTGACGCAGCCGCCGTCCGAGAACGCGCAGACGAGCGACGTGGTCTGCGCGCACGTCGTGTCCGGAGCGCGGCACGTGTTCTGCGCGCGCGCCTGCCTCATTATTGCCCGGTGCGGCCATACTCTGATTGCGGCGCAGCAGGACGTCATTGACGACAACTTGTAATAGCTGCTTGTATGGTTGCATTCTGCAAAGCGGTGCGCAGTGTATGTGATCGTAGGTGCATGTGAGCCTGGAGATTCAAGGCATTGCCCTGCACAGGGCTGCATCCGTATGGGTAAGGTGAGCATAATGAGGGATGAAGCTGCCATGAGAAGCAAGGGCGACAGGCTGCAGCATGGTGCTGGCGCAGGCAAAGGGCAAGCAGGCATGCGGTCAGGGGAAGGGGTTGCCTGCGGCAGTGGGGCGCCGTTGGAGCTCACGCACACGCCCGTGCTTGCGGTCTTGCAGCCGCCCGCGGCAATTAGCGCTGCCGCACAGGCGCTACATGTCAGTCTGTGCAGGCTCTGCCATACTCCAGGCCTGTCGGCTGCTGTGAAGCACACACTATTGCTGCCGCCCAACAGGACTGGCATGCAAGGTAATGCTGTGCGGCGGCATCAGACTGCTTGGGCAGCAAGCCTCCCGGCCTCCTGCCTGACCGACCGCATGCACAACCTGCCTGAGCAGGCCAGGCTCTGATGTGGAGGGGCTTGTCTGACCCTGAACACCCTCAGGGCGCCGGGCTCGAGGTACCCCTGGCGCCCCACGGCCAGCACCACCAGGCCGTCTCGGGCCTGGCAGCTCCGGGATGCGCGGCGCGCACTGGTCTCGTTGACGCAGTAGCCTGTTCTGGGGTCGGCGCACAGGTTGTTGGCGCCAGTCGTGCCGTTCGCGGCGGTTGTGTAGCACAGCAGGTTGGTCGAATTGACGCATGTGAAGGCGCCGCAGGGCCCGGTCGCCCCCGTTGCGCCTGCGCAGGCGGACGACGCGCGGTTAATGTGCCCGCGTGGCGCATGCGGTCTGCATGCGCGTCCAGACGAGGAGCCCGCTCTCAGTGCCGCACATGGGCGCGACAAACAGCTTGAGCTCGTGAGCACCCGGCTCGAGTATGCCTGGTCACGCTGGGGCAGCGGCCGTGGCTCAAACATGGCGTGGCAAAGAGGCGAGGCAAGAGGGGCGTGCACAGCGCACAAGCGCAAGCGAGGCCTGGCAGCGCGTGTCAGCCTCACCAGTCGGGCTGGCGCCGGTGGCGCCTGTGGGCGAATTGAAACCCGTGGCGCCCGTGGGACCTGCGTCGGGCAGTGCACGTAGAGCATTAGAGCAAGCGCTGTACACCTGGCCTGCAGGCCCAATGGCCCGAAAATGTATTTCTAGCTCTTGCACTTGCCTGACACCCAGGCTAATGCACCTTCCCTGCACATCGCTAGCCGTCGCCGTTGCCCTGCTGACCAGCCACTGTGCATACCCACACCTGCGCATCTCCAGCGCTTGCCGCGCATGTGGCGCACGACGCCCGCAATGCAGCAGGGAGGGCTGTACCGGGGCCCGAGGCCGTTGCGCCGGTCGGGCCGGTGACGCCCTGCGCTCCGGCTGCGCCGGTCGGGCCGGAGGGTGAAACGCCCGGCAAGCCGACGCCGCCTGTGACGCCCTGCGCGCCAGGCACAGGGACTCTAAAGCCTGCAGCTGAGGATGCCAAGAACATGTACCCACTCGTAGATGTCTTCTTGGGGGCTCTAATTGCTGTGTCAATTGCAGGCAGTGTCTGTTATCAAGGAGTACACAAATGCGTGAGCTCAAAGGAATGGTGAGTGGGCCAGTGTGGCGACGGTGAGAGAGCACCACCACTTTGAGTACAGCAATCGCACATAACTGCAGCACAAACGTGCTAGTTATATGCGGCCTGACCCATGATTCAAGCGCCTGTAAACTGAAGGGACCTTACCACGAGACCAACCCCGGCGGGACCTGTTGCACCTGCCGCGGACGGCCCTGCCGCGCCAGTGGCTCCAGAGGCCGCCGTAGTGGTTGTCGTGCACCTGCACGTGCAGCATGCCTCGCATCTTAAGGCTGTCAGGACGTCATGTCATCTGGCCCTATGCGAGCCTGCCTGCCATGAGCGTGCTTCATGCCGCAAGCGCGCATGCAAATTTGCCTGAGCATGCGGCTCCACATACAATGCATATACTTGCGGATCTCAGCATTAGCCTGGCAGAGCAAGCTCCGGCAGAGAAATGATGGTTTAAGTGCAGTGGCAAGGCAGCAAGGTAGAGTGCAACTAAGAATGTCCGCGGCCAGAGCGGGAAGGGGCGCGGCACGGCGCACGTTGTGCCGTCAAAGCTGGTGCCGGCCGGGCACGCGCAGGTGTTGTTGACCAGCGCGTATGGCGCCACGCAGCCCTTGCAGATGCCCGTGTACGTGCACCAGGAGCAGTGCGCAATGGAGCTTGGGTCGCTGCGCGCACATAGCGGGCGGGGCATGTCAGCGCTCCTTGTCGACTCGTGCCTCCCTTGTGCTGTTGGAGGCGTTAGATCGGCCGCAGCGTACCCTGCACTCTCAGCACAGGCGGGGGCAAGCACAATCATGTGGGGCGAGTGGCCACTGTCATGCGTGATGGTTGCAGTCTGCAGCGCGGGAGGCAGCATCCAAGCGCACAGAGGCAACAAGAGCCATGCGCATGCATGCCAGCACAGGGCGCACAGCACGCATGTGCCGAGGGGCCAGTCCCTGCTCCAAGCATGCCGCTGCGGGCAGGCAGCGCGAGGGGCGCACCACATGCACTTGCCGACGCTCCCAACCTGGTCGACAACCTCTGTGACCTGGAAGTTGTACCCCGGCAGGCATGGGTTGCATGTCTGCGCACACACCGGCAGGGCGTCAGGCGCATCCGCTGCCACCCGCAGCATCGTGCCTGAACAACTCCTGTTTATGATGCGCAGCCCATGTACTCAGGCCCACATGCAGCTGTGTCATTCTGCTCCGGGATTGTAACGTTGGCCAGCACTGGCGAGGAGCGCGCATGCCCTGCCCTTGTCGAGTACTCGCAGGGGCTTGCTGGTGAAATCTCCATTATTAGGAGTATTACTGCTAAAGCTGCCTGGTCTCCTGTCCCTCCGCGCATCAGCCCGCACCTGCCCCGCTTGGAACACGGTCCCGCCTGGCGCCGAGAGCACGACGCCGTGCAGGTTGACGACCAGCGCGGCCGCGGCCGCGGACTGCGCGGCGCTCAGCACGGGCCCGCATGTGCCGGGCACCGCGCAGAAGCAGCACCCGGGCCCCGACACGATCGGGTCGCAGATGCAGCGCCCGTTCACGTCGGGCGTGAAGCCCTGCGCGCGGCACGCCGCCCGCACTCTGAAGCCCTCCCCGGCGGCGCTCCTGCATGTTGAGTGCTTGGAACGGTGCCTGCAAGAGCGAGCCCATGGCGCATAGTGCTGTCCACGGGGCAGTATGACTGAACCGGGCGGCCCGAGCGCGCCTCAGTGCAGTACAGGCAGGTCGTGCTGTTGGAGCAGATCTGGCACAGCGGGTCGACGCTCGTGCAGGCCGTCTTCGCGGCCGACAGGCGGATGGCCGCTATTGCGCTGTTGGTGTCGTTGACGATGGTCTGCCCGGCGGCCGTCATCGAGGCGATCGTCGTATAGTTGGTGTACGAGCAGGTCTGGTCCTGCATGCATGCGCGCTCACCCCCCAAGCTTCAGGAGGCCAGGGCATGTGTGAGGAACGCAATGTGTCGCACGTCCAGCACAGACTGTTCGGCGCATCCAGCTAGCATACAAAAGCCTCGCTGACGGCCTGATGACAGGGTTGTCCAACTGCCGGCGCATGGCAGAGCGTGTACTGCTCGCCACGGTCTGAACATGGTGCAGCGATGCATGCATGACTGTGCTATGAGTTCCTGCTCACGCCGGAGGGGGCGCAGCGTATGCCTGGCCACCTGCATGGCCCACGAGGGTGGGGTGGTCTGCATGCGAGGGCAGGCGCACCGAGGTGTAGTTGCTGCCCACGGGGCAGATGCATCCGCCTTCACGGGTCAGCATGAAGGGCGCGTTGCATAGTTTGCAGGCATGCGTCACCACGTCACAGCGAGCGCAGTTCGGGTGCGCATGCCTACAAAAGCCCTGCCGCAAGGGGCGCCAATCGTGAGCAACGCATGCCCCGCAGATGCCTGCAGGCCTGTGCAGCGCGCACTGCTCCATGCATGGCCGAGCGCACTGCAGGCGTGACCAGGCGCATGCTGAGCACGCTTGCTCCAGTGCGCGTTGCTCTTCCAGCTCTGTGTTCCTCATCAGGGCATATCTTGAAGATGGACGTGCAACAACAATGCAGAGAGTACATGTTTCGATGGAAAGTCGCCTCAACTGCAATTGCGATCTCTAATAAGCTGACAATATATGCGCCGCACGTAAAACACTGCACGTTGCACAGATGTGTACACATATGTGCGCCCGCACAGTGGCGCACCGCGACTGCATCAGACACGTCGTCCTTGGCTGACGCAATGGCCTGCGCGGGGTTGACGTTTGACGGCTTAGCATTCACTTTGCCATCCCAGAAAAGCCCGCCTCCGTCCGCTGAGGGCGTCCACGTGTAGTTAACGGACCCGTTTGCGTGCAGTCCGCCCCACCCCGGCGGTGGCAGCGGGCCCCAGTTGTGCGGTAGCTGCACCTGTGCGCCTGCGGCGTACGTAACAGGTCAAGGCGCAAGAATAAGTGTGCGAGCGTGCGCCTTGGCGCGTATGGCTGTTGCGTCATTCAACCTGAAGCCCGTACCAGCGAGCGCCTTCAGAAGTCCCAGCGCTGCGCACAGCACTGCCGTGCTGACGCGCCGACGGCGCCGCACCATGCTCGGCTCGCCTGTGTGTAGCCACACGCAATGCGCACCACCGCCAAGCGCCCCGTGCGTCTGTGCTAAGAAGGTAGCACGCAAGCAGGCACCATGCAGCGCGCTACATTACAAGATCATGCAGCGGCTCCGTGCAAAACCCCCTCCTCTTTGCCGCCTATGCTCTGCAACCGCGCGCGGCAGCTTGCAACAGGCGGGCACCACAGGGTGGGCGCCCCAGCTTGCACGGCCGCGCTCTTTGTACCCAAAGCGCACGGAGACGCACACGTGCTCTTCGGAGCAGGGGGCCGCAGAGCAGAGGGTGCGCAACGACACTTGCCCTGCACTTAGCTATAGCTGGCCTTTTTCTTTTTGCGTGGCACAGACCCCACCGGGTTATTGGCCGGGGCTGGCTAAGATGGACTAAGACACGAGTCCCTGTATGATGCGGCTCCTGTCAGAGAGTGTCAGTGCACAAGTCTACTGTATCTGCAGCCTGAAACAGGTCACAAGCATGCCCATACCGTTCGCACAGTCGGCAGCGACCCAGCAAATTACATGCGACATTGAGAGCTTCTGAGCCTGCCAAGGCTGGCCTTGATGCGCTCTTATGCAAATGATGCGGATGATGCCTTCATGAGTTGCTGCGGTACATGCTGAGCTTCTTTATGTACGCTTGTGCAAGCCGTCAGAATTGACAGGCCTTGCTAGCTTTGTCGGCATGTGAACGAGCTGTGCAGGGCAGCAGCCTGCCAGGTGGAATTGTTCACAGCGAGTGCAGAGCAACAAGGCGGATTGCTCAACATGCATGCTCGAACTTGACGACGGGTGTCTTGATGAAGCTTTTCCACATGCTTGCACTGCCATTATTGGTCTGCCACACGTATCATGATTAAGACCCCACACGCATGCCAGGGTTTATGCGCAGGGCCTGTAACACCGGTGGCCCATCAGCACTTGCAGGCACTCCAGCGTACTGCCTGCGACAGTGCCACGCGCTGGCCCTGTCCGCAGGCCATGCTATCACGCACATGCAGGCATGCCAGCAAAGTTGCTAATGCACTTGGCAGCAGTCCTGAGCAGGAGCGCAGCGAGGTGACTTCCCTGACGCGACTGGCCCCTCTCAATAAAAACACACTGTATTGTTGCGCCATGGCAGTACATGCAAAAAGGGCTTACTGCTGGGGGCCATGCAATATCCTGCTTCGGCACTCACTGCCCAGTGCAATACGCCGCAAGCGCTCTCGGAAAATGTGCATCCAACCACGGTCCTTGCCAGGCAGGTCATCAGCCTTGGTCAGAGGCATGGACGGCGTGGTACGGCGGCCTATAGAGGCCCCGCTAGAGTCAAAGCAGGCAGCAAGTTTGCACAGACAGCAATGGTGCAGACGAAATGGCAGCAATGAAATAGCTTGGCATTCATTCATCGGCCGGGTCGGAGCAGGCCGATCGCGGGCACACGCCCTCGACAAAACTATGGCGCGGTTGCCGCCGTCGGCCCCGTGGAGCCGGTTGCGCCGGTGGCGCCCGTGACGCCCGCCTGCGCGCTCTCTCAGCCTGTCGGCATCTGCGCTGTGCAACGCGTACGGGCGTGCGGCGCCGTCCCACAGAGGCGGCGCGACAGCCACGTGGGGCGCCTGACCGGAGCGGATGTCCTGTGACCAGAGACGTGCAGCGAAAGCATGTGGTGGCCGTCCAATTTGCCTGCCACGCCTGGCCGAAAGAGAGCGGGGAGCGCACCGTGCCAGTCGCGCCGGACGCCCCAGTCGGGCCGGTCGCTCCTGTGAGCGAGAAGCCAGCAGCGCCCGTGGCCCCCGAGGCCCCTGCAGCGCCTGCCGCGCCTGCACGCAGCGCACACGTCTGCGCTCAGTGGTCAGGAAAGCTGGCACGCCATATGGCCTGCTCTGCCCACCTCGACTCTGGGACCCCTGCCCCGCCATTGCACATCGTGCATCGCCGCCATGCCTGGTGGCGGGAGCATGCTCTGGGCAGCATGACATCCACGCACCCCAGACCTCATTGGCAACCAGGCGTCATGCACAGCGCGCCGCTTGATAAGAGGTGTAGCCGGGCTGTGGCCAGACGCCGCTGCAGATGGGCGTGCTGGCGCCCAACTCACAATCATCTTAACACACAGTCACAATCACTGGCCCAAGCTCACACCCTGACCAGCCAAGAGCCCTCAACAACGGATCAAGTCGCAAAGGGACAGAGTTGCTTGGGGAGCGTGCTGTTAGGCATAGAGCCGCGGATGCACTGGGGCGAGACAGGGATGGCGGGTGCGCACCCACGCCGCCCGCAGCGCCCGCGGTGCCCTGGGGCCCAGTCGGCCCAGTCTGGCCGATCGCCGCGGCGCCGGTCGCCCCCACCGTGCCCGTCCCGGCCGGCCCTGTCGGGCCCGTGGCTCCGGCCGGCAGGTTCGGAATGCACCTGCGCGCGCGCGTGTGGCACTTGTCTGCTGCGCTGTTGCAGTGCGCGGCTGAGACATGGGTAGGGTATACCCTACCCTATACCCTAACCCCTATACCTGACCGCTCTACTGACCCAGACTCAGCCTTCCACTGCACTGCATCTGAACGCGCTCTGCATGCATGCCCAACACAGCTCACATCCACCCCCCGCTCTCAACAACGCGGCGCGCTGCAGGAGCAATTGGAACATGGACAGTTAGGACGTACGCAGCATGCCGCCGGTGTTGCCAGCGATTCAGGGCAGGCTGCGACGACCACTATCAGACCTCTGAAGAGCAGCAGGCTATGGGGCGCGCGCGGGAGGCTGAGCGGGGCGCACGTGGAGCCGCTGCTGACGTAGCCGGTCGGGCAGATGCAGGTGTTGTTGGACAGCGCGAAGGGCGCGTTGCAGGCCTCGCACACGTCCGCGTACTGGCACGCCGCGCAGTTGGTGATGGAGCTCGGGTTGCTGCGCGCCGCGCCGGCAGGCCGGGGTCAGCATGGCGCCAGTTACTAGCGGCGCGCATGGTGCAACTGCGCCAGGCGCGCTGCCGCTGCAGCCGCCGGGTGTGGCGCGCTTGGCCCGTCAAGTAGCGATTGCACCTGTTCTGCATGGCGGTGGGCATGCAGAGTCGGTCTCCGTGCGCATACCCCCTTTGTGTGCACACGGGGGACCCTGCTTGCTGGCTGTGAGCCGCCGCATGGCACGGGCCACCCATGCTATTGTGGCAGGAGCTCTGCTGTTAAGGTGCTTGCTGGCCGGGCGCCGCGGCGTACCAGTCACAGCGGCCCACGCTGCCGACGTTCGCGATGACCTCCGTCACGGTGAAGTCGTACTGCTTGAGGCACGGGTTGCAGGGCGAGTTGTCGCCCGTCTGGTACAGGAACTGCTGCGTCACGTCGCCGTGCACGCCCTGGGTGGTCTGTCACGCGCCGCGCAACGGCAGAGTCAGCGACCTGCGCAGGGATCAGGGTGCACATACGGGCGCCTTGCGGGCCATCACACAGCCAACACGGCCAAACCCGGCTCGCTCACCGGCACAGCGCTGCTGCTAAGCGGCATGCACAGCCGGGCCTGCCTCCGTGCGCACGCAGGCGCAGCAGCTGTGCAGGCACGCGAGAAGCACCGCCGCAGCATGCACGTGTGCCTGCGGCATCTGCATCCGGTGGGCGTACCTCGTAGGCGAGCAGCGCCTGCGCGTCGGTCAGCTGGGGGCCGCAGGTGCCGGGCGTGACGCAGAAGCAGCAGCCCGGGCCCGCGTTGATGGGGTCGCAGATGCACTTGCCGGACTTGGCGGTCACAAAGCCCTGCGGCGGCGGCCGCGTGCGCGCGCTCGTCACCGCCGGCCTCAGCGCAGTTCATGCTGGCACCCGGGCTCGCACGCATGACCCTTTGGAGGCGCCCAGCGTTGTTGAACACACAGCACGTCCACAGCCACAGCAACAGCGCCATTCTCAGGTCCCAGGAGCGCAAAATCGCAAGGACAGACCAGCTGCAGCTGCCCATGTGATGATAAGCAGCTGGGGCAAACACATACCCCTGCTGCAGCGCCTCGCTGGTGTCCGCAAGCGGGGCTGCAGGGGGCGGGGCCTGCGCACCGCCTTGCAGACCGAGCAGACGCTGGACGTCGAGCAGACCACGCAGTTGGGATCCAAGTCGAAGCATGCTGCCGCAGCCGCGTTCGCCTGCGCATACAGGAGGATGCTTGTTCAGTGCCAGCAAGACCTGCAATGGATCACCAGATGTCCCTTCCCAATAATCATCATCATGAGCAGAGTGCAGTGGCGATTCATGATCAGGGCGCTTTCAGGCAGGTCCCTGCATTGTGCCTGGCCGCACTGTCATGCAACACCCCAGCTATGTGGTCCTGCATGCTCTGCATGCAGAGCGTCGCACGGGTCACAGGGAGCGAGCGTCCCACCGTGCGAAGCAGACCGCCGCAAAAGCACACGCCCACCCCCTGCTGTCCCTGGTCCACCATTGTTGGGGCCCGGCGCGCGGGGCGCGCCGCGGTGATGTTCTGCACGAGCGTGGTCAGGTTGGTGATCTGCTCCGTGATGTTGGCGACCAGCGGGTCCAGCACGGAGCCGGGCGCGAGGCAGGTCGTCTCGCCGAACTGGTTGGTCGCCGCCTGCCAGCCGATGGGGCAGACGCAGTGGCCCTGCGGCGTGACCGCGAATGGCGCGTTGCACGCCACGCACTTGCTCTTCTTGTGGTCGCAGCGCGCGCAGTGCTGGAACTTGAAGAAGCACTCGTCCTGCGCGGCGCGGCGGCGCGGGGTCAGGGAAGTCTGGGTAGACTTTGCTGCACGGATGCCATGCTGCAGCGTGGACGGAGGAGCAGATGGACACTGCTCCTCCCCAGGACGTTGCGGCGATGGGTGACGGCCGCGCGTAGCGGGCGCCTGCTCGGCCCGACTTGTGGCGAGCGGCGCGCGCGCGCAGCCGCGAGCGCGAGCGAGCTTGCCTAGAGCGTGACGGCCTTTGCCAGCAGCGGCGGCGGCCCTCGGTGCAGTGCTCGCGGTGCTGTGACGTGGCGTCAGCACCTAGGCAGGTCCGCGTGCGCTGGGGCTTGGCAGGTCAGCCCGGGCGCGCCACAGTCAGGCGACCAGGCCACGGGGCGCGACGCTGCGCCGCTGGCACAGGCGAAGCCGCGCGTCGTAGGCGAGCAGCGGCGGGCGCGCCTGCTTCTCGTTGATGGCGTGGCTGACGGCGCCGGTGACGGCGGCCTCCACGCCCGCGTTCACCACCTTGACGGCCTCAACTGCGCCGTCGACCGTGCCCTCCAGCGCGGCATTCTTCACCGCCTTGGAGTTGTTCACCGCGTTCGGCACCATCTCAGGCGGGCTGAAGTTGTTCGGCGCGCCGCCGGGGACCACGCCGCCTTGTGCCAGGCTCGCGTTCAGCATCAGGCGCCGGCCGCGGCGCGTCAGCTCCTCCACGACAAAGGCCGCGGGCGCCGCCGGCGCGTGCGCGGCCGGCGGCGCCGCCGCTTCGAGGGTGTAGGGACGCGCGGCGAGCGCGGGCGTGCGCGCCAGGGCGGGCGACGCCGCCGGCGCCAGGCCGGTCATGGCGCGCGCGTCCGACGCGTGCACCCACCGTGCCGCGCTGCCGAGCGCGGCCCCGGACGGGAGGTGCGGCGCGGACTGCAGGTGCGGCGCGCAGTCTGGGCCCGCGCAGGCCTGGATGCCGTGCGGGCCGTCACCTGCACGGTGCCGCCCGCTCAGCACGGGCGGTGCAAGTGGCACAGCCCTCCTTGGACGCGCGACGCAGAGGCTGCACCACAAGCAAAGGTCACAAGTGGGGCGTAGGGCTCTGCAGGTGCCACATGCAGTCGTATATAGGAAGATGAGGCATGCAGGGAGCAGAGCACAGCACCGCAAAAATGCGCGCTGGCGCGAGCGCTGACTGCGCAGCGTGCAGGCCCGCAGGACTGCAAGACAGCGCTCGCTCAGTGCGTGCGCGCGTCCACGCGTCCGCGTTTCGGTGCATTCCCGGGGGCGCTCACCAGCGCAGCAGGACGCCAGCGCCAGGCTGCAGAAGAGCCTCAACAGCAGCAACCTGGGCGCTCCTCGGCCAGCCTGGGCTGGCTGCCACAGCTGCATGCCTCTGTCTAGAGGCGGGTCTGGTCCCACACGCAAGATCCGTCAGCAGCGCTGGCCCGCCCGGTCTCCCGCCGCACCGTTCTTTCACGCTGGCCCTGTTTTGCGGGATTGGCTGCCTTGAAGGGGCGCACGGCCCAGATCGACTCCTGTGTGCTACCGCAGCAGGCCTTGTCCCTCCCCCCTAGTCCTGCACGCCGCCTGGGCTGCCCGCAACGCCCTCCTGGCCACTCCGGAGTTGCCCTCCGCTATTCCCAGCGGCGCAAGCCTGCAGCCACGGCCCTCCTCTGCCAGATCCTGAGCCAGGCACACTGTGGTGTCCGCTAGATGTCCTGCTGCCTCTGGAGCTTCTTTTCAGCAGGCTGCAGAGTCACATACGAGGTAGGCAGGCACGCAATGAAGAGAAGTGAGGAGGAGTACAGTCAGGGTTCCGTGAGGTTCAGGGCGCGAGCTTGCTCGAGTGAGGAGCAAGAAAAATGCAGACCGCATTTTCTGGTGACCTTACATGCTGCTGCAGCTGCACCAATTATAAGCAGGGGTCCCTTCACATGATCTTCTCAACCTCTGCGACGCCCACACAGCTCTGCACGCACACCAGCATACACAGCAGCACCAGCGCAAGCACACGCGCTTAAGACACAGCCCCAAGCAAAGCAGACAGGGGACCCAGTGTAGCAAAAACAGTACAGTGCCAGGAGACGCTAGCTATGTAACACCCTGCTGTGCACTGCAGTGCAGAGCACAGCCCCTCAAGGGTCTGACCGTTTATGCAGACAACACGACACGGGCAGCTTGGGAACGTGCAATCACTATACGGACGGCAACCTCCTTTCTCTCCAGTTTAAGCAGCAGCAAAGTAGGGGCAATAGACACACACTGTGAGGTTTACGACGACACAAAGCATTGAGACGACCTAAACAGCTAACCATACGGCCACAGGCGACCCGCACAGCCGCGCGCGCTGCTGTACACACTGTGCGCGCACGCGGCGCATTTCCCCAGACGCCGCGCCGATCGCTCTCCCGTGCGCGCTCTGACGTCAGGTTGTGGGCCCAGCCGCAGTGTCATCGCCTGCCGATTGGGATGACGTCTGCGCGCGCAGGAGCAGCCCCGCGTCAGCGGCGCGGGTGCTGCGGCGCGTGATGCGTTTGGGTTTGAAACAGGCGCAGTGCAGGGCCTGCGCAGGCGCCGCGCTCCGCCAAGCAGGCAGCGGCGCGTGGCCGATCGGCAGCGCCTCGCGGCGCGGCGCAGGGCGCGCGGGGCGCACAGATGACGTCGGCGCGCGTGCCCACGGCGGGGCCGTTGGCCAGCTCGGCCGTGTTGATGGTGTCGGCCACCAGCGTGGCCGTGGCGAACACGGTGCCCGGCTCCGGCGCGACCAGGAATGTGGGGCTGGCCGCCGCCAGGCCCAGCTGCGCGCGCGGCCAGGGCCGTCAGCACATCCGTCAGCCGCCCGCCGGGCCGGGCGAGGCCGGCGCCCGGCGCAGGGCCTGCCGACGAGGTTGCGTAGTCAGTGCACACGTGTCCCTGTGTCTGCGTACATCCACCAGCAGTGCAGTGTGAAAAGGGCAAGGGAGCCATTGCTGCCCGCCCACCCTTGAGGGCTATGCGAGCAGACCGCAGAGTCCCAACGAGCCAGGCATCTCTGGCCCTGCCAAGCCCTGCGGGGTACACAAGGCAGTGCGCCTGGTAGTTGCCCACGAGCGCGTTGACCGAGCCGCCCGCCAGCGGCAGCGCACTGGGCTCCGCCTCCAGCACCTCGTACAACAGGTCCAGCCGCTGCCGCGCCGCGCTGTATACCGGGTCTGCGCCCCGCAGCCTGCTCAGGAGAGCGCGGCCGCCGGGCAGATGACAGGCTTGCTTTCACCCAGTCACTTCGGCACACATGTGTGTGAGCCCTGTAGGCCAGGGCCACAGCGGAAGCCTTTGCACGGTCGAAGTCGTGCAAGAGCTGCTGCGCGTCATCGGATAGTGAGCAGCTGGTGCTACAGCAGGGGCCCGCGCGAGTGGCGGCGCGAGCGCGGCGGGGCGCACTGGAGAGGACGACCGTCGTCACAGACGCGTTGCCGTTGACCGTGCCGAACAGCGAGGCCTGGTGCCGGCCCAGCCAATTGGCGCCCGCGCCGCGCTCGGCGCCCGTGAAGTTGCCCTGTTGCGCGCGGGCGACCGGGTGAGGGATGTCGGCGCAGGTGTTACGGGCGCATCAGAGGCCGCGACGGTAAAGGCGTACGGCGGGATTCGGGTCGCACAGCGGCAAGGGGCGCACCGTGGGGAGCGTCCCAGCGGAGCGCTGCGGGGTGTACTGCAGCCAGGCCACAGTAGCTGGCACGCCCTCCAGGCGCAGGTAGGTCGAGTTGAGCAGGGTGGCGTTGGCGACGGGCCCGAGCGTGAACGAGCCGTCCGCCGCCTGCCGGGTCGCCTCCACGGAGGGGCTGGGCGCAGGCGCTGGTCGGCCTGCCTCGGCATCTGCGCGCGCGCCACGGCTGCGTCGGCAGCCATGCCGCCGCGTGCGCTCCCGCCCGGGCTTGCGCCCCTGCCGCTCGCGCCTTTCAACTGCCGACCCCCTGCTTCACCTCCTGGGGCGCAGCACCCAACCCCCAGCCGGCCATCTGTCTGCATTGCTGCGCAGGACGCAAGCGCAGGGGTGCATGCACCGCACCACGGCGCGTGCTTAGCGCAGGCGATGCTCAAATCCAGCGTTCGGGCGCCCGGGGTTGCTGAGGTCAGGCCCAGCACACTGGCCGTGCATTCAGTCCGTGCTACACTAGCGGCTCAAGGCCGGCATTGGGCACCTCCGCATGCGATCGTTTCACGATGAGTGGGGAAAGAGAGGCGAACGGGCACCAAGCCGTGAGCGAGCCCCACCTGCTGACCGGAGCGCAAGACAGAGCAGCAGCAGCGTCACCGCCAGTGTCCCGGGAGCCAACATCCTGGGGATCTCGCGTGCAGTCCTGCCTTTGCGGGTTGTCAGTCAGCGGTTGTGTCCTCTATAAAACGGCCAGAGCAGCTCTATTCAAGGCCCAGGCCGCGGTAATGCAGAGCTTCATGCGGAGCTCGGTGTGAGTAAGGATTACTAGAGCGAGTCCGCGGACAATGAGGCAAAGCCCTTGCTACGGACCTGTGGCCACAAGCCTACCGTAGTACGGTTTTAGCTCGTTGCCCCCAGGATAGCTAGCTTGGCACCTCCTCCTCCTTTCCACCTCATTCCCTGTGCCGCACATTGCTATTAGTGGAGACTTTGCATAACATTTGCCGCGCGACACGCGCTGTGCGGCCTGAAGCGCGCGCCGCAGCGCGCTCTGCTCGCGTGTGTTACGCAAGTGCTGGAGTGGGAGGCACTTCCCTGCGAGTGAGCGCTGAGCTGGGCAAGTGGTGCATCCTTGGACACGCCGGGTCGGCTGAGTTGGCGGGCTGTCCTGCCGCGGCCCCAGGACGCGTTCTGGCACGATGGCACGCTTGGATGCCGGCGGGTGAACGTGCGTGGTTTGCACAAGGCTTGGCGCGCCTGACCCGGCCCGCTCTCCCCGGCGCGGCTTCGAGCGAGGACCGGGGCTTGCGCAATGCCGGGCGCCACCGGCCGCAGCCGCGGCACGCGCCTGGCAGCCGCGGCGGTCATGATCGGCGCGCTGGTCGGCGTGGTGGTCCTGGGCTACACGCTTCGGAGGCCCGTGCTGCAGGCGCGCAGTCGCTGACGGGCTGGCGGGCAGTCACCGCACAGTGCTAATACTAGCTCCAGCTGGAGGGCACCACGTGCACCGCTCCGAGCTCTGCCACCGGGGCGGAGTGCATGCGTGTAGAGACGCGTTGCTGCTGCCCAGTCTGCCCGAGTTGCTGCCAGTGCAAGCGGAGGGCACGTCCAGGCGCAAGCCAACCAGCACGAGAAAGAGAGGGTTGGATACAACTGTCAGGCACAAAGCACTTTGGCAGGTGACCCTGCTTCACTGCTCGCCGTCGCAGGTGTACTGGGCGGTGTACGCGCGCACACATCCTATGCGTGACGTCGGCGAGGCGAGGAGGCTGCCAAACCTGCCTGCAGGCAAGGAGAGCGCTGGTGCGCTTGCGCCCCCCGCGCTGTCTGGGAGCGCTGCGCAGCGCTGCCGCTGCCGCGCAACCGCGCCAAATGGCCTGGACGTCAGGCACGTTATGTGTCCAACGTGCCACAAACGAGACTCAGGCCTGCCTTGTCAGGGAAGGGGCGGCAGCGGTGCAGCGCAGGCGCAGGCAGCGGAAAGCGTCAGCGCCTGCGCTGCCCGACGCTCACCGCGCCCGAGCCTCATCCTAGTCGTGCCCGAGCCTTGTCTCCAGCGTGCATTGTAGCGGCGGCGCTGATGGGCGCGGCGGTGCAACGCCAGCCTGCTAAGGCCACGATGACGCTCAGCACGAAGCACTGCCGCACCGCCCGCGCAGGCGCTGCGGCGGCGGACGCGGCGGCCGCGGCGCAGCGGCGGCTGAGCGAGCGCGCGGGCGGCGCCAGCGACGCAGAGGCCATGGCGGCGGCAAATGCGGTCGCGGAGGCCACGGGCGCCGTGTCACGCGGGGCCGGCCAGGGTGCGCACGGGGCCGCCGGCGCGCACGCCCGGATGGGGCTGCACGGCGGCGGCCGCGCGCCGCGCGGGGAGCGGCGGGCGCACCGGCAGCGTGGCAGCGAGGGTGCGGGCCGCCGCTGATGTGAACAGGGTTAGGGATCTAAATGCGGGCGCCTGCATGGGCAGCACGGCCGCAGCACCGCAGGCACATGACACCATGAGGGTCACTCACATGTGTCCATGCTGCAGCCTCGCTGCAAGTCCCCTCCTGTTCGTCGGGCGTGGTGCCCGCACGCCGCGGACGCCATGGAAGGCGCCGCCGGCCAGGATGCTGCTGGCCGTCGAGCGCGCGCGCGCGCGCGCGCAGGTGAGACACTGCTGAAGGCGATTGACGCAGAGCTGGCAGGCGAAGGCGGGCTGACGCCCGAGGTCGGCGACGGCGGCGGCGGCGGCGGCGACGACGCCACGGCCGGCGGCGGCGCGCGCGGCCGGGACGCGCCGCAGCTGCGGCGGCCGGGCGGGCGCGGGCACGTGCGGCCGGGTGCGGCCGCGCGCGGCAAGGGCAAGGCCGGCCGCTTCAGCGCCGGCGACTACAAGCTCACCAAGTGCGCGCCCAGCGGGCGCCCCCGCACAGGCTGCCGAGTCTGCGCCCATCGGGCCCGTGAGGGCAGCGCCCGGGCTGGGCGCGGCCGCGCACGCCGAGCGCCGGCCGCGCACGCCGAGCGCACAGGGCTAGTGGCGCGGCTGGCAGCAGCTTCGGCACGGCTCTGCGACCGGGAGACTGACGCACAGCGATGACGCTGGCCTCGGGGTCTGCCGTAGGCGCACACCGCCCAGCCAGTGCGCGGGCGTCCGACGCCAGACGCGGGCGTGCGAGCGCGCGGGGCGGCTCAGCGCCTGCGCGCGCGGCCTGGCAGGGAGATGGTGGCGGCGGTCGCCGGGCCGGACAAGCTGGTGCTGGTCACGTTCGCCAACCACCACTTTGGCGACTTTGCGCGCAACTGGGTCTCGCACGTGCGGCGCCTGGGCCTGGGCAACTACCTGGTCGGCGCCATGGACGACCGCCTGCTGCAGGTTGCCCCCACCCCCCGGGCCCTCCCTACCCCCCGGGGCGTTAAACCCCCCGCATCTTGGCACGCCTGCCTGAGCATGCTTGGGTGGACAGGAGCTGCCCTCGTGGTTGACACACCGGCTGCAGGTCTCGCACCCCCACCCTCCCACAGGCGCTGAATTTCCGCAGCATGGTGCGCCTGCCTGAGCACGTGTCTGAAGGACAGGTGCTGCCCGTGTGGTTCAGCGCCGGCCGGGGCCCTGCCCCGCCTCCGGCCTCCCTGCAGGCCTGTCCTGGCTCGGTCGGGAGAGCGGCGGGGCGCCGCCGCCTGGGCACAAGCCGGCGGCGGGCCGGAGGCGGTCAGAGCGCCGCGCTCCGCGCGCGCGCGCCCCAGGAGGGCGCGGCCCGCGTCGCAGAAGCCGCATCTGGCTGCCGCCGCGGCAGGAGCTGGCGGAGGACGGCGTCAACGCGTTTGCGATGCGCAGCGATGTGTCGCTGGACGACGCGGGCTGGGGCAGCCCGACCTTCCACAAGATGGCGCGCGCCCCTGGGGGCGGGTTGCCGGTGCAGCGGTCCTGCATACCGCGTGTCTGAGAGCCTGCAAAAAGTGCGTCGACGTGCCCCTTGCCGTCTGGCGGTGGCAGGATCCAGCTGGTGCTGAGGGCAGACAGGCACGTTTCACGCTGACCGTCTGTCCGCATGTGCCTCAAAGCCAGCTGCTTGGTGTGGAAGTGTTGTTGCTCGTTTGCATCAGCAGACTGTATCAGCACGCATTGTTTCATGCTGCAATTGCATTGGTTCCTGCTGGAGCTGAGCGCTGCCCAAGCACATCCGACAGGGGCGCGTCCGGGCCTTGCACTGACGCTCGCCGCGCGGCGCCGCAGGGCCGCGAGAAGATTGCGCTGATCGAGCTGTTCACCGTCATGGGGTTTGACATTCTCATCACAGACGTGGACGCAGTCTGGTGCGCCGTGCGCCGCGCGCGCCGCTGCATGGCAGAGCCCGCGGTCGCCAGCAGGAGCACTCCTGAGCATGCTGCGGACCGGCCCAGCAGCATCAGCTGGGCAGCGGCAGGCAGCAGAGCTGCTCCCCGATAACTGCTGTGTGTGCCACCACTGTGCCATTCATGACTGTCGAAGATGTGCAGGTGCTGCAGAGCCGGGCGGGGTTTGGGGCGGCGCTGACGCTGCGCGCGCGCGCGCGGACAGGGTGCGCAACCCGGTGCCGTACATGGCGCAGTTCCCGGACGCTGACATTCTCACCTCCAGCGACCACCTGGTGCCCCGCCCTCGCCCGCCGCCCGGCCGCCACGCGGCCTCGCTGCGGCTCACCGCTGGGGCCTTTTCGGGAGGATGCGTGGGGCTGCAGTCACCATCGCTTTGTGATTGTGGGCAGTGCGAGGCAGCATGGGCAGAGCCGATCACAGTGCTGCCCAGTGCAAGTATGTGCGCAGCTGATGGGGTCGTGCCAGGCGGATCGTGATGCAGGCTCACCTCGCGAGCGCTGTTGCTGCTGTGTGTGTGTAAGGACACCTGGCTGTGGCTGCCCCAGCCAGGCTGCGCCTTGCATGACTCTCTTCAGGAGCTGGGCCAGTGCTGGCCGGTGCCTGCCGCGTTGTGGCGCGCCGGAGAGGCTGATACACAGCCTGGGCAGGCGAGCAGCCGCCGTGTGGCTGGGACTCGTAGGCCGCCGGTGTGGCCGGCTGACCAATCCGTCCTGACTTGGTGTCTGCGGACTCTGATGGGGCCGGCTGCATGCAGGCAAACACGACGGACGATGAGGGGCTGGAGCGGTGGCCGGATGCGGCGTCCGCCGCCAACATCGGCATCATGCTCTTCCGCGTCGCGGCGCGCAAGTTTGCCGAGGCGCGTCTCCACCCCTGCGGCGGGCGCCCGTCTGCCCCGCAGGGGCGCAGCAAAGCGCCTGCACCCGTGCCGCTGTGCAGAGGCAGGGGCCCTGCATCACCCTGCTCGGAGAGCGCGCGCCGGCCTCCCTGCTGCATGCGCAGCATGGCTTGGCGCAGCCAGGTCCGCAGCACACGTTTGTGAGGCAGGAGCGCTGGGAGCTTGGTACGATCTCCGCTGGCTCACTTGCTGCAGCACGCCCGCTCTGCTGCACGCGCAGAATTGGCCTGGCGCAGGCATGGTCACAGCGTATCTTTTCGAGGCTGGAGCGCTGGTCGCTTGCATGCCCGCTGCTCACTTGCCGAAACAAGCACCTGCTGAAGCGACCGCGCCTGCTCCGCGCAGGAGTGGAACCGCGTGCTGGACGCCGATGAGACGGTCTGGGACCAGAATGCGTTCAACGACATCTTCCGCCGCGTCGTCAAGACGGACGACTCGCGCTCGGACCGCCTGTTCTGGTGCGCGCCCCTCCCTTGCCATCTCGCATGCAGGGTAGGGCTTGCGTGGGACAAGGGCACGCGAGCTCGCGTACAGAGCGGCCTGCAGGGCGGCCTGCCGGCAGCTGAGCGCGCAGCCGCAGCGCATGCGATGCTTGCAAGCGGCTGTGCTGAGCAGGGTGTGGACTTGCAGCCCAGACGCTGTCACCCGGCTGCTGGCGCTGTCGTGCAGCATGCGTACCTGCCCCCTGCTGGCCTCGTCTGGCTGATGCATGTCCAAATGGAGCTGAGCAGCAGGCATCGCAAGCCCCGCCGTCTGCCCCGCAGCGCAGCGTCCCGCATGTGCCGCCCGGGCAGCTGGCGTCTGCATGGGTGCCACGCCCGGCGCACGAGGGTGTATAAATTGGGGGTGTGCGCGGCGCAGGGTGTACGACGGCAGCCTGCGCATGGGCATCCTGCCGGTGGCGCTGTTCGCGGGCGGGCACACGTTCTTCGCGCAGCGCATGGCCGAGCGCGCAGGCCGGGAGCCGTACGCGGTGCACGCCACGTTCCAGTTCTCCGGCACGCCCGGCAAGCGGCACCGCTTCCGCGAGCGCATGGCGCGCCCCCCCCTCCCCCGCCGGACCCCGCAAGTGCCACAGGGGCTCCTGGTAGGCGCTCTGTGCGCGCGTGGCTCACTGAGAGGTTCTTGCCCTTTGCTGACGTGGTTGCAGCAAATGAACACGGTAGGCCCCTGTGACACCTCCACAGCTTCATCTGACGAGGGTTGGCAGGGCCAGCGGGCAATAATCAGGACAGCAGCATAACCAGCTGACAATACAGGCGGCTCTTGGCAGTGCTCGCTGTTGCCCGGCGGCGCCCATGTGCGACCAAGCAGTGGCGCTCCTGGAGGTATGCCGGCCCTACACTTGCTGCCAGAGCCGGGACCGCGCCGGCGCCCAGGTCTGGGACGCCGACCCGCCGGAGTACTACGACCCGCCCGGCGGCCTGATGAGCTTCCGCATGGACTATGGGGGCCTGGTCAACGGCAGCGCGCCGCTGCGGCCGGACATGCAGCTGCCCTCCTTCGCCGGCCACTTTGAGCTGGTCAACCACCAGCTCGTGCAGGCGCGGCCCGGCGCGCAACCTGCACACTGCGAGCGCTGGCGCAGCAAATCCATGGAGACGACGTGCCACATACTTTTTGAGTGACTCGCGACCTGCAGCGCCATGCGGCCGCCCATCTGCCTGTGCCGCACATGCGGCAAGCGCGGCAAAGCCAAGGACAGTCCCCTATCAAAGTGTGGTATGCACACAGGACGGGCGCTGGCCACAGCGGGCGGGCTCAGCGGGCGCGGCTGCTGCCCTGACAGCAGCCACTGCTCCGGCGTAGCAGACACGGCCTGGGCCGGCGGCTGCGGGCAGCTTCAATCATGCCAGGTCCTGCTCGCCTGACGGGCGCGCCGGCCGCCGCGGCGCAGATACGGCAGGCGCTCGCGGTCGCGGGCGTGCTGGGCCGCGCGCTCATCATCCCGGAGCTCTGGTGCGGCGCGGACCGCTACTGGGCGCCGCACGCGGGCGTCATCCCGGGCGCCGCGCTGCAGCTGCCCTTCCGCTGCCCGCTGGACCATGTGCTGGACCTGGAGCAGTGCGCCCCCTGCTGCCCCCGCCTCTAAACCTAAACCTAACCGTACAACCTGCACCAGGCGGCCGTGCTGAGCCTGGAGCAGTGCGCCCCTGCCGCGCCAGGCGGCCCGGCACGGTTGCGCTGCCCACCCGCTGAGCAGCCCGGGGCGCGCGGCAGGATGACGAAGAAACTGCCCGAGGACGAGTTTGGGCCCAACGTGGCCTACCGGGAGCACTCGCTGCTGGACAACCCGCGCGCCAAGGCCGCGCGCGGCGACGTCGTCACCATCACCGCCTGCGAGGTGCCGCGCGCCCGCCCGCGCCCGGCGTCGAGGTGCCTGCTTGCGCCTGTACGGCCAGGGGCGGCCAGCGGTTGCATGCCGAGCAAGCGCTGGCACGTGTGCGCTGCTGCAGCGGCATGCGCATGGGAGCCGCTCGCGCAGCATGCTGTGCCCGTGTTGGTGAGCGGACATTTGCACCCGCCGCGCAGGCCGGCAGCAAGGCGTGCAGCGACGGCGGCGCCCCCGCGCGCGAGGAGAAGCGGGGCGCGCTGCGCCTGCGTGCGGGCCTCAACGACACCGCGCTCGCGGCGGCGCTGGCGCCCTTCAGCAAGCGCAAGGTGCTCGTGTTCGACGACATCCGCGCCGCATTCGCCGGCTTTGCCGACCCCGCTGACGCCGCGAAGTGCGCGCCCGCTTTGGCTCTGCCGCGGGTGCTGCAACACCTGTGACAGGGGGCGAAGTAACAGAATAGTGAGAAAAGTTTATGGAATGAGGATGGGCTCGTGCGGCAGTTGCGCCACTGGGTCAGGCTGTGTCAGAACAGACCTAGCTTGCCTGCACGCTCGTGCAAGTCTTCGCTCGGTTGAGCACTATGCACCTGCTAGCTTGAAGTTGCAGACTGCGCATGTGCTGAGAGCCTAACAATTACCCGCTCGGCCTCTGTCTAAAGCGTGACAAGCCCGCACGGAGCTTTTTCTACTTATTCGGCAAGTAGACGCGGCTGTCACCGTTACAACTCAGACAGACGTGGTTAAGCGCGTGACTCACCGCCTGCGTCTGGGTCGCGCAGGTTTGAGACGCGAACAAAAATCTATGCCAGCATCTGGTGCTGCGTCAACCAGCACCCGGGGCACATCTGGTACGACCTGTGGTGGGACAAGGTGCCGCGCGTCGACCGCCACAACCGCAACATAACGGGACCATGGGAGCCTATCACAGGCCCTTGATGTGCAGTTGTGACAGAGGCTCCCTGGGCGTGTGCTGAGGTGAGAAGAAGAGAGGGTGAGGGGTGCATTCTGCCGTCTTGTATTCCGTCTGTTTCCAGCGCAACGCTTCCGCCCTAGCTAAACAGGCGCACAGTGATGTGTTGGTGTGTGTATATAACAAGATGCGCTGCAATGCTATAAGGCAGTCTACAAGGACTACAACCAAGTACATTACTCAGTTGCACTCAGTTGCAGCAGGAGTGTCTGCAGGTAAAGTGCTCTGGCGTAGCGCTGCGTGGCACTCAGCGTCATCATCATCGCACGTGCACACCAGGGTTGGTAAACCCCCGGACTAAGCACTAAGCACTGGCCTCTCGCGACGCTGCTCGGCAGACTTTCTCCAGGGAGTGTAGCGGCGTTACTATAGCAATTTGGGACACGCTGTGCCGGCTATGGCGGGCGAAGTGGGGCCTGCAAGCCACCCGCTGCGCGTGCCCTATGCGGTGAGCATAGAGCCGGTGCATAGGAGCCCTCTCCCGTCGGCCGTGAGGGAGCGGTGGGCGCAGAGCTGCAAGGAGAACAGCGCAGCGGCGTCCCCAAAGGGCACCTGCGAAGCAGCACTCTCTGAGCTCGCGGACGCCGATGCGCGCCAGGTGCTTCAGCGCAGTCCGGTGGCCAGCCTGCTGTGGCCGTGCACACCTTATGGTCTTGCTGGAGGACTGCCTGTCTTGAGAGAGCCAGAACTTTTCAGAGAGGTTCGCAAGCTCTGTATTTGCAGCTTCCTCCTCGTACATTGGGACAGAGCGATTGGCTGCCGCAGGTGTTGCACCCCAGCACGACCAGTACGAACACGCCCCGGCTCACTGACGAAGAGACCGAAGCGAGGGCACGGAGGCTGCAGGTAGGTCACCATGGCCCAATCAACTTTCTGCACACATGCCGTGCGCAGGGCAGGCAGTGCGCAGAACCAGCGCGGAGGTGTGGCAGCGGCTTGGTGCAGTGACGAGAGCGCGGCGTGCGCTGACCACACGCAGGTTAGAGATTCAGATCTGGCCAAATTTGGGGCCGCGTCCAACGCGCCTTGGCAGCCCGCCAGCCGCGCAATCTGTTGCAGCGTACGCAAGAGCTATTGCCTTGCCAGTGCCGGGCAGGCAGCGGAGAGCCTCCTGGCGCAGATGCTGCCTAGGTGCGCACCGGCTGACAGCCGGCCCCGCCACTGCGCGCAGGAGCGCCTGGCCCTGGCGGACGCCAATCGGCGCAGCCAGCTGGCCGAGCGGCGCACCAAGGCGGTGGCCTTCTCGGCTAAGACGCAGGAGGCGGCGGCGCGGCTGCAGGCGCGCTCGGCGGCCCTGGCGGAGCGCCTGCGCACCTCGCTCGCCGACGCGCAGGCGCGCGCCTTCCCGGGGGCCTCCCCAGCAGGGCAGCGGGGCAGCCAGCCTCTGCAGCTCCCAGGCAGTCGGCGGGGCGCCGTGCGGATGCGGCTGCAAGCAGGGGCCGCGACCGCGCTCGCAGGCGAGCGCCGTTTGGACGTCATGCACCAACACTGGTCTGCAGCCTGCCTGCTGTGCTCCCGCAAGCGCCTTGCAGAGGCGGGTGAGCAGTCTGGGAGGGTGTGCGGCCGCAGGCGCGCCGGGAGAGCGCGGCGGCGGAGCGCTCGGCCAGGCTGGCGGGCGAGGCGGACAAGGTCGGCGCCGCGCGCGCGCGCGCGGCGGCGGCGGCCGGCGCGCACGCGGCCGCGCTCGAGGAGCGCGCGGACGCGCGCCTGGGCCAGGCGCGGCCCTGCGCCCGCGCGCTCGCCGCCAGTCGGTGCCCCGGCCCCCCCCCGCTTGTAAGAGCGAGCGCACGGACGCGCGCCTGTGCTGGGCACCAGGCGCGCATACTCGCGGCAGGGCCTGACGACACAGTCCTTGCGAACGCGTGCGCCGCGCCGAGACTGTGCTTGCAGGGTGAAGGTGGCGTGTCGCCTCAGCAGTGCCTCGAGAGTGAGGAGGCTGTGGGCACTTGCGCCCGCTGGCCGCACTGTTGCGTGCAGCACGGAGCGCGCTACTGCGACGCTACAGCACCGTTATTTAGGTGGGGCGTTGAGCGCTTTTGGCTGCACGGCAGGCGCACGCCGTGCGGGACGCGGCGGCCGCGGCCGCCGCGGCCGCTGCGGCGGCGCGCAGCGAGCGCGGCGCGGCGCAGCGCGCTGCGGCGGCCGCGGCGGATGACGCAGCAGCAGCGCGCGGCGCCGCGCTGCACGCGCGCCTAGAGCGCGCTGCCAGCGCGCGTCACGAGGAGCGCGCGGCGCTGCTGGGCGCACTCCCGCAGGTACGCGCGCCCCGCCTGGACAGGCCCTCTCGGGCAGGGGCTGCCCCTGAGTCAAGATCACTGATGTATTTCATGCAGTTCTGTGCGGTCCCGGGTCTCGGATGTGGGCTGCTTGCAGGCTCCTGACATAGGATGAAGTGGTTGACTGTGGTGCAGCAATGCTGTGGTGTGGGAGTGTGCGCTTGCCATGCAAAAGTCGTGACGCGCACGGGGCCGCCCGCGCAGCGCCAGGGCGAGCAGTTCCTCGCGCGGCGCGCGGCCGAGGTTGCGCGGCTGCGCCGCCGCCACAGCGCACGCCGCCTGCAGCGCGCCTGGCGCGCGTTCGCGGCCACGCGCCGGCCCACCGCCGCGCTGGCCGCCGCGTTCGCCGCCAGTGGCGTGCCCGCGCTGGCGGGCGTGGCGTTGCCGGACCCTGCAGCCGCGTCAGGGGCCGCGCCCGGAGTCGCGCCCGGGGCCGCGCAGCCGCCGCGCGCGCCCGGCAGCTCGCCGGAGCGGCAGCCGGCCGAGCAGCTGCCGCCGCCGACCGTCGCCGTGATGGGCGTGCGGGTGGGCGCGGGCGGCGCGGCGCCGGCACTGGTGCGCCTCGGAGAATCAGGCCCGACCTCGGTGCTTTCACCCCGTGTTTACCATGGCGGCAGGCTCCTGGCGTCCAAGTCGTGTTGCGGATCAGGCTGTTGCAGAACCGGCCAGGCGGGCGAAGCACGGCCGCTGGCGCCTGGGGCGCGCAGGGCGAGCACGACGGCTTCGAGCGCTTCGCGGCCGCGCTGCAGGCGCCGCGCACGCTGCAGGCCGCGCAGGCACTGCTGCGGCGGCTGCAGCAGCGGCTGCCGGCGCCGCCGCGGCCCGCGCGGCCGGTCTCCGCGGGTGCGACGCGCGGCGCGCGCGCCGGCGCGGGCGCCGGCAGCGACGTCGCGCGCCTGCTCGCGCGCCTGTTCCCGCGCGCGCCAGCCGCGGCCGCCGAGCGCTACCCGGCGCGCGTGTTCCTCAGCGCGTACATGCTGCTCGCGCACCCCGAGGCGCGTGCCCGTGGCGGCGAAGCGTCGCGAGCTGACCCCTTGCTTGCCGTGCGTGGGCCCCATGCCGGCTGTAGGCAACGGACTCCTGCGGCTCCTGTAGGAAATGGACTCCTGTACGGAGTGAGTGCTGACAAACTTATCTGAAAGGCCTGCTTCAGGACGCCGCAGTTGCGCCGAGCAAGCCGCTCCCAGCTCGGCGACCTCGAGCGCGTGCCTTGCAGCGCGGTCCATGGTTCAGCACTGCAGCCCACGGTCTGACCAGACGCGCCGGCGTGCCCGTGGCCAGGTGGTGTTCAGCGGGCGCGGCGAGCGCGAGGCCGCGCTAGCGACCGCGGCGGCCGACATGCTGGCCGCCTTCCACGCGCTGCTGGCCCGCCTGCTGGCGCCCGCGCCGCCGACCCCGCCGCCGCCGCCGCTGCTGGCCCCCGGCTCGCCCCGCGCGCGGTCGCCCCGGCGCAGCCCGCCGCCGCCCTCTGCAGGGCAGGGGCCGCCCACCTCGAACCCGGCGCCCGCCGCAGCTTTGGGGGGCCCCTGCGTGATTGCAACCGCGCCGGCAGCTGCCACCGGGGGCGATGCGGCGGCGGCGGCGCCGGGCCGCGGGGCGCTGGCCGGCTGGGACGCCGCGTGGGTGGCCTACCTGGAGCAGTTTGTGGCGTGGAAGTGCGCGGACGCGGCCAGCCTGGAGGCGGAGCTGGTGCGCGCGGCGGCCGAGATGGAGGGCAGCATGCGCGCCACGCTGGGCCGGCCGGCCCTGTCGCCGCGCCCGCGCCCGCGCTCCGCCGCCGACCTGCAGGCGCGGGCCGCGCGGCATGCTCCCAGTGGTGCTGTCAAGGGCTCTTGAGGCTGCCTGTCAGTCGGAGGGGTGTGCTAACAAGCTGCTGTTCGCTGTCCAGCGCGCTGCATCGCGCCAGCCCTCAGCCGCCTGCCCACATGCTAAGGTTTAGGTGACGGGTAGGGCGCGCCTCACGCCAGCGCGCTGCGCCGCGCAGGCGGTGGTGGAGCAGGTGGGCCGCGACCATGCGCTGCTGCGCGAGCGCATCAGCCGCCTGGGCGGTGCGCGCGGGCTGGCGCGCCTCGATGCGGCGCTCGCCGCCGTGCGCGCGTCGGCGTCCCCAGCATCTCTGCTGCCGGGCACGGCGCCCGGCACGCCTGCGAGCCCGTTCCTCGCGTCGCCGGGGCGCGCCGCGCCGCGCGCCAGCTCCGCGCCGGGCGCGCCCGGCGCGCCGCGTCGGCCCGGCGCGTCGCCGGCCGCGCTGCGCCGCCTGGACTTTGGCAAGCCCGGCGGCGCGCGCACGCCAGGCGAGGCGCCGGCGGCGGACGCCGGCGGGAGCGCCGGCGAGGCGGCAGCGGGCGGCGGGAGATCAGCGGCTAGGTCAGCGGCTGACTCGAGCGCGGGGCAGGGCGCCGCTGCAGACGCAGCGGGAGCGGCGGGGCCGGATGACAACCCTAATGCAGACATGCTGTGGGCGCTGCTGCATGACCTGCGCTGGCAGCTGCCGGCGGCCGAGGCGGAGGCGCTGTGGGCGGACGCGGCGGGCGAGACGGACGTCATGGCCGAGCGCGGTGGCGTGCCGGACGGCGCTTCGCCGGCCGCGGCGGCGGCGTCCGTGCGCCTGCGCGTGCGCCGCATTGCCGAGCGCGCGTTCTGGGACAGCGCGGCGGGCGCGATGCTCGGCGGCGCCGCCCCGGGCGGCCAGGGCGGCCGGGGCAGCGACGGGGGACCCGGGCCGGCGCGCGCGGTGGGCGCGGGCGAGGCGGCGGCGCGCATGGCGGCGCTGCTGGCGGAGCTGGGCGCGCAGGCGCGGCAGGCGCTGCCGGAGGGCGCGTTTCGGGGTGGGATCGGCGCGGCGCTGCTCGCCGCGCTGGACGAGGCGCGCCTGCGCGAGGCGCTGCTGTCCGCGGAGGCGCGCCCGCCCGCGCGCCGCCCGGCTGGCCCGAGGTCGGTGTGCTATGCGGGGCCGCGCGCAGCTCGTGCTTTTGCGGGACGCGCGCTGACGGGCGCGGGAGCGCGCAAGGGTGCCGCCTGTGGCTGCGCGGGCGCTGCCGCCTCTCTCGCACCTGGAGACCGCACACTGTTCTGTTGCCATAGCGCTGGGCGCCGCAGCAGGGACCGCGGGGGCGCTCCCCAGAGCTGCAGTGCTGAGAAAGAGGGGATCTCTAACAGCAAGTACAAAAGCCGTGGAGGTGCTCACCGGCGCGTGTGCGCCGCAGGACGGCGGCGTGCAGCACCTGCTGGCCACGCTGGAGGCCGCCGGCGCGCTGCTGCGCGAGCTGGGCGCGCCCGCTCGCGAGGCGGCCGCAGCCGCGGCCGCCGCCGGCCTGCGCGGCTCGCTCGGCGCCGCGCTGGCGGCGCGCGACAGCGCGGCCGCCGCAGCCGGCGCCGCGCGCGCGCTCGCGCTGCTGGCGGCGCAGCTGCGCCTGCTGCGCGTCGACGCGGCCAACTGGCAGCTGCGCGCGCTGGCCGCCGGCCTGGCCGGCGGCGCCGGGCTCGCGCACGCGCGCGCCGCCTTCCTGGCCGCGCACGGCCTGCCGGACCCGCCGCCGCCGGCGGCCGCGGTGGCCGCGCTGCCGCACGCGCGCGCCTGGCTCGCCGCCGCGTCCGGCCGCCTGCCCGCGCACGCGCTCGCGCTCGAGCCGGCCGCGGCGCTCGCGGCCGCCGCGGCGGCGGCGGGCGCGCGCCAGCATTACACCCCTGCCGCCGCCGCCGGCGCGCCGGCCGCCCTGCGCGCGGGGCGCGGCGCCGCCGCCGCCGCGGCCGCTGCCGCAGCCGGCGCGGGCGCCCGGGGCACGGGCGCGGCGCTGCCGGCGGCCACGCTGGTCGTGCCGGTCGCGCCGGGCAGCTGGCGCGGCGTGCTGCGGCTGGGCCTGGTGGACCTGGTGGCCGCGGAGGCGCCGGTGGCCGGCGCCGGCGCGGGCCTGCCCGAGACGCTGCGCGCGGACGCGGGCCGCCTGGACGCCGCGCAGCACGGCTTCCAGCAGCTGCTGGTCGCGGGCGCGTGCCTGCTGGTCGTGCGGCAGGCGCGCGCGGGCGCCGCGGCGCCGGTGCGCGCCCTACCCTAACCTACCCTGTCCTCTTCTGCGCCCTCTTCGCGGCGCTGGTTCGGTGCCAGTCACGGGCCGATGGCGGCATACCTGCCTTCTGACGCACGGGCAGCAGGTGGCAGCGTAGTGCGGGATGCCAGAGAGGGTTCTCTGGCGCGGTGGTGCTGGCATTCTCTTGCCAGGCGGCGCGCTTGACGGCGGGCGCGGCGCGCGGCAGGCGGCGGCGCTGCCGGTGGCCGAGGCGCGCCGGCGGCTGGCGGCGGTGCTGGGCGACCCGGCCGTGCGCCTGGCGGACGTGGCGGCGGAGCTGGCGGCGCAGGCGCACGGCGCGGCCGGCGCGGACGAGGAGGGCGCGATCCAGGCGCGTCCGTGCTGCAGGGCAGGGGCGTCACTGCGCACATGTGCTGCCTCACCGCAGAGGCTTGGGGGCGGACGCCGTGGCGGTGGCAGCAGGCGGGGAGGCTGCCTTGCAGGCGCTGTGCCGTGCGGCGAGCATGCTGGCCGCACAGCACCCTGGCCCCCAGGCACAGCCCGTGCGCACGCCTGGACTTGCTGCGAGGCGTGCAGCGCGCCGAACATGCGTGCCCGCCGCCGCCGCGCGGTCTGACGCGGCACATGCGCGGCGCCCCCCGGCGCCCAGAGCACAGCAGCAGGGTGTGGGGCTGCCAGGCCTGACGAAAAGCGTGTGCGCGGCGCAGCGCACGCTGCAGCGCGTGCTTGCGCGCTCCAGCGCCGCGTTCGCGGCGCTGGCCGGCGGCGTGACCGCTGCGCTGCGCCTGGCGCTGCTAGCGGGCCCAGACGCGCTGGCGCTGGACGCGCTGGCCGCCGCCGCCTGCGCGCCGGGCGCCGCTGCACCCAGCGATGGCGGCGAGGCCGGCGCGGTGGCGGCGGCGGCGCGCGCGGCGCTGGCGCGGTGCGGCGCGGGGGCGCTGGGCGACGAGGTGGCCGCGCTGGCGCGCAGCCTGGCCGCGGTGGCTGCGCTGGGCGAGGCCGTGCACGCAGACACGTACCGCGCGCTGCTGGCGGATCTGCTGTGAGGCCGCGCCGCCAGGGCAGGCGCGGGCCGGCGCGCGGTGCGGCGCGGAGCGCAAAGCGGAGCGAAGCGGAGTGAAGCGCTCTGCTAGTGACGGCGAATGCAAGGCCCTGAGCTGGCAGGGCTCGCGCGTCAGCCAGACTGTGGAGGCCGGAGCGCTGCAGAGAGGCCATGGGACGGCGGAATGTGCCGCGCGCGACGGGCGCGGCGCCGGTGAGCTTTCCTGCGTGAGCGTTCGAGCCGGCCAGCGGGCTGACCGTGTGGCGGGCTGGGCGCTGAGGTGGCGAGCGTCGTGCCTAAGCAGGCTGCATGCGGCGAACGCGCGCTGCGCACGGCCGGCACACCTGCTGCGAGGCCTTGTAATGCACTGCTGGCGCACCGGCCTGTCAGTGGGAGCGGACATAACGGGCGATGTCATGGCGGGGAGCGTGCGCGGCCTGGCAGCGGCGGCGGTGCTCTGGGAGGGGCTGCATGGCCGCTTGCCCTGCACGCTTCTGACGGCACTGCTCCGATGCGGCGCTGCCGGACGCGCGCGGCGCATGCGGCCCGCCCTTCAAGCCTCCGGGCGGGCGCGCTGCATGTCGCAGCGCGGTTCAGCAGCAGAGATGGGGTGTGAGAGGCAGGGCCTGAGGACCCACGGGCACGGGCCTGAGCGCCGTGGCCATGCATCCTCAGGAGCTACCCGCTTAAGCAGGCCAGGCAGCGCTGTGCGCTCGGCCGGGGTATGTAATCAGGGATGGCGCTGGCGGCCGCGCTGCGCGCGCACGCATTCCGCATTTGGCGGGGGTGCGCCACAGGGCATGGCGGCAGGCCCTGGCGGATGCGCCGGCGGCGGCAGGATGCGGACTGTCAGCTCTTGCAAAACATAAATGCGTGCTTCACGCGGAGGCCCACGAGCATGGGCAACGGCTTGACCGCTTAGCGTCAGGCCAGGGCGAGCAGGTGCAGGTTGCGGCCCGGGGTGCCGGCGAGGGAGCCGGGGGCGGTGTGCAGGTGAGGCAATGGGCAGGCGTGGGCGAAGGTGGACTGTCTTTACTGGGTCTTCTGCAAAGACCTGTGTGTGAATGAGAGCGTCTTTTACTTGCCTCTGCCAGATCGCCTCCCTTACCGGAGCAGGCGTGGCGTCGAACATTTAAAGTAAATGCATGAGTGCCAAGTAAATGCACAAGTGCTTGAACCAAGCAAGAAACCTGGCAGCCGTGTGCGGCGCCATACTGCGCTGCTATATTTCACTTTGCGGTTTTGGGTCCAAGCGCCCATGGTGTAGCCTGCGCCCCGCGACCCTGCCTATGGGGTGGCTCGCACACTGCTGATTTCCGGCAGGTAAGGTTGCACTTCAACCACATGGAACCGCATGCCGCAGCTGAACTGGAACGTGCCAAAACTGTGCGTTGATCAAGTCTGCATGCAAAGCTGTGGGTGTTGCTCGCTGCAGTGCTCGCACCTGTGGCTGTGGCCTGCGTTGCCATGCTACTGCCGGCAGCAAAGGTGCTGGCTTTCAGCACGTTGTTGCGTGCAGCGCACTGCACAAAGTGGCTGCGCCACATGTTAAACGCGGATGCAACTGCTTTCATCTGCAAGCGCACACGTCCAGATGCGCACTTTACAGGCCTGTGCTGGCGGGCTGCGGCGCTACGTCATGCATGCTGAGCTAGGCCCTCCTGCCCCTTGCTGCATGCGCTACTGCTGCATGCGATACCTGCTGCATGCGCACTGATACCAGCTGTCAAGGCATTTGTGCGTGCGTCCACTGCGGCCATGGCGCGCCGCAGCGCCGCTGGGCCAGAGTCTGCCACTGTGCAGGCAGCCGCGGCGCCCGCGCCGCTTGCACAGCTGCCGCCGCCTACGCCGCCCACGCGCTGGCGCGCGGGGTGCAGAAGCGCCATGCGCGCCTGGTAAGCTCGCGCTGCCAGGGGCCTGGCCGCCAGGTGCCGGGCGCAGTGAGCGCTTGTGTCCACCTTGGAATGTTGAAACCCGTTGTTTAGCCCGTAATAAGTTTGGTGGCGGCTCACCAGCAAGAGCACAGGTTTGTGCAAAATGCTTGAGTAGCAAACACTTTGCCTGAAGCCCCGAGGTGAGCACTCACCTCAGCAACCCAGCCTGTGCGCCACGCAGTACAGCCTCGGCGGCGTCCGGCGCAGGTTTGCGCCTGGCCGGCGGGCAGGGCGCATGGCCATGCGCCCGGACGTCCGCGAGAGCTGATGAGGCTGCAAACAAACACCGCCCAGTTCATACAAGGATCACCGCCTACTACATGGCGGCATATGTACAGGTATAGCAGAATGGGCTATGATGATAGAGCACACCGCCAAGTGCAACGGGCTGCCGACACTCTGGGCAGCGGCGCAGGCTGTCTGCCAGCAGCGTCTTGTATAGGCAGGCACTGCACAAGGTGTGGCCGCACGGCGTGGTGACCGCCCGCACACAGACGTCCAGGCAAACTGGGCAGCTGGGATCTTGCATGTGTCCCAGCCTGCGTGTCGTGGCAGCGGTCGTGCTGCATGTGAACTGCAGGTCTCTGGGCAAACTATAACATGGGTTGCATGCACGCAACAGGCGCGCTCACCGGCGGCCACCAGTGACAGGCGCCTACACCCACGTGCTGCCGTGTGCTCTTAGTAAGCAGCCGCACGCTGGTGTCTGCTCCTCACGGCCAGCGCTGCGTGGCTGAGATGCTGTTCCGATGCTGTGGGTGGTGATGTGCACAGACAGCTGGCAGACAGGAGGGGGCAGCCGTGCGCAAGGAGAATGGCAAGAGATCTCTTGCTCTCTAGAGTGAGGAAAGGAGGGACGCTGTGCATGTCACCTGAGTTTCTGATGTTTAAATGCTTCAGCTTATCCCATTCAAACCCCGAACGGCTCACTTCGACTTGCTTGGACGTCCTCGCTCTCCCTTGGTGGAAACGATAGGAAGGGACTGCTGAAAGGCTTGCAGAAGTTTCATACCCAATGCACACCCATAGCGCGCCGTGTGCGGCGCCGCCCACCGTGCCGCGGCCTCGCGCGCCCTTCGTCGCCTGGCCGACCCGCTGCGCAACGCCCAGGAAGCTGGTGCAGAGTAAAGCAGCTGCGGGACCCAGCCCAGAGGACCTTGAGGCGGCCATGAAGGACCCGGCGGTGCGCAAAGTTGTTTTAATCTAAGAGTGCAGAGCAGCTGAACATCGCTTATTGTGGCTGAAGCTGCCACTTGGCAGCCACCACTGAGCCTTTGCTGACAAGGCTCTGACGAACACTGTGCTGCCAGATGCGGGAGAGGCTCGAGGCGATGCAGGAGGCGATGAAGCGGCCAGAGGTGCAGCGGCAGATGCAGGAGATGCAGGGCGCGATGCAAAACCAGCAGCTGCAGGCTCGCATGGCGGAACTCAAGGCGTGCACACTGCGCTTGTTGTGTACCTTGTTGTGCAGACTTGCTTGACAACAAGCATCTTGCTGTGCAAGAAAGCGCGTTCACTGCACTCTCAAGCCGCACTGAGCTTGTGCTGACGCCAGGACGACCCAGACCTGGCCCCCATGCTCGCCGACATCCAGAAGAACGGCATGGGTGCGCCCCGCGCTACTCACCGTCAGCTGACCGTAAACGCGGCCCCGGGCCCTGTGCAAGCCTGTGAGCACTCGCTCCTGAGCAGCGCTGCCGCGGAAAAGCGTGCCGGTGCGCCCAGGCGCGCTCCTGAGCAGCGCTCACACGATAGGGTGTGCTGGCGCCCAGGCGCGCTCATGAAGTACTGGAACTCGCCCGAGTGGCTGGCCAAGGTCGGCGGCAAGCTGGGCGACGTGACGGCCGCGGCCGCGGGCGCGCGCGGCGCGCCGCCGCCGGCGCCGGCCGCCCCCGCCGCCGCGCCGGAGGTCAACACGCTGCTCGATGCTGCCAAGTGCGCGCGCACGCCGGGCCGCGCCGCGCCGCGTGCTGCTTGGGCATAGTGTGCGACCGTGAGCTGCGGCGGAGCTTTCACTCTGGCTGTCGTGTCTTGCTTACACTCGCCTCCTTACCTCTGCTTCTATGGTGCATGGTATAGAGGCAGGCACATGGTGGCGCTTTGCACCCAACAGGACAGAGAGCTTGCTGCTATAGTACATCTAATAATGACAGGCTCAACGCTCAAGCTTTGCACTCCAGTAGGAGTGTATTCTGGCTTAACAGTCTATAGCCATGGTGAGCTTGCTGCCCTTCGGCAAGTGTGTGGGCTCACGGGCTGTGTGCGTTTATTGACGGGGTGGCCGACAGGCGACCACCCGGCAACGTCTGATGCATACATGCTTGAAAGCGGTTTCCAAGCTCCGGGTGCACAGGTACGGCGACCTGGAGGCCGTGGAGGACTTTTTGGCGGTGGGCAAGGACGCGAACATGCGGGATCCGGAGGGCCGCACGCCGCTGTTCATCGCCGTGGCGTACAACCACGCGCCGATCGTGGAGGAGCTGCTGCGCGCCGGCGCCGACGTGCATGCGCAGGCGCGCACTCGCCCTACCCTACCTTACCACAACCCTGCCCTAACCCTACCCTATGCTGCTGATGTTTGCCGTGGCGTACAACAACAACCATGCGCCGATCGTGGAGGAGCTGGTGCGCGCCGGCGCTGACGTGCACGCGCAGGCACGCGCTTGCGCACGGCTGCTCCAGGGCGCCGGAAGGCTGACGTGCAGGACCTGACGAATTCTTTGTTAAGGCAATATGGATGTGATGCGCTTCCTGGCAATTGTCAATAAAGGTGATGTCATCTCACTTGTTGCAGAGCATTGCAGTGGGCCATGCGCTGTGACACAGGAACACCTAGGACGCGCTGGAATGGGGTCGAACACTGTTGACTTTACACCTCCGGGCTGTCTTGCACTGCAGGCTGGGTCTGGCAGAGCACAGAGAAGCAGGAAGCATGCGCGCAGGACAGCAAAGCCAACACGGCGCTGCACTTTGCGGCCGGGTACGCGCGCGGCGACCTGGCGCGGCGGCTCATCGAGGCCGGCGCCAACGGCGCCGTGGAGAACTGCAATGGCAACACGCCGCTGGAGCTTGTCACGTGCGGCCCCTGCATGCACCGCGCAGCCTGCGAGGGGCGGGGCGCGCCTGGCAAGCGGCCAATGTGTATGCCGTGGCTGCCTGTGGCGCCAAGGAGCGTGGGGTGACGCGCGCCAGGCTGGAGAAGCGCAACCCGCTCAACCAGGACGCCGACACGCTCGCGCTGCTGGAGAATGCGGCCACCGCCGGCCTCGCGCTGCTGGAGCAGGCCTGACCGGCGGCATGGGCCGGCCGGCTGCTGCGTGGCGGGCCTGTCGAATGCCGCACGAGCGCTCTTCCACTTGCCTGCTGGGTTGGCAGAGGGAGCGAAGTGTGCCTGCACACGAAGGTGCTGTCTGAAGTGAGCTGGAGCGTGCTCGTGCATACATGTGTGCGGCAGCAAATGCATGCGAGTAGAAGCCTGGCATATATGAACCTTATTTGAGATGACGACGCATCGGAGCCGCCTGTTTGGCGGGCATGCTCACCGCACCACAGCACCACTGGGGTCACAGCTGACAGGAAAGCTCTGCTGCACCTTACAATTGTTTTTTCCTGGCGTCTTTACAGCAACACAGTCGCTTGCTGGGTGCACTCTGGGTGCACACCAGGCAGTGATGGTCCACTCTGCGCATGCAGCCAACAGGCATCATGTGCATACCATTACATGGTGTGGTAGAGCAGGCACACTGCACACACTGGAGGGGGCGCATGCAACCCTGAAACCGTTTCCCAACCAAGAGCAAAGCAAGAGCAAAGCACTCCCCGTCTCTACTGCCGTTGCTGCATTTGAACGTGAGCAAGTGACAAGGCCAGAGGCGCACAACTTAAGTGAAGTTGGAGGCGGAGCGCATCAATCCAAGTAGACATATAGTACGTGTGTACCTGTTGAACACGTTCATTACACAGCAGACCAACTTCTTTAGTCGCTGGACGCCCGTGCGGACACATGACGGAAGCCAGTGGGTAGAGCCAATGCTGACGCGAGGGGGGGCCGGGCATGGCAGCAGGCAGCGGGCAGACAGCGGTGACGCTTTACCCGGTTGGCAACTACAACTTCGGCGTCAAGGCGCCCATCTTTGACAAGGATGCAACGTTCCAAGACGCGCTGGCTCGCATGCAGCAAAAGTGCGCTGCCGCCGACTGTCTGCTGCAGGAGCGCATGCTGCTTCACGTGTCAGTGTGGCGACAACTGTGTGTCCTTTGCGTCGCAGCTGGAATGCCGCGCAGCCGCGCTACTATAACTAGCTGTCACAGCATGCTCCTTGACAGGACTTTGACAAGAATCGAAGCACGGCACTGCTGTCAAGGCAGCAACATAGACGTGAGCACTGTGCGTGCAAGCCGCGCCACACGCCTGCGACCCACAGCGCAGGCTTGCGGAGCTCCCTGACTCTCGTGTCAGTGCAGGTATGCGCGGGAGGGCGCGCGGCGCTCGGTGGAGGCCGTGCTGCTGGTGCACGAGCACCACCACCCGCACGTGCTGCTGCTGCAGGTCGGCCACGCCTTCTTCAAGCTGCCCGGCGGCCGCCTGCGGCCCGGCGAGAACGGTGCGCGCCGCAGGCCCGCCGACGCTCGCCCCTGCGCTCCCGGCGCGCCCCGCTGTCTACATAACTGTTGCGGCCACACCAACAGTTAAGTTCTGGGGCGCCGTTCGACGGTCGCCCCTGCGCTTCTGGCGCGCCCGGCTGCCTGACCAACTGGCGTACCCCACACCAGTGCTTATGACTGAAAAGTCTTGGGGCGGTGCAGAGGTAGACGGCCTGAAGCGCAAACTGATGAACAAGCTGGCGCCGGAGGCCGCCGCGCTGAAGACCGACTGGGAGGTGTAGACCCGGCCGCCCAGTCTGCCGCGCGCGGGACCCGTCGCCTGGGCGTCCACTGTCCGCGCCGGCGCGCACCGCCAGCAGGACCGCTTACCCCTGCACCAGCGCCGGGCGCCGTGCGCGCCAGTGCACAGGCGTCTAGACGGGGGCGTGGTCGCCTGTGCAGTGCCGCTCCGCCCGCCAGCCGCGTGGCGAGCAGCGAGGTGCCGCCGGCGGCCTGCGAAGCGCGCGCGGCGCGCGCGCAGGTGGGCGAGTGCCTGGGCTCGTTCTGGCGGCCCAGCTTCGACCTGGCCATGTTCCCGTACCTGCCCGCGCACTGCACACGGCCCAAGGAGGTCCGCAAGCTCTTCCTGGTGCCGCTGCCGGAGAAGTGCTACTTTGCGGTGCGCGCCGGCGGCGACCCGGCCGCGCGTGGCCACAAGCGGTGGTCACATGCAGAGCCCTGCTGGTGCCGCGGCCCTGAAGGAGTGCTCCTTTGCTCCTCTGAAGAGCGCCATGCGACTCAGAAAAAGGTATATGCGAGTAGGCCCGCCGCCAGCCGTGTCAGCAGCCCGGTGCGGCTGTCCCTGACTGCCGCTTTCTGTTTGAACGTGCGTGTTGGAGTTAAGCAGTAGGCAGCAGGCCCGGGGTTCCTCCCGTAGGAGCCAGTGCAATTGCGCCTGAGCCCAGCAAGCGCGTGTTTGTGTAGGAGCTGGGTGGCTGGGTGCGTGCAAGGCTCTGGTGCTGCCGGGGCCGCCGTGCGCTGCGCGGGGGACGCTGCGACCGCGCGCCGACGCCCGCGGGCCGCGCGCGCATAGGATGAGGTTAGCCTGTGCCCTAACCCTAAACCCGCAGGCGGCGCGGCCAGGTGCCCAAGAATCTGAAGCTGCTCGCGGTGCCGCTGTTCGAGCTGTACGGCAACGTGGCGCGGTACGGGCCGCTGATCGCCGCGCTGCCCAGCTTCCTCAGCCGCCTGCGCCTCACGCTGGCCGGTGCGGGTCTGGGGCGCCATCGGCGCCCCGACCCTACGTACCCTACTTGCTTCAGCGCCCCCTCGGGCGACCCTTGGGACCCTGCTGCCTCGGCGGGCGGCGCCGGCGACGCAGCAGGGCAGCTGCCCGCCGAGTGGTTTCCCTGCACACAGCCAGTGCCTGACGCGCCTGCCACAGCAAGAGCGTGACGGCCCAGTGGTCGTTGCCATTGGGAATGCTGAGGCCGTGAGCGGTCGGCGCCCGTGCTCCACACGGGCCTGGTGGAGCATACTGGAAAATTGGGCATGCAGCTGCAGGCCGCGCGGGAGTGCGCGAGGCCGCGCGGGCGCGCAGGCGACCCGGTGCTGCAGCCGCTGCCCGCGCGGCCGTCGGCCGGCGGCGGCGAGGCGCGGCGGCGGGAGGAGATGGAGGAGGTGTATGGCTGAGCGGGCGCCTGCGCGGCGCTGCTCGCAGCCGGCGCTGCCGCTGGCGGGAGCGGTGACGCGCGCTGGGAGGGCATGGAGGAGAGACGACAGTGCATGCCTTGTGTGCCGCTCATGTTGCCGGACCCTGGTGGTTGCTGGATCCTGGTTGATGAATTTCAAACATGGCCGTACTGGGAATGTCGAATCAGCCAGCACACGTGCCGTGGTGCCATGTAAGTGAGGGTCATGCTCTCGCCCAACCTTAGCATCTACAGAGGAGCCTGTGCCACAGCATGTAACAGGAACATACAGACAGACGTGGGCATGCTCAGGCACCCATCACCATACCAAACTCATGGCACAAACATGCCAAGCAGACATGCTGTATGTCCAGCAGAAAACAGGTACAAACACATGCGTACCCTCAGTCAGCACGACACTACCCAGTGTCCACCACACTGCACCAGGCTCCGTGCACCGGCTGTCACACAAAGTTCTCCAGCTCAGGCGGCTTGTGCGTCCACCCCTCAAACGGCGACGGCGGCGCCAGCAGCGCCGCCCATGCGGCCGCATGCCGTGTGCCGCGCTTCGCTGCTTGGTACGTCTCCGGCCAGTCCATGCGCAGCGGCGCGCAGGCGCACGAGGCAGAGCGAGGACAAGCCTGAGAGCGCGTCACGCCGGCCTCATCACCGGAATGTAAATCGCGGCTCTCGGGCACCGAGCCCGCGTGCGCGGAGCCCAACGCGGCGGCAGCGGCGCCCTCGCCGCCGCCGCGCGCAGCGCGCAGCGCGCAGAGCGCGCGGAAGCGCGCAAAGAGCGCCGCCTTGCACAGGCTGGAGCGCGCGCCGGGCGCGCCGGCCAGCGCGCGCGCGCGCGACGCGCCTGCTCGGAACCCGCCCGCAGCAGTCGTGACCTCGGCCATCCCGGCGGCCGGCGCTCCGTCCCCAGGCACGAAGGCAATGGGCCCCGTCGCAGCGCACACAAGCCCAGCGCGACACCCGGCGACAGGCGTTGCCGCCTCCACGGGCCCTCCCGTGGGATCTGCCGCTTCCCCGCCGCCGCAGCCTCTACAGCCGCCCCTTGCCTTTGCACAGCTCCCAGCTCCCTCTCCCTCCTGGGCGTCTGCCGCGCCCCCGCCGCAGCCTCCGCAGCCAACCCTCGCCGCTGCAGAGCCCGCACCCCAGCCGCCGCCGGCCCGCAAGCCGTCCCCGCTGCAGCACAAGCTCTCACAGCGTGCGCTGGCGGGCGCGCTCCAGTTCAGCGAATAGGCGGCGGGCGTGGGCCGCGCGGGCGAGGGCGCCAGTCCGGCGTCCGCCGCGCCGCCGGGCAGCGGGTCTACCCACACGCGCAGCGGCGGGCCCTGGTTGCGCGCCAGCTCCGGCGGTAGCCGGTCGCGCACCGCCCACGTTCGGCCTGCGCGGACGGAGAACAGGGTCCATGCTGGTCCTTTAGACGCAGTCAAAGCTTTTTTGGGTCGTCAGCAGCAGTGCGCCCTGCGCTTGGGTCTTCGAATCGTCCAAGAGTCACACGGGTCCCACAGCGCTTGAAACCAAGCTGCTGGGCACCAAGTAGTGGCGCGCACTTTGCGCGCAGCGCTGGGCGGCTGCAGCCAGAGGGGGGGGTCCGGCGCCCACAGAAAGCCAGCTCACCATAACAGGGTAGGACTGGGTCAGCTAGAATTACTGGGGGTATGAGTGGCGCGTGCCCTCGAGCGCGCGGCGCACGGCGGCCGCAGAGGCGGGCGCGCCCACGACGACGCCGGCCAGTCGCAGCGGCGCGCACAGCAGCTCGCCCAGCAGCGCGCCCTGCAGCCCCAGCAGCGCCCAGCGCGCCGCCTTGTCGCTGCAGCTCACCGACAGCGTCGGGTCGCCTGCGCGCAGCATGCAGCGCGCGCTGCGAGGGCACGGCATCCTGGCCCGGGCTGCGTTGCTGTGCAGAGCAGGACGCCCTGCCATCCGGCGCTCCTCTTGCCCCGCACTCTCCCGGACCTGAGCAGGAGCCTGCGGTGCTAGCGTCACGCCAAAACTTACCTGTGCTAACCAGCAACGTCACATGACAGTCATGGCAACGGGCTGCCACAGACACGTTACGTTCACTACATGACGAACTCGAAGCAGAGGCGGGGCTGCCGACTCTCTACACGTCCCACGCAGCGACAGACGTCAGCGGGGCTGCCACGGCGCACCGCGGCCAGGCTTGCGGCGGACCGCGCCCGGCGCCTGCGGCGTCTCGCCGGCCTCCACGTCCGCGGCGCGCGGCAGCGCGGCGCCCGGCCGCAGAGGCTTGGCGCCTGTGCGGGACCGGGTGGGCGGCGGGGGCGAGGCCGCGAGCCGGTCCGCGCAGGCGGACGAGCAGAGGCCGCCGCCTGGCTCCAAGCCTGCTGCAGGCTTGGTGGCGGCACGGGCGCGCGGCCCTCCTGCGGCGCCCGGCGCGCAGCCTGGGCTGTGCTGGCGCACGCAGGGGCAAGAACCGGGCGGCGCGGCCCCTGCGTCAGGCGCCCCGCCCTGCCCGGCGCCGCCGCCCTGGCCCTCAGCTGCCCTGGCGGCCGCAGCTGCGCTTGGCTGCACATCCCGCAGCGGCGAGGACTCTCTGGTCGAGCAACTGCACGCCTCCAGGCCGCCAGAGCTGCCGACGTCCTGGCCGCCAGCCAGAGTGTTGCAGCCATTGCCCAGGCCCGCCCAACGGGGCGCGCTGCTGCATGCGTCCGGGCCGCCACAGCCTGCGGCGGGCGCGGCCGCGGCGGGTGCGACGCACGCGTCGCCGCACGGCGGCGCGCTGGCGAACAAGGCCAGCCGCCAGGCGCCGCGGCGCCGGAAGCGCCCGCAGGCCGCGCGCGCAAAGTAGGCGCTGCCCACGCCCGGCGCCGCCGCCGCGTGCAGTTCGCCGTACAACCAGCGCAGCAGCGCGCGCCGGGCGACCACCTGCGCCCGGCGCGCGGCTGCGTGTGGGCAGTGGGCGAAGGCGCCTTGTCGCCAGGTGAGCAGCCTGGGCTGTCGGCATCGCCTGTCGAAAGCTCCAAGTCCAGCTGATGTGTGACAGGGAGTCGCACCACGTGCAAGAAACATTACCTTGAGCGCGCATGGTGGCGCACTGCAGTCCGTGCAGGCAGTGCTTGACAGCTTGCGGCTGCGGTGAGTGGGGCCGCCGAGGCTGCACCGCACCTCTGCGTGCGAGTCGTTGAGCAGCGCTCCGCCCGGCGCGCGCTGCCCCGTGCCCAGGCACTTTGTGCCCGTGCCGAGCGCAACAACGCGCAGTGCCGGCCCGCCCTGCACCGCTGCTTCGCGCTGCTGCGCAGTGCCAGCTTCACGCAGCGGCACGCCAAGCGCGCTCTCCTGCTCACAAACGCCCGCAGAGCCCGGCCTTGCCCGAGCACACTCGCACGACTTGCTGGCAGCAGGCCGGAGCCTGCCCTCGCCGCTGTGCTCATGGACGACCGCAAAGCCTGCCAGCAGGGTGTGCTCGCCAGGCCGCGGCTTGCCGTGCTGGCCCAGCGCTGCGTACTGCGCCAGCACGGCCGCGGCGAGCGCCGCCCCAGTCGCGTCTGGCAAGGGCATCCAAGGGCATGACGGAGGGGAGCCAAGGCCCCTCGCCTGTCTGCTTACCGCATCACAAGCGCTCAACTGCTGCAAACAGGCTGTTCTGCAGTTTGAGTTTCCTAAGAACCGTAGTACGATCGACGGAAGTGCCACGGGACTTGTGCACACTTCGAGCTCAAGCTTGCAGGACTGCACACATATGATGCCAAAGCGCCATCACGTCCGTACGTTGGAGCTCACACGTTGTGAAAGTCATACGCTGCCACTTTTACGCCAAGCTTCAATGCTTCGGCAGCAGCGGCCCTGAGCATCGTGCATGGCATGCTCAAAGACGCGGCATACCAGGAGGCGCTGCTAGCGAAGCGCGTTGAGTTTGTGCAGCGCCTGAAGGCTGACCTGGCCAACACCAACTCCGTCGCAGCGCAGACCGTTGCCGCCTACTCAGACTTGGTGGATGGTGCGGCCAGGGAGCACCCATATAATTATTTCTCTGTCATGCGGCCAGAGGTATGGAGTCTGCAAATCAAGTGCGCTCGCTTGTGGCACCAGAGATCGTCACAGACGTTGCTGTGGAGGTGCATCGCGCCGTGAAGATCGGCCTGGTGCGCTACCAGTCATCACCAGAGCTTGGCAACGCAGTGATAGCGACGTGTTATGCATATGTTGCAATGCTGGAGACCGTCCGTGAGTGCAGGACGACCTGCGCTATATCGATGCAAACAGGGAGGCGCTGCCTGCGTCGGCGCCGCCGCCACGCTCCGCACGTAACACGGACATCTTCGGCCAGCTCATCTCGCAGCAGGCAGATGATGTCGCGTGCGTACACTGTGGCCGGCACATTGCTGCCTCCAGGTATGGTGCCTGACGCCAGCTGGGTGTTTTGCAGGCTGTCCCTAGGATGCGCTGGGTGCGAAACGCTGACGTCCGGCTGCCTGACGCCTTGCAGGTTTGCGCCACACCTAGAAAAGTGCCTAGGCAAGGGGCGCAACGCGGCGCGCATGGCCAACCGTCGTCTGGCAGCCTAGGCAGTGCACCCCAGGCGCTTCTGTGTCACATCAGTCTTGTCACTGCTGTATGTCCTGTGGAATACTGCATGTCCATCTGCTTACCCAGGCGCTTGCCTACATGGTCCACCATGTGCATCTGCGTTTCTGTACAGGTAGGTTAAAAAATGGCGTGCTCTGCACATGCATGTAAAGTTGGTGTTTCTGGCAAGTCACTACACGAGCACTATCAATGATAGTGCTCGTATAGTCTATCATACTGGGCTCGCGCTGCCACGCCCCCCGCGCCGCCGCGGTGGGCTCGGCGTGTCGTGGCGGCGCCGGCCAGCGCCCTCGCGTCCCCGCTCTCCCCGATCCCGGCTGCGCCGCGCCGTGTGGCGGTCTGCTCGCCCGTGCATCGCATCCGGGCTGAGGCTGTCATGCCTCTGTCGGAGCGCGGCATGCCGCGGCGGAGAGGCGCCCCGGCGGTGCTCGTGGGACGCCTCATGCGCGCGCCCACCCCCCCGAAGTGCGCCGGGGCTGTCATGCCTCTGCCGGTGTGCGGCGTGCCGCGCCACAGACGCGTCTCGGCTGTGCTCGTGCGCGCCCTGATGCATACGCTCGCCCCCGGCGTCCGGGATGGCGCTGTCGTGCCGGGCGGCGCGGCGGCCGTCGTGCCGCAGCTGCAGCTCCTCGCTGCGGCCGCGCTTGCGCGTCTCGGCCCCCTCTGGGGCCGCGTTGTCGGGCGAGCCAGCTGAGGGCGACGGCGGCGACGCAGCCTCGCGCTCGCGCTTGTCGCGCTTGGCGCGCTTCTTCGCCTTGCGCGCCGCCTTGGCCGCCGTGCGCTCCTCCTGTGCGCCCGCGCAGTCTTGCCCATGACAGGCCCCCACCAGATCATTCCATGCTGCAGGCCACAGATGGCAGGCCTGCTGCAGCATGCTCCGCAGCACGGTCCTGGTGAAACACATACCGTACATCCCAGGCTGCTTGAGGCTGCGCACGCCAAAGGGCATCCCAGCCAGGCCATGCAGACTGAATCATCCCTTCACACGCAGCTTAGGATGGCTCGCGCACCTTGCGCGCCTCCTTGGCAGCCCTCTTCTGCGCCTTCTTCACCAGCTTGAGCGCGCCTGCCGGCAGCGATGGCGGCCCGGGCAGCGCGCCCTGCGCGCCGGCAGCGCCGGCTGCGCCCGGGCTCGGCCCCGCACCGCCGGCGGGCACGGGCCCCGAGCCGGGCGGCCCCGGCCGGCCCGGCGGCGGCGGCAGCGGCCTGTCCAGCCCCACGCCCGCCAGCACCTCGCGCTCGGGCGCGTCCAGGCTGCCCTTTCCGCCCCTGGCGCGCGGGTGGGTACGCGTCAGGGTGTGCTGGCATGGGTTTGTGCCTGTGCGCGTCCAGGCGCCCCTGGCGTGCGCCCGGGCCACAGGTCACAGCGCTGCCTGGCAGCGTGAGCGCCTGCCGCTCCTACCTGCCTGGTCACCTGCAGCACTTAACGAGCCGCCGTGGGCGGATACGGCGCCTCAGAGCCAGCCCCGCGCTTGCCAGCAGCACTTACCGAGCCGCCGTGGGCGGATACGGCGCCTCAGAGCCAGCCCCGCGCTTGCCAGCGCCACGCGGTCCGGCGCGTCGAGGCTGCCCTTTTGGCAGCCCTGGCGCACACCAAGGGATTTTGCATGCGCTCTCAGTCAAGGCACTGCCTGGACACTGTAAGCAGCCGCTGCCTCGGCAGGCTGGCCTGCGGACGGCAGGGTGTGAGGGCAAGTCGCCCAGGCAGGCGCGCACGCAGCAAAGCCAAGGCCCTGGATGCGGTCCGCCTCGGCGGCCGGGTCCGGCTCCTCGCCCTCCTCGCCGCGGCTCAGCAGCTGCGCCACGTCCTTCTTGTCCAGCTTCGCGTGCGTCATCGGCCGCAGCGTCCGCGGCTTGATGCCGAGCGCCTGCGCAGCCGCAGCGGCTGTGCGTCAGAGCGAGCGCCGCGAGGGCGGCCATGCCTGGCATCGCAGCACTGGCAGCGGCGGCGCGCCTCCGCCATGAGGTCCTCCTCGCGCTGCTTGATGGCCAACATCTCCGCGGCCGCGGCGCCGCCGTCGTCCTGCTTCTCACGCGTGTACCAGAACACGTCCTTGCCTGCGGAGCAACAAGCATGGCCATGCTTGTCGCTTGTGACTGGCGCGCTCGAACTGCAAGCGTGCTAAGCAGCAGCGCGCACCTTTCTGCCAGCGGCCGGTCGTGGCCTTGACCGAGTGGCCCAGGTAGTACTCCCTGTCAGGATCTGCCTGTGCGTTACACAGACGCAAGCCTCAGGCGTGCGTGTCCAGGCGTGCGCGACGGTGCAGGCTCGCCGACAGGAAGTGCGTTTGCGTGCCGCGCGGACCTTTACATTGTCCCAGTTGAACTGGTCTGCGCCGCCCCGGGTGCCGCCCCGCGGGGGCCCGTTGTACAAGCTCATGGCTCTCACACGCTTGCAGGTTGCAGCCAAACTGCCACGCCAAACACGCACTCCACTCGCAAACAGAACCTACACAGAGCACGCTGCACCAACAAAACACTGCACTGTGCAGACTGCCTTCAAAGAGACACTTTGACTCTCTCCAGTACACTGCTCTGCCTGACCAACCTTCACAGTGACACCCTAAGACAACCTCACAACTGCACCCATCAATGCTCCAGCCCTTGATCATCCCCTGCAGCCTTCCTCCAGGCGCAGCCGCTTGGCGTCACCTCCCGCATGCACCAACAGCGGGCCTTCCTGGCCGAGCGGTCGCTTGGCCGGCGCGGGCAGCTCCCGCGCCGCGCCGCCACCCGGCGGCTCGCCCAGACCCGCAAACACGCCTAGCGCGTTGGCGTCCCTGGCGGCCAGCGAGCTGCTGTCCGCGGGGTGCGCCTCCGGGGGCCCGGGCCCAGCGCCGCCGGTCCCCGCCCAGGGGCCTGGCACCGCTGCGCCGCCCTCCCAGGGCGCGCGCGCTCTCCCTGCAGGGCCCGCAGGCTCTGCGAGCTCACCGGGCAGCGGGAGCCCATCTGCCAGCGCGCACACGCCAGCGCCGCGCGCGCCCGGCGCAGCGCCGCCCGCCGCGCCGCGCGCAGGCCCCAGCTCGCCCAGCCGCGGCGCGCGCGCAGGCGCGGCGGCAGGCACCGCCGCGGCGCCGGGGCGGCCCGCGCCGCCAGCGGCGGCAGCGCCGCCCGGCTGCGGCCGCAGGAACGCGCTCAGCGTGCCCTGCCCGTACAGCGGGCGCGGCGCGGCGGCGGTCACATGGAGGCTGTCCTCGCGGCCGTCCAGCGCCTGCGGCGCCGGCGGGCGCCGCTCAAGCGCGCAGGGGCGGCCGGCCGGCGCGGCGGCGGCCCCCGGGCGGCCGTGTGCGGGCCGCCCTCGCGGCCGTCTGGCGCCGGAGGCGCCGACACAAAAGCCCGCGCTCACAGCATTCGCATTACAGTGCGTTGTCGGCCTCTGGTCGGCCACACGCTGCTACCCGACAGGCTGTGCGCATGGCCGCTCAGCGCCTGCGGGGCGTGCGCGAATTGCGCTCAACCCTGGTCTTTGACCCTGGCTGGTGGTCTGGCTCGCGGCGCCAGGCGGCCGGCAAGCGCAGGCCTACTCAGCTGTCAGAGTGGCCGTGCAGCCACCCTGAGCCGCCAATTGACGTTGCACAAGCAGCGCCCGCGACGCACACGGCCATCTCTTATAGAGCAGCTGGCTGACCCCAGACTTCGCCGAGAAACCCCGGACACTCCGGGTACAGGCCTGCCCGGCGGGCGCGGCGGGAGCGCGCGCCTGCCCAACATTCTCCAGCTTGGTCTGCAGCGTGCCCCACATGATGTCGTCCACGCTGCCGCGCACGTGCAGGTAGTAGATGTTGACCGACTGCGGCTGCCCGATGCGGTGCACGCGGTCCTGCCGCCCGGCAGGCGCGCGCACGTGGTGCGTGAGTCCGGCAGGCGCGCGCGCATGGTGCGTGCCTGCTGCTAGGGTTGATGTTAGGGTTGAGGTGCGGCAGATAGCCAGCCCAGCGGCCACAGACAGGACGCAGAGCTGTCCTGAGCAGCTCGTGCGCCGCATGTGCAGTACTGGCAGGCCCGCAGGAGGATCCTGCTCGACGGTGCAAACCAACCAGGGCGCGTCGACCAGGACACAGCGGCGCAGCAGTGCACGTCAGTGGGCGCGCACCTCCGCCTGCACCAGCTCGCCCGGCGTCCATGTGTACTCGGCGAACACCACCAGCGAGGCGGCCTGGCGCGCGTGGGACCCGGCGTCACGGGCGCGCCGGCAGCAAGCGTAGGGCCCAGCTTGCCCTACCCTAAGCATGACCCTGCCTGTACACTGGCGCTGTGCGCGGCGAGGCCTGCAGCGCTGTGCGCCCTGCAGCGCAACAGGACCTGCTAGGCGCATGCATGCATGCGCACGGACGGACGCGCGGGCTGCCCGAGCGCGAGCGCGCAAGGCGTCCCAGCGCTCGTGCTGTGCGCGTAGCCCTCTGCACGCTCGCCGTGACCGTCCGGTCACGCCCAGCGATGGTGTTTGGGCACGGCTGTGCCTCGCCCAGCGGCCGCTCCTGGTGGCTGGACGCCACTGCTGCCGTTGTTGGCGCGGACATCAGCACCTACAAGCCATGCTCTCCACCGAGGTATAGCGCAGTCAGCCCACGGGCAGCTTCGCGATCACTGGCAATGACATGAGGCTGCGCCGCCAGGCCGCTCACGCAACCTCATGTCAGTGTGCCGGTGGTCGGGAAGCTGCCCATGGTCTGACTGCGCTGCATCGCCAGTGGAGAGCATGGCTCGTGGACGCCGGTGTCCGCCCCAAGAACGGTCGCAGGGCCGTCCAGCTACCAGGACCGGCCGCTAGGCGAGGCGCAGCCGGGGGTGCCAGCCCGCACAAATGCCGTCGATGCTGGGGGTTGCACGCGGCAGCACTGCTCCTGCAGTACGCAGGCTCTAGCACTACAGACATGGCGACTGCAGAACATGCAGTCCCCACCTCATTGAATGTCCTCCCTGACTCTTGATAAACGACTCCGATCCAGGGCTTCACAAGCGGGGTTGGCGCGCGCCGTCAGCGTGAGGCCGGTGCCAGCCGCCGTGATGGACAGCACCGCCGCCAGCACGCTGGGGTCGCCCTGCCGCAGGCAGCGCCACTGTTGCAGGCTGCTTCTGAACGCCTGGCTCATGACACACGGCGAGGCCCGCAGCGCATGGGCAAGATGGGCCATGGCCCCAACCAAAAACCTACCTGGTTCATTTGGGATGAAGAGGGGACCTGCACATGGGATGAAGAGGCACCTGCCCTGCTCTTGGGCCGCGCGCATCTCACACACCCGCAGGCCCCGCCCATGCAAGAGACGGGCAGCGGCCTGCGCAAGACCCGCACCATGCCGTGCTCGTGCAGCGAACCTACCAGCCCCGTCACGGCGTGCGCGCGCGCGGGCGCGCGCCTGGAACGTCTCCACCAGGCCCTGGCGCTGCGCGGGCGGCACCTTGCCGTCGATGCGGATGTTGCGCACGCGCGCCCTGCTTGTCCCGCAAAGCTCGGCGTCAGCTGCACCCCCTCCAGCAGGAAGTCTGCTCAAGGCAGGGTAAAACCGTGAAGGTAGAAAAGTAGGAGACAGATTACATGCAGAGCTTGATTTGAACATGACCTACGGTTTGGGCGACGCACAGAAGCGGGACAGGCAGGCTGCGCTTCTTGGAGTGGAGTGTCTAAAGAACGCTTGCACGAGGTCAGCCAACGGAGGCTGTGACGGCGGGCAGGACAACTGACTGGTAGAAGAAGAAAAAAAAAAGGACATTGGGCGGAAAGCCGGGGCGCGCTTGTTGAGCACCTCCTGGATGCCGTCCATGAGCACCTGGTGGTGCGCAAAGACCAGGAACTTCTGCTCCTGGTCCAGCAGCTCGCGCACGTACTCCTGCACCGCGCGCACCTGCGCCGCGTCGCCGCCCCCTTCGCCCTCGGTCCCTGCTCGCCCAGGCGCCTGCAACAACCTCGCTCTCAAAGGCAGAGGAGAGCACTCGCGCAGGACGCCATGCCGGTTGGGAAACCACGGGCGCCGCGCGGCGTACGGCCGGGGCGGCGAGGCGCGCCTTGAGCTCGGCGCAGCGCCGGTAGAAGGCCGTGACGAGCTGGCGCTGCTCGGCCGGCAGGCCGCCCAGCGCCGCGCCGGCCTCGAGCGCGGCGCGCGCGGCGTCCAGCGCGCGCGCCTCCTTGACAAGCGCCGCCTGGTCCTCGCGCGGCAGCGCCAGGTGCACCTGCGCGGTGCGGCGTATTGGAAGGGCGTGTGAATGCAGCGCATGGAGCCGCGCTCCTTGACGGGCAGAGGAGCTGCCGTGCAGCAAGGGCATGACAGGCCGCAGCAGTCTATTAACGACCAGCCAAGGGCGCCTACCCGCTCCGCGCCCTCAACCTGCAGCACTGTGCCAGCCGCAAGCGCCAGTGCGAGCGAGACGGGACGTGGCAAGCCCATCCGCATGGCACGCCATAGACTGGCACCTCCGTGCTTCACGTGCACTCCGTGCTGCCTATCAGGCACATCGGGGGATCGGTCATGGTGTGGCCGGCAGTGCATGAGCCGCCCACGAGCTCATCGCTGCAGCCAGTGGCCAGGGAGCCGCCTGCGCTCACCAGGCCGCCCTGCCACGTCACTGACGCTGCGCTTGGACGAGGGGGGACGCCACAGGGGCTGACGGGGAGCGGGGCGCACGCCTGCTGTCGGCGCTTGGGCGGCAGCTCGGTGAGCACGTCCGCCTTGCGCCGGCGCACCATGATGCTGGCCGTCAGGACACCGTACAGCTCCTCCAGGTGGCTCGCGCCTGCGCGCGCCGCGCGAGCGCTGCGGCCGATGGAGCCGTGCTTGCGCGTGCGCCAAACCCTTGAACAGCGCGTCTGGAGCTGCAACTCCAAGCCATGCAGAGAAGACGCTGTCGCTCTGAGGCGGCAGAGAGCGACGCAGCCACACTATGCACTGCATGCCAGGACGGCGGGGCTGCCCAAGGCCAGCAGCCGCCTTTAGGTCGCCGGCCGACTAGGTGTGGCCCGTGCAAACCTTCACAGCTGCCCTGGCCCATGCCATCAGTTGATGCGGCAGTATAGATGCGTGCGTGCACCGTGGCCGGCCGGCCATGAGGAGCGCGCGGCTGCGCGGCAGGCCGCGCACCCTGGTACTGCCCGAAGCGGCTGAAGCCCTGGCAGTAGCGCTCGCCGAACGCGCGCATGGTCAGCGCCGCGCCCGGCAGCAGCGCCTGCACCTGCGTCAGCAGCTCGCGCGGGCGCGACAGCGCCGGCGTGCCCGTCAGCAGCAGCGCGCGCCGCGCGGCCTGCAGCAGCGGCAGCGTCTCCTTCGTGCGCAGCGCCTGCGCGCGCGCAGCGCGCGCGCATCGCGCTCCCGCTCCAGAGAGCCCGCGTGCAGGATGTTGTGGTAGAAACTGTCCTCCGCTTACACTTATTAGAGCATGTTCAAGCTAAAGTTGAAGCACCAGCATGGTACTAAGGAAGAGCCGACAGACTTACAACTGTGTGTTTCCTTGGGGAGCAAAACTCGTCACACGCAGTCGCGTCAGACCACGTTGCAAGACCTGGGACGCGTGCGCGCGCCTTGAAGTCCTTGAGGTAGTGCGACTCGTCGCACACGACCATGCCGAACGCGCTGCGCGCGGGCGCCGGGCCGTGCGCGCCGCGCCGCCCGCCGCCGCCGCCGCGCCGGCCGCGCCCACGGCTGCCGCCGCTGCCGCCACTGCCGCCGCCGCTCGAGCCAGAGCCGTCTCCATCTGCCGATGAACGCAGGCGGTCATCCGCCGCAGGCCATCGCCGCCGCCACAACAGACGCGCCCTCGACGTGTTGTGCTTTCCATAGTCCATCTTACGCAGAGCTATGTTTTGGTGAAGCCTAAAAAATGACAATCTGGCAGTCGCCATCATGAGCCAGTGGCAAGCAGGCTGGGCTTGCTGCTGGTACATGTAGCTTGGCAGCCCTGCGGGGATCCTGGACCCTTCCTGGGGGAGGGCCGGGGCGGCGGCGCGCCCGCCAGCGCGGCCGCCAGCTTGCCCACGAGCGCGTACGAGACGATGACGAAGCCGACGCCGAGCGGCGCGCCCGGCCGGCGGCCGCGCAGGCGCTCCAGGTCGCGCGCGGCGCCGACGAGCAGCATGTCGCGCTCGGTCACGCCCAGCCACTCGACCAGCGCGTCGGCCCACACCTCGCGCAGCGACGACGGCACCACCAGCAGGCAGGGCCACTCCTCGCGGAAGGCCGCCATGCACGCGATCGCCTGCTTGGTTTTGCAGCTGATTGGAAGCGTCGTGAGGTGTATGCACCGCATGAAGGGTTGACATCAAATAGAAGCTTTTTGCGCCTGGTGCCGCGAGTAAGTGCGGTCAGCGCATTTGGCACCCCGGGGCTCGACGCGCTCACTGTGCGCGTTCAACAGCTGCACAGCTGCACAGCGGCTCAGCTTGCCGGCACAGTGCTGCCGAGCTCCCACCATGTAATATTAAACATCAGCATAATCGCCGCTCTTGCTACACACAGAGCAGCCGCTGCCGCGCCGGGCGGCCGCGACACGCGCCTGCACGGTCTTGCCGAGGCCCATCTCGTCGCCGATGAGCGCGCGGCCGCCGCGCTGCAGCACGAAGCGCACGCCGGCGCGCTGGAAGGCCATCAGGCGGGCCTCCAGCCGCGGCGGCAGGTCGGCGTAGCGGCCGGACTCGTCTGGCAGGTCCTCGGCCGCCTGGCGGGAGCGAGCTGCACGTGAGGCAGGCCGGACCGCAGGCGTGCGACCCGCAGGGCCGTCATACCACTGCGCCTCCAGTCCGAGAGCATGCCACTGCCATGCTGGACGTGCCATCGCCGGCGCAAGCAAGAGCTCATCACGGTGTAAAATCCGCTCATACGTCAATGTCAGCACGTCATCAGCGGCCTGACACTCAGTATTAGGCTCGCGCCTGAGCATCCCTGGTAACAAGCAACCCTGCCCCTCACAACTGGCCCACCTCCAGGATGTCGCAGGCGATCGGCGGCAGGCCCTCGACGGTCGCAAACACACCCGGCGCGCCGAGCAGCGCCGCCTCCACCGCGCGCCGGCGCGCCAGCGGGAAGCGCCACACGCGCTGCGCCTGCATCCACTGCCCGTCGCCCAGCCTGCGGGTCGGGCGCACAGGTCACGAGGCGCTCAGCTGCACGGGCCTCCCGGCATCGTGGATTGCGCTGCACAAGTGCGACGTGGCCGGCTGCATGAGGCGCAGGCCTGCTGTGTGACGCACAGGCCCATGAGCAAGTCGCATGGCTAGCGCTTTGCCAAACTTCTGCTTCTGCGTGAGACTGCTGCGCACCACGGATACCCCCGCCCTGGCTACAAGAGGCCAGTCCTCTGACCAGCCTGCACTGCGCTGCCTGTGATCATTGACGAATGGCAGAGGACTGTGCCTGATGTGGGCCTGGCGGCGCGCGCGCCTGACAAGCGCCTGGCGCAGCCGCTCGTTGTACGGGCACGACACGTCCAGGCAGCCGCCGGGCGCGAGCGCCAGCTGCACGCGCACGTGCGCCGCCGGGCACCCGCTGCCCGGCGGGCTCGCCGTGGGGGCCCCGCATGCATCCGCGCCACCCGGCGCTGCAGCTGGCCGCGCGTCCGCCGGCTGCGCCGCGCAGGCAAACGCGCCGAACACGCCGCTGCCGGGCGCGCCGCCCCGATCGGCCGCCGCGCCCGACAGCAGCCCCGCCGGCGCGGCGCCATCGACAGGCGCGGCGGCGGGGCCGCACTGCACTGCAGCAATGCACATGCCGGCCCACTGCCCCGCGCTGCTTGCCTGCGCCGGGGCATGCGCGGGCCATGCCGCCGCCGGCCAGGCGGGCGGTTCGGGCGCGGCAGGGGGCGCGCCGCCTGGCCACTGCCCGGCGGCCTTGGCGGCCGCGGCGGGCGCGGCGGGCGCGGTGAGCCGGTCTGCTGTGGGCTGCGCGTCCACGCCGGGCAGTACCCGGCCTGTGCCGCATGGCCCACGGCTGGCATCGCTGCCTGCCGCCGTGGGTGCAAAAGTGGGGTGGTCTGTTGCGGGCCAGGCGCGCGCGACGGGTGCTGCATGGCCCCCGCCGCCCAGCACATGGCCCCGGCCGGTTCCTGCGGGCGCAGATGCCCTCGCCGGCCGCTCCGCGGCCGGCCGCTCCGCGGCCGGCCAGGCGTCCGGCCGCACGAGCTCCGCGGACCGCCACTGTGCCGGCGCCGCGGGGGCGCTGCCGGACGCGCCTGCCCCAAGGACGCTCGGCCCTATGCTGGGCGCAAGCGTGTCGGGTGCGGCCTCGCTCGGCCACACAGGCGCCCCCGATCCGGCCTCGCCCGGCCACGCAGGCGCTCCCACGGGCCAGGCGCCCTGTGGCATGTGTGCGCCATGTCCACGGGCGCATATGCCCGCATCACTGCCGCCGGCAGCGCTCGTGGCGGCGCTGCCCGGACCAAGGCCCAGGGCTGAAGTGCTGGCAGCTTCCGGCGCAGCGCGGGCGTCCAGCCCCCGCTGCGCTGCGCTGGGCGCGCTGTGGACGGCCGCCCCGCCTCGGAAGCCATGGGCGCCGAGCGAGGGTGCAAAAAGCTGCCGTACATTCACAGCACAGCCCGGCGTCGCCCGCGCGCCGCCCGCGCAGCTGGCTGGCGGCGTCGCGCGCCCCAATGCCGGACCGCGCTTGGGGCCAGCAAACGAAGCGGGCGGCGCAGCGCTGGGCGCCAAGGTGCTTCGGCTGCATGGCTGGGCCTCACTGGGCCTTCCTGGAGCACCGCGGTCACAATCCCCATCAGCAGATGCGCTCGGCGCGGGCATGCCCTGCCCCGGCAGGCAAGCGCTGGCGTGCCGGCCATCTGGACCAGGGGGCGCGTCAGAGAAGCGCCTGCTGGCCAGCGCTGCCTGCTCTACGCGCTCCCAGTCCAGACCCGCACCCCAGCCATCGTCGTCCTCCCACATCCCGGCCTTGCCACGGCGGGCCAGCGTCCTGCTCGGCGCCTGCAGCAGCCCTGCCACCTTGCCTGCAGCCTCGATCTCGGGCCAAACACAAGCCCCAGACAGCCAGCAGGGTTTCAAAAGAGCTTCCTGGACTGTACTCCGGATGGGCCTGCTGTCCAGCTGACTTCCTAAATAGCCCTGAACCTCCTGTGTGTCATGTCCGTGAACCACAAATAGTCGCAGGAGCGATGCTACCATCTCTCCAGTGCCGCACTGGCCAGGCTGTGGCCTGGCAGGGGCGCCCACGCAGCTGCAAGAGCCTGCTCAGCACGCTGCCGGTCAGGCGAAGGGTGCGATTGCAATACCACGTGTGCTGTCAGCAGCGCACCATACTAAGAAGCCAGTGCTAACCCCCGTGATGCCGTGCAGGTCCCGCACAGGTCGACATGCCGACCCTGTGCAGCCTCTAACTCGTTGTTTGACAGCCCATTTGACAGCATGTTTGCTGACTTGGACCGCGAGATGTCCTCTTTTGAACGTCAGGTATGCCTGTGGCTGTGGCTGCAGTGAGCGCCTGAGTGCGTCCTCTCCTCCACTGCTCCTCCTTATCCACTTTTGAGTGCGTATTGCCCACTGGCAGGTGGAGCGGGAGGTGGACAGCGCTTTCAGGCAGGCAAAGGACCTCCAAGAAAGTGAGCGCCTGCAGCACCTCTGTGGCCTCGCCTGCGTCGCGTGTTCAGTATTGTACTTTTGGGTCCTTCACAGCGAGCTCAGCATGGTGTACAACGGCACGCAGGAGTGGAGAGCCAGGCGCTGGTCCCGGAGCGGGGCGGCTGGCGTGTGCAGAGGTAGCAGGCCCCTTTCGGCACTGTGGTCCTGCCTGGAACGAGCACTTGCGAGGGACACAAGCATTGGCTATCTGTATGGACCTGCTGCGAGGTCGCGCAGGAGCCAGGGGCGTGATGCCTTGGGCCGGAGCTACTTCGTGGAGGTCAACACGTTCAGGCCGGCGCCGGTGCGGCCGGCGCCGGCGGTGCACGCGCCTGCGCTGGCGCTGCTCTTCAGCGTGGCGCTCCTTGCCGGGGCGTACTTCTCATCGGCGGCGCTGTTCCTGCGAAACTACCACCTGACCAGGCGCGGCGCACGTGACGCAGTGTCCTTGCGCAGTCCTGTCTGCCTCAACACGTCCTGTCCTGTCCATGTCCTGTCTGGCTCTACACCGCGGCACTTGTGCACAGCGTGCTGACCTCTGTGTTGCCGGTTACCGGCTGCCACCCTTAGCACATGCAAAATTGTGATAGTGTACGAGCTGCCGGCGCGCAATGGGTGCTCGAGTCTTTCTTTTGTAAAAGTGAGCGGCTTTGCCATGTCAGTGGTCAAGCGTATAATACACTCCCATGAGTGCCTTAACAGGTGCGTCAGTGAGTGTCAGCCTTGCCTGAGAAAGTGGCTGCATGCGTGCAGCTTTGCGGAAAGCAAGCGGTGGGTGCTGGCAGCAACGGGGCCTCTGCTGGCGGTTGTGTCGCCACGCTTCCGCCGGCAGTGGGTGGCGGCGCTGCGGGGGGAGCGGGTGCCTGCCAAGGCGCGCAACTCGACAGACCTGGCCCTCATTTACGTTTCTAAAAATGCAGATGTACTGCCAGCTGGGAAGACGTCCATGTGACTTTGTTTCCTTAAGGTGTTACCTGGGCTGGCATGCTGTATTCCGTTGTGTGTCGAGGCATACATTGTAGGGTGTGGCTTCTGGCTGGCCGTCTTGCAGATTTTCAGCGCGTGGTGCGCAGGATGGCACCTGCGTAGGTGAGCACAGCCCTGATTTTGCTGTGTCAGGCTTCGCAGGAGGTGGACGGCGCGTGAGCACGTGAAGCCGCTCCTATGGAACCAAGAGCATTAAGGGCGCCTGGCAGAGGGTCTGACAGCTGCTCGTGTATTATTAACAATATGTTGCTGTTAACAGAGTAGAATTGCTAGAAATAGAATTGCTACAAGATTGCTTGCGTCTGCCTGTCGTTGAGCAGGACAGGTGCGCTCGTATTTGCAGAAGGCTCAAATAACCTGGTTCAAATAACGCGGTTGACTGGCACATGCAGGCTAGAAGTGAAGTGTATGCTACGTTGGTATGCAGGCTAGACCCAACCCAGTGTTACAGCAACCGGCAGGACTCGTGCAAGCGCCTGCTTCTAATGATACAAGCGAGCTCTCATGCAGGCAAAGCCCTTCCACCTCTTCGCAAACCACGCGACCTCTCATGCATGCATTGTTCCTAGAAGCAAATTTGCCAACAGTCCATGACCAGTCTCAGGCTCTCTGGCAGCACAGTCGCGCTTCCTCTCCCGCAGACATCACATTCTTAAGCAGCGGGGCTGCGGCAACACTCAAGCCACACCAAAACTGCAATGGTCCATGCCTAGTTCAACGCAGCAGTCCCGTTCAGACACCGCACAATGCGTTGCACTGTACGACAACATCAGTACTCATGAGTGCAGCTTGCAGCTGAGGCTTGACTCTAGCAGCTGCCAGATGACATGGCACTTCCTGCCCAGCCCCGCCTGCATACTACAGAGCAAGAGGCTGCCCAAGCAGCACACACCTTACGGCAAGAAAACATGAGATTCACGCGCAGCCAAAAGCAGGGCAAGAAGCTGGAGTCAGCTTGAGGCTGGCCCCGCCCTGTCAAAGAATTTGTTAGATTAATACCCTCTGAGCATTGCCAGTGACTAGTGCGGGCATGCAGGTGCGCACAACGCACATTCTAGGCTGTCAAAGTATAACGAAGAAAGCTGTAGTGTTCGCGAGGCGCCAGCCATCAGGCGCCAGCCAGTCCCGGCAGGCCCACCGTTCGCATTAGGGGGCTGCTGTCAGTCGTCAGCCGCAGTCCGTTCTGGACCAGGCGCGTTGACTGCGCGCCGCGAGCCACAATGTAGATGCGATAACATATCCTGTAGCACCATAAGTAGACATGCAACACTTCTGCTGCGCCGCCAGTGCTGAACAAGACGGCTGGAGGCAACACAGACGACTGCACAAGCAGACGGTGTTGGTATGTAGTGCAGAAGATATCGGTGTTGTGCGCACCTGGAACTGCAAGAGGCACCTGCGTGAGCACAAGCACCCCTGCTTCAGTGCATTTGTTGGACTAGGGTGTCAGGTGCAAGACGGCATGCCTTGGCAGCGCAGTAAGCACACGTGATAGGCATCGCTTGGCAAACGCTGCGGGGCTGCGTCACAACCAAGCGCACCCCCAGATGCCGAAGATAGTAACAGGCGCGAAGAAGCGCTGCTGAGCTGCCAGACACGTCAGTGTAAGCGCCAGGTTGCCCCCGTACGAGACGATGAGGAAGCGCAAGTCGCGGCCTGCCAGAGCACACAGCCAAGACTTACCCTGGAGCTGCTTTCCCACTAAACCGGGCAACATAACACACTCTATTTTCACACGCCACGCACATGCAAGCCTGACCAGTTTGCGTTCCTCAGCAGCAATACAAATCACCTTGCGCATACACAGCGACTGTTGTGCTCTCGGGTGCTATACCCTCCCGTGCCTGCACACTGGTCGGGCGCGCACCGGCGAGCAGCATGCCCTCGGTCGCCATGGACGCGGTGTGCACGACCAGCGTGACGCACAGCAGCGGGGTGAGCCCGGCCATGGCCGCCATCACCGCGCTGCTGTTTGTGAACAGCCACGGCGCGAGCGCCACCAGGCCTCCTGCGCGTTTGGTGCGACAACTGTGGCCCCCGCGGCTATGCAGGCGCGCTGGCTCTCAGCTGTGCACGGTGTGCCCCCATGTCCTCACAGCGGTCCGCAAGCTGCGGCTGGTGTTTGCCATAACCCTTTTGAGCAGCAGCAGCACATTACGTACGAGCCACACGGAGCAGCTCATCAAGATCATCATCTGTAACCAGCCTCGGCCACACACAGCTATCATGTGGGTCCGAGCAAACATGTCACTGCGAAGTGCACAGGCAGGTCGCTGTGCTGGGCGCGCCCGCGAGAGCGCAGTTGACGGCGCCGACAACAACGCCGGTGCTCATTAGTTGCCGGCCCAGGCGCCGCGAGGCACTGGGCCGGCCGATCACGGATGGCAGGAAGCTCTGCGCCGCCTGGCTGACCGCATCCCCGACGCAAAAGAAGAACATGCAGACGGAGAGCATGACGTGGTGCGCGCCTGCGCGCGCGTCGAGAGTCTCAGGTCCTTCCCATCCTTCAGCTTCCAGGACGCAGAAGAGCATGCGGCAGCATGTTGCATGTTGGCCTCCCCGCACAACATGTGTCCTGGCCGGCTCTTAAGCACATCCGCTCATAAAATGGCATGCTGTTTGGGCTTGCTGTCTACCTGGATGCACTAACAGGCAATGGTGACAGGCATTGCTGCTGCTGTTAGATTATATATGCACAGCTGCGGATGCAGCTTGCACACAGCACAAGCTGTAAACAAGTATATTCTGGCGCCAGTGCTTCACTTTACACAAGCATAAGGTTTGATGTGCAGACACCCACCCGCGCTGACAGGCCCCAGGCTTGACGCCACTGAAGTCAGGGTGCCTGAGCGCACAGAATCACGATGCTTAGCAGAGGCAAGATATGCGTAAGGTGCACATGCAGCAAGCATCACAAATGAGCCAATGAAGGTGTGACACGTCTGTGCAAATTCAATATGTGCCTTGCGCACTTGCACTGCATAGTACCGCACACAGCTGTATCGCCTTCACTGATGCTTATCTTCTGAGCTGGACGTGCATGGAGGCTGCAGCATGCATCGCTGTGCGCTGGACAGGGCGACCTGTATGTACGTCGCCTGAAGACAAGAGCACAAACTGCGGCCACCCCTGAGGTGCGCTGGGAGGTATGATTGAAAATTGCTCGACATATCCTGCGGTCGCCGGGAGCGCACTGTACATGACGGTCTTCGACATGAGCACCCCCACGATCGGCCCCGCGTACTTCAGGAAGAGCCCCGCCGCGCGCAGGCTGGGCAGCCGCCACCGCAGCTGCACCTTGAAGCCGGGTGCCAGCGACCCCGCGCGCAGCGGCCGCAGCAGCGCGACCAGCAGCGCGCCGGCCGTAAGCAGCTGCATGGCCCGCGCGCGCTCTGTTGATGTGGAGGCGGGGGACAAGGAGGAGCAAGGTCATGCCCAGCAGCAGCGCGCATGCAGATGGCGATTGGGTGGGCGCCATGCTGGGCGGCGCGCCTGAGCGGCAGCGGTGGCGAGCGCGGCTCCGGCGATGCCCCAGCCGGTCACGCACACGAGCACAATGTCGCCGCCCAGGTTGGCAGCGCCGGCCAGTGTCGCCGCCGCCAGCGGCGTCCACGGGTCCATGGCCGCCAGGAAGTAGGCCTGCGCCACGAAGATCAGCAGCGCCGCCGGCACGCCCAGGCACCTGCGTGCGCCAGAGGAGCGTGCTGATTAGCCACGTGTTCAGCAGGACTGACTGTAAGGCTGGCATAGATGAAAGACATTCACCTGAAAGCCTGACAATGTCAAAGGAGGTGGGACCAGCACCAACCAACCGAGCGGCACCAGTATTGCACTGAATTTGCACGATGGGGCCGCACCGTATGCGCACGTAGGACAGCGCAGGCGCAATGACCTCCCGCGATGCACTGCCGGCGATGGCAGAGAGCGCCGCGGGCGCAGCCACGTACAGCGCCACAGCCAGCACGGTGCCCAGGATGAGTGCGATGCCCAGCGCGTCAGACAGCACGCCGCTCGCCGCCGCGGTGTCGTTCCGCGCGAAGCTCACCGCCAGCATGTTTGTTGCTGCGCGCGCACCACCAGTTGCAACATTTTCTCGCTCAACATGCGCTGCCAAGGCAATCTAGCGCTTGATGCCCAGCGGCAAGACGCTGAGCACATGCTGCATTCAAATTTCAGCTTGCAGGGAAGTTGCGCATCTGGTTAACAGGCGGTCTGGCCTTCATGCACCAACTCACGTCCGCTCTCCTCACAAGCATGCGTAGCCACTAACATAAGCAGGTCAGCGCTAAAAACACTTGTGGCACTAAATGTCTCAACTCACGACTTGCATGCAACTTCTCACAACTTGCAAGCAAGGACAATCGGCCTCCTCTTGCTGTCAAAGCTCCAATGCACATGGCAACCCTGGATAACTGAGACCTCATGCGTCGTGCACTGTTGGAAAGCAGCTGTGCTCCACATGTTAGAGGCAATTCCAAGTCCAGGTTTTTGAAAGAGCAAGCGCTGCTTGACTGAACAAGCAGAGGCCACAGACGGCGGCAGACGCACTGGCAATGGCCAGGAAGGTGAAGATGTAGGCCGAGTAGTCGCACAGCATGGTGCCGGGGCCCAGCGCCGCCAGCTCCACCGCCGACCGCGTTCCCACCACCGACGTGTCTATCAGCGACAGGATGCTGCCCCGGACACAGGCTGCCTTTCAGTGGGTGAGGCACGCTGCAACAGCAAAGCTGTCCTGCAGGAAGGACGCTGTGAACAATACCCCGTTGTAATTCTCGGTTACTACTCAGTAAGCGTCTGGGCTTACTTGGCTTATTGTGGCTGCTGCCCGCTCGTGGCTGGTGCGCACTGCAAGGTAGAGCAGGGCTGCAGCGCAGGGCTATGCGCCGGCCCCAGGTGCACGAGAGGCGGCGTACGGGTTGACGATCCAGACGCCCAGCGTCGGCAGCGTGAAGCGCAGGAGCTCCCAGGGCCCGCGCTCTGCCGGCGCCTTGGGCTCAGCCGCTGCCGGCGCCGCGACGCCGGTGCTACTGGCTGAGCGACCGGACTCTGGCCGCAGCGCCTCAGCTGCGCTCAGGGCAGGCCCTGCACTGCTGCCGCTGAGAACGGTGTCGCCAGGTACCCCAGTGCTGCTGAGCAGCTTTTCCTCCGAGCCTGTCAACACAGGTGTGGCAGTTTGAGGTTTTTGTTCAAACGGATTACTTAATAAAGCATGCGCTGTGCACCACATGTCCCCTGCGGCGGTCTGAGGGGAAGCATTTACTCGCCTGTGTGCGTTCCCGCGATGAGCGACTCGGCCGGCGTCTCTGCCCTGACAAGCAGGAGCCGGCCGCGCCGTCTACTGCTGTAAGAGCTCAAGCGCCCGGAGGCACCGTCCGCGCATCTCCGGGAAGATGGTAGGCGACCGCGCAACAACGCTGAGCAGGCCGGCAACTGGGCTGTATGCAGTGGCACCCGCATGGGCCACTGGGACAACATATGGTTGCCGCTACAGGGCTGATGGCAGGTTGGCCTTGCGCCAGGTCACGAGCGAATGACACTAGTGCTAAGCTAAGCTTTTTTCAACGTGTTCCAGTTCTTTATTCAAGCGCTATTGCTTTCACGGCCTACCTCCTGGGTCGGCAGAGCTTGCTATAGCACACTAAAACCAACGGTTGGGTGGTCCTGCGCTCGGTCGCTGGGGGAGCAAACACATCGGGAATAGGGGTCGCCTAAATTGGCTAGCATGGGGCTCTTCCGAGGATTCGCTGATCTAGATACACTGTGCTGCAGGCAATGCGCTGTTGTGCTATGGGAAGTAGGGCAGCATGCATGTCGCATCAGAAGCTGTTCAGCTTCGCTCTGTCAGGGAGTGCTGACTCGAAGACGCAGCTTGAGTGCTGGTGCTCCTGCTCACCCTTGGCATCGATGGTCAGGCTTGCAACCCGTTTTGTGCATCCGTCTACGTCGCATGCTCTCGGAATGCATGGCCCTGGCGATGACCCCCCATGCACTGCCTCAAAGCAAAACAAGCGTCCAGGTTGCCCAGCCCACTGTTCCAAGGACCAAACGCCCGGTCGCGCACGGCACCGCTGGCTACCACTGCCACCAGCACTGCCGCCCCGCCTCGACCATGTCTGCATCAGCCTGGCTGGCGTGAGTTGTCAGCCACCTGCTAGACATGCCCCAGGTTGCGCAGCGCAGCCGCCGCCATCTCGTGCGCCGCTGCCGAGCTCGCGCATGCAAGCACACCCTCCAGGGCTGCAATCCCCCCGAATGCCCGGACTGCTTCCCGGCTCTGCTTGCTCCCGCTGGTCAGGATCTTGAGCGCCAAGGCGACATGCGGATGCGCAGAGCCTCCGGGCGCCAGCACTGCGACCAGCGCCGAAATGCCCCCGCACTGCCGCATGCTGTCCTGGATTTTTATGCTGTTGAAGCACAGGTTCCCCAGTGCCGCCGCGGCCCGTACACGCACAGCAGACGAGGCAATGGGCGCCAGCAGCGCGACCAGCGCCGCAACGCCCCCCGCATTCTCGCACACTGTCCTGGTTCAGGACATTTCGAGCACACACATTTGCCAGCGCCCCAGCAGCCCGGTCCAGCACGGCGGCAGGGCCGCCGGGCGCGAGCAGCCCGACCAGCGCGGCGATCCCCCCGCACTCCCGCACGCTGTCCTGGCACCGTGCGTTTGCCATGCACAGGTTTCCCAGCGCAGCCGCAGCCCGCGCACGCACGGCAGGCGCGGCGCTGGGCGCCAGCAGCGCGACGAGCGCCACGACGCCCCCGCAGTCCCGCACGCTGTCCTGGTTTTCAATATTTTCACAGCACAGATTCGCCAGCGCGCCCGCAGCCTGCGTCTGCATGCCGGCGGAGCCGCCGGGCGCCAGCAGCCCGACCAGCGCCGCAACGCCCCCGCATTCCCGCACGCTGTCCTGGTTGCGGGCGTTGTTGCGCAAGCACAAGTTTGCCAGCGCGTCCGCAGCCTGCTCCTGCACGGTAGCGAAGCGGCCGGGCGCGAGCAGCCCGACCAGCGCCGCGACGCCTCCACACACCCTCACGCTGTTGCAGTTCTGGGCGTTGTCGCGGCACAGGTTGCATAGCGCCCCGGCAGCCCGCTCATGCACGGCAGCAGAGTTGGGGGCCAGCAGCTCGACCAGCGCCGCCACGCCCCCGCACTCCCGCACACAGTCCCTATTCTGATCATTGTGGTAGCACAGGCTCTCTAAGGCCGCAGCGGCCATCTCATGCACGGCAGCCGATCCACCAGGCGCCAGCAGCACGACTAGCGCCGCCACGCCCCCGCACTCCCGCACGCTGTCTTGGTTTCAGGTGCAGTCAACGCACAGGTTGCACAGCAGCCCGGCAGCCAGTACGCGCACAGCAGCAGGGCGGCTGGGCACGAGCAGGCCGACCAGTGCCGCGATGCCCCCGCACTCCCGCACGCCATCCTGATCCCGTCTGTCTTCAGTGCACAGACTTGTCAACGCTGCAGCAGCCTGCTGCTGCACAGCAGGCGCGCCGCCGGGCGCGAGCAGCTCGACCAGCGCCGCGACGCCCCCGCATCCTCTCACATACTCTCTGTTTCGGCTCTTGTCAAGGCACAGGCGTGCCAGCGCATGCGCAGCCTCAGCTTGCGTAGCTACAGAGCCGCCGGGCGCCAGGCGCCTGACCAGTGCGGCAGCGCGAGCACGTGCCCCAGCTTTTGCCATCGAGGCTGCGCGCCTGCACCTGCTGCGTGCAGGACGCGCAACAATCAGGCTCTCTGGCGCGCTCAGCGTGTATGCGCCTCGAGGGACAGAATCGTAAGGCCCAGCTCAGCTTTGTGCACTCTGTGACTTGTGGCCCGCACCCCACTTGGCGCAGCGCGCGGGGTGGCGAGCCTGACCCGACTGCGGTTGGCACTTGTGCGGGCCGCTCCTGCGCGCCGCGCGCGCGTGCGCATGTGATTGCGCTGCAAGCGCAGACTGCTGCAGCACCTTGCAGTATGCAGGCTGGTGCGGCACGCAGCACGCAGCATACAACAACAGGCTCAAGGGGCTTGAGGTGTGCCGCCATTGCTGGGCGGACCGCCTCGGAGTTGGTGTTATTGATGCAGCGCGCCGGCGTTTGAGGGCCGAGCACAGCCCGCTCGGCCGCAAAACAGGATGACAAACCCGTTTTTATGCTTCGTCTAGGCACGATGTGCGTGCAGTCTCTGTCAGGTAAGAAAGTCGGCAGCTTTTGGACAGGCACATTCCCTAGACCTTACCTAGGTCCTAGGCCCTTTCGTTGAGACTTGACAATAAAACTGCACCTTTGTTTGCTGTGGCCATCCTACACACAGGCGCGAACAAGGGGTGCGCTGACTCGGAGTCTACTGCCGATATTCTAACAGACTGTGACGGCCTGAATCTGGCGCGAGTCTAACTCTAGGCGCTAGGCTCGAAACAGAGAGCCTATTCCTAGCAGCAAGTCTCTGGCTGCCACGTTGTGTGAACACTCATGTTCACACCTGTGGGCCTATGCTGTTGAGCGCGAGGGCCATGTGCAGGAGCGCTATGGTCCTGCATGGTGCTGATATCGATCGCTTCGACGGACACGGCAACAGCCCTCACCTGCCCTGCTGCAGGAGCTCACACGCTCAACAGTCCAAGCACGTCTGCCAGCAGGCCGTGCGCACTCTGCAACGTGTGGCATTTTCAGTTCACTGCAGACCATGCGCAGTGCTGTGCATGTGACAAGCTCTAATGCATGACGCTATGCTTGTTATGCCCAACACCATCTAGCTAGTTCAGTAGCAGGTTTCACCCACTTACAAGGTTCATGCACTGCCACAGATGTTGGCTCAAGCAGTGTCCATGCATGCTGGTCTCTGCTGCTGTGGCGGCCTAGCAGCCACTGGGAGCGCTCATGTGCGCTCAAACCACCACGCCTGACTAGGTCCGCATGTGTGACACCCTCACCACTGTTCAGAGTCCTCCCCCAGTCATCCATGCCCCCGGCTCCAGCACTGGGGCCAAGGCCATGTGGCGCCCTCAGTAGCTCTCCCAGTCGTCCTCGTCACCCCACATCTCCTCCGTCTCCTCGGGCGTCGCCCAGCGCAGCCGCTCCGCGCGCGCGCCCGCGCCGGCCCCGGCCTCCCTCCTGGGCTCCGGCTCAGCGCCGTCATCGTCCGCGGCCCCTCCCCGTGCCTGCGACGGCGCGATGAACACGCGCGCCTGCTCCCAGTGCACTGTGACCTGCGCCGCCGGCGCAGGCGTCTGCACAGCGTCGTGATAAGGCACGCTTAGGGCCTGGTCAGCATAGAGGCGAATACACCATGATCCACGAGGAGCCCTGGGGACGTGAGCAGGAGCAATGGTCTGGCACCACGCTTGCAAACTTTTAAAGGTGCATTAGGTCTTGTCTAGGGTCTGGAGGGCGCTCGCACCACGCCGCGGTAGGACGCGCGGGGGATGCCGTCCTTCCAGTCGCTCAGCATGCCGAAGGAGCTCGTGATGCGCTCGTACTCCGCCTGCGCGCGCGCGCGCATGCAGCCACGTACTGGCAAGTTGGCAGCTTGGGGCTGGAGCGCTGCGCGCCCGCTCGGCACACCACAGCACGGCACACTGACACGCAGCATGGCGCTCAGGGGACAGATCCACGTAAATGTTCATTTCACGGCAAAGTCTCTGGTCTCACAGTGGTGCGTGGCGCATCAGCAGACACGACGGCGCTGGTGTGCAGAGTGCTGGTGCAGGCTCGAGTACTGTTGCGGCTGTCCCCACAGAATCACCCTTCTATGAGCCTCCACTTCCTCGACATGCTGCTGCGCAGCCAGGGCGCAGGCCCTGCTGGCCCCCGGGGGCACGCGCCTTGCCGGAGTAGGCGAGCAGGACGTCGCCGACGGCGGCCTTGGCCGCGCGCGCGCTCCGCACCACGCGCGCGGCGCCCAGCGCGAGCGCAAAGTCCGCCTCGTACCTGCGCGCACGCGAGAATATGAAGATGGACCGCGGGCCTGGTGCATACGTGCCAGCAGGGACAGACGGCAGGGGGGCTCCACCCAGCGGAGACAGGCGGGGACGACGGGGGTGCATGCAGGCGCCCGGGGCGAGAACTACAGCGCAGGGTGCCTGCCGCAGGTCGGAGCCAGCAAGAGCGTACGCCTGTGGCTTTGCCGCTTCAGCGCGCCAGGCTGAAAAAAAAGCAATGCTGACAGCAGAACGGTCACACACCGGGGGTAAGGCAGACTGGCGGGTGGGCGCCGGGAGCGTCCGGCGCCGTCGGGCCGCGCGCCTGCGCTTGTCAAGGTAGGACAGGTCCGCGCCCTCCCAGGCGATGTCCTCATCGTTCAGGCGGATCGGCTGCAGGTAGCGCCGGTAGAACTGGCCCCGCGATGAGCCCTGCTCGCCGTAGTTGTAGGTGCGGCAGACCTGCGGCGGGCCGCCCGCGTCTACGTCCCATCTCGCATCGGCATGCCACAGTACCCCGCAGCGCGCGGCTGCACAACACCGTGCGAGCAAGTGCCAGCAGTGTCCATGAGGCAAAGCTGCCGCGCACCTGGCCGAGCAACGCCAGGCTGTGCATCTACCGGGGCGCTGACAGGAGCCTCGAGGCGCCCTGTGTAGCAGCCGGACTCCGCTCAGAGACGGCGCACCTCCGGCCGGATGCACTGGCGCCCTCGCCGCACGTGGGCAAGCCGCAGCCAGTCGTCCCAGTACCCCTTCGGCCACTTGTCCCTGCGCTGCGCGGCCGCCTGCTCATGCATACACAGGCGCAGACAGGCCCTGCTCGGCGCTCGTCAGGCCATGCTGAGCTATCAAGCCTTCACTATAGAGGCAGGCTGGGCTTCAAAGAAGTAAAAGCATGTCTACTTGACAGAGGGCCGCATGGTGTCTCAGTCACGGTCCAGACAGGCGCCGCGATGCAGACCGAAGGCGCCCGCGCTTTCACCCCAGCTCGCGCAAGCATGTGGCGTCCAATCGAGCACGCGCATGTTGCTGCCTGACCCCGTGCCAGGCGGGGCACACAAGTGCGTCCGCCCTGCGCTCTGCTGCTCGGGCGGGCATCTCGGCGGCCGTGCCCGGGCCGCGCCGGGCCGCGCGCACCGCAGCTCGCCCCACAGCGCCGCGGTCAGCATCCAGCCGAGGCCCGGGAAGAAGTCGGTGCGCTCCAGGCGCGCCGCGTCGCGCACCAGGCGCGCCTGGCCGTGGTCGTTCCAGGACGACGCGCACAGCAGGCTGGCGTCGGCGTCCAGCAGCGGCGCCGCGGCCGCAAAGTAGCCGAAGAAGTCGGGCGCGAGCTCCATGTCGTCCTGCAACCCAGCGGGCAGGGCTGTGTTGGGCAGGAAGGTAGGGTTGGGGCTTGCACACCGGGCCTGCCAACCTGCCAGGGCGAGGCAGGACGGTCTGGCGTCCAGCCAGGTGCGGTCATTGCGAGGCGCCCTGACACGCCGGGCGCAAGCAGCGTGTCATCATCCCGCCACACACTGGGCTGGCAAGGCCACGCCGGAGCAGACACGACCCGGCCTCGGAGCGCGGGCAGGTGCGCCTGCCCACGGGCAGCCGGGCGCGAGCGCTACGAGGCGGCCGCCCCAGCGCACGCGCGAGCGCGATCACGGCGCGGCAAGGGTGTGAAGGGCGGGGAGGTTGCGCGACCTCCAGGATGATGACGCGCGGGTACTCGAAGCAGTCGAACAGCGTGCCGAGGACGAAGCGGTAGTGCTCGGCGATGCGGTAGTACGCGGCATTCTCGCGCGAGTCGGACACCATGGACGCGCCGCGCTGCTGGTGCGACAGGTAGGTGATCTGCGGCGAGCGCACGCGCGTGTGTGACTGCGCGAGCGCGAGCGGGGCACACTTGTGCTGCTGGATACTGTTGCTGCGCGCAGGCACAGGCAGCCCGTCACACTCCCTGCCACCCCGACACGTACTTCAAAAGCCTGTTTTATGATTGCACACAGATGTGACGTGGTGCGTCGCGCAAGGGCACGCTGCATGTGCACCCACAAAGCCGGCAATGTGCACGTTCGTGCTTGCGGGCCGCCCACGCGCCGCCACTGGGCACGAGCTGGGCGGGGCGCGCATGCATGCGGGGCCACCTGCGCGGGGTGCGAGCGCGCGACGTCGCGCGTCGTCCGGTGCGGCGGCGCGCCGTCCTGCGACACAAACAGCGGGAAGCGTCGCCTGCGGGCGCACACGACGGGATCAGACCAAGTTACACAAAACCTGGTCACAAAACCTGTTAAAACCAAAGCTACGTGCAGCGGTGCCGAGGCTCGTGCCGTGCGGCTGCTGCCTTGCTGGCTGCAAGGGGCCTGCTCCATTGGGAAGCCAACCAGGGCAGGCAGCCTGCTTGTTGAGGCCGCGCAGCGCCTGTTGGACAGCACCATGCGCACTTAGCGGCCCACATATTCCGATGCACATTCCCCTCAGCACTTGCCTGTTGCGCCGTTCGCGGCCGTGCACGTCCAGCAGCGAGGCCATGTGGCGGTCCAGGTAGTCCGCGCGGTTGTACGTCACGGTGACGACCGCCGCAAGCGCGCCCGCCACGTCCACGGGGGGGCCCACGCAGGGCCCCCCCGCCGTGCCGGCCGGGTACTCTGCCTTGCGGCGCCCCGGCAGCCCGGCCGCGCCCCGGCCCAGCGCCCGCGTGGCCGCGCCCGCCGCCCGGGCCCCGCGCTCGCCGCCGCCGCCGCGCCCGGCATCCCGCGCGGCGGCGGGCATGACCCGGCCGCCGCCGCGCTCGAGAAGCGGCGGAGCGGTGCTGCGCCGTGCAAGCTCTGCGCGCCCGCGAGCGAGCTTGGCGTCAGAGACGCAGCCACGGCAGCTGCTGCGGCGCGGCCGTAGAGCTTCTGCTGTCCGCATCAGGTGCATCCGCCAGTGCAGCAGCTCATAGTGGGCGCCTGGCGCGCCCGTCCGCTGCGGCTCCGGCAGCGCCGCGTACGCGTCCTCCAGCTGCGCGTCCAGCCGGCGCAGCAGCGCTGCCAGCGCCGCGTTGCTCCTGTGCAGCGCACGCAGGCGCTGCCGCAGCGCGCCGTTCGCCGCTGCGCCGCGCCCGTAGCGCAGGAGCTGCACGCAGACGGTGGCTCTTTACATACTGGCTCGCCGAGTGACTCAGCAGTGTGCTTTGGGGGGGTCAGCCCCTCACGCTGCGACTTGGCTGCACGGGCGCACTGGAAACGCGAGAGAGAGTCAGATCTTTGGCGCGGGGGACTGCGGGTGGGGGCCGGCAAGGGCGATGCACCGCCGGCAGGTTTGCATAGGCGTGCCACAAGCTGACAGCGGGCGCGCCTGCTCGCGGCTGATGAGGCCGCCATCTCTGCTGAGCGCCCACACGAACAGCACAACCTGTGCGCAGGTGCTCGCTGTGTTGACGTGCAGGAGTCAATCAGCTGAAACAGAGTGACTGCAGAGCACAGCGACAAGGTTACCAGCCCGCCCACCTGGATGATGCCCACCGCAACGGCGCCAACGACCAGCAGCAGGCGGGCACGCCTCATGCGTGGCGGGGCAGGCTATTGCTTCTGTTCATACCAGGCTGCTCGCGAGTGTGTGCTGACAAGCCTGACAACGGCCTGCAGGTCACACTCCCCCACATGACAAGCAGATGTGCTTGTGCATATGTGCTCTAGCTGAGTCGCTCCGCAGAAGCAGTGCATGCACTAGATACAGGGCGTCCTTCTGCAAGGTGAGACACCTGCACCTTTCCTCCCGGTAAGAGTGATGCACCAGAAGCTGTGATAAGAATGTTGCACTTAGAACGAGGCCGTGAACAACGAAGTGCACCGCACGTGCTGCGAAGTTATGGGGAAGTGTCCAAGTACACAATCAGCGCAATTGACCAACACTCGGAATACGGCATATGCAGCTGCGGCCGGACCCCAGGATGCCCCCCAGCAGCCATGAAGCTCCTGCGGCTTGGAGCAGCCAGACGTGCACACTCCTCGCCAATAGCAAGCACAATGGCAGCAAAGCTTGCCATAGTTGTGGCGCTTGCGGCCCTGGCGTGCTGCGCCTCGGCACAGCAGGATGAGCCGCACCCGCTTTCAGCTCTTCAGTCTGGGCGTCTCCTGACGCAGATTGAGGCAGCCATTACTCTGAATGTTACATACTCGAACGGGACTCTGGCGACGACATACATCGGTGGCCAGCAGCTGGTGATCAATCTCTCAGGTGCAATGCGGAGCCCAGCGCAACACAACAAGCTCAATTTCATTGCTTTGCAGAGCCATCATGAGATAAGTTATGCACTCATACACTATGCGCACGCCGGCCCCCATCTTATTATATTCATCTGCTGTGCGAACGCAGGCGTGACTCCGGGCTCCATCAACGCCTCGTTGACAAACCAGTATATTGCGGCATACGCTCCGTCCAACACAGGCGCGGCTGCTGCACAGAAATCAGGGCGTGCTGTGCACGCACGGCATTGTGCGCTGGCGCATTACACTGAGTGCGGCTGCAGCGCAGACATCACGTCCTACCCGCCCGTGGAGCTGTATATTCTGAACAAGAATGCGGGTCTGAACAACACGGGCAGCACGAGCTTCAAGTGCGTGCCGTGCTTGCTACAATTTAAGACACACTTTCAACGCCTGTGCCTGGCTGCCTTCTGTCACCTATTATCATGAAGGTTGGACTTTGAGGGGTGTGTGCTGAATTTAGCGTGACTGCCATCAACTATCGCCAGGACCTGGTGTACCGCTACATCACCGGCGAGCACCCAGCCTTCAACTTGTGTCCGCTGGTTGAAGCGTGTTTTGCTCTTGAGTCTGAATTACTCCACGAACCGTAGCTGACACTGAGAGTATAAGATGCACTGGCGCAGGCGTTGAGGGCCCTGCAACCACTCTGGTGGTCAACGCTATCTCCAACATCATTGTGCCCAACCCCAACGAGCCCGCGGCGGTCCGCTCCCAGCCTTCGCGGTTGGTTGTTTAGCAATAATCCGTGACCGTTTGACAGCATTGTGCGCATTTTTAGGCAATGGATTACTCGAATAGCAAGTTTCGCTTGCAGATTTCAGCCCAAGTCTGCACGGAATAGGCACCCCCCATTTTGAAAATACTTGTCGCTGGTGCAGGTGCACCTGGCGCTCACGGGCGTCAACCGCAAGTGCGTTGTTTGGGCTTACACCGCTGCCCCCAAAGCCCACACCCATTCCATGTGCTGCTGACGAGTGAGCCCAGACACTTTTGAGCACAACCACCTGGAGATGTGTATTCCCAGAATGGCAGTATATGGCATTGCTTCGTATATGCACAGTGCATATCTGCGTCGCAATCATGCTGTGTTGCATGAAGGCACTACGCGGTGCAACACGCCTATATTCAATGCTTCGCCTGCATGACAGCACAGTATGCTTGCGCGCGCAGCGAGATGCGCGTGACCTGGACGCAGCGTTTCATCCAGACGCCGGTCGTGCGCTACGGCCCGGCGCCCAACACTGGCAAGCCGCTGCCGTTCTCGTACCCGCTGGCGGTCGGCGCGTCGCCGGACACCTATGTGCAGAGCGACCTGTGCGGAGACCCGGTGCGCGCGGTGGCAGGCGACAGGCACCTGGAATTTGTGAGACAGCCGACCTGGATGTGTCAGTATGTGAGATGGAGTGGCATGCTGCCAGGAGCAACGCTGTGGCACACCCGGCTGGGCTGGCCTGCATGCAACAGCGCTTGCCTGCATGCACAGCACCCTTTGGGGCGTGCCTGTCAAGCAGGTTGCAAGCAATCTGGATCACAGCGGAGCCTGAAGGCCCTTGATTTCCTGCAACAGGACCAGACGACCGGCTGGTTTGACCCTGGCACGGTGCGCCTGCCAGACGCGCCCGCCACCGCTTCCCGAGTGGGCAGACTGGCACATCAAGCACCCCTTTCGCTGTACACTTGCTGGTGTGCTCGGAAGCCTTCCGCACAGGCTTGAGCGCAGGAACCAGGCTCCCTGCACTGCAAATAATGCGCGCTCTGAGGCGCTGGGCGGGCGCGCAGATCCTGTCCGCGGTGCTGCCCTCGCTGGCGCCCGGCCAGACCGTGTACTACACGGTCGGCGACGACGGATACGGCGTGTACTCCCAGGAGTTCTCGTTCGTGGCGCCGCCCGCCGCCAACAGCAGCGCCACCACGACGGTGCGCCCGCGTCGCATGCTGCGCGGCGGTGCCGTCTTGGGCTCGCATGGTCCGCGCAACGCCGTGAGAGCTGTCGGACCACATACTTGCTTATGCCTGTTCTTCAATGGAAACAGAGCGGCGGTGGCAGTCTTCATGTAGCATGCGGCCGGCAACAGCGCTCATGTTCGCTTGTCAAGCAGGCATGCACTGCCAGCACATGCGCCTCAACAGGCTAGGGGATGACCCGCATGCGCAGGCTTGAAGCATGGCGCCCAGACCTCGCATGCCCCACGCAAGACGCACGGCCGGGCCTGCCGCAGCCTGCGTATGCGACTAAGTGGCTATAGAGCCTGACCCTGACCCTGACCCTAACCCTAACCCTAACCTGTGCCCGCGCATGCGCGCAGTTCATCCTGTCGGCGGACATGGGCTACCAGTTCCTGGACGGCGCGCCGCCGGCCAGCGCGCCGCCGTCGTTCGTGCAGGGCGTGACGAACAGCGGCAACCCGGGCGCGGCCGCCGTCTCCGCCGCGCTGGCCGCGGAGGTGCAGCAGAACAACGCGACGCTGGTGCTGCTCAACGGCGACATCACCTACGCCGAGTGCGCCGCCGCGCCGCGCGCCTCGGTCACCCTCGCACCTGATGGCTGCGACCACAGTGTCAGTGGTGCTCAAGTGCAAAGCTCCTTGCCGCGCTTGTGCGCACAGCCTTTGAGTCGCGGTGCATGCTATGCGCAGGCCTCATCTCATGAGGCAGTCACATGGCATTGGCACGATCGCAGACAGCCTTGTCCGACATGCTGGAGACCCCAGCCATTGTGCACCGCTTAGTGAAGCATTGTCGGATCTCAGCACCACCTGCGTCCCATGGCCCAGAGCGCTGACGCCGGCGGCGGCGCGCAGCGGCTTCCTGTCGACCTGGGACAACTGGGGCTACCAGGTGCAGCCGTTCGCCGCGCGCGCGCCGCTCATGATCCTGAACGGCAACCACGAGCGCGACTTCCCGGGCACCAACGACTCGTTCGCCAACCCCGTGTTCGGCCCCGGCACGCTGACCTGCCCGGCCATCGCCAACACCAGCTCGCCGTACTGCATCACGGACTCCCGCGGCGAGTGCGGTGCGCGCCCTACCCCACCCTACCCCAATCCTGTACTCCCGCGGCGAGTGCGGTGCGCGCCCGCGCCGGTCGCAGCCTGGCTCGTCGCACCGTCGTGTCGAGTGCCTGTGCGGAGCGCTGGAGGCAGTCATCAGGGCCCTGGCCGCTCCGGTGCGCTGCTGGCCAAGGGGCGCGCAGTCGTGACGTGCAGCGCACGGTCTGACTGATGACACACACATGAAGCTAGATTTTGCTCGCCGTGCGGCGCATCTGTGGGGCCCACCATAACACGGTTCAGGTTGACATGCAGTGCCATGCTGATTCGGCCCTGCGCGCCAGGCGTGGTGACGACCGTGCGCTTCAAGATGCCGTCCACCGGCGCGGCGCTGTTCCCCTCGCCTGGCCCCAAGCGCACCGTGCCGACGTACTACTCGTTCACCTACGGCCCGGTGCACTTCATGAACTACGACACGGAGATCCCGTACGACGTGGGCACGCCGCAGTGGCGGTGCGCGCCCGCCGGGCCTTCAGACCGCTTGCGCCTTTGGTGCCGCGCTCTTTGCTTCTACCCGGCAGTTGATGCTGCGGCTGCGGGCACATGGTAAATACGAGTGCCCACAGCATGACGCCATGCAAGCCTGGAGCCGCCGTGTACAGCAGCTCCTGAGCGCTTGCGCTGGCTTGTAGCCCAGCCTGTCATTTGCCCCCAGTGCAGCTTGCTGGCGCGCTTGCATGCGCCGCCGTGCGTTGATCCTTGGCCGCCGGGCCGCGCCGCCGCGCCGGCGGCCAACTGGGTGCACAGCGCGGTGATGCTGACCGTGCGTGCTGAATCCTAACCCTAGTTCCATGCGGCCTGAACCAACTGTGGGCCCGCGTGTGCAGCTTCATCCAGCAGGACCTGGCGGGCGTGGACCGCTCCGTGACGCCCTGGATTGTGGTCGGAGGTGCGCACGGCGCGCATGCGCCGCCCCTGCGCCGGCCTTTCGTGCTGTTGGCTCTGGGGCACCCCGTCCGCAGCTGTTGTGCTGGCCTTCGAGGCCCCTCGAGCGGCTGTCAGCAAACATAGTCAGCTGTACATGCCCTTGCATGAGCATGCCGCGTGGCCCGCAGCCTGGCAGCTCTGCGGCATGATGGCCAGCCAGGCTTGCAGCCACAGGAGCATGGCCACCTGACAGGGCTATGTCCCGGGGGTTGGGTTACCCCCCCCCAAGGAGGGGGCGTGTTGCCGCCCCAGCATGTCGGCGACCAACGCTGCTGCGCGCTGTGGCCGCGCGCGCAGGCCACCGGCCCTTCTACCCGGCGACCAACGACTTCACCGGCTTCAACGTGACGCAGCCGGCGCCCTTCCCGACCTTTGCGCTGCCGCCCTTCTACTTCCAGGCGTACCCCAACCAGACCTCCAGCAACGCGAGCAGCCCCAACTACTACGCCACGTACACCGGTGCGCCCTCGCTCCGGCCTGCGGAAGCAGGCCTCGCTCCAGGTGGTGCCTGATTGCCGGCCTGCGGAAGCAGGCCTTGCTGCAGGTGTTGGCGTCACTGTGCGACTTCCTGCAGCGCTGCCTCATCCTGAGCGTTGTGGCAGTGCCGCGCGGGGAGGCTAGCGGCAGTCATCTGCTGCCGTTGCCATGCATGCGCCCGCCCTGGCGCCCCCGCCGGGCGCGCCGGCGCGCGCGCTCAGCATCGCGGGGGGCGCCGCGCAGGCACGTCCGTGAACAAGGTGGTGCAGAACTACCCGGCGACCGACGGTGACCAGTACGTGGCGCTGCGCCAGCGCAACGCGCTCGAGGGCCTGTTCAACCAGTACGGCGTGGACGTGGGTGCGTGCTCACTCACTACCCTAACCCTAACCCTAGCCATGTTGCTCTTGCCAAGGTACGTGTGACGCGCACCATGCTTAGGCGGCAGGCGTGCAGGCATGGCGAGCGGGGCGCGCGCAGTCATGCGCGCCCCTCACGGCGGCCTGACGGGCGTGTGCGCGGGGGCCGCGCAGCGTACTACGGCCACAAGCACACGTACCAGCGCACGTTCCCCATCTTTGCCGGCGCGGTGACGCCCAACAACGCGGACGGCTCTAACAATGGCACCATCTACTACACGGCCGGCAACGCCGGTGCGCGCATCGCGCGCACCGGCGTACATGTATAGCGCCGCTGCCGCCGCCGCTGCACAGCAGCCGCGCCCTGGAAGTACAGAATGATTGTGCTTTTAAGCCTGTAGGGCTGCTCAGACTCAGCGAGCTAGGGCCGCTTGAGCCAGGGCACAGCCTCCATCACACCGCGCAGCGCTGCTGGCCCTTGCAAGCACTGGTGGGGCGACATGCTGCAGCCAAGCCGAATCCCTGTGCGGTTGCTGCATGCGTTCGCGGTGAGCCCGCTGCGGCCGCCAGCATGCTGCCAGCACCTGGACTTCATTCAGGCCTGTTCCACGAGGCCATGCAGCAATGACGAGCAGCACCGACGGGAGCGCTGTACATGTGAAATGCCTTCACCATAGGGTGACCATGCCAGCAACTCTGGGCTCTTGCTGCGCAGGCCGCGCGCTGCAGGGCGCGGGCGCGCAGCTGCCCTTCCCGCCCTACTACAGCGCCGTGGTCGCCGACAACTCCTGCCCGCTCCAGGCGTGCACTCCTGCCCGCTCCAGGCGTGCACTCCTGCCCGCTCCAGCCTGCACTCCGCACACTACTAAATACTACCCTGACCGCTCTAGGTGTGCACCTGGCGCGTCTCACACACTGCGAAGCAAGACATGACGTAAACAGATCACGCCCTACCAAAAGCCTGACGCCCATTGCATGCGTACCCTTGCCTCATAGCCTGACATGCCTTGCATGGCAGGTCCCCAACTTAGTACGTCCCTGCACATGTCTCCGGCAATCACCTGCTGCGAGCTGGCCCGAGGCACCGTCTGCGCTGTTGAGACTGTGCGCGCGGGACCGGGCAGGGCGTGTCGCCCTCGAACAGCTCGGTGCCCTGCAACCACTTCGGCTACGTGAGGGTGCAGGTCAACCAGACCACCATGATCCTCACGGTGCGCCCGCCTGCGGCCTGTGCGGACCCAGCCGGCTCGCGCATGGGAGCAGAAGTCCTGACCTTGGACCATGCTGCCTCGGGGCAAAGTGCGGGGCGCCTCTCACCACCCGTGAGAGGCGCAACTGCGAGGGACATTGAGCACCAAGAACAGGCGCCTCCTGCGAGGGCTGCTGCCTGCCGGATGCAAAGCCGCCCGGGTGCTTGCTCACGCACGGTAGGGCCGCGCCGGACGCAGCTGACATGGCGCGGTGCATGCACGTGCGAGCAGGAGATAGACGCCTCCACCGGCACGCCCGTGCTGCAGACGCCGACGGACATCATTGTGCTGGTGCGTGCTTGCTCCCAGCGCGCGCGCCAGCCGTGCTCTTGCTCGCTGCCAGGGTCAAGCGGCGCTGTCTGCACAGCGCGCCGCCTTGCAAGTTCTTTTTCATACACTGCGCAGCGCCAGGCCGCTGCCAGTGGCACCAATACTCGCGCAGGAATGCATCCGATCACAATTTTTCCCCCTCCAAGCGCGAGCATGACACGGCTTTTTACTGAAGCGCTTGTGCCGCTGGGCCGCGCAGAAGGCAAAGCCGCTGGCGGTCCCGGCCACGCCCGCGCCCACCACGACTGCCGCGCCCACGCCCACCACGACCGCGTCGCCCGTGCCGACCACGACCGCGCGGCCCACGTCCGCGCCTACCTCGGCCGCGACCTCGACGCCGTCGCCCACCACGACTGCAACCGGGCCGCTGACGTCGTCGCCGGCGCCCACCACGACCGCGACCTCAACGCCGTCGCCCACCACGACTGCAACCGGGCCGCTGACGTCGTCGCCGGCGCCCACCACGACCGCGACCTCAACGCCGTCGCCCACCACGACTGCAACCGGGCCGCTGACGTCGTCGCCGGCGCCCACCACGACCGCGCCGACCACGCGGCCCACGTCCGCGCCGACCTCGGCGCCGTCGCCCACCACGACCGCGACGACCACGCCGTCGCCGACCACGACCGCGACCGGCCCGCTGACCTCGACGCCGTCGCCGACCACGACTGCGTCTCCCACGCCCTCGCCCACCACCATCAAGAACCTGTTCCACAACCCGCAGGCGCGCGGCCCGCCCAGCACTTGGCTGCGTGTCGTGTCTTGCCCGCCTGCGCACGCCCTGAGCGCCGGCACCGAGCCACATTGCTGAGCTGACAGGTGCGTGAGGGCAATGCACATGACGGGGCGCGTGTGCCTCTCTGCTGGCGCTGTGCATGCGCCCTGGAAGCGGTGGGACGTGCCAGGCACGCGCACTGGCACGCACATGGCACGCCCAACACCAGGCGCGCGGCGCGCAGGACATCCTGGGCAGCCTCGACAAGCACGTCGGCGACATCCTCGGCTAGGCCGCGCCCCGGCATGACCAGAGCCATGTCTCGGCCGCTCTCGAGGAGCGGTGATGACTGCAGGAGTGCTGGTGATTTAATCAATTTTGGGTTCTTGCTGGCAGTGGCATAGGCCTGACGGTTTCATGGCACGTGTCTTATGTAGCATAGCATGCTAGTATGTGAAGTTTTGCAGACTGCCGACATCGGAGGCAGCATGCACAGACCGGCACATGCCGCAGCGGCAGCGCCGTTTGTGCTTCAAGCCGAATTTGACGGTTTATGCTTTAGGTGCTGCTGCATGCCAAGGGTTGAGCGGGGAGCGTGTTCAGCATGACGCGCCAGGCGAGGGTGGGTGTCGGCCTGACATGCCGAGCAGCGCCCAAGCAGTGGCCCATTTTGTGATGGCTGGTGATGGCTAGTAGAGATGGCTAGTGCAATTGAATGTTTGTGCACCTTGACATGTGTCACATGCTCAGGTGAAGGCCTGCTGTGCGGCAGCGTGCGAGGCGCACGAGCCACATGGATCGCGTCCTCACACCTCTGCTAGGTATTACTGCTTGATGAGCGTTATGAAAGCTTGTGAGAATGTACGGTGCCTCAGGTGTAGGGGTGAGAGCAGGAGCAGCCCTACACCGCATGTCTTGGAAGTCTGCCTGGCTGCACGTGGCTGTACTGACCACGTCTCGGGCATGCTTGAGCCTGCAGCGCGCAGTTTTGCGCGCAGGCGGGCACAGCTGCCTCTGCGGTGCTGGGTCTGTACACGCATGTGCAAGCATGGCTGCACCACGTCTTCATAGCCAGCAACATTGAACCTTACACCTTTTACGGAGCGGAAACTCTGTGCGGGGCCACGGCCTCCTCAGATGCCATTGTCATTCAATTTTCGCCCATGCGCACAGTGGCCGTCATGCATTCACTATTACCATGTAAGTACCCTGTCAGTACCCTAAAGTTACCCTGTCACCCTCAGCAGCAGCTTGTTCTTCTTCCCGGCCGCCAGCAGCACCAGGCGCCCCTCGATCAGGTCCGCCTCGGCCAGGGCGGCCAGCTCGTCGGGCTCACGCCGGTTGTTCACGCGCACGCCGCCGCCCTGCGCACGCGTGGATCGGACGGGACAGTCATGCATGCGGAGCAGCTACGCTCGTGTGTGTGCCCATGCCCATGGGCACATGACCAGAGTGGCTGGGTCTGTGGCAGGTTGTAGCACCAGCTTTGAGGTAGGGTAGGGCTAAAAATACCTGCATGCAAGGTTGCACTGACGGCAGACACCCCTGGCTGTGCGCAGCCCAGATCACAGCGAATGGGAGCCTACCTGCCGACGCGGCGGCCTGGACATGCAGCATGTGGATGAACGCATCCGTACTACCGCGCTCCCTGGCAGCGCGGCCAGTGCCTTCTCACGCCCCATGCACGGGAGGTCGCGCACCTTGATGAGCCGGCGCGCCGCGGCCTTGCTCGGCTGCAGCCCAACTGCAGCTAGCACATCGGCCAGCGGCGCGCCCACGACCGCGCCCCGTGGCAGCTCCGCAACAGGCGCGCCGGCCGCCACGGCCTCCAGCGCCGCCGCGTCCAGCTGCGTGTCCGCGCCCGGCGCCAGTGCCTGCGCAGCGGGGTCATGTTGTCAGATGGGGGGGTGGTATATTGATGTAAAGGCTATGCTTACAGCCTCCAGCGCCATGGCGTCTAGCTGCGTGTCCGCGCCCGGCGCAGCGCGTGCGCAGTGGCTGCATAGCATATGGGTTGGTCAGGGTTGTAACTTTTTCATCGAGGAGAAAACCCCCTCCTTCTGACGACGGCCTCCAGCGCTGTCGCGCTCGCTGCATGTCGGCGCCCAAGCGCAAAGGCATGCTGCGCAACGGCGGTGCGCGCGTCGAGATCGGCACAAGTCCTGTGCGACGAACCTTGGCCGCTGCCTCTCACGCGGCAGGCTCAGCGTTCGCTTCCGCTCGCTGCAGCAGGCGCCTGAACAGGAGAAGCGGCGCCTTGCAAGCGCTTCAAGGGCGCCGTCGAGCAGAGCCAGCGGTTGCCGGGTACACAGGCCTGCGGCCGCTGTGAGGGTCACACGCGGGTTTACGACGGGGGGAGCGCACGGCGGTCGCGGCCAGCGCGGCCGCGAGCCCGTCCGGCCCGTGCACGAAGCGCGTGACCTCGGCCGCCAGCAGGCGCTGCGCGGTGTTGGGCGCGTACGCGGCGGACCCGGCCGCGGCCTCCAGCGCGCCGAGCTCGGCCAGCGGCAGGAAGGTGAGCTGGCGCAGGAAGCGGAAGACGTCCGCGTCCGGCACCGAGCCCAGCAGGAACTGGTACAGCTGGAACGGCGACAGCTTGCCTGCGCGCGCGGGGGGACATCTATCAACCAATCAACCATCCTCGGGCGGGCCACCTTTTGGTAGCAGGAACTGGTACAGCTGGAACGGCAACAGCTTGCCTGCGCGCGGGGAGGTTCAAAGGATGACCGCCCGGTCTCACGTGGGCGCGCTCGTCAACCACTGGCGCGGCTGGCGCAGGCGGCGCGCGCGCGCGAGGCACGCGGCGACAGGGTACGGTTAGGATTAGGACCGCCCGCTCAGTCAGCGCTGCAGCACGCGCGGGCTCCGGCGCAGGACCTCTGGCACGGGCGCCACTTCGCTGCACGGCAGATGGAGCACTCCTGACCGGCATCAGCTGTGGGTGCAATTTGGTGAGCACGAGGCCCGTCCCGCGGCACTTAGGCACGCTGCACCAGGGGAGAGCCTGATTACGCCCCTACTCTATGTCTTCAGGTGGCGCGGCCCTGACCAGCACCAGATGTGCAAACTACAGTTGCGTGGCAGAAGGCGCCAAGCACCGCGCTCACGTCGGGCCGCACCCGGGGAGAGCCACACGGCGCCGCTGGCGCTCTTGCCCATCTTGGTGCCGTCCGCCTTGGTGAGCAGCGGGAAGGTGAGCCCGAAGCAGGGCGCGCCGCCGCCGCCGGCCAGGCGCCGGATCAGGTCCAGGCCCGTCACGACGTTGCCCATCTGGTCCGAGCCGCCGATCTGCGCGGCCGGAAGCGGCGCACGCATGAGCCGGGGCGCCGATCAGCTCAAGGCGATCAGGCCGGGTCCGTTTGTGCAGGCAATCGGGCTGGGTCCCCTCCTGCTCACGCTGCTGTTCGCATGGCAAGGACGTATGGAGTATGTCTGGAAGCCCGCTGCCATGGGTGTCACCGGCAAAGCACACTCGCACTTTGCTGTCCAGGCCCGCCCGCCCTGCACGAACGGGCATGGGGATGTCACCCAGCGGCAGGCCGCGCGCCTGCACGCGCACGCCATGCGCGCGGCTCATGTGCAGGAAGTCGTACCCCTGCAGCAGCTGGTACGTGAACCTGGCGCGGCACGCAGCCACTGAGCGGCCGCTCGATGCAGAGCTCTGCTGCTCGTGCGAGCTCAGCGTACCCTCATCAATGTCATGGCATGATAATAACCCCCATAATTCTCCTCCACAATGCTGCCCAGGTCCAGGCGGGCCCAGGGGCGCACTCGGTGAAGGACATGCCCTCGTTGTCGGCCTCCATGCGCGAGCGCACGGAGTCGCGCGACAGCATGGTGCCCACGCGCGCGTGCTTGCCCACGTCGCGCAGGAAGCCCAGCAGGCTCACGCCGCCAAACCACTCCTGTGGCGCGGCGCGGCGCGCCGGCTCGGCGGCGCCGCGCGGCAGCGGTCCTGGACACACTGGGAGCCGGTGCAGCGCAAATCGCAGCCTGGCACGGCACGCGCGGCACAGAGGACGATAGGATAGAGCACCTGCCATACCCTACCCTAACCATAACCTGATGCTGCGGCGCCCCGCACCAAATTGTTCAGGATGCGCGGCGGCGGGCCGGCGCTGTTCCGGTCGGACAGCAGGTCCTCCAGCGTCGCGCGGATGGCCGCCACGTTGGCCTCGATCTGCGCGTCCGTCAGCACCGGCCGCTCCGCGCTGCGGCCTGCGCGCGCGCGCCGGGGTGCTGTGCGCAATCCGCACGCCTTCGGCATTTCCACGCCCGCCCAGGTCGGCAGCCTAGTGTCTGCGATCGCAGCCGCGCTGCAGGTGCCAGGGTGGCCGACAGTACCAGACGTGCCGCAGGACGGCGTGGCGGGCGCGCGCAGGTCCAGCGCGCGCCGTTTGCGACAGGGGACGCGGGTGTCGCCGGCCCGCCCGGCCTGTGCAGGGCGGGGCCGCGGCGCGCCCGAGGGGTCGCCGACGCGGCCGGTCGCGCCGCCGAGCAGCGCGACCGGCGTGTGCCCGCAGCGCCGGAACCAGGTCAGCACGACCAGGCCCAGCAGGTGGCCCAGGTGCAGGCTGTCCGCGGTCGGGTCGAAGCCGCAGTACACCTGCGCGGCCGCCGCGGCGCCAACGCTGTAAGCAGCCCCCTTCGCCCGCTCGTCACAGCGGCCAAGCGAGTCACTGGGCTGCTAGAGGCGTTGCACCGCACAGGCGCTGCAAGACCGCCCGGACTCGAGTGGCCCCTCGAGCGCGCCCGCCGCCGCGGCCGGGCCAGCCAGGCCTGCCCGCATCAGACAGGCCAGTGGGCTGCACAGGTGTGATACGCGGGCGGTGGCCTGGCGGGCGCGGGCGGCACCGCGAGCGGGCCCGCCGCCGCCGCCGCCGCCAGCTCCCCCTCGCCGCCGGCCACGTCCTGCAGCAGGCCCCGCTCGCGCAGCAGCGCGATGACGTCCCCGCGCCCTCCGTCGCGGCCGCCGAGCGAAGCCGGGGCAGCATGGGTCGCCGTCAGCGCGGGCGCTTCCACGGAAGCCGTGCACCGCTGCCGTTGGCCCCGCTGCGCTGCACCGTGCCTGGCTTGGTGTCCCTCCCCAGACGGCCTGCCCCGCTGAGTCGAGCATGAAGCTGCAGTGCACCAGCGGCCTGCCGCCACCGGCAGCGTCCAGGCATCTGCACAGCGGCTGCTGGTGAGTGGGCAGGGCCCGGCGTCCAGTGCAAAAGCGCGGACCATGCTTGCCAGGCGGCGCTGGCAGCGGCAGTGCGCTAGCGGCAATGCCGGCCAGTGCAGCGAGTGCCAGGCCATGAAGCGCTGCATTGCCCCGTCAAGACAGCACCTATCAGCCTGTGGTGAGCCAGTCAATTGGGAACGCGGCAGGCAGTGCTACTAGCGACTCGCTAGTAGGAGAGCAGGCTTAACCTACCTGCAGCCCTCAGTCTGAGGCACTGGCAAAAGTGCGCTCCTCTCAGGGCAGGTCTGAGCAGCCACTGCAGTCAGAGGCAGGACTGGGATGCCCGCTCAAAGCCCCGTAAGCGTGAACATCAAGCAGAGCGAGCCTGAGGTTGCCGAGGCTGTTGCGGCCATCTGCTGCGAGCTGGTGCCTGGGTGGAAGGCTCTGCCGCACGCGTCCATAAAGGTCTGCACCAGGCTGTGCCCCTCACGCAGCGGCTTTGTCGCATTATGTCGTTAACCTGGAGTTGCCAGGGAGGCGCTGCGCCCAATGCTGGCCGCCAGCAGAAGCGGTTTACACCCCGGACTTGCTGTAGCACCAATACAGCCCCTATTGCTTCAAACTAAGAGCTGACACGCGGCATGCGGCGGCGCAGCATGCGGTCATTGACGGCGGCATCACCAACCTGCTGTGGAAGGTGCTGCCCCCGGAGGAGGCGGGCCTGGGCGCGGTCGTGGTGCGCGTGTTTGGCGAGGAGACGGACCGCATGATCGACCGCGCGCGCGAGCTGCGCATCCTGCTGCAGCTCAACGAGGCGGGCTTTGGCGCGCGGGTGCGCGGTTTACAGTGAACAGTGCTACTGCACAGAGGGAGCGGCCGTGTACGGGAACCTCAGCCGCTCGGCCAAATCTTGACCTATAGTCGTGCTGTCAGGCCTGCCCTTGGTGCCCTCGCTTTGCCTGTCAGGGAGCGCTGCAACTCGGACAGACACCAACACGCATGTCTGCAGCTCTCGCGCGGCATGCCTGCAGGTGCTGGGCACGTTCGAGAACGGGCGCATCGAGGCGTGGCTGGAGATGCGGCCGCTGAAGCCGGAGGAGATGACCGCGCCGCTGATGGCGCAGCGCGTGGCGCGCCGCCTGCGCGCGTTCCACCGCGCGCCCGTCGCGCCGGAGCCCGGCACCGGCAAGGACCCCACGCTCTTCGCCACAATCTCGTCCTGGTGAGTCGGCAGCCCTGCGCCGCAGGCGCCCCAACACACACACACAACCCCCCCACCCCGCGCGCAGACGCCAAGCAGCACAGGGCCTGCGTCCGAAGCACGGGCGCCGAGTCTGCGCAGGCAGGACCAGACCGACGACATTGGTTGGCTGATCATGCAGGGCATGGGCCGGCTGCGAGGCGTGGGCGAACCGACTGCCGCCTGCGAGTTGTGGGAGACGCTGGAGCCCTGACGGGGCGCGGCGGCGCAGGCTGGACATGGCGCGCGGGCTGGAGTACGCGGACGCCGCGCGCCAGGCGGCGCACGACGCGCTGGACTGGCGCGGGATGGCCGCCGAGGTGGCCGCGGTGGAGGCGGCGGTGCGGCGCCTGGCGCCGCCGCAGGCCTTCTCGCACAACGACCTGCTCTCTGGCAACATCCTGGTCTCCACGCTGGTGCGCCTATGCAACGATAGGCGCCGTTCCCAAAGATACAACGGCGCCTGCACTGCCAGGCTGGGGCAGCGCATGGGAATCTACGCGTCGGCAAGCCAGGTGGTGGTCCAGTGCTGTCAGCCATGCACGGGTGGACACTTGCGGTCAGTCGTGCACTTATACACTTGAGGTTTACGCTGTCACAAGTCAATTCAGCCTCTGCAGTGCACAGGTTGCGTTCCACAACACAGCCAGTCAAGGCAGGGTGCGTGGAGCAGGAAGCGAGGCGCGTGCAGGGCTCTGCCTGCGCATGTTGAGCGGGCGCGCTGACGGCGCCGCCGTGGGCTGTTGCGCGCGCAGGAGGCCGACGAGCGCGCGGAGACGGGCGCCGCGCCGACCGTGCAGTTCATCGACTTTGAGTACGGCGCGTTCGGCTACCGCGGCTTCGACTGGGGCAACCACTTCAATGAGTGGGCCGGCTTCGAGTGCGAGTACTCGCGCTACCCCAGCCCGCAGGCCGCCGCGGCCTTCCTGCACGCCTACCTCGCCGAGAGCGCGCCCGCCGCCCCGGTGCGCCGCTGACTGGCATGCGCTCCTGCATGCGGACTCATACTACTTGCCAGGCATCATCTCGGTGGGCCGCCTGTTTTTCCATGTGGGATGTTCAATAGCTACTTCGAGCTACTCACATGCAGGCTTGCCGAGGACCTGTGGGCAGCCGCGTTGCCGAGCGCGCCTGCTCGCTGCCGGCTGCAACAGCCTCGCGCGCGCAGACGGAGGAGGAGGTGGCGGACGCAGTTGTGGAGGCCGACCTGTTTGCGCTCGCGTCCCACCAGTACTGGGGCGTCTGGGCGCTTGTGCAGGTTGGCGCGGCTGTTTGTCACCCCTTGTCTGTTTTGCACGTCAAGGCAGCCCTGACGTCAATTGAGCACAACACACAGCACCCCTTGGGAGCATATTAGGAATGTGCGGCGTGAGACGGTGCTTGGACCACGCTGCGGCCTGGGCGACCCGCCTGAGATGCTGAGTGCGGGCGCAGGCCCGGTACTCGCCCATAAAGTTCGACTACTTTGCCTACAGCCGGCTGCGCTGGGATGAGTACCGCAGGCGCAAGGAGAGCGTGCTGGCGGCTCTGGAAAAGGCCCTCGCAGTGCCAGCGCACTGACCAAGGGGTCCTCGCCTCTGTTAACTTGTCGGCTGTACTGTTCCGTTTGGGGCGCTCACCTGCTGAGACATGCTGTGCTCACAAGGCTGCCACATGTCACCCAGCCGAATGGTTTGTTCGGTGTATCATAAATTGTCCAAGCGGTGTGCTAATACCTGTCGGAACTCTGAGTGCACAAGGCTGTTGCCGTGGCTCATGCGAAGAAGACAGTACCTTTCATAATGCCTTACAAAGCTGTAATGTAAAGGGCTATGTAGCAATGCACGCTTTGCATCATGATGTCAACATGCATGGGAAACCCTGCTCGACCTAAATTCAACTTCTCACGAGACAGACCGGTGCCGACTGGTGCCTGCAAGGTACGCAGGACAGAGTTTTCTGCAAAAGTTATCGCACTGTGAGTTGACGTACACACGATGGACGCAGGAGCATCCACAGGCGCCCTGCTGCACCGGCTGGCGGAGGCCGGCCAGGCGCACACTGATGCGCAGGCCCCTGAAGCAGGCGGCAGCAGTGGCCATACGCGGGTGCCCTTGCCAGAAGTGCTTGAGACGGACATCAGCTCTGCGCATGCTGCGCTGCTTGGCGCCGACTGCGGCGCCAGCCTGTGGACCGATGCGGCGGGCCAGCGCGCCAGCGTGCCGGGGGTGGCCCGGGCACTGCTGGCGGCAATGCAGGGCGACGCGCATGCGCCTGCGCTGCGCGCAGCGCATCTCCTGATGCTCCTGCTGCAGACGGCCGGCTGCCCTGTGCGCTGCGAGCATTGCTCCTGCCACGGCCCCGTGCACTGCCTACTTGATAGGGCGGAAAGATGTGTGCTTGCCACTGAGCTGTCTGCATGCTATAGCAAGGCGCGGACACATGACCTGTGGGTCCGCTCAACTGGGGAAGGCGTGTTGCGCACCTGTGGCAACCTGCATGCCGAGTAAGCGCTCACTGCGCACCCGTGCCACGCCCTGGGGACACGCGATACAAGCTTGCTTCTGGCGTCTTGTTGGTGAACAGCAAACAAGCCTGCGGCACGTGGTCTTGTGACGCGCGGTGCTGCACCGCGTGCAGGTGCTGGGTCTGTGGGATTCACTGTCGTGCGCGGCGGTGCTGCGGCTTGTGCGCGCGGTCACCGCAGCAGCCCCGTTCGGGGCGCGCGCCCCCGCAGCCGCTGCGGACGCGGCAGACGTGGACGGCCAGGATGACGCTGGCGCAGCGGCGGATGCCGAGCCTGAGCCGGCCGCTGCGGACGCGGGCGGCGCGTGCGAGGCGCAGGCGCGCCTGGCGGCGGTGCTCCGCGGCCTGGCGCGGCTGCTGCGCGTCTGGCCGCTCAGCGCGCAGCCCGATGCGCTGCGCAGCATCGCGGAGACACTCGCAGAGGCGGCCGTCCTGCCGCAGGCCACGGGTGCGCGCCGCGCCGTGCGCCTGCAGGACGCTCCACAGTTGAGGACTAGCGCGGCCGGTTGTTCAAGGGGTCAGCTCGCCGCGCTTTCAAGAGCTGATCGCGACACGCCTGTCAGGCAGCCTGTCGACCTTGCTTGAAGTACACACACAAAGAACAACGTTGCTCTTCTGCTGACCGGCCTCAGGGGCGCTGGCAGACGGCTGCTCTGGCCGCCGCCGGAGCCGCATGCGCAGCCCTGTGCACTTTCCGCAGCTCCTGCGCCTCGCCCGGGGCCGCTGGCCCGCCGGGATGGCGCGCACCTGCAGAGGGAGCCGACAGGCCGACCTGCCCGCGCCGTGGCCCTGCGCAGCCGAGGTGGCGGATGCCTGCTTCGGCGCGCTGCTGGAGCTGCTGGCGCCCGCGCACGGCCCCGCGCGCGAGGCAGCAGCGCTCGCGCTGCGCCCGCTCGCGCCGGGCTTGCTGGGCCTGCCCGCTGCGGGCGGCGGCAGGGCGGGCGCGCGGCGCGAGCGCGGCGGCGGCGGCCTGCGCGCCGGCCCGGCCATTCGCGCGCGCGTCCTGGCCTTCGCCGGCGACGCCCTGCGGCGCGCGCCCTGCGGCGCGCAGGCGGGATGGGCGCCCACGTAGCTTGGTAGCATGACACGTGTCATTCAACTTGGCCTGCAATCCGCTGTGTGAGAGGAGCAGTGGTGCAAGCGCTGGCGTCCCCGTTGTCCTTGCATGCAACCCTGTCACAGATAGGGCTCACGATGTGCGCGGCGCAGGCGCAACGCGGACAGCGCAGACGCGGTCGCGGCGCTGGCGCGGCACGTCGCGCTCAAGGCGCCGGACCGCGCGGACGCGCGCGCGCTCGCGGTCGCGGCGGCCGTCGCGCTGGCCGCGCTGCTGCAGGCGCCCGCGCGCGGCCGCTTCGTCGCGTTTGCGGCGCGGCTGTCGCGCACGCCCAAGGCGCGCACCGCCCCTGCGCGCCAGCGCCGCGACGTCTGCGCAGCGCCCGCTCACTGGCAGCCACGCGGAGCCCTTAATGCCCTCCTGCGGCAAGCATAAGGACAGCACTGTCTCTCGGGCTGCAGGTGGCGCAGCGGCTGCTGGCGGTGGAGCTGGCGCCCGCGCTGGTGCAGGCGCTGCCGAGCGCGTACGCCGCCGCGTCGGCCATCTCGCCCGCGGCCACGCCCGGCGCGCCGTGCCGGGTGCGGGCGCCCGGGGGTTGACGCGCGAGCGCTGCCAGCCCGCCCCGCACATTGGGAGCGCCACTCGGCGTCGTTTGCACTGCACGCACATGCACCTACTCGTACTTCAGTTACCAGCCAGCATGTCCTTGATAATGGACGCACTTCGCGCGCCCCCATGAGGAACCTCAGGTTGGCCGCCCGTGCTCACACTGCTCTCAACGCAGGCCCCTTCCGCGATGCCGTCCGCCACCGCGATGCGCGGCGCGCCGCCCGCCGACCCCGCCACGCACCCGGGCGGGGGCGCCGCGGGGCTGGCATCGGCGGGGCCCCACCCTGCAGGGTTGGGGCCGGGCGCCCCGCGCGGCGCGCCCTGGGGCACCGTCTGCCTGGCCGTGCTGGTGCAGCGCAGCTCGGACAAGGCGGCGAGCGTCCGAGCCAAGGTGCGCCCGGCCAACATGTACCGCGCCGCCCGCATGAGGCCCGCTACCGTTCGCTGCGGCGGTCTGCATGCTGGCGTGCGATCAGACCTGCGCGTGCAGGCGCTGGCGTGCCTGGCGGGCGTCGCCGGGGCGTGGGCCGAGCGCACGGCCGACGACCCGGACCTCGCCCTCTTCCGGCAGGCGCGCCTGGGGCGCGGCAGGCGCTGCAGGCCCCGTCTGGGGGGACGTGCAGGTTGCTGCAGGCGCTGCTGCTCAGCCGCGGCGCAGGACGCAAGTCGCCCCTGCTGCGCAGTGCCCTCTGGGTCGGCTTCCAGTGCCCGCAGCTCCGGCGCAGCTGCTGTCGTCCAGCCTAGCACTCACGGGTGGATGGAAGCACCGGCCGCTGTTTCGGTCAGGGGGTGCGACGCGGTCGCCGCGCACGGAGGCACAGGTGGTGCCACACATGCTGCGCGCGCTCATGCGGGCCATGCTCTCTCGAGCCCTGGCAGCCGGGCGGGGCGCCCTCAGCACGCGGCCGGGGCGCGGCGGCAGGCGCTCGCGCAGGCGCACCATGTACGCATGGCGGACGCCGCCACCGGCACGCCCGCCATCATGTGCCCGCCGACGCTGTCGCCGGCGCCGCCCGGCGACCCGGGCGCGACGCCGCTGGCAGACGCGCCGGGCGCTGCGCCGGCCCGCGGCGCCTCAGAGGCCTGCTCGCCCGCGCCCGCCAGCGGCGGCAGCGGCGCCGGCGGCGCGCCCTTCGTCGCACGGAAGCGCGCCGGCGGCCTGCACCGAGCGGCGCTGGAGAAGGCAGGCGCTGCGGCCGCGGGCGGCCCGCCGCCGGACCTGGTGCGAGGCGGGGGTAGAGTGGGATCGGGCCCCCGGTGTGCGCTGCCGATGCGCGTTCGTCTGGGCAGCCCAGTCGCGTCGTCGGCCTTGGTTGCCGTCTTTGCGCAAGCGTGCGTCGGCCCACACCTTTGCAGCAGTCAGCAGTGGATGCCCTGCGCGCGCCTGCCCCACTCGCGGTGCACTTCCCTCGCTTAGAGGCAGATGCGAGGCGTGTCCAGGGCGCTGTCAGAGTGCACGCTATGGTATGGTGCACGCGATGTTGTCCAACTCCTTGACAAAGGGGCGATGGTGGACGGATCAGCTGCACTCGTGACGCGCTACAGAGCCGTGCGTGTGGGCCTTCAGCTTGCCAGTGACATGGCCTTATGCGTGTAGGACCTGCAGCCGCTCAGGGCGCTGGCGCGCCGGCGCTGCGCGGACGGCAAGGCCGGCGCGCGGCGCGCGGGCGTCGCGCTGCTGGAGGCCGCGCTGCTGCTGCGCGCGGCCGGCGCCGGCGGCGCGCCCCCGCAGCCGCCCGCGCCGGCCGACCTGGCGGCGGTCGAGGCCGCCGCTGGCGACCCCATGGTGCGCCCCGGTCGGCCGAGCTGCGGGGTACGGGGTAGGGCAGGTGCGCTCAAGCCGGCCGAGCCGGCAGCCGTCGAGGCCCCCGCTGGCTCCTCCTTGGTGTGCCCTGCCGGCTGAGCTGCAGCGTGTAACCACGGCAGCATGCTCTGGCTTTCGCGGCGCGCAGGCCGCAAGGGGCACAGCCCAGACTGTGGTGCGCTTGTTTGTCTGCGCGCTCTGGCTCCGGGGAGTCTGCAACACCAACCCTGATCCGCAGTCCTTCTGGGCTTGTGAGGCCGTGGAGGGGCGCGCAGGTGAGCGTGCGCAAGGCGGGCGTGGCGGCGGCAGCGCGGCTGCTGCGTGCGTTGCCAGGCGAGCCGGGGCTGGCGGCGCTGTGGGTGCGCGCGGCGCTGCCGGCCGTGCGCGACGCAGAGGCGTCCCTGCAGGAGCTGGTCCTGGACCAGGCAGGCGCCCTGCTCAATGTATCTGACATGCGTGTGCCCAGATGTAAGAATGGCGTGCTGCAGTCCGGTACAGAATCGTCCATATAACGACACTCTGGATGCAGTTACGCCTACAATGCAGATCATGCGTCTCGGGCAGCTCTGCTCATGCGCCGCTGCACGGCTTATGCGCGCGCTGCCCCACGGCATGTGTCAGACTCTGTCTCCGGGCGCCTGATGCTCGGCCGCGCCTGCCCGGCAGTTCCATGAGCTGGTCGTATGCCGCGCGGCGGCCGCTGGCGCCGCGCCCCGGCGCGGCGGCGCGCCGCAGCCGCCCGACGCCGCCGCTGCCGCCGCCGCGCTCCTGGCGCCGCTGCTGGCCGCGCTGGAGGCGGCCGGCGCGGCCGGCGCCGCCTGCGCGGGCCGCGCGTGCGCGGCGCTGCATGCGCGCCGCCGCCTGCGGGCGCCGGACGTGGCCGCGGGTCTGCAGCGGGTCATCGCTGGCCTGGGCGCGCCCCCCCACTGGCGCACGGGGTCATGCACAGCGTGGCGGGGCCTGGTCGCAGCCTCAAGGGCAGTCTGGGAGCACCGGCCAGGCCAGCACAGCACAGACGCCGAGCAGAAGAGGCCAAGCAGATGAAGTCCGTCTTTGCAGCACGCTGAGGTCCAAAAGCAGAGCGAGCATGCTAACATTTGCTTGGAGTACGTGCAAGGCCAGGGGCATGCGTGGTCCGTGTGGTCGGGCGCATGACAGCTTGCATCACATGTTGTCTCTCACAGGGATCTGCTAGAGACGCTGAAGGCATGCATGCAGACGCACTGCCATGGCGACACAAAGGAAGCGTGGGCGGATGGGCGGCAGGCAGCGGCGAGGCTCGCGCGCACGCGCCCGCAGTGGAGGCGGGCGCCTGGCGGCTGTTGGCGGAGGTGGCTGCCCAGGCGCACGGCGCGCCCGACTGGGCGTTCCTGCAGGTGCGGCGCGCATGCCCGCTGATGGGCCGGTCGGAGTGTGATTCTTTGCAAGGTGTACCCTGCCGAAGGCGCGACAGAAGATCGCGAGCAGCCGGCGTGCAAAGCCGGGTGTCTGGCGGTTGTGGAGACGCAGTGACTGAAGTCTAGGATGTCCATCAGGCAGTCTGCATGCGACCGGCTTTCTGTCGAGCCCGTGGCCGCGCGCAGCTCCGCCCTCAGCTTGGCGGCATGCGCCGGAGCGCTGAATGCGCGCGCGTGCAGGAGCGCTGGGCGGCGCTCAAGGCGCGCGGCGCCGGCGCGGAGGACGGCTGCGGCACGCTGCTGCTGCGCGTGGTCGCGGCGGCCGCCGCGCGCTTCCCCGCCGCGGAGGCCGCTGCGCTGGCCGGCGACCTGCTCCGGGCGCGCCCGGCCCCCGCGACAGGGTGACACGGACGGCTTCAGGTCGCGCGCCCAGCCGCCCTGCGCGGCGGCGCCGCTCAGCCCCGGTCCCGGACGCCGGGCCGTTGCTCATGGTGTGGTGCGTGGTAGCCTTGCGGCGATGCCAGGCGCAGACGCGCGGCAGAGCAGCCTTGCGCTGCAGGCCGCAGCGGCCTGTGACACCCCTCCTGCGACGCGCGCCAGGTCGTCGAGACGTTCGACCTGCAAGCAGGCGCGGCCGCCGCGCACATTGCGGCGCTCGCGCAGCTCGCCGCGCGCGCCCAGGCTGGGGACGGGGGCCAGCGCCAGGGTCTGGAAGGGTCTGCCTGGGCCCAGGCCGTCCTGGACGCCGCCGAGGAGCGCCTGGGGCGCTACATCGAAGCGCGCGGCCGCGGCGGCGCCCGAGCGGGCGCCGGCCCCAGGGCGGAGATGCAGGCCGAGGACTGGCGCGCCGCGACCGCGCTGTTCACCGTCGGCGAGGCGCGCGGACGTGCCCGCTCCGGGCAGTGCGAGGGGTGCATGGAGTAGAGAATGATGTGCCCTGTCTGCAGGCCCAGCAGTCTCCAGGACAGGTACACTCAAAGCACAGCACCCACTTGCCATGAGTTGGACAGAGGATCTTGATCGCGACATGAATCGACGCTGCTTCCCCTGTTATCAACACAAAGTGCAGCCCGCTGCTAAAACACAGAGAGCTCCCGCGGAGGCAGGCCTGCAGCGACGCTTGACTGGTGGCGCCTGCAGGTCGTGCTGCTGCGCGCGCGCAAGGCGTCCGGGCGCCTGCTGGTGCTGGTGCAGGCGCTGACCGCGGCGCGGCTCACTGCCGCGGACCCCGCGGCCGCCGCCGAGCTGCCCGCGCCGCTGCAGGTGAGCACATGACCCACCGATCCGCTGCTGTGTCGCATGCAGGCGGGGGTAGATTGCGAGGCGCTGACCACGTGCTGCCCCGTACCCGCACGCGCTCCCGTCTTCTCGAGCGGGGGCGCCACCTCCGCACGGTTTATGACTTGTGCAGTTGCCAGCCGACAAGTGCCATGACGTGATGCCCCCGCGGCGCGCAGGCGCATGCATGGGTGGCGCTTGGCAAGGCGTGCCTGGGGGATGAGGCCCTGGCCAAGCGCTGCGTGCCGCTGTTCGCGCAAGAGCTCGGCCGCGCCGCGGCGCCCGCGGTGCGCCGCAGCCTGGGACGTCGCCGGGGGGGGGTTAGGGCTGGACAAACGCTTGACATCATGTCAGCGTACCGCTCGATGCAAATTAGCTGACGGTGGGAGGAAAGTGTGCCGCGCACAATCAGTAGCACGCCCCATGCACACGCCGCTCACCCGGCCAGGTCCAAAGAGGAGAGTAATGCACAGGTTGCCAGTGCTGCCTTTCAGCGGTGTTGGCGGTCCAGAGCACCACCAGGAGGCGCTCGCGGCCGGCGCTCACCCCGGCAGTCATGCGCATGCAGGCGCGTGCAGTGAGGTGCAGCGCCTCGCCGGCGCGCGCCTGGCCGGGGCGCGTCCGCGCGGGAACCGCGTCAGACCCGCGCGCGCGCGCGCGCGCAGGTGCGCAACAACATCATGGTGGCGCTGGCGGACCTGATGGTCGCGTTCACCGCGCTCGTGGACGCGCACGCGCCGCGCCTGGCCGCGTGCCTGGGCGACCCGCACGAGCTCGTGCGCCGGCAGGCGCTGGCGCTCATGGCGTCACTGCTGTCGCGGGCGCGCGCACACCCGGCCCCCGGCGCCTGCGATCGGCGCGCGGCCAGGCGGCGCTGCAGCCCGCGCGCGGAACGCGCGGGCGGGCACCTTCGCAGCCATCGCTCTGCATCATCACGCAAGTGTCAGAAGTGCTGTTACACATGGCTTGTGGCTCGTGTTCCCATATGCGCAGCATGCACAGTGTCTAGCATTTGCATGACAGACTGTTAAGGCTGCGCCACCAACACTCCCCGCTCAGCAGCGGCAGCACTGGGCGGCTGCAGGACTATGTCAAGTGGCGCGGCCCGCTGTTCCACCGTTTCACGCGCGCGCTGGTGGACGACAGCGCCGCCGTGCGCGCGCTGGCGGAGTTCCTGCTCGCCGACACGCTCGCGACCAAGGCACGCCTGGCGTTCTTCCACGGCGCCACCCGCCTGCACGGCGAGCTGGCAGGGGGCGCGTGATTGGGTGGCCTACATGGGTGATGCTGTGCACAGCATGTGCTTCTCCTTCCTTCCTGCAATGCATGAGTGTCCCCGTGGCAATCCTTCGCCAGGCAATGCCATGAGCGCGCTGGCGCGGCCTGCCCGGCGGCGCGCCAGCAGGCGACATGCGCCCTGCGCCCTGCGCTCAAGCCACAGCTGCAATCCCATTGACGCCACTGCATGCTGTCTGACTTGCACGAAAACAGAGAGATAAACAATGACAGTAAGTGGTCAGACCGCGCAGGCCCCCCTGCTTGCATACAACCACTTTGTCGAGGCGGTCTTCGTGCTCAACGACAGCCGACCAGGGCTCCAGGCCGCCGCCACCGCCTACGGAGACAGCCAGGTCAGTGTGCCCGGCAGAAGGCAGCTGGAGGCAGTATTCGAGAGTGTGAATGTGCTGGAGGCAGTCACCAGAGAGCTACTGCATGCGCCTGTCCACTCATGTCGCATGAGTCCGGGGCGCACAGGCCTGACCTCGGCGCGAGCTTGTTCCAGGCCCCTCGCGGTGCTGCGCGCCGCTCCCTGTCGGTCCATGATGGCGTGCTCCGCCTTCCAGCGGCACAAGCTTGTCTAATGCATCCGCATGCCACGCAATGGCTTTCAGTGCACCGCCCATCGCCATTCCCAAGACTCACAGCACACTGAGCTCGGGTGCATCCTGGGGTGGCGCAGGCAGATGCGGGACAGGAGACGCTGTCGCAGGTGGTGGGCGCGCCCGGCGGCCCCGGCAGCCTGGGCGGGCCCGCGCCGCAGGCCCGCGCGAAGCGCGACGCCATCTACCAGTGCGCGCCCGTGTCGGCGTTGGGCGCATGCGGCGCTTGCTGCCCACTGCTGCACTCGTGACAGGCATGCTTATGTGAGAGGGCTTGCTCCTAGAGCGCACTGCCATCATAGTTATGCAGAGATGACATCTCAAGCATTGGTAGCCCAATGCGTTGAAAGGACGCGTATGGCACATGCTTAAAAAGAGTCCGGTGCTTCCCTGTGCATGATGCAAGCGGAGCACCAACGCCACATTTGCTCGGATGATCTACTCCAAATGATCAATCTACTCATGATCAATCTACTTATGCCACCCCGTAGCGTAGACCGTCTTGCTCATCCAAAAACTATACTGCGCAGGGCGCTGCTGCGGCGCATGGCGCCGGAGCACAAGTTTGCGACGGCGGCGCGGCTGTGCAGCGAGGTGCTGGCGCCGTTCGCGGAGGGCGCGGTGCCGCTGGGCGGCGCCGCGGAGGTGCTGCGCGACGGCCTGCGCATCCTGGCCAGCCGCGACATGCGGGCGCGCCGCCACAGGGACACAGATATTACAACTTGCTCCTCGCTGGTTGCGGCTCCCGAGGCGCTGTGCACCGCTCCTCGTCCGGCTGCTGGAGGCTGATGTGGAGTGTAGGTCATGAGCCTGTAAATTGTGCAGAGACCCTTTGCATCTGTGGTACTGATCAGAGGCGCTGCTCTGGGGCGGGCCACCGCACTGCGACACAATGCTCACTTCTTCGCATGCAACAGCACAGTGTGTGGTGGGCAGCCAAGAGGCCGCGCGTGCAGGTGGGCGGCGCGCGCGGGGGCGGCGCGGGCGCGGGCGAGGACGACGAGGAGGGCGGCGCGACGGCGGCGGGCGTCGCACGCGCGCGCCTCGTCAGCGCCATGGCCAAGAAGCACCTCGTGCATGCCCGCCGGGCCCGGCTTATTTCTGACAAACAACCTAGGCATGCTGGCTTGCAGACTCTGCAACATACACAACAGGGCGCACATCCAGTGGGGCGGCAAGGAGCCCGTTGCGGACTTGTGTTCAGGCAGCACAGTGCAGGGCGGACCGAACTTGGCTTCTGCTGCACCAGCCACAAAGTGCGCTCCTGGCAGAGCCGAAAGGGGCTGCAGTCGCCTGCCTGGCGCATGCCCTCACCAGGAGCATCGGCGCTGACGGAGCCAGGCGTGCGGCCTGCGGAGGCTGCCCGCGCGCATGGCGCCTGCCCTAAGGCGCCCCGCGTGCGCGCGCAGGTGGGGTCGCTGGTGCTCCGACCCCGGCAGGGTGCTGCTCAGGGTATCGTTCATGGTGGCATTCACGGCGCCGCGCGCGCAGGTGGAGTCGCTGGTGCCTGTGCTGGTCGAGCTGAAGCGCGTGCTGGAGGCCGCGCGCAGCGCGCTGCTGGGCGAGCTGCTGGCCACGCTGCGCGCGCTGCTGCGCGACCACAAGGCCGAGGTGGGCCGGCTGGGCTCGGTATATATGTGCTGCACATGCGCTCAGTGGCGCACAGCCCAGATGGCAACAGGCCAGACACGCAAGGACATACGCTTGAGCGCATGTGCAGCCTCTCCTGTTCACACTGTGAAGCCCATCATATTGTCTTTTGAAGGCTTACAGAGGTGCAGAGCACCTGTTTCCCTGTGTCGCATCGCATGCATTCACATGCAGGTTGGCGCCATCCCGTTCAAACACACCCTGCGCACATGCTCACGCACTGTGCTCCCCGCAGTGCACACGCAGCGCGACCCCTGGCACTGCAGGGCCTGCTTGCGGGCGCGCAGCTCCGCGACATCCTGGCGGGCGACAAGCAGCTCGTGGACGAGCTGCTGTACGACCTGAAGCAGGATGAGCGCGCGCGCGCGGCTGCCGCTGCCGCCGCCACGCCCACTGCTGTACCAGATGCAGTGCGGCCGGACGAGCCCCATAGTCAGGCGGCTGCGCCGCCGCCCGCGGATGGCCCCCCGAGGAGCTCGGCCAACCCAGCATGCGGCACGCCAGGTCAGACCTTGGGTGCTGCCTCCTAAGCAATCTGGAGAAGTGCCTGCTAAGAGGAGCTTTTGAGGCCCATTGTCGCTGTGTGGGTCGCCTGTGAGGGTGCAATAATGCCGGCAGAGCGGCGTGTGTTTCTGCGAACACATGCAGCAACCATATGTGCACCACTGCGCAGGTGCACCCGCGCCAGCGCTCCCGGGCGTCTCAGCGGGCACGCCGGCGGCAGCTGAAGTGCTGTCAGCCGCTGCTGCGGCTGCCCAGCGTGCCGCAGCGCCGGGGGCCAGCCCCGCTTCCATGCCGCCGCGGTGCTTGGGTGCCGCCCCTTGGCCCGATGGACACCCCTTACTCCTGATGCTGTCGCATGTCTGTGCCTGGTGCACCATACAGCAAGCATGCTCTTTGGCTGTCAAAGCAACCAGCAAGTGCAGGATTGCCAGCGCTGTATGATGCAGGCTAGGCTTGATAAGGGTGACGTATGGCGCACATACACAGGCTAGCGAAGGGTGCAGGGCTAAAAAGCCCTGCACAACTCAGGCACCCCCGGCTCCATGCTCGTGCGACGTGCGGCGCTGGCGCGCTCGGCGCTCAAGACGCCTGCGGCGGGCGCGGACGCGCCCCGGGCTCTAAGCCCCGCTCAGGGCAGCGGGGGCAGCCCTGCTTGTGCCGGGCGCCGCTCGGCCTTAAGGACGCCCGCGCCGCCGGCCTCGGCGCGGCCTATGGAGGTGCGTTGGCGCTCTCCAGGGCAACAACATGGGTTGCTGAAGCATAATTGCGACTCTAGCGGCCTATGTAGCATAGAGCATGCGCCTTTGCAGCCGTCCCGCGCCTCGACGTGTTGCTCGGCAGCGCGCTGTAGGCGCTTGATATTGGCGCCTGCGCGGACAGGGCATAACACTACCACATGCGCATGCACACGCTGCAGCCCTGCGGCTCACACGGGGGCCATGCAAGCGCAGGCGAGTGGGCGGAGCGGCGGCGCTGGCGAGCCGGCCGAGGCTTCCCGGCCGGGCACGCCGCTGTCGGTGCCGCGGCTGCGGCCTGCCGCCGCGGCTGTGCCTCACGGGACGGGCAGCGCGGGCGGTGCGAGGGATGGCCGGTGCCACGCCGGGGGCGCCGCCGTCGCGGGGACCTCCGCGCGCGTCGCGGCGCTGCTGCTGGACGGGCGCGCGGACCGCAGCGGCAGGGCCGCAGGCCGGCCGGCGGAGCCTGGGGCGCCGGCGTACGGCGACGAGAACGCTGATGCGAATCGCCGCGCGGACGTTGACCTGCCCAGCCCCGACCGGCCGCCGGCGGCCAAGGCGGTGTGGAACGTCGCGCCGCCCGGCGCCAGCGCCCTCGCCTCCGGGGGCGGTGGGCCGCGGGAGGACGCAGCAGCGCCGCGGGCGGCGGGCGCCAGCCCGGGTCCGGGCCCCAGCCGCGCGCCTGGGCGACGCGGCGTGGCCGCGGGCGGCAGCCGCCTCGGGCGCAAGCGCAAGGTGGAGGCGGAGGGGCATGCACCGGGGGGCTCTGCGCCTGTGCAGGGCGCGTGAGGTGCAGCTGACCTGCGCGGGCTGCGGACTGGTATGATTTCGGCCCAGTGGGGCATTATTGACTTATACGAGCCTGTCTACTGCACTGTGTGCCAGCAGCGGAACATGTTTTGTAGAGCACCACAATTGGGGAAAGGGGACTCGCCCAGGACACGCCATGCGCACATTTTCAACGTTGTTGGCTATCCAGTGGTACGGGCTCGCATTCCTACACATACCCGCAACCTTGCACAACCGTCCTGCTCACCTGCTGCGCGCCTGCGGAGAGACCTTGCTATACACAGCGCTGCACTTATCTGAGCCCGCCTGCACGTGGCACCAGTCCCGCAGAGCAGGCCTGAACAGGCCACATGCACTTCCATAATGCGACAGAATACAGGGAGGGGCAAACAGGGGCATACACGTGCACACTACACCGTCGCATCGCAGACCCGACCCGCCGCCAGCAGACCAGCGCGCCCGCTCAGCGGCAGCAGGGCGCGTCCCCGGACGCGCCTCCCGCGGCCAGCGCGGCCGCCGGGTGGCGCGCCGCATGCCACGCCTTGGAGCGCGACCGCGCGGCGTCCGCGTCTGCTGCCGCGTCTGGGCGCTGCCCGCCCGGCTCGCACGCCGCAGCCTGGCACTCGGCCTGGCTGCCGCACCGGCGGTCCCCCGGGGCCTCCCCCGCGCAGCCGCCGCCGCCGCCGGCCGGACGCTGCTCCGCCACCGCGGCGCGCAGCCGGCCCGGCACGCGCACCTGCGGCGTTCGCGGCGCGCCCGCCGCGCCGCCCGGGCTGCCGCCATGGCGGGCTGCGGCGGGCGCGGCGGGCGCAGCAGCCGCGCCGCGCACCGCGGAGTCGACCTGGAACCAGAACAGCGTGCCGCGCAGCAGCGGGATCGCGCGCACGCCGGTCAGCACGCCGCTGCCGCTCGCGCGCACGGCCTGGGAGCCGGCGCTGCCCTGCGGCGCGTGCAGCAGCGTCAGGGGTGGCAGCAGGACGTCGCAGCAGAAGAAGAAGCATGCACGCGCGCGCAGGTTTTATTCATTTGGCCTGGCAATGCATAGTGCGCGTAAGCTGGCGCTTGGCAAAAAACAGCCTGACATGCGACCTGACTATGCGGCAGCACAACCAACGACAGTGTCGGCGCGGCCGGCCAATAGAGGCATTGGCTGTCTTCCTGCAGAATGCTGGCAGCAGCAGACACGAACGGCGCACCAAGATGCGCGTCTCAATCACAGTCAGCACGCCGCCACAGCAGCCGTCGCCGACGCCGCCGCCGCCATGGTAGCTCTGCGCCTCACTGCACTGGGTTCCCCACGTGGAGGCTGCGCCCAAGCCGTTCGCAGGCGCCCCGCCGCGGCTGGCAGGCGGCTGCGCGGCCTCCCGCTTGCCGCGCGCCGCGCATGCGGGCGCGCGCGAGGGCGCCAGCGACCCTCCGTCAGGCCCTGTCAGGGTCTGCATGGGTTCCGCGCAGGCCGCGCGCGGCGCGCGGGCCAGCGTGACCAGCGGCGCGTATAGGTGGCCAAGGCCGGGCGCAGCGTGGCTGGCCAGCACGCAGCCCTGCGCAGCAGCGCTCCCCGCATGTCAGACTAGGCCTCTGGGCGCCTCCGCCGCCGGGGCGCGCACGACGCCGCCGCTCGGGCGCGCGCAGCGCCGCCGGTCGGGCGCGCGGGCTACGGTTTGCTTTGCGGCTCAGCCCATCATTAGCCGCGGCTTCTGCTACCTTCTGCTACCCGCCACACAGCCGCTAATGAGCTGATGCTGAACGCCATGGCGCCTGCTGGCCTGAGCAGGCAATCACGATATTTGTGCTGGGACAGCCGCGCTACCGCCGCTCGCGGAGCAGCTCAGCGGGGGCACGCGCCTGCACGGTGACGCGGCCGCGGTGGTGCACCAGGCACGCCACCGCGCCGCTGCGCACGCTCAGGTTGCCCAGCAGCGCGGACGCGCTGCGCACCGCAGCGCGGGCGCGTCAGCTTTGGCAGCCGCTGGGAAGCTGGCTTGGGCTAGCAGGAGGCATGCGCTGGTGGTGATGCAGCAGCCTTGGTTGCCCTGAACACCTCCTCAAACAGGACACAGCGGTGTTGTACCTGTGCTCGCCAAGGGTGATAGGGAGAGACTGATCGTGCGTCACAGGCCTGCAACATCCCAGCCACGACGCGCCTGAACACGAGCGCAGCATCGGCGCCGCGCGGGCACAGCAGCAGCGTGTCCTCGGGCGCCGCGCCGCCGCCGCGCAGCCGGATCGGCCAAGCGACCTGCACGTCGGCTGCCTCGTGCGCCTGCGCGGCCTCCAGCTCGATCGTGTCGCCGGGCCTGCGCACCGCGCCGCGCGTCAACCTCCGCACATATGAACTGTGTGCCTTCTTGCAGAGGACAATACCGGAGTCTACGCGAACAGGACGCAAGGAGGAAAGCGCGGGAGGTTTGCAGGCTGGCCTATGCACGCACGCGCCTGTCGCTGTCCCGCTGAAAACCTGCGGCTCAGCAAACCGCGGCGCGCTACCCTGCACACGCCTGTCGGGTGAAGTACACCTCACCGCCGCTTGCCACACACCAGCGGCCTGCCCCAGCTTCCTGCCCCGGCGCTGCTTCACAGACGGTCCTGCCAGGGCGCGACACCGCAACGCCAGGCAGGCACAAGCGCCCTCCTGGCAGTACGACGGCAGCAAGCAGCACCCGAGCGGACGGGCCGCACCGGCTCGCCGCCACCGCTGCGTGCAGGGTAGCGTACGCGCGGCGCCCGTGGCGCCCCGCCAGGCGCCGGCCGCCGGCCGCGTCGGCGGGCGTCGCCGCGCCCGTGACCAGCCTCCACAGCCGCGTGTCCGCCGCGAGGCGCCGAAAGCGCTGCGCGAGCACGCAGCCCCTGAGCAAGCTGCCCGCGTGAGCTTCTCGGCTGGCGGGTGGCGTGGACAGAGGAACTCCTTTGGCTCTGGTCGCCAGCTGGGTGAACGCGGCGAAAACGCATGCGCTTGAAGTCAGTAAAAACTACTCAAGCAGGGCGCACCCGGCACACGCGCGCGGCGAGGAAGAGGTCTGGCAGAGGCGTGAGGTGCTTGAGCACCTGCACGCGCCAGGGCGCTCGGCACGTTATGCGCCCCGCGCTGCAGCGCGGAGCCGCACACGCAAGCATCGCGTGCGGGCGCACCTCGAGCAAGCACCCGTCGTCCAAGTCCTCCAGCCGCGCCCGGCGCCTGTCGCGCCCCATGGAGCTGGTGACGGACTGTGAGCTGATTGTCAGGTTCGACCTCGCCTACAAGCCAGTAAGTTTGAGCAGAGTCTTGAGCCGCTTGGCTCAGCAGAGCTCCACAGCTGGGCAGCCCTAGCACAAGGGTTCTGCTTGTACTCCGGTCCCGAGAAACGGAGCCATCGTCGAGTGATCGCGCTCACCACTCTGGGCACTGCAGTCGACAGTGACGGTGCCGTGCTTGCAGGAGGTATATCTGGGCCTGTCAGGGCTGCGGGCTGAGCTCCACATACAGCCATCGCTGACCGCGCCTGGGCACTTTCGCGCAGCCCATGAGCGAGGGCCACAAGCGGCCAAGTGTCATGGCGCCATCAGGCGGCTCGCCCTCGCTGCTGGCGCGAGCGCGGGGAGTTTGGCGGCGCCTGAACTCGCCAGAGGACACGCAGGCCGCGCTGGCCGTTGCAGCGGCGCTGCTCTGCGCGGAGGCCGCACTGTGCCTCCTCATCATCTCGCGGGTGCCTTGTAAGTGACCCACCTTGCCCGCTTTGGCGTTGGTGCTTACGCTTGTCCCCGTGGCCGGCGCATGCTGCCAAGGCTGCCTAAGTGCCAGTGCGTGGAACCACAAATGGTCAGCCTGAAAGTCAGCGTGGCTTATGCTGGCGCCAGACACGCCGATCGACTGGGAGGCATACATGCAGCAGGTGGAGGGATTCCTGCAGGTGACCAGCCCTTCTTCGCCCACTGAGCCTGCCCTGCATGTGCCCGCGGTGCCAGGCTCTCTGCACGCAGGTGAGGCTGCCAGACCAGGCACAGGGCCGGGGCTGCTCCAAGCGCTTCACGTGTTGGATGCGCATGCACAGTGCACAGGCAGGCCTGGGCCCCGAAGCGCGAGGCGGCGGGTGCGCGGGGGCGGCGCAGGGCGAGCGCGACTACCGGGCGCTGAAGGGCGACACCGGGCCGCTGGTGTACCCCGCGGGCTTCCTGTACGTGTTTTCAGCGCTGCACTGGCTCACCGGCGGTGGGCGCGTGCGGCCGGGGCAGTATCTGTTCGCCGGCATCTACCTGGCCACGCTCGCGGTCGTGCTGTGGCTCTACATCAGGGCCAAGGCGCGCGCCCGGTCGCGCGCCCGCGCTCGCCCCCCGGCGCCGGCGCTGCTCGGCGCTCGGCCCCTGGCAGAGCGGGCGCGCGCAATCGGCCGCTAAGGCCGCAGCCCGGCGCCCCAGCGCAAGCAGCCCAGCAGGCCTGCCTGCAGGCGGGCAGGCCTCTCTTGCGGGGTGCACGGCGTGACAGTGGGCAGTCGCTCAGCGCGAGCGCCGGCCCGGGGCGGCAGGCCGTGCCGCCGTGGGCGCTGGGCCTGCTGTGCCTGTCCAAGCGCCTGCACTCCATCTACATGCTGCGCCTGTTCAACGACGGCGTGGCGATGCTGCTCGCGCACGCGGCGACCGCGCTCCTGCTGGAGCGGCGCTGGCGCGGCGCGGCGCTCGCGTACAGCGCGGCCGTGTCGGTCAAGATGAGCGTGCTGCTCATGGCGCCGCCCGTGCTCGTGGTTATGCTCAAGGCGCGCCGCCCGCCGCGCCTGGGTCGGGAGTAGGCCGGATCGCGTCGCGCGCCCTTGCCTGCGGGCGCGGCGCAAGAAATCGCCATACGCACTGCGCGCGCCAAGCTGTGGCGTCCGAGACCTGTCAGCCTCTGAAGAGCAAGTCTGTACCGGCAGGGCAGCTGCGCACCTGCTCCACACGGATTGTCGCTTTTCTGAATCATTACCCTGGCGATCATGCTTGTTTGCTGCCTACAGCAAGTAAGCAGGCGCCCTTGTGTTTCACACCAATGAGCGCAGGCTCTCGGAGACAGGGTGGTGCTGCCCGGGGCCAGGCCGCGACGCTTCCGGAGGTGGCGCGCGCGGCGGCGCTCGGCGTGGCGCTGCAGGCGGCGCTGGGCGCGCCGTTCCTGGCGGCCGCGCCGGGCGCGTACGTCGGGCGCGCGTTTGAGCTGTCGCGCGCGTTCCTGCACACCTGGTCGGTCAACCTGAAGTTCCTGCCGGAGCGCGTGTTCCTGAGCCCGGCGCTGGCGGCCGGCCTGCTGGCCGCGCACCTGGCGCTGCTGTGGCTGTTTGCCGAGCACAGGCGCGCGCGCGCCTGTGCTCAGCAACCCCTCCCTGCACCCTCAGCACAGCGCGGCCGTGCAGGCCGCGGACACGGGGGACGCTCTCTGGGCGGATGTCTGCCGCCAGCGCACCACTGCCCCCGCAACGGCCCCGCCGTTATGTTGCGGGGACCGCCGCCTCGTGTGGCTTGGCATCATGCAGCCCATGGCCTGGCCGCTGTATGGGCGCAGAGCCAGGCGCGGCCCCGGACCGTCCGGCAGCTGGGGAGCGCTCGCAGCGCGCCAGCGGCGCCCCGCCGGTGCAGCGTTGTCGGCCCGCGCGCTCACGCGGGCAGGCGCTGCGCGCGCGCCAGGTGGTGCCGGGCTGAGGGCGGCCTGGTGGGCGCGGCACGCGGCGCGCTCGCGCGCTCCCGGGACGCAGCAGGCGTGGCCGCGCCCCGGCTGCGGAGCACCACGGCGCCCGTGGCGCGCGCCGTGAACGGCGCGCCCACGCGCGCGCCAGGCGGGTCCCCTGTGAAGGCCCCACACCAGGGCGCCACGCCGGGGACCTCGCCTGGCGGCGCGCGGAGCGGCCGTGCCAAGGCGGGCAGCGGCGGCGGCGGCCTCGGCGGTGGCGCGCCCGGCGCGCTCAGCGCCGAGCAGGCGCTGCTGATCGTTTTTGCGGGCAACCTCATCGGCGTGGCGTGCGCGCGCTCGCTGCACTTCCAGTTTTATGCCTGGTGCGCCCGGGCTTAGCGCGAGCTGGGCATGACGCAGGCGACCCCCCTCCCTCTCCCCCCTGTCCCTGTGTGCCGACCAGCTGTGCGGCGAGGCAGCACCCCGCCTTGCCAGGCCGTGATGTGAGGGTGTGCCGACGCGTGGCTGCAGTGGCGGCCGGCCGGCGCCGCAGCGCGTGGGCCGGTGCGAGGGCGGGCGGCTGCGCGCGTGCGCGCGGCGCCGCACGCTCACACGGCCAAATGAAGCGGCGCGCTTTCGCGTCAGCCGGTGGCCGTGGTGGCAGATCGGCGAGTCTGCGTGCATGGCGCTGTGCTGTCGCCTGTGGCGCTCGTGCTGGAGCCACCTGCTCTGTGGGGTGCGAGCCGCTGCACGTGGTGTCAGGCACCATACTGGCCGCGCCTGGCGCAGCAACGCCGCGGCCCCCGGGCGCCGCAGGTATGCGCACAGCCTGCCGGCGCTGCTGTGGGCGACGCGCCTGGATGTGGTAGTCAAGCTGGGCCTGTGGCTGGCGATCGAGCTGATGTGGAACACGTTCCCGTCAACGCCTGCATCGTCGCTCTCGCTCGCCGGCTGCCACGCAGGCCTGCTGGCCGCGCTGTGGCTGCTCCCGCGGCCGCCGCGCGGCGCCGGCAAGGCGCTGCAGGGGTAGCCGCAGCCGCCCCAGCTTAGCTAGGGCAGGGTTTAGCTAGGGCAGGATCGCGCGGCGCCAGCGCGCAGCAGGGCGGCGCGCCTGCGCCCGGCCGGCTTGCCCCGCCGCCTGCCTGATCGCGCCCGCGGCCGCCGCGTGCGGCCGGCCAGGCGCCGCAGGTGCGGGGGCGGCGGCTGCGGGGCGCGCTGTAATTAGGGGTGTGCGCAGTGGCCTCCCACTGCGAGCTGGCCTGCAGCAGCCGCCTGCGGAGGCGCCTGCGCCGGGAACGGTGGCCGCATGGGGTTCCTGCGCTGTGCGTTAGGTAGCGCTGTCCGTCGGCGGCGGTGCGGCGAGGAGCAATGCGTCAGACCCGCTCAGCATTCACCTGGGTCCTGTCTGGGGTTCAGGCGCAGACTCTTCAGGACTATTGGGCACCGTCGGCATGCTAGTCTTGTCATGATTAGTGTAGCTCAGCACTGAGCGAGGCCTGAGGCTGCAAATTTGGGTCAGCTGCAGCTGTCACTTTGCGGTGACCTGAGGGGGTGCTGCGCGCGGCTTGTGTCCCGCAATGCCCTGGGTGCTTGCACTACGCCCTGAGGTGACAGCAGGGGGACTGCCCACTGGCCTCGTCAGCTTTGTCAGCAAACTGTCCAGGGATGCAGGCGCTGTCCGGAGCCCGCATGTAAGGCCAGGGCGCCCAGCAGAGGCAGACCGCCCATGCCACACGACGACCATTACAAGCTTACTAGCGGCGGCGGAGCCACAGCCTCCTGCCCAAGAGACGCCAAGAGTACACCAGCAAACGCACGAGCGCCCGCGCTGCATGAACTGCCGCCGCGCAAGACAGGCAGAGCCGGCAGCCCAGGAAACCGCACCAAGGACAGCAAATCCAGGTCCAGCAGGCGGCGCAGCCCCGCCACGCTGGCGCGCAACCTCCGCAAGCCTGGCCAGAGGCTCACATAGCATACGCGCGCAGCCATGCGTGCGCCAGGGCAGCCCAAGCTGTGAAAGCGCAGACGGACCGTGCTTTTGAGCAACTACGGGCCCTGACAACCGTGCCAGATTACCGCCGACCCAGGCACACGGGCGCATCAGCGCTCTGCAACAGCAACGGCTGTGTTTCATGAATGTGCTTCTGCCAGCCAGTCAAGGGAGCGCTGTGCCAACGGCGCAGCAGGCATAAAGGCAGAGCCCAGCTCGGGGCAGGGCCGCTGCAACCGCCCGCCCCGCGTGCCTGCAGAGATGCCCCATGCGCTCGTCCGCAACAGGCGCTCGGCAACAAAGCCCGGCGCAGCGCCAGACAGCGCCTGCTGAAGAGGGCCGGCATGCAGGCCAAACATGTCAGGACACGGCCATTGATGAAACCCTGCGCCCGTGTCATGCCCGGGTGGGGTTTGTGGGGACAGGAGTGGACAAGTGCTGCAACGGGCACACACGGAAGCGGCAGGCGCAAGAGGGTAGGTGGCAGGGTTTGGCCCCAGGGTATTCAGGGCCGGACAGTGCATGGCGTGCATGGGCGCGCAGGGGAGCGGCCTGCGCTGTTGCGGCCCTGGGCGGCGCAAGGCAGCAGGGGAAGACCCTGGCCAGTGTGATGCAGGCAGAGGTACATACGGGTGGCGGATGCGGCGGCCCGGTAAGAGGCCGCCCTACAGGCGAAAAACCCAGGGGTTTTGCGGTGAACCTGAAACTACCTATGCATTGACCTACAAAGCCGGAGCCCAGCTCGCCCCCACACCCCAGGGGGCCCCACTGCAAAAGGGTACATGCGGCGGGCGGCCACGTTCTGCCCGCCGGTGAGAGCGCATGGTGCGGTTCTTGCGTGGCGGGGATTTCGGTCTGCGCAAACGCGCGTGCTTGCGCGCGTATGGCCATGCGCTGCAGCGCACTGCCCGGATGTTGTAATGTACAAAAGCAGCCCGCCGTGGACGGGGCCCGAGACCAGACGCGGAGGCAGCGCAAGCCGCATGAAGCAGGGCAGGGCGCAGTGCTGGGCTCCATGGGAGCTGCCACAGGGCGCCCCAAAAACCTGTGCGGCTGCCTCGCGCCCTCGTCGCTTGCGCGAATGAAATGTCCAATGAAATGCTACAGGCCGCAAGCATGGCCATCGGGCGTGCTGGAAAATGGCGAGCGCGCCAGGCCGATGCTGCGCACCCCGGGCACCCGCCCGTGCCTTCCCAACGGGGTGGCGAGGAGCGCGGGCAAAACCTCCCAGCCTGGCTTATTACGAAATACCCTGTCGGCACCCTGCTGTGGCCGCGCCGCCTGGCGCCACCATTGCCCTGAGACTGCCAGCCGATACGGCAAACCCCTCTACGGGCCCGCACATGCCCATTGATGGGCCGTGCCGGGCCATCCCCAGGTAAGCACCCGTGCTCACCGCGGCATAATGCGCCGCTGCAGCACGGCTTGCATGCGCTAGTGGATTAGCCCAGCCCCATCAGCAGAGATGGCCTGTAGCACAGGCACATGCTCTCGCGGAGGGATGGTGCTCACGCCGTTGACACACAGTCCGGCAGCACGAGCTCGCGTTGCACGATCGGCGACCTCAGCGTATGCGAACTGCAGGCAGCATGCGCAATAGGGCAGCTAGGCTGCCAAACCTTGTGACTAGTATAACCCTTGCGAGTGCACAAACGTGTCGCTCATGTACAAATCCCTGGCGCGCCCAACCTGCGTGCTCGAGCGCCGTCACGCGCCCACCGCCGCGCGCGCGCCTGCCGCCGCGGCCGCGACCGCCGCGGCCGCGGGCGGCCGCTCGGGCCCGCCGCTTGGAAGCTTGCACGGCGCGCGCGCATCCACGGCTGGCTCGGTCCCCATGGGGGGGACGGGCGGGGGCGCCCCGCCCTCGCCCGCCGCGCTCGCGTCCCCGGCAGGCCGGGCCTCTGTCGTATCGGCCTCCCCGGCGTCACGTGCGGCGGCTGGCGCCGCGGCAGGAAGCGCTAGGGGCGCTGGCGCAACCGGCGCGTCCAGGGGGGCGCCGCCGATGCCGCCATGCTCCATCTGCGCAGCCGCACAGACCCACCAGTCGCGCGCGTGTTGTGTGCCACCCTAACCATAGTTCGTTCAGGGCCTGCACGCAGGAGGAGTCTACGGTGCAGCTCTCAGCGCGCGGCCCATTGCTGATAGCGTGCGCCACAGTGTCAGCAGAGCGCACCGGCACCTGACGAGGAACACACTGTGTTCCTGACACCCAGGACGAAGCCTGTTCATGGAGGCTGGGCGGGTCGCGAACAACAGAGCCGCGCACAGGCGGGCCCGCAGGGCGCCACAGGGGTGCGAATTACGGCGGGCGCGCGCAAGCAGAGGGGCGCTCTTGCAGGCACGCAGAGTGCCACTGGGGCGGGGCATCAACCAGCGGACGCGCGCAAGCGGCGGGCCGCACCAGCAGGCCCACAAAGTGGAGCGCGTTGCGCGCGTTGGCGTGCGGGATGATGGCCATGTCGCACGCGGCGCCCAGCTGCGCCACGCCCGCCAGCTTGGCGGCCTCCAGGCGCGCCGCCAGCGCGCGCTGCGGCGGCGCCACCGCGCCCAGGTGCAGCAGCAGCGGGCGGCCCACCACGGCGCCCATCGGGATCTCGCTCCGCGGCCGGAAGCCTGGATGGACCGCACGAGCCACCTCAGCCAAAAAGGTTTGCTGCACTGCGCTGCAGTTCTGTAGCATGTACCCAAGGTGGGCCTTGACACACACGCCGCAGCAGCCGCCCGCCACAGGCGCACTGCGGCAGTGCTGCGCGGCGCGTGACCCCGCCCGAGCGCCGAGGCTCTGCCAGCACAGCGCGCTTCCGCGACACATGCACTCGACAAGGCGCGTTCAATGTCCAATTGCACGGCGCTGCCTCCTGGAGACCGCTGCGCGAGGCGCCGGGGGAGGGCGCAGGCGTGGGCGCGGGCGCGGGCCGCGCGCCTGAGACCAGGATCGCCGACGGCAGCGCCGCCGCCAGGCGCTGCGGCAGCGCGCCCACCAGCTGGAACAGCTCGCCGCCGCCTGCCTCCGCGCTGTGCACCGTCGCCTGTCCGACATCGCACACAACCGGTATGCTTTCAGACTTCACCATGCGCACCCGTTGTGCTTTCCGGACATCACCATGCGCAACCAGCATCCTTCCCGTCCTTCACCACGCGCAACCAGTATGCCTCCGGACTCGACACGAAGTCCTCAGCTGGCAGCCGTCCTCTAAGCAGAGCAGGGGCGCCGCAGGCCCAGAACAGCGCCGCAGGCCCAGGGCAGCGTCGCGGCGGAGAGCATGCGGGGAGCGCGCCTGCCAGGACACGAGCGACGTGGACGCGGGCAGGCGGTGCAGACCGCCGTCGGTGTGCCCGTCGCGCCACCAGCCCGCCAGGCCCTCGCGCAGCACGCTCGGGTCGCTGATCGCGCGGCCGAGCGGCCGCTCGGGCGCCCAGCCGCCGCCGGCGCGCGCCAGCGCACCCGGCAGCCCCGCGCCCCCGTCCTGGGCGCCCTGCCGGCCGGCCACTGCCGCCGCCTCGCAGGAGGCCGCCGCGTCGCCGCCCGCCCCCAGGCGCTGCCCCGGGGCGGGCGCCTGCGACCCCTGCGCGGCGGCGGCCGCCTGGCCGCTGGCCGCCTCGACAGCAACGGCGGCCTGCGTGCAGAGCGCCTGCAGGCTGCCGAGAACAGCGGCGTCAGCCCCAACGGCGCCGCCCGCTGGCCCCAGCTTCAGCGCGGGCGCCGGCGCAGCGGACGCAGCGAGCGCGGCGCCAGCCTGCGGCACGTCTGGCACGAGGGGGCAGCCATGCGCGATGTCAGCAAGCGCAGCCAGGTGCTGCGCCGGCGCCGAGCGCGTCTTGAACAGGCCGCGCGGCAGGCGCGGCGCGGCGGGCGGGGACGCGGCGCTCACAGGGTCTGCAGCGGCCGCAGGGCCTGCGGGGTCTGTGGCGGCGCGCTCGAGCGCCACGGGCGGGCCGCCCTCGCCGCCTCCCAGCCGCGCCGCGCCGGCCGCAGCGACCGCGTCGCCAAACCCTGTGAAGGGCGGGGCCCCGGCCGCGAGCATGGCCGCGCCCGGCTGCCAGCCCTCGGCCCCTGGGCGGGGCGCGCCGGCAGCGCCCCCGGCGGCGGGAGGGTCGGGGTGCAGGGCTTCGAGCCGCCACGCCTTGGCGCCGGCGGCGCGCAGCAGCGCCGCCGGCAGCGCGACGATGTCCGTGACGGAGCCCACCATGCGCAGCTCGGGCTGCTCATCCAGCCCCACGCCGGCCTCCGCCCGCGCATCACGCCCCTCGCCGGCCGCCTGCGCCCGCTCGCCACCGACGCCTGCCGACCCAGCGCCCGGCGCGGCCGGCGCATGCGCCGGCCACGCGCGCCGCTCCTCGTCCGCGGCCAGCTCGGACGCGGCCGCCAGCGTCAGCAGCGCGCCGATGCGGGCCTCGTCGCTGTCGCCCTCGCTGCCGGCGGCGCCCGCGGCGCCGCGGCCGCCGGCGCCGGCGCCCAGGTCTGGCAGCGCCGCGTCCGTGCGGGCGCTGCCCTGCGACACGAGCACCGAGCCCGACAGCGTCCGCCGGAACGCCGGCCCCGGCAGGAACTTGGGCGGCGGCGGCGCGGCGAGCGCGGCGGGCGCGGGCGCGGCCTCGCCGGCCCTGGGGCTGCCCGCGGCGCCCGCATCCCTGCCCGCGCCGGGCTTGGCCCGGGCGGCGCGCGCGTGCGCGAGCGCCTCGGCGCCGGTGCCGAACCGCTGCCCGGTGGCCGGGCACACAAACGCGCCCTCGCAGCGCAGCCACAGCCCGGGCGCGCCGGGCGCGGGGCCGCCCGCGGGCGGCGGCGCGCCCGCGGGCTCCCCCGCGGTGTCCTCCATTGCCGGCGGCGCGGCCACCACGCAGCTGACGGCCTCCCGCCGCCAGCCGGGCGGCAGGTGCAGCAGCAGCGCGTCCGCGGCCGGGTCGGCGGCCGCCAGCGCGCCCAGGCGCGCGAGCGCATCGCCGGGCGGCTCGGGCCCGCCCAGGCCCGGCGCGGTGGCGGCGGACGCGGCCGAGGCGTGCAGGCTGTCGCTGGCGCCGGACGCCGGGCCCCGCGCGCCGAACGGCGCGCCGCCGGCGCCGGCGCCGGCAGCGCGCGGAGTGGCAGCTTCCGCGCACGCCTCGCCAGGCGCGGCGCCCTCGGACCACTGGCGCAGGCGCTTGCGCGCAGTCAGCGCGCGCCGCGCGCGCTGCGCGGGCGCGCCGCTGGGCGACCCGGCCAGGCCCAGCGGCGCGCCCTCGCTCAGCGCCGCCGCCGAGCGCAGCGCCGCCTGCGCGCGCCGCGTGGCACGCTCAATACATGCCGCCACCCGCACACTCGCCAGCACCGCGCCCCGATAGGCCCCCAGCTGGTACGCGCTGCGGCCAACGCTGCGCCGGCTACCTGGCCTACCGTGCCAGGGAGTGGACAGGCGAGGCTGTTGCTCGGAGCGTTCCTGCAGGCACTCTGGGCCACGCGGCGCTAACAGCCTTGCCGCACACCACCGGCGGGTATGGCGCAAAGTGGTGCTCCCAGGCTGGGCAGGCGCACCGCGGCGTCGGCAAAGCCCGTCCCGCTGCCCGCAGCGTCATGCTCCAGCCGTGGCTGCCTGGCCGCCACCCAGAGCTCCGCTTCAGTACATGGCCGCGCTGCACAAGTGCAGCCAGCCGGGCCGCCGCCCATGACGCAGCAGCTGCGCTTGACACGCAGGAAGCACAGCGCCACCGGGGCCGCCATGCGCCGGCAGCCATGCCCGCGCCTGCCCCAACAGCAATGTAGTCGCGCGCAGCGCCGCCACGCGCGGGGGCGCGCACCACTCGCAGGCCTGGTCGTCCGGGTCGGCGCACGTGCGGCCCGGCAGCAGCGCGGCGCGGTGCCCGCACGCAAACTCCTGCCAGGGCGGCAGCCGCCAGCCAACCAGGCGCGCGCGGCCGCACGCGCCACAGTGCGCCCACCAGGTGCCTGCCGGCGCCGCCGCCGGGCCCGGCTGCCGCGGCGGCGGCGGCACGGCGCCCTCGCCCGCGGCTCGCTGCCCCGCGCCTGGGGGCGCAGCGACGGCGAGCGTCAGCAGGTGCTGAGAGCGGGCTGGACAGAGAGCCGTACTCGGCTGGGCAGGCGCCAAATGCATGGCAGCGGCGGGAGGTTGGAGTGCCAGCGCCGGCCTTTTAGCACCACTCTCAAACCTACAGATAGAGGCTGCATGCGTAGCCCTGTCATGTCAGCACACAGATATGTGCACGCTGGGCAGCCGGCGCAGTGACGCATGAAATGACAGCTGTAGAGGACAGACCGGCCAGGATGCGCACCCAAGCGCACGAGCGCGCCGACCTCAGCAAGGTCGTCGAGCAGCCGCAGAGCGGCCTCACGGTTGACCCAGTACAGCCCTGCGAGGCCGCCAGTCTTACAGATGCCATGAGGTATGCCAAACGTGATGGGCCGTTCCCACCACGACTCCGCCACGCGTTTCCCGCTGCGCCTGACACCAGGGCTTGCGAGTCATCTTGGTCTTGGCCGGATGATGGCGCTAACTGGCTCTGCATATTATCATGCTGCACGCTTTCGAGGTCGTCCACAGTTCTGCAGCACTGCGACCCCATTCTGCGCATGAGAGTGCCTGCAAGCACATTTTCCTGAGCAAGCCCACCCTGCTGCCCTGCAACCCTCGGCACAGCCGGGCGCGAGCCCTGTCCGCGCCGGGCACAAGCCCTGTCCGCACCGAGCGCGCGGTCGAGCTCGGCCGCGACCCGCGCGCCACCTTCCTCGGCGTCCGTGGCCGCCGCGCGCTGCGCGGCCGCCAGGTGCGCCACAACCGCGCGCCAGCCGCGGCCGGCCGCCGCGTCCGCGCGCGCGGCGTTGACGTGGTCCGCCCAGCGCCTGCCGCGCGCGACACCGAATCAGGCGCCGCGCTGTTGGCAGAGCCGTGCCTGGAGGCGCTGCAGCCTGCTGCGCCTCGACGCGTCGCCGTGGCGCACCTCCGCCTGCTGTCAGCTGCGGCGCGGCAGCGGTGCTGCAGACAGTGCAGGAGTTGGCGGGTCCAACTCACTCACCGCCCCTGAGGTCTCCGCCCTATGGTAGAGAGCCGTTTCCCGCGCGGGCTAGGGAGGGGGGAGGGGAAGGGGAGGGGGTGACTTGCGGGTAGCCCACCTGCGCGCAGACCCTGCCGCAGCAGCCTCAGAGCCGCTCAGCTCGCCGCTGGCGTCCCGCCGCGCGCCGGGCGAGACGGGCCGGCCCGCGGCGCCGCCGCCCGCCGACGCGGAGGTGCCCGGCGCGCTGCACTCGGGCGTGCCGTCCTCAAAGCCGGCCAGGCCGGCGCAGCCGTAGCGCGGCGACGCCGCATGCCGGCTGGGGCGCGCGCGGCGCGGGCCCTCCTCGCCGCAGTACGCCGTCGAGCAGGCCAGGCCGGAGCGCTCGTCATCTGCGAGAGCGCACACGCGGCGTCCTGCTCACCGTGCGCTGGCTGCGGCTGCGCTCGCAGCCTGCTGGGCATCAAACCTAGACACGCCGAGCCCAAGTGCGGAGCGGGAGCGGGCACGCGGACACCCGAGCAGTCTGAAAGCGCGCGGCGCTGCTGAAGCAGCTGCATGTCACCCCCCTTGCGTCTGCAGCGCTGCTCCGCGCAGGGGCGCATCCAGCTGCGGTGCGCGCCGCGGCGCGCTCGCTGGACGCGGGCCGTACCGCGCGCTTTGCTGCCCGGCATGTATCCATTTAGGTGGCCCTTGCCCAGGTACCGCACGCCGCACGCGTTGCACAGATGCGGCTTGCCCGGGGGCCCGCGCCGCCAGGCGGGCGAGTCCGTCCTGCGACGCGCCCCCGCCTACGTCATCACGTCATTGCCTCACCCCAGCTCTGGTCAGCCGAAGATACACGCACGCAGTGCGCACTCCTCTGCGGCGGCGCGCAGGGGCCACCGGCCGCCAGGCGGCTGTACGCGTGACCCTTAGTATTTGCGGCCCGGGGGGCCTGATTTGCACGCGCGGGCTGCCGGCGCGGCGCACCTGCCGCAGTGGTCGCAGGGCCCCGCGCCGCCGCTCACAGCCGCGAGCGAGGAGTCGCGGCGCTTGCGCTTGCCGCGGCTGCCGGGGCCTGCGCGCCGCGGAAGCGTACGCAGTACTAAGCCGCCGCTCAGCGCCCGGGAGGCGGCGAAGCTGCCTGCATGCTGCAAGCGCCGTCTGCAGCTTTCAGAGGCGCCAACGTGATACGCCTGCCCACCTGTCTGCTGTGTCTCGCTGGCAGCGCTGAGCAGCTCCGCTGCCCCGCCGGCGACCGAGTCATCGCCTGCCTTCATGCCTGGCTGCCGTACTGCGTCAAGCCTGCACGCTGGCCAGCGTCGCTGGATGGTGAGCACGGGCGCCCCCGAGCGGAGCTCCGGTCAGATGATCAAGCACCACGATGATGACTGCTATCTTGCGGGCCCCCCTGAACACAACACAGGGTTCCCGATCCCGCCTTGACGCCTCCATTGCTTTCCGGAAAACAGCAGCACGCTGGATCACACACTTTCTTACATCACACTCAACCACAGTGATGAATTCATCAAGGCCGACCCACCTTGAGCAGGGGCGGCGCCGACTGACACAGCACGCTCTGCGTTTCGCTTAGTTGTGAACAGCTGGCCTGTGCTTTGAGACGTACTCGCTGCAACGTAGCACGACGTCAAATCAGCCGAAAGCCTAGCCCGCGCCCCGCACAGGGCTGTGGCCCTGACAAGACGTCTCCGGCAGACGGGTAGCCACTCCTCCCGGGTCCAGGGGCGTCTTCTGCCTCAGCGTGCATGGCTGCGTAGGTTTGCAGGTCTTAGCAGGGCTGGATGCCACCCCGCTGCTTGCTTGTTGAGCTGACTCTGCACCTCCAGCGAGCTGCAAAGTCTGCGCCAAGCCGCGGCCAACGGAATGCCGGAGGAAGGTGACGCGCTGCATGCGCGGGAGCGCATGCGAGTCGCGGCATTCCCGGACGCCGCAGACGTATCTGCGGCGGTGGCGGCCGTCATCATATCGGCCATTGAAGACAAGGCGCACGCAGGCGAGTTGCTCCGTGCAACAAAGAAGCATGTGCATGGGCAGATGCTTTCTTGAACCTGCGCTTCAGACAGAGAGCGCTGCAGTGCGTGCGTGTCAGAGCGCTCACGTTCAGCCGAGTCAGCCAGGAGAGTAGGCAGAGACAAGGTGCACTACATGTACGCCACGAAGCACTGCAGCCTGAATACGCAGGTGGCGCAGGCCGTCCCTGCGTGCTGGGCCTCGCGACGGGCTCCACGCCGACAGAGGTCTACCGCCTCCTGGTGAAGGCCCACAGGGAGCAGGGGCTCTCGTTCAGGCACGTGGTGACCTTCAACCTCGACGAGTATGTCGGTCTCAAGGTACGCGCGCCCCGCTCAGCGGCCTTTGCGGCACCCGCGGCCCCCGCGCTGACGGGCGTTGCCGCCGCCGTAGCCAGACGCGCTGCAGAGCTACCGGAGGTTCATGCAGGCGCGCCAACGCTTGCGCTACCAGCGGCACCTCTTGCCCAGCATGCTGCCGCCGTCTGGGCGGGTCGCGGCCTAACGTCGGCGCTCCGCAGGCGCACCTCTTTGACCACGTGGACATACTGCCGCACAACACGCACGTTCCAGACGGCTGCGTGCCATCTTGCGATATAGCCAGGCAGGCGGCACGCCTGGGTGCCGGCTGCTTGCGCAGGGGACAGCGCCCCCGGAGCATTGCGCTCCATGCATAGCTGGTCGCTGGGCTGCGAGCTGCCCGCCCGGCCGCCTGCAGGGGAGCACCTGGCTGCAGAGCGTGCGCTGTGTGTGCCCGTGTGAAGGCGGGCCTGTCATGCAGAGCCTGTGCGCGCGGCCTGCCATATGCGGCGCGCGGCGCGCGCGACAGGCACTGCGAGGAGTACGAGCGCCGCATTGAGGCCGCGGGCGACATCGACCTGCAGCTGCTGGGGCTGGGCCGCACAGGCCACATTGGCTTCAATGAGCGCGGGTTCGTCCGCCTCCGCGAAGCCGCGGGCGCTTCTTGGGGCAGAGCCTGGGAAGGAGTGCCGCCCCTTCTTTTGTGTAGCACTGCATGCAACGCGCGCAATGCGGCGGCGCGCAGGTCATGCGCAGGCGCCCGGGCGGCAGCGCGGAGCTCACACCCGGGCGCGCGCGTGGGCTGCGCGCTCACGGGGCTGCGCGCGCAGGTCCTCGCGCGCGAGCCGCACGCGCCGCGTGCTGCTGGACGCGCCGACGCGTGTGGACGCTGCTGGCGATTTCTTCGGCGAGGAGCATGTGCCACGCCACGCGCTGTCTATGGGCGTTGCGACGATCCTGCGGGCGCGCCGGCCCGCGCGCCAGCGCATGGCCTCAGCTGCCATGCGCCTGGGCGTGCGGCTGCCTGCCGCCCGCATGGGCTGGGGCCGCTGCTGCGCACGCAGCTGCCTTGTGCCGAGCTGGCTGACCCGCGGCAGGGCCTACCGGCGGCCATCCGTATAGCAAAGAGCTGTTGCGACACGCTTTTGGGTGCAATGCATGGCCGCTGAGGCAGCGCACCGCCACCGAGGCGTGGCACGGGCGCGTCGCAGCGTAGTGCTTCTGACACATACAGGGTGCATCCCGGCCGACTCACTTAAAGGGTCTCATGCTGACCAAGCGCTCAGTAAAGTGTGAAATCTGGTGGAAGGGCACCCAGCGGGCTTGGCCGCGGCAGGCGCGCAGCATCGTGCTCATGGCGCTCGGCGAGGGCAAAGCGGCGGCGGTCGCGCGGGCCGTGGAGGGACCCGTGACGGACCAGGTGCGCGCAGCGCGGCCCCCCCGCCGCACCGCGCCGCCTGCGCCGGGCGGCCCGCTGCTCCGGGTCGCCGCGTTGCGCGGCGCGGCGTGCCTGCGCCGCGTGTCGGGCGCTGCGGCGCTGCGCTGAGCCGCCCGCGCCGTGCGCGCCATCCGGGCGCCTGACGCGCTCGTGCCGCCCAGGTCGCGGCGTCGTTCCTGCAGGAGCACGCCGACGCTGCGGTGTACGTCGACGCGGGCGCCGCGGCAGGTGGGCGCTCCCGCTGCGCCCGCGGGCACTCTCCCTGTGCCCTGCGCCCTGAGAACTCGCCCCGCGCGCGCGTGCGCGGCGCGCCAGCGGCGGCCGGGCCTCTGCACTGGCCTCTCCTGGCAGCGTCGCGCAGGCTCCGAAGGGGCTTGCCAGCGAGCTGCCGCAGCCACGGTGTCCTGGCGTTGTGCCGCCGCGCTGCCTGGCGTGCGAGCAGGGCGGCCGACGGCAGCCAAGAGCGGCCTGGCCTGGGCGCAGAGGCATGCACAGGGCAGGCGCTCCGCGGGGACTGCTGGTCAGGCGGGCTCCACCAGGCCGCCCTCTCTGCACCCCTCGCCGGCGCTCAGGCCGCACCGCCCGGCCGGGCGCGCAGGCCTGACCCGGGTCCGCAGCCCGTGGCTGCTCGCCGATGTGGCCTGGGACGCGGCGCGCGAGCGCGCGGCCGCCATCTGGCTGGCGCGCGAGCTGGGCCGGCCGCTGCGGCGCCTGGCCGCCGCGGACTTTGCCGTGCACTCGCTGCAGGCAGGCGCCGCGCGCCGGCTGTTCATAGGTCGAAATGCGGGCGGAGCAGAGCAACTAAGTTTGGTCTCTGATTTCCAAACGTGAGTGCATTGTTCTGCTCTTGCCCGGACGGGCCGCATGTGGGCTCGCGGGCGCGCGTCCCCAGGCACGCGCTGGCGGCGCGCGCCGTGCTCACGGCGGCGCGCTGCGCGCAGGGCCTTCTGGACGCGCGGGGCCCTGTGGAGGAGGTGGTGGAGCGTGTGGCGGCTGCCCTCGCGCGGACCATCACGCGGTGCCCCGGCAGCCGCCCGCCCGTGCGCCCCTGCGCCTGGGCCTTGAGCCTCGCGCCAGGCCGCGCGGGGTGAAAGGCTTTGTCTGCTCCATGATGCGTTTGTGAGACCCAGGTGTAGGGTGCGCGCAGAGTGGGGACGGCAGGGGCACCTGCCGTCTTCGGAGTGAACAGGGGAACCGGGCAGCGAGAGTGGGGTTGATTAGGAGAGGGGAGGTTGCTTACCTGCTGCGGCGGCAGGGATGGGGCTGGGGTTGGCTAGCACTTTATGCCCTCACATGCATGGTTTCCAGGCGCGCTACTGGGGGCCCGAGGCGGGCAGCTCGCCTGCCCTGGGGTCACAGCGCCATGTTACGCGCATGTGTAGGCGCGCGATGGGGAGGCCGCAGCAAGTAGCTCGCCGCCGCGGCCCGTCGGCGACGGCGCCACGGCCGTGGGCGGCACAGGCGGCGGCAGCCGCGCGCGCGCGCTGGTCATGTCGCCACACCCCGACGACGATGTCATCTCCATGGGCGGCACGCTCGCGAAGCTCGTGCGCGCGGGGCTCGAGGCGCGCCGCGTCTGCCATGAGTTGCTCCTGATGTGCACTCGCTGCATCCACGCCCGTCGCTACACTTCACCGGAGAGCTCGCTCAGTTGATTTCAGCTGCTCTCGCCAGGCAGTCAAGTCGGACAAGCCAAAAAGAGGGCTAGGCGCGGTGATGCGCATTCCGGCGCGCAGGTGCACGTGGCGTACCAGACGAGCGGCTGCATCGCCGTGTGGGACCACGACGCGCGCCGCTTCGCGGACTTTGCGGCGCGCCTGCCGCGCGCGCTCGGCGCGGGCGCCGCCGAGCCGCAGCTGGCCGGCCGGCTCCAGGCCGTCGCGGCCGCCCTGGACAGCAAGGCGCCCGGCGAGGCGCGCCTGAACAGCATGCTCAGTGCACCATGGGTGCCATATGATTTCAGGGTTTATAACCGCGCATGCCAATGTGTCTCGGACGTTGAGTGATATCTGCTTACCTTTTGCCGCTGCTCTGCGCTTTTGGTGTTTCACGACCCCACTGCTTGTCAAGTGCTCTGCTGGCAAGCTGGATAATTCAAGCGCATGTGATGCTGCTAGCTCGCTGCGCACAGGCGTGATGTCATGCCCCTGCGCAGGTCGACAGCCCGGACATCCAGCGCATCAAGGCCTTGATACGGGAAGGCGAGGCGAGCCTCCCTGCCCCGCTCTGTCTTGCCGGACTGCCTGGCGCCCGGCGCCGCCGCTTGCTGCTGCTGCGTCTTGCCACGCGCGGCAAAGGACTGCCAAGCCCCGGCGTCGGCCCTCAGATGCGGCGGTGCCGAGCCCGGGCCCAGCGCCCGGCGTGGCTGAGCCGGGCTGCCGCGCTGCGGCAGGCGGTCTGCGCGGCGGGCGTGTGCGGCGTGGCGCAGGCCAACACGCACTTCCTAGACATGCCATTCTACCGCACGGGTGCGCGCCCGCTTTTGCACAGCCGCGCCCCGCGGCGGCCGCCCGGGGCCGCCCGCAAAGCCGGGGATGACGCAGCGGCGCGCGGCGCGGCGGGCGCGCCGCCGCCCCGCGCGCGGGCGGCACGCCGGCTGGTCGCGCGCGCGGCTGCAAGCCCTCCTGAGGTGAGGTCGCGCAGCAACAGGGCAACACATTGTCCACATTTTATACATGGTCACAACAAGGCAGGCCAGGCGGCCTGTCGGCTCGGTGTCCAGCAGGCCGGGGGGCACGTGGGCGGCCGTAACGGCGGCGGCCGGCAGGCACGTAGGCGTAGGCACGTAGGCACGGTAGGCACCGTAGGCACAGTGGAGAAGCGGCCGCTGGGCGAGGCCGACGTCCGGATAATCGTGGACCTGCTACAGTGCCTGCGGCCGCGGCAGCTGTACGCGGCGGGCGACCTCTCCGACCCGCACGGCACCCACCGAACCTGCCTCCAGGCGCGCCCGCGCCAGCGGCGGACCTCGCGCTGCCGTCCACTTGCTTGATGACCGCCTGGGCCGTACGCACCTTCCGCCGGCTGCAACATGTGGCTGTGGCTGAGTAGAGGGCTGATTATGCAAGTCGGGCGTGCCTGCGCGAGCCTGAGCAGTCATGCATGGCCATCAAGCATGCCCAGGGGCATGTGAGCCGGCCCGCGACCCTGAGGACCTGTGTTATGGGCGCGCGCATGCGCCAGAACCGTTCTGTGCTGTTGACCTGGCCTGTGCCTTCCCCTGCCTTTGTCCTTCCCCGTTCCCTGTTTCCTTCCTCTCGGTAGGGCAAGGTCACTTCAAACAGGCCGAGTTCAGTCGTGCAAGGCCCATGCGCTGCGCCACGCATGGCCCCTCGAAGGCCATGATAGCCGCTCTGAAGGTCCACGGCGCCGACGCGCCCGGCCGCAATGCGCCGGCGCGTGGGGCCCGGCGCGGCCGCGCAGGCTCGCGCGGACGCAACCCTGACCGGGGCCGCGCCCGGCATGCAGGCCATCCTGCGCGCGCTGGAGGTCGTGCGGCAGGAGGACTGGTTTGCGGGCTGCCGCGTCTGGCTCTACCGCGGGGCCTGGCAGGCGAGCACCCCCGCCCTCTGGCAGGCAACCGCGGCAGCTGCCCGGAGCTCCCGGACCTGGTTGCGCGCGAGGGCGTGCCTGCCGCAGATGCGGCGCGGCGGCTGAGCGCCGGCCGCGCAATCCCTGCTCCCGACTCGCACGCACGCGTGGTGAATCCGTTGCGTCTTGCTGCTGACGCAAGCCTGGGACATGCCCTTTCAGCATACACCTAGGGCCCCGTAATGCAGTCCATGCCGGCCATGTAGAGCCAAGACGTGGCTTTGCAGCCTGGTAAAGGTCCGATGCTGGTGGGGAAGGCGCTAAAGGCGTGTTTGTAGGCAAAACGTCTTTTTTTTGCCAGGTGTAAACCCTGCCAGTGTAATACACGTATCTGCACCTCGCCCGCCCCGCCCACGCCAGCTGCGCGGCGGCAGGAGTGGGAGCCGGCGGAGGCGGGCATGGTGGTCCCGCTGAGCCCGGGCGAGCTGGCGGCCAAGGTGGACGCCATCCAGCGCCACCAGAGCCAGAAGGACCGGCCGAGCGCGCAGGCGCGTCGGGCGCGGGGCTGCCGGTGCCTCCGGTGGTTGAGGGAGACCTGCCTCAAGAAGCCCATGAGCCTTGAGCTGCATTGCGCTCAGAGGCGAGGCAGAGCTTTTTCATGGGCTGCAAGGCGCACGGCTGTGGCGGCATCGGGAAGGCTGCATACCTGTCTGCGCCCATGCCTGACCCATGCTGACGTCTTTAAGCGCCCCTGTTGGCGCAGGCTGGCGACTCGCAGGAGGTGAAGGAGGTGCTCAGGGTGTGGACAGACTACCCGGTGAGGCCTACCTCCCCGAGCGCTCCCCTGCGCTCAATGCCACATGCCTCCTACGCTGGCCACTGACCGCCTGCAAGGCCGCTCAAGCAGCGTGTGCGCGTACAACATGCACAGGATGCACTGCGAGGGCTACCCTCCCGCACACGGTGCAGGTTCTGGGTGTTTGGTCCTCCGCACAAGCTGGGAAGCAGCCATGCGCATGGCACAATCATGTGCCGTCCCTGACGTAATTGGGCGGTGGGCCTGCCGTGCAGCTGGTGCGGGAGGGCCTGCGCGGGCCGTTTGTGGTCACAGACGACAAGGCGGCCGCGGACATCGTGTTCACGCCCAGGCCTGTGCGGGACTTTTACAGCCTGCCCAGGTGCGGGGCTGCGCAGGCGTCCACACAGAGCCGCGCGCTGGGCTGCAAGCGTGCGCAAAGGAATTTGGGTTCACTCGTAGCCCAACACCGCTCAAGCACTGCATGCTCCCCTTGCCGGTGCCTGTGGGAAGCAGCATGGCATGCCTAGGTCAAGGGAGCACGGCACCGAAGTGTGTGCGGAGAGCGACGCTGTGCCACTGCGCCCGCGGAACCCGCTGGTGCCCTGCTGAGGCTAGCCCCCCGCACCCTCGCGAGTGATCCGTGTGTTCTCATGCGTCACAGAGCCCCTACATAGCGAGCCGCTCCACTCCGTGCCGAGCCGCACCTGGTGCCATGCGTGCAGCCACGTCCTCGTCAACCAGTTCCCGTACGAGGCGTGTCTGATCAGGAAGGACCTGCTGCCCATGACGCTGCGCCGCCTGCAGCCTGCGACCGCAGGCGACAGTGCGCCGCCTCACGCGCAGCCTTGCCCTTTGGTTGCTGACTCACGACCTTTGGTCGCCAGGTCGTCCTGCATGCGTGCGGAGCTCCCTTGTGCAGCCCTCTCCCCACCAGTTCCCTCTCCCTGCTTACCCAGCGCGCCTACATGATGAGACAGGCAGCATGCACGCACGCTCGCCTTGTTGTTGATTTTCTATGTGCTGCTGCACGGCGCTCAAGAGGCTGCAGTACCTCTCATACACGGAAGAACGCGCTCGAAAAGTGCGGCCCACCCGCAGGCGGGGAGTCTGACAGCGCCGAGGCGTGGTTCCCAAGCTGGTTCCCGGCTGCGTACGACCTTGTGACGGAAGTGCAGTTCTTTCTCAAGGACTTTCGCCAGGCACGCACAAGCTTCCTGCTTCCCAAGTCGCTCGTGCTGTGCCTTAATCGTGCATCAACGGGTGCTCCCGCCCATGAGCATCAACTGGTGCTCCCGCCCATGATGACAGTGTCCCTGCTGCGTATTGCCCGAGCCATACGTAGACAAGGCCGCTGTGCAGCGCGCAGCCGCGCGGCGGGACAACTTCTGGGTCGTCAAGGTGGCGCAGGGGGCGCGCAGCGCAGACGTGCTTGTGAGCTCGTCTGCAAAGGCGGTCGTCTGCCACCGCGCGGCCCCTGGCGACCGCGTCGCGCAGGCCTCCATCCACCGGCCCGTGCTCTTCCAGGGCCGCAAGGTTGACGTGCGGGTGTGCCCGCGCCTGCAGCGCTCTGTTTCGTGGCACCTTGTGTGCCTCGTGCATGTGCGAACCTCTGACCAGCGCTGTCGGTCTGTTGCTCTCACGCTGCTGCGGGAGATCAACAAGGCTGGGTTTTGTTGGTGTCATCTGCTGGACTTATGTGATGAGTGCCCGAGAGGTGACGAGCGCTTGGGTCTGTGCAGATGTACCTGGCCGTCCGCAGCTTTGCGCGGAAGGAGGCGTTCCTGTTCCGGCAGTGGTACGGGCGTGTGGCCAACAGGCCGTACGACGCGGCGGCCGAGCATGACCACCATGCGCACTTCACTGTCCCCTGCTATGACCCGGACGAGGCGACGCGCTCGCAGCAGGTGCCTGCTCCCTCAGGCGTGAAAGCACCATGTATTCAACATGCATTGAGGTGATGCAGCTGCCAACTACATGAAGTTCTGCTCCTCATGCTGAGCCTTTCTACCTAAGCTTAGCCAGTGCTGAAAATGAGGTGTCTGGGGCCGCGTAGCTGATGGTGCCGCATGGTGAGCTAGTGGCGGAGCTGAGCAGCCAGGGGCTGGACGTTGGCGACATTGAGGCGCAGCTGCGGAACATAGCACGCAGCCTGGTCGTGGCTGGCGGCTACCAGGCGCGCCCCACTCTTACAAAACGATAAGCATTTGCATCAATACATAATGACTCAGCATGAGCTGCGGCAGATTGGTGACTGGCCAAGGAGCCGCGCTGTGTATGGGCTGGACGTGCTCCTGGAGCAGGGCCAGGGGACATGCAGCGCAAAACTGCTGGAGGTTGACTTCGCGCCAGACCTCACAAGCATCACACGGATGGAGGCCGGGTTCATTGCAGACGCCTTTGCATGCCTTTTTACCAGCGTGCCAGTGCCTGCCAGCTTCTGGCCACTTGCAGAGCGCGCGCAGGCTGCTGACGCGCTGGACGATATTGATTGAGGGGCATGCCTGCTTGTATAACCTGCTGCCTCATTGTCTTGCTTGTCAGATTACATGCACCAGAGGTGACAGCACTGGGGTAAGCTGGGTACAAGTAAGAAGCCTGTGTGAGGCAAATGGAAATGCCAGTTTCAACAGGCAGAGCCTGACTTTTGCATCACACTCTGCTCCTAAGAGAGTTCTGCTGTACAGAGCCTGGATCGTAACGAGCACAAGAGCAATCTCTCAAGCTTGACAGACACTGCGCACTTGCTGACATGCCTGCCAGCACTCTGGCATCCTTGCTTGCAGCAGTGAAAGGCAAGCTGCACCAGGTTGTGGACGTGCCTGCACCCGCAGAGAGTGATGTGGAACAGCTGCGCAGCGCAGTCCTTGCTGTGCTATCTGCTGGCAAGGACAGCACAGCGGAGCGCGCTCAGCCTGATCTCCAGGATGTCCTCCACATTGCAAGCACGCTCTGGGTGCGGAGTTCAATGCAAACAGCTCATAGCGAGCCTGTAGAAGTGCAGGTTTTACCTTTTTGCCACAAGGCCATATGACACTTTGATTTTGTGGTGCTCCTGCTAGAACAAGTGCGTTGAGACCCGGGACCTAGCAGGCCAGGCCTCGCACTGGCAGTTGCAGCTGCGGCAGCTCGCAAGGCGCGCGTCACATGCTTGTCGGCTTCGGTTGGATACCTGCTGCTCTTTCTTGTGAAGCTTGTCGGCTGTGCTTCACGTGCAGCGATCTGCTCAGCCTGCTGAAGGAGGACGAGCTGCCATCTGGTTGGCAGGAGGTCCCCTTCAAGCTGCACTTCCAGGCAGGGGCTCCTGCCGCTACCATGCATGCTGCGTTACTATCATGTGCATGTCTTCCTCCAAAGCATGACTAGCCTGCTTCGTGCAGACTGGAAGGCTGCACGCTGCCGCCAATGAGCTGGAGGCTGCCGAGGCTGCCCTGGCAAAGGCGTCCGCATGTGCCGCAGTGCTTAAAAAGCAGCTAGATCCAAAGGCTCCTGATGCAGCCCGCGAAGAGGCAGCCACAGAGCTGTTCAAGCTCTTCATGGCCAGGGCAGATGTTGCATGGCGCCTGCAGCAAAGCGTGCGCTCTGCACTGCCTGACATAAGCATGCATGTGCTGCAGCTGCAGGAGGCAGTGACAGCCCAACAATAACGATGTATGCACTGGCAGCATGCTTACGCATTTGCCATGCACGCAGGCCCTTGCGCGCACCCTGCTGGCGCGTGCAGCCGAGGTGGTGCAGTCGCCTGCGCTGTCCACATGGCAGCATTTCAGCCTGTCCATGGAGCTGCTCAGCGCGGAAGTGGACCAGGCACAAGCGTGCCTGGAGAAGGAGAGTGTCCAGGAGGCGCTCGCGCTCTTGACCAGCGCGCACCAGCAGTTCAGCGAGGGGCTGGAGCTCGAGGAGGACCAGCCCAACTTTGGGCGGTACCGTACCCTCGCCGAAGACCTGCAGGGGAAGGTGGTCACCCTCACCGCCTGCCATGCGGCCTGGCGCTCGCCTGCAGGTGCCCACAGCCATGGCATGTGCATGCCAGCAATGGCGACACCTTGCCTGTGCGCGACAGATGCTGCGGCTCATGGCGCTGGCGTACCTGAAGCTGGAGAACGGCGTGCTGGCGCTGCAGTGCGTGCAGACACAGCGCACGCTGCCGCCGCGGCTGTCGGAGCAGCACTCTGTGCCCTACCAGGCGCTCCAGGCGCTGCTGCTCCTCGGCCGCACCCAGGACGCCGAGAGCGAGCTCCAGGCTGTCATCTCTCACCAAGTATGCTTTCATTCTGCCTGTGTGGACAGCAGCAAGGCCCTGTTTTCCAGAAATTGAGATAAGAAGTTGTTTGCAAGCACGCAGGACGCGCCCAAGGACCTGTGCTTGGATGCGCTGCGGCGCGTCCTTGCCAAGCAGCAAGTGACCGACACTGTGCGCGCCGCGGTGGAGTCGCTGGTGACGCGCTATAGCGCTGACCCGGCATTTGTGTGCAGCCTCACCCACCACTGCCTGGACAAGGTGAAGCGCACTGCCTGCTACATGAGCTGCATCGGCCTTGTGCACAGGTGAAGAAGGGTTTTCAGGTTGTGCGCTGTTGCATGCAGGCGGCGCGAGACTCTGATGAACTGGACGAGCTCGCACTGTCTGTGCTCGGGCAGGAAGCTGTCCTTGTGACTCTTAAATCGGTGCGTTGTACATTCTCCTTGCCGCTCACGTACGCGTTGCAGACCAAAGCTGAGGCCAAGAGTACATGGCTAGTTATCACATGAAAGCAGCTTGCCTTCCATGCAGGGCGATGCCGGAGCAAAGGCAAAACACAGCATATTTGTGCTGATCTGGAACTGCAGCACAGAACACTTCCAGGTCAGTAGGCAGGCACTTGCTCCTAGCGCCGCACTTTCTATTGCTGTCACAGCAGTGAGAGCCTGAGCCACGTGCAGGCAAAGGGCTACGGTGCGGCAGCAAAGATGTATGCCGCTGCACTGATGTATGCTCCGGGCGTCAAGGAGAAGGCGCAGGCAGCTCGGCAGCTGGCATTGTGCCACTTTGGGCTGGGTCACACCCAAAAGCAAGCCCTCTTGCCGCTGGTGGTTCACCGCAGTCGTGCATGTGATGGGCGGTAACCGCACTCCGAGCAGCTCTGTGCTGCACAGGGCCCTGGACTACGTCGCCATCGCTGAGACAAATGAGCCAGACAGCATCAGCACTGCCTTCATCCACTTTCAAAGTGCTGCTGGCCATGGAGGACGGCGATGCGGCTGTGCAACAGCTCAAGCGCTGCATGGCCTGCACCAACTTTGAGCCCATCTACCTCACTGTACGCGGAGTTGCCTGCATGCGTGCTATGGCACAACGACAAAGAGCTGCATGCATGATGACATGCCGAGCGCAGGTGGCAGCACAAGAGGCATGCGCCGCTGGCGCCACCGCAGTCGTCAAGAGCAGCCTCCTGCAAATGTATGACCTGGCAACCTCGGCTGTAGCCCCAGAGCATTTCAGTGAGCCTGGGCAAGAGGGGCGCATCCTGCGCGGCCTCATCGGCCAGTGCATGTCCGGCAGCGGCAAGGCGCCAGCCGAGGATGTGCAGACAAAACATGTACCCCACAAGGCCGGGCAAGCAGCAGATGACACTGCCGCACCCAAGATGCGCAACGGCGCCGACAGCGGCAGCGGCGACGCGACGTCACCGAAGGCCTGCTATATCGAGCTGAGCGGGTATTTCAACCAGGCATCGCGCCGGCTGGCGGAGCTCGGCACTGACCGCTTCTTTGGCGACGATGATGGCAGGTTGATGCATGGCGGCAGCAGCTGTGTGTTGTGCTTCTGCATGTTATGGCAGGGCAGCAGCGTCACTGAGTCTGGACCTGCGAGCAGGCCGCGGCAGCTAGAGTGGTTCGCAGCGTCGGCATGGAATGCAGGCATTGAGGCCGGGCATGCAGGCGACCATATGTCGAGCGCCGTGCTCTTTGCCGCCTCCGGTGACTTCTATGCGGCTCACCCGTCAAAGGACGGCACCAGCCTGGGCCAGCAAAAGGTGTGGTTCGGCATCGGTACCTGACGTTGCCAGAACCTGCCTGCGTTCAGCCCGTGTTGTGTACCAACGGGGAAAGTGTATCGATGTTATGGCAAAGCACATTGCAACCCTGTCCTACGCTTGGTGCAGAAAGCCTTCCTCATGGCAGCGGCTGCAACACTGGAGGCGCACCGGCAGCAACCTGATCATGCAGCCAGCCTGTCGCTGGCGCGCAAGATGCTGGACCACTGCAAGGCGGCCATGGCCGCAATGGCCGGCCTGCCTGCTGCACAGCCTGCAGCTGAGGGCCCCATGCAAGTCACGCTGTGCATGCAGGCGCGCGCTGCATTACATCGTTCAGGGCCATCAGGCATGCTTTCCTGTGTTGTGGGTTCTTTGGCATCCCAAAGGGGCAGTCCTATTGGGTGGGCTGCTGGCTTGCTGTATGTCCTGGTGACAAAAGCCGGGCCCCAGGATTTCGACCTGGCGACGCGCTTGAACGACGAGGCGGGGCAGCTCGCGGCGCTGCAGCGCTGCCAGGCGCTCCCGCAAGTCACGCCAGAGCACCTCTGCAGGCTGGCCGGCCTGGCCGTTGCGGCCGCCGGGACCGGCGGTGCCAGCGCGGCCGCCAAGACGGCACTCGCTGCCGCGCTGCGCCTGATGCTTGCCAAGTCACCACCGGCCTACACTGAGGTTGCGCAAGTGCGCCCTGTGGTGCTGTGGGAAGTATGTGAGGGCACAAGCGGCCGAGCTGATTGGTGCTTGGCTACCTTGAAGCCTACCATTTATGCATCGCATGGCAGACCATGCGGAAGCTGGTGGAGCTGTGCGGGCAAGATGACGAGCGGCTCAGCGTGTTTGCGGAGGCAGCCACGGTGATCAAGGGCATGCCGAGCGGGGCATATCCGCCGCTGGAGCTCGAGTGGCTGGCCGTCTCTGCATGGAACCGCGGGTGCCACCACGAGCGCTTTGGGCGCGACGAGGCCGCCAGGAGCTTCATGCAAGCGGCGCGAGAGCTCATGCAGCACTGCAGCGTCAAGCATGTGCAGATGGAGGTGTGAATTGCTCTATGTATGCGTCTCAAAGAGAGCTGCTGTGCTCTCATAAGTGATTATAAGCAAAGAGGTTTTGTGTGCCCGCAGCGGCTTGCTCGCCAGCTGGAGGAGCATGCCATGCTGCCAAAGACGCCCAGAGCTGCGGGAATCTGATGATCACTCACTGTAATGTCGAACACTTGCATGCTGTGGGCAATGCAGATAGATCATCAGATTAGACTGATCAGCCAATCTAGGCTTCCAGGAACAAATCACCAAGTGACAGACGCAAGTAAGCGCTACAAAACGCATTGCTGGTGTGCCAAGTCCAGAACCGTTGCACTCCAGCAATACCAAAGCTGTTCAGCAGCACCTGTACCGCTAGTGGCCCCAGACGCTAGCGAGATCACTGGCGCACGCCTTTCGCTGCACTCAGCGTCATGCTTGGTAGCATGCTACTTGCTCACTGCAAGAGTACAACAGGCTTCTAGGCAGCGGGCGCTCAATGGCCGGCGAGCGCACACGGCAGACCTTCTTTGCGGTAGGTGGCGGGCCGCAGGACAGCCCGGGGCAGAATGCGACGCCTGGGCGGCTGCGCTTGCGGCCGCAGGACGGCGCAGACGCTTTGCCGGGCAGCGCGCCGGGCAGCGCGCAGAAGCCCCCGCGCAGGACGAGCGCGCCTCCCATGGTCGCCGAGGGTGGTGGTGTGGCCCCTGCACTCTCATGCCTGTGCCACTTGCGCTTGCTGACGATACTGCTGGCTCCGCTTACCCGCTGCTTACCTAGCTCCTGCACCTCAATGTTGCTGATTGGGCCTGCTTGCTCCGCGCCTGCGCCTTTGCTAGAAGCTGGGACACTGGCAAGCCTTGTATGCGCACTGCCACGTGCGTTCCATGGGAAGCACACAGCTGGGCGTGCTGCGCAAACTCAATTTGGCATGGGACGGCTCAGACAGTGGCGGAGTATGAGATATCCAAAGCGCCTTTGTTTGTTGCAAGCTTCACTGGTTTTACGTAGGGCAGACAGCTGGCCTCCAGCTCATTCTTTGCCAGGGTTCCCTGCAAGGCGTGTTGCGCAGAGGTGCTGCAGCTGCTGCGTGACTCGCAAGCGTGGCTGCGCAGAGCGCGTGAAGGTCGTGGTGCGCGTCCGCCCGCCCTTCGCGCACGAGACAGGCGGAGCAGTCTCAATAGCTCCGGAGGGGAAGGCTCTGGCACTCTACCGCGAGTGCGCACACTGCTCAGCAGGCTCTGCAGAGACTGTCTCGGATTGTTGTGCAGCTACTGCAATTGGCGTGGTCCCTTGGCTGCAGACGCTGCTGTTCCTCTGCCTGCAACAAACATACGCACTTCAGTGCCCTGAGGGTGCCTAGTGCAACAGGCGTGCTGACAGATTGTTTGGCAGCTGGGCGCAAGTCTGACACCGAAGCCGCTCTGACGCAGGGGCAGCACGGCACCGCACATTGGCTACGAGTTTGACAAGGTATGCAGAGGTCCCTTGGTTGGAATCAGTTGTTTGCTGCGTGAAGGATGATGAGCTGCTTGAAGAGCTGCCCTGTCACATAGACAAGCTTTGCGTGTACTCTTCGCTGTGACGCGCTCCACAGCTCACGGGTTGGGCACATACAACCTCAAATTCTATGTGGATTGTGTCGCTGGCGGCCAGCGCGCGCTGCATGAACAGGCCGCCAGCGCCGGCACGTCCAGCGCTCGCGGCTTGCGCAGGTGCTGCCGGAGGATGCGTCGCAGGCGGATGTGTACCAGGCGGCCGTACGCAGCATCGTGGATGACGTCATGCAGGGCTTCAACGGGACCGTCATGGCGTACGGCCAGGTGCGCGCGCCCGCGCGCGACGTTCTGGCAGCCCCGGGACTTGGCAAACTGTGCTGGCAGTCGTGGACTTGCTCCCGCTGATGCTCTCTCTGGCATGCTGCATCCTATCGGACGCGCAATCGCATGCGTGCATGCCTGCGCCACGTGTTTACTGGCCGGACAAGCGTGTGTATGACCAGTTCATGCTCGCCGTGTCACCCATGTAAAAACAAAGGCAGGGGAGCCAGCCTCTTGCCCTTGCATTATGTGCTCACAGTTGCAGGCATCAGGGACAGGTTGGCTGGGCGCTCATGTGCGGCGGGGCTGCGCGGGCGCGCAGACGGGCGCCGGCAAGACCTACACGCTGAGCTCCATCCAGCCGGACGCCATCGGGATGATGCCGCGCGCCGCGGCAGAGATCTTCTCGGACATCGCCAACGACCCGGTGCACGAGTACTCGGTCATGATGAGCTACATCCAGATCTACATGGAGCTCATCCAGGTGGGCCCGCGGCACTGCCGAGCGCATGGACGTCAGCGCTTTTGCATGTGGTGGATATGAGCTGGTGGCCAAAGGGCCTATGCACATGCAACCCAACAGGAGGGTGCACAGGTGTGCTGCCAATCGACACTGTGTTGCCGCGCTCGCTCGACTTCACATTCCAGTCAGGTCCCGCTGCATTGTGTGCAGCGGCAGCTAGGGTATGTGCAGGCAGCTCAGCAAAGCACAGGTGTTTGAGGGCGCACTTCCCGCCGCCCCGCCGCGCAGCGGGTTGGCTATCGCGTCTGGGCCAGCGCCACGGCTTGTCGCACGCTTGGCAGTGCGCGGCGTATCTCTGCGTCCCCAGCCCAGAGCATGCTCTGGATAGGTCACATCACTCCTCTGGGCCAGGTTCTCCTCCATACTAGGGTTAGGGTCAGCTCCGTCCTGCTGAGGCGGCGCGCGCGCCCAGGACCTGCTGCGCCCGGAGAACAGCGCGCTGCAGATCCGCGAGGGCGAGGCCGGCGTGCACGTGGCCGGTGTGCACGAGGCCGAGGTCGCCAGCATGGAGGACTGCCTCCACCTGCTCCAGCTTGGCGAGCGCAACCGGTGCGCGGCCGACGCTAGGGTAGGTAGGGTTGGTCAGGGGCTTGCACTTGACAGGCTTCCTTGGCGCGCGTCGTCGCCCCGGCTCAGGCAGGGTAGGCTCTCTTATCTGTTCGTGTCGGGATGGCAGTAGTGACGGGTAGGCAGTAGGTAAGGCTGTGGGTGCTAGAGATGGCGGCAGCGGCCAAGGGCGTCAGCGCACAGGAAGGGCACCCGCCTGCTTCAGCCCAGCGAACTAGGCTGCCATGCTGCTTGTTTTGGCGTGAGCTCCAAAGGGGTGCAAAGAGACAGGCAGCCGTGGGACAGGCTAGGCAGAGGCTGCAGGACGGGGATGTCTCTGGGCGTGCTGCAGCTCGGCGCACCTCGCGCACACCCGCCGAGTCAGGCTGCGGCTCACTGCGAAGCATGGGGCCGCTGCGTCAGCCCCAGCGATCCCCGCCAACCCGCGTGCCTGCCTGCTGCAGCCCCAGCAACTGCGCCCGAGCACACCATCGTACTGTGCCTGCACCATGTGCCATCACCCGCATTCGAAGCTAACTGCCGCGCCGCGCGCGCGCGCAGCGTGTTTGCGTTCACAGCGCTCAACGCGCACTCCAGCCGCAGCCACGCGATCGTGATGCTGACCATCGCCAAGCGCCCGCGCATCGCGCCGGGCGCGCGCCGCGAGCAGCGGCGCGTGCGCGTCGGCCGCCTGTTCCTCGTCGACCTGGCCGGCAGCGAGCGCCTGAAGAAGAGCCGGTCCACGGGTGCGGCTTAGTACAGTAGGCTATAGGGTAGGGTGGGCCTACACCTATCCTGCCTTTTCTATTCTTTCTTCAAAAGCGCCGCGCCGCGCGGCTGCTCCTTTGCGCAAGCAGGCAGAGTGGCGGGCGGCGCCTTGCAGGTCGGGCAGACGCTCGCGCGCCGGGTGGCTGCCCTCCAAGCATAGCCGCCTGCATGAAGCACGCATGCCGAGCCAGGGTGGCCCTGCAGTGCTGCTGACTCGCGGTATAGGCCTGCAACGGCGCGCGCGCGGCAGGCCTGCGCGCGAGCGAGGCCATGAGCATCAACCTGTCGCTGACGACGCTGGGCATGTGCATCAACGCGCGCGCGGACCCGACGTCCACGCACGTGCCCTTCCGCGACTCCAAGCTGACGCGCCTGCTGCAGGCGCGCGCGGCGCCCTGCCCGCTCCGGCGGCACCCGGAGCAGATCGGCCTCCTTGCCTTGCAGATGAATGAGTGTATGCGCATGGTAGGGTAAGGGTTGCCCAGACCCACTCGAGGCTGCCAGGCTCCGGGGCGTGCAGGCGGTCTAGCCGGTCTGTGTGGGCGATCAGTCCAGCGCATGCTTACATGGACTGTGCCACAGCTGCTGCGCTCAGGAGCGGGGGCGGGCGGCTGGCCGCAGCGTGGGCACAGCCCCCGGCGCGGGCGGCGCCGGGAGGCAGGGCGTGACGGGGCGCCCCGCCCGCGGCGCAGGAGTCGCTGGGCGGCAACGCGAAGACCTCGCTCGTCATCGCGGTTGCCAACGCGTTTGAGCACGGCGACGAGACGGCGCAGTCGCTGGCGTTCGGGTCGCGCGCGAGCCGCGTACGCACTCGCGCGGTCGTCAACGAGCGGGCGGACTTCCGCGTCATCAATGCCGAGCTGGTGCGCGCGCGCGGGGCCCAGATAGGGTATGGGGGCGCATGGGCGCGCCGCGTTGGGTCCGCCGGCTGCCAGGCTCTCCAGCGAGCTGGCCGCCGCAGGCTGTCGCAGGTGGCCGGCTCAGCTCGGCGTCAGGCAGCCGGCGCATGCGCGCACGAACCGACGCCGAGGCGGCGCGCCTGCTTCGCGGGACGAGTGCGGGCCGCGAGCGGCGCAGCCCAGTATAATCAATCTTGGACATGCAGACATGCACATCCATTGCAAGCGCCCGCTTCTGTGCGCGCGGCCGCAGGTCGCGGTGCTGGACCAGCGCAATAATCGCACGCATATGCTGGAGGCCAGCACCCTAGCCCTAACTTACCCTGTCACTTGCAAAAGCTTCTGTGTGCGCGGCCGCAGGTCGCGGCGCTGGACCGGCGCGACGACCGCACACACGTGCTGGAGGCCAGCCTGCTGGCCAAAGCGGAGGCGCTGAGCGCGGCGGAGGACGCGCTGGCCGGCGAGCAGGCCGCGCGCGGCCGCATCGTGGCCGCGCTGGACGCCGAGCGCGCGGCCGGCGCGGCCGAGCGCGCGCAGCTGGCTGCGCAGCTCACCGAGTCGCAGGTGGGTGTAGGGTGCCTGGTGCAGGACTAGGGTATGGAAGGATTAGGGTTAGGGTGCAAGCCGTGGACGGGCCTCCGACCCGGCCGCGCCGCCCGGGCGCAGGTGGAGGCGGAGGGGCGCGCCAGCGCGCACGGCCGCGAGCGCGCCGAGCTGGCGGCCGCGCTGGCCCGGGCCGAGGCGGGCCTCGCCGACGAGCGGCGCCAGGTGTGGTTGATCTAACCCTAGCGCCATGTGTGGTTATCCTGATCCTAGCGCCAGGCGTGCGCCGGCGCGCTGCTCCCAGGATCTGGCAAGGCCTCTGTCTGCTCCTGGGCGCGCTGCCAGGCCGGCGCAGGCGCTGTGCTGCTCGGGGGCGCTCGGGCCCGAGCCTGCCTGCCTTACTACGGCAGCGCCTCCTCCCGCATGCTGGCGCCCGGCTGCTGCCGCGCTGTGTGAAGCCGCTGCATGCGCAAACCGCAACCCGTCAGGCTGGCGTGCTCAGAGTGTCTGCCGCAGGCGGCGGCTGCCGCGGCCGCCGCCGCATCCGAGCGCGCCGGGCAGCAGGCGGAGGCGGAGCGGGCTGCCGGCAGGGCGGCGGCGGCGCTCGAGGCGGCGCGCGCGCAGGCACGCGCCGCAGCCGCCGCCGCCGCTGCCGAGCGCAAGCGCCTGCAGCAGGCGCGCGCACCCTAACCCCACCCTGACCGTTTGCAAGCGCGTGCAGCAGGCGAACACGGCCCGACCCTGGCCTGCGGCCCCGACGCGCGTATCCAAGCCCCTGGCAGCCACAGCGCTCCGCTGTGCTCTCGCGAGCAGGTGAGCAGCACTTGGTGTCTGCCACTGCCGGCGCTGCGCGCGATCAGGGCTCGCGCCCGTCCCACCCGCACCAGAGTCGCGCGCTCCCGCCGCCTGCTCCAGGCCTCCGTCCGAGTTCAACAAAGGGCATGTCGCGGCAGCCGCGCTGTGCTTTTTTTTTTGTCAAGCACCAAGCCGCTGTACTAAGCCCCTTTCTTTTTGCTGCAGGAGCACGCCGCAGCGCTCGTGGCGGCCGCCGACGCGGCGGCCGCCGACCGCGCGCGCCTGGCCGCGCAGGCGGAGGCGGCCGCCGCGGCCGCCGCGCGCGCGGCCGCGGCCGAGCGCCAGCGCCTGGCCAGGGTGCGGTCACTGCAGAGCTGCTCTGCGCGTCACGCTGGTCTCTAGGTCATCCTGTGCATTACACATGCCACGTCCTTGCCCTGACATGTAGAATGTCAGAACTCACGATCTTCACGTCTGTGCCGTTGCAACACAGCCATGGGCATGCACAGCGGCACGGAGCCGTCATTGAGCAGCTGGCGCCTGCTGCTGCAGCCGCATGGCACTCTTAGTTGGTGCAAACGCGGGGACAGCAGCGGGACGCCGGCCGGTCAGGCGGTGTCACAAAATGAAGTGGCGCCGCGCGTGCGCGCGCAGGAGCACGCGGCGGCGAGGGGCGCGTGGGCGTCCGAGCGCGAGGCGCTGGCGGGCGAGGCCGCGGCCGCCGCGGCGGCCGCGGCCGGCCGGCAGGCGCAGCTGGAGCAGGCGCTAATAGACGCGCGCGGGGCGGCCGCCGAGGAGCGCACGGTGCTTCAGGGCGAGGCCGCGGCCGCGGTGGCGGCCGCGGCAGCCAGCGCGCAGGCCGCGCTGGGCGAGCTGCGGAAGCGGCATGCGCGCGAGCAGGCGCGGCGCCCGCCGCGCGGGTGCAGGCCGTGGAGGCGGGGTGAGGTGCAGGGGCGCGGCGCGGTGCCGGCGGGGAGGTGCATGGCGTCAGGGTAGGGCAGGGTTCACGAGCAGGCGCGCGGCCCAGCAGACCCGCGCAGGCCGAGCGGCCTCGCATGCGACGCCGCTCGTGTTGGCACCATGACTGAAGCGGCGTGTGAGCGTGCAAGCGCATGGGCCGCCAGGAGCGCGAGCGCGCGGCGGCTGCGGCGGCCGGGGAGGAGGCGGCGGCGGCCGCAGCGGCGGCGGCCGCGGCAGCAGCAGAGCGCCTGGCGGGCGCGGAGGCGGCGCTGCGCGCGGCCGCGGAGGCCGCCGCCGCGGAGAGCGCGCGCCACGCGGCCGAGCTACGCGAGGCAGAGGTGAGCGCGCAGGCGGCGCTGCGCCGCGCCGCGGAGGCGGCCGCCGGGGAGCGCGCGCGCCACGCGACCGAGCTGCGCGAGGCGGAGGTGCGCGCTGCTGAGCCGGGTGCCTGCGCAGGCCACGCCTGTGCAGCTGGGTCCGCGTGCCTGGCGGCCGCTGCGCGCGCGCTTGCATGGTTCAAGGGCATATTGCGTTGGTAGAAACTCCGTCCGCATGTTTGGGGCCAGACGGCGGAGAGAGACGCGATCAGTGCCACCACCCTCGCGTTGCACACACAGCCTGGTCCGCGTTCAGCCGCGGGGTTTGTTGCTGCGACCCGCGACAGGCACACTGCTGCATCCATGATCGGTGTAACGGCGCTGCTCCCTGGCAGCCCTGATCGGCCCGGGTCTGCGCACGCCAGGCGCGCTGGGCGGAGCGCCAGGCCGCCGCGGCCAGCGCGGCGGCGGCCGAGCTCGCCGCCGCGCGCCGCGCCACCGCTGAGCGGGAGGCCGCCATCCGCCGGCTGCGCGGCGAGCTGGCGGCGGCGGCGGCCGCCGCGCAGGTGCGGTCGACTGCCCGTGTCTGCACTATCCCAGGCCATCTGCCTGGCTGCAGGTCTGTGGCAGGCGCACCGGCCGCGGCAGAGCTCACGCCCGGCGAGCTCCGGCCTGCTGCGCCAAAGGCATGTCTGTGCGGCCCTGCAGCACCGTGTCGCTGCGCCGGGTGCGCAGGTGGCCAGCGCTGTGCTCAGCCGCTGGGCTCACAGACCGAATCCGCAGCATCACAATGCGCCGCCAGGGTGCGCAGGCGGCCGGCACCGCACAGCTCTGCTGCAGAGCGGGCGGGCTGATCGCGGTGCCGCGGCCGCGCAGGAGGCCGGCGCCCGCATCGCCACGTTGCAGGGCAAGCTTGCGGCGGCGGAGGCGGACGGCGCGCGCGGCCGCGCGGAGCGCGCGGCGCTCGCTGCGGCGTGCGACGCGGCGGCCGCGGATGCCCAGAGCCTGCAGGCGCGGCACCGCAGGGAGCCAGGCCCTGGCTGTCGTGCAATCTTTGCATGGTCCGGCGGAGCGCGGCATGGCATGCGCTGCTGCTGTCATGCCAGTTGACATCATTCAAGGCTCTGACTTTGGCCAGGCCAAAGTCTGGCATGCGGCGCCGGGCCACCCCAAAATGCCAGCTATGCCACACCATGACAACCCTTCCGCCGGTCGCGTGAGCGAGTGCCCAAGAGGTTGAAGCGGCAGGACGCAATGGCGGCAACCAAGGCAGCGCTGGCGCGCGAGGAGGGCCGCACGGCGGCGACCGCGCGCTCGCGCGCTGCGCTCGTAGCAGTCTGGGTGGCCAACCGGCGCCGCGGCGGCGCCGCGCGCACTGTGCAGCGCGCGTGGCGCGCCTGGCGCGTGCGCGGGCTGCTGCAGCAGGGCCGCAGCGCCGCGCAGGCGCGCGCGCCGACCTGCATCCATAGGGTTGTGCTAGGGTTCCAGCCAGGAACACCCTGTCTCGGGGACTCTTAGCACCAGCCTTATATGCAATGTGCTCCGAACGGCGCTTGGCCGGCTGACGAGCGGCGGGGCGCGCCTCATGCGCCAGGCGCTGCAGCGCGCCACAGTGGCGTTGGGCGAGCTGGACGCGCGGCAGGCGGCCGCGGAGGCCGCGCGCCGCGCCGCGCTCGCCTGGTCCGGCGCCGCGCTGGTCAGCAACTCGATGGCGGGCGCGGGCGCGCTGCAGGGCGCGATCGAGGCGCTGCGCGCCGCGTTCCTGCTGCCGCAGAAGGAGCTCAGGTGGAAACCCGAGCTGAAACCTGAGCTAAAGAATCTGACCAGGCGGAACTGCGTCCTGACCGCGCGCGCGCTCTGCTGCCCTGGGAGCGGCCTTGCCGCCGCGAAGGGCAGCCCGGGCGCGCGCTTGTGCTCATGCATGCGTTGCTGCTCAGGGTCTGGTGTAATGAAAGTGTCGCTGCTGTACCCAGCTCCCAGCTGCTCATGCCTGCGCCACGCACTAGGCAGGCCCGTCCTTCTGTCCTTGAATAAGACTGGTGTATGTCTGGCAGCAGGGCGCTGCCGCTGGTGCCTCTGGAAGGTTGTCGGGCCCTGGCGTAAGTCGGGCCAAGCAGTGGTATGCTGCGCAGGACGCTGGGCAACGTCAAGCGCATGTTCGGCGGCACCGCGTCGCCGCTGGCGCCGCTGCGCCTGCGCCCGCCCATGGACTCGCCCAGCTGGATGCTGCGCACGTTCTCCGTCACCGCCGCCGCCGGCCGCGGGGCCAGCGGCACCGCTCGCCCGGCCTTCTTCGCGCGGCCGCAGGCAGCCTCCTCGCTGGCGTCGCCCGCGGAAACGCCGCGAGGGTCCCCGCCAGAGCCCCGCAACCCTGCCGCACCGGACGTCGCACGGCCCGCCGGCCTGGGCGCGCCGGCCGCGCCGCGCCCAGGGCACCCCAATGCGCCGAGCCCTGACACCTACCCGAGCCCTGAACCCTACCCGAGCCCTGCCGGCTGGGGCGGCGAGGCGGAGAGCCCCGAGCCGCGCGCCGGGGCGCGCCCCGCGCGGGGCGCCGCGGGGCCGCCCGCGGACGCGCGCGGCAGCGCCGACGGACCCCTGGGCCTCGGCATGAGCCAGAACGAGGCGTCGGGGGCGGCCGGGCGCGGCGACGGCGGCGTGGGCGCAGCGTCCGGCCTAGGGTTTGGCTGGAGCGGAACGCCCGAGGCGTTCCGCGAGCCCATGCGCGCCGGCCTCGCCAACCTGCCGGTGACGCCCGTGGCGCTCGCTCAGGGCGGCGGCCCGCCGCGCCGCGTGCCGCTGAGCCCGAAGCCTGGCAACGTGCGCGAGGCGGCGCCGGCGGCGCCGCCGTGGAAGGCGGAAGGCGGCGCGCGCGCGCGCCATGCGCCTGGCGCGGCCGCCGCGCCGCGCGCGCACGGCTAGGCAGGCCCGGCCGCCGGACGCGGGTCGCACGGCACGCGCGGCGCGCGCAGCCCCAGGGGCTGCCCGCGTGCAGAGCGGCCGAGCGGGGGCGCGGCGCCCGAGGCGGCCGCCCGCATGCGTGCGCGTCGATGCGCACGCAGAAGCAGCGCGCATTGATGTTGATGATGGTTACAGAGTGGTGTGCGCACTGCTGGAGCCAGATCGGACGGGATGATAGGGTAGTTCTTGCTGCGCAAGGCCACCCTTGGGTAGCTGCAAGCAGGGGCTCTGTCAGGCAGGATAGATGTGGAAGTGAGCAGCCCAGGTAGAGGCTTGGCGCGCTGGAGCAGCACTGGGCCGTGTGAACGGTGCTGCTATGCGCCGCATGTAACGCACTCCGCGCATCGTGTCAGAGAAGGCCTGTAAGAGCACAAAGCAGAGCGCCTGCTGGCTGGAGATACACGCTTACGCCACCGGGCCAGCGCTATGCCCACGACAGCCGCCCCACCTAGCAAGGCGGCCACGGCCGCAAGCGCGGGAGGCCGCTGCAGACGAAGGCGCATCCTGCTCGGCCGCTGCAGGCGACGGCGCATCCCGCTCGGCTGCGACCAGGCGCTGCCGGCCCGCTGCTCGTGCGCGCCTGCGCAGAAGGTGCTCTACTTTGCGTACGGCGCCAACACCAGCAGCGCGGTGCTGCGCAAGCGCGGCGTGTCGCCGCTCTCGGCCGAGCCCGCCGTCGCTGCGCACGCCGTGCTGGCGTTCAGCCACCGCGGCGGGTATGCGACGCTGCTGCACGGGGCGGATGGCCCGGAGCGCAGCGGGGCGGCCGGCGGGGCCGGCACCTACCGCGCGCCGGCTGGCGTCCTGTGGGAGCTCACGCGCGCCGACCTGGCCCGGCTGGCGCTGTTCGAAGCCGGGTACCGCACGGAGCGCGCCCGCGTCGTGACGCGGGAGGGCGCCGAGGCGTGCGCGGTTGTGTTTGTGAGCTCCGGGCTGCTGACGCTGCCGCGCTCGCTGCCGCCGCGCCGGCGGTACCGCGACCTGCTGCTGGAGGGCCTGCGCGAGCACGGCTGCCCGCCAGAGTACTCGGCCTGGCTGGCTGGCCTGCCGGTCGCCGCCGACGGGCGGGCCCTGGGCTCGGAGTACTTTCAGACGCCCTCTGAGGCGCTCGGGCAGGCCTTCCTGGCTTGCGCCGCGTGTGCGCTGCTTGCCTGCGTTCTGGCCAGGCCGGGGCGTGGCAGGAGGTGAACGGAGCCGCTTACGATTTGTTTTCTTCTGCTCCACCTGTACGTCGAGGTGTGGCACTGGGCGGCCCGGCTAGGCGGTGAGCGTCCAACCTGTATTTCTATCAAGTAACTGCCTGCACTTACACTTGGGCAGCATCTCACACAGGTCGTGCTTGTGAGCCATAGTGGAGTCAGATGTGCACACCTGTCCCTAACACTTTGCATTAATGCAGCATTACAGTATCTCTGGTTGCATGTGCCGCTTGTCACCTAGGACGCCAGAGGTGCGGCTGTGTCGGTCCTGCATGCCAGTCAGATTGCGCAGTGTGTGCTTTTGTATGGAGCAAGAGCGCGCTTGTACATTAGCAAGACGAGTGATACAGCAACATGCAAGTGATCGGGATGATGTTTGGAGCCCAAAATGGCAAGGCAGCAGTATGTCTAGCAGCGTGCACCGTACAACACCCCATCCAGCCTGCCTCCCATAAGCACGCATGCATGTTGGTGCCCAACAAACCAGGTGCATGCAGCGCAAGCCAGGACATCCAAAATGCAAAAGGAACAACTGTCCCACCGGCCTGCCTCCCACACGGAGCGCATGCATGCTCTGCCTACCAAACGAGCAACCCATAACATATGGGACGCAAAAAAAAGCGGGGCTGTTGTGCCGCAGCACACAACTCGGTGACTCCCCCGCCCAACCTCCTGCCCGTTATCGCCCGCACCGAACCAAGCGCGGAGGCGGCCTGCTGGGTGTCCCCCCTCGGCCAGTGACTCCGGCTTCAAGTGCAGTGCCGCCCCACCCTCCGGTGGAACAGCAAGGCACACTCAGTCCTTGCAGGTGGCAGGCCGTCTGCAGCTGCCCGGGGGCCGAAGCCATGCACAGCGCACGCCTCGCCCCACACCCCTCACTCGAGTGACAGTGAGACGTTACACCCACCAGGTGCCCAGCGCTAATTAATTTCTGTTTATATCACATCATCTCCATAGCGCGCCCGTGGTTGTGGGCGCGCGCTGATCAGGTGCGGACTGGAATGGTGCTTGTTACTTGCTCTGACACAATACGAGCTTGTTCCCAGGCATGTGCACACCGTCAGTGCGCGTAGTGCACTACCCACTCAGCCTTTATCTTCCAATGGGGGGGTGATGGCGTGCGCGATGCATGCGTGATCTGCTCTAGATGACAGAAATCAAGCTCTGGCTGCCTGCTTCTAAACGCTAAGCACCCACAAGGAACATGCGAATAAGACTGTCACTGTGTATCAGCCAGTCGCCGTGTGTCAAGCAAGTGCTATCAAGGTAAGCGACAGCTCCTTGAGCTCGTTGCTCTTGCAGCAATGTCTACTGTTGACCTTGGTTTGCAGGGCCTGAACCAAGCTCGTTCTGTAAACTCGTCTCTTCTTCTGTCTCTCACGCAAAGTACAGGATTTGCAAGTCGTACCAATTGGTAAGAGCTAGACTCATGCTACTGCACCTTCCTTGAGGCGCTTAGATAAGTGGCTTCCTCTTCGCAGTCCTACTGCTCTGCAGTCTTCTGTTCTGTCTTCTTGGTTCCTGCATACCGCCCACCATGAGCGCATCAGCGGAGGAGGCGTCCCGTCCCCCGCTGCCGCCCTTTGAGACCGAGGACGCCGCGCTCAGAAAGGTAAAGCTAGCGGAGCAGGGCTGGAACACGCGCAACCCGGCAAAGGTGGCCCTGGCCTACACGCCAGGTGAGGATAGCCCATGCACCTGCTGTTGTCTCAGCCCCAAGCGCTCACTCCCTGCCATGTGGTTATTTTCACACGGGCTCGTGCTTTATCCACTCAGTATGGAACACGCCGCATGCTCCCACCCAGAACTTTGCAATAGCAAGGTACTGCATCTTGATTCCTGGAGTGCCCTACACCAACAAAAATCAGGCGCCAGGCAGCTACACGTGTCCTCGTTGACACTGACTGAGCACCTCTGTTTACAGCTCTGCCTGCTGAACGTGTGAAGGCTTATCAGATGTTGGTCTTGCAGCCTCCTCAAGCAGCTGGACAGGCAGTGCTTGCAATGCTATCTGCCTGCCTGTGAGGTGAGCTCGAGTGACGCAAGGCGCTGTGCACGCAGACTCTGACTGGCACGTCAACGGAAGGAGCTTCAGTGGCAGGGAGGAGATCATAAAGTTCCTGACCGACAAGTGGGACCACGAACAGGACTACCGCCTGGAGAAGACGCTCTGGTGAGGGAACGCTGCTCCTACGCTGGTCCTGCACAGTGCAACAAGAGGCGCTGCTGTGGTGACACGGTGCTGTATGGGGTTCATACTGTGGTGTCCTCCCTCTGTGTATGCGGTTGCTGGTAGGCCGTGGCATTTGCATACATACTTGTGTGGTTGACTGCGTGTGATGTCAGCCCTTGCTACATGCATGCAGCCGGGTGTGTGAAACACGCCTTGCAGGTGCTTCAGAGGCAACCGCATTGCGGTCGTGTATCGCTATGAGCACCATGATGACAAGGGCCAGTGGTTCCGCGCGTACGGGAATGAGGACTGGGAGTTTGCACCCGACGGTACGCTGGTAGGTTGGTTGACACAGCAGAGTATGTGTGCCTTTTTAAGCAGGTTTGCGGCAGCAAGGCGGGCCCTGGTCTGCACTTGCATGGCGGCATAATGGTCATTCGTAGGCGGTCAAATAGGGAAGGTTTGCTTTTCACACTCTCGGCGTTCACACATGTGCAAGGCATGCAGGCTGTAAGTCATACGCTTATGGACCAGAGTGCAGCTGTGGAGGCTTGAGTGCGGTGCAAGCATTGAGCTTGTTGCGGGCCCGCAGGTCTGATGCAGCGGCGCGTTACCCAGATCAACAAGGTGCGCGTGCGCCCTGTCCGGCGTGTGCCCTGCAGGCCTCACCTGTGTCGAGCGCGCGCTGACGGCCCCGTGCTGCTGGGAGCAGGTGCCCATCGCTGAGGAGGACCGCGTGTTCCGCTGGAACCGCGACACGCACTACACGTCGTGAGAGCGGCCAGCCGCTGCGGTCCTAGCAATACTGAATCAGCGTACTGCTGTCCATGCATGCTGTGTTTTGCGCTGGGGCGTTGCTTTTGCTGCTGTGTTGGTGCTTTCTGAGTGAGCCACGTTGCATGCTTGGCTGCAAGGCCTATGCAGACTTTCATGTCGTGCCCACATGATGGACCTTTGGACTGAGGGCGACGTCAGTGAGATGTCACTGTTACAAGCTGAGAGGCTGGTGTAGATCATCATTAACAAATCGCCAGTATAGAAGATGCTCCGGTGCTGCTAGTGTCTGCTTTTGAGCAGGGACGAGCTGCGTGATGAGGAATATTGACGGCGTTGTGTTTTACATTAACACCATACACTGTCACCATTGCACGACAGACGTGCGCCGACAGACATGCGCCGGCAGCAGCTCTTGCAGCACCAAGTGAACGACAAGCACCTTGCCAGTGTTTAGGGCAAAACCGCCATGCCTCGCTAGTGTTGTCAAGTGTCTTGACTCAGTGCACAAAACTTGCAACGGACTACTGTGCTAAGGTGTCGCAGTCCCGCCAGGGCTCAACCATGAATAAACAATCAGGACCACCCTCAGAAATTCCGCAGACAAGGACGGGCAACCACGCGCCGTCTACACATGCCGCCTAAGGAGTGCCTAGACCCAGGTGCGCAGCACGTTGCAGAGCGTTGCTGGCACACGCGTGCGCCTTTCAGCGCGCTGCAAAACGCCCGAGACCTGATTTATCCTGTCCTACAATTTCCAACGGCGCTCTGCTGACATCAGCATTGGCAAGCAATAGCCCCGCCATGCAGACATGACGTTGGACAGCGACAGATGCACAGGGGAGTGGCATTCCGCTTCAGGTGACTAACGCGCGGCACAGCGCCACAGCCCAAAGCCAGAATAAATCTGACAAAAATGGGTACATACATTCTGAAAAGTGGCATCAGAGGGGGCCTGCTACCCTAACAGCCGGCGCCTGACCAGGCGCGCCGCGCGCCGCGGCGGCCGCCTCAGCCTGGCCGCGCGGCGCGCGCCGCGGCCCCAGCCGGGCTCGCCGGAGGTTTCGGGGCCCTGCCCAGGCCCCGCGCCGCGCGCGTGCGCGTCCCCGCCGCCATCCGCGGCCGCGGCCGCCATGGCGCGCCGCCGGCCCGCGAGCCCCAGGCCGTCGGGCGCGCACCCGGCTGGCGCGTCGACCGGCGCTGTGCCAGCCAGCTCCACCTGCTCGCGGGTGAGCAGGCCGAGCAGCGCGTGCAGCGTGTGCGGCGCGCTCACGTTGGAGAACTTCCGCGCGAACAGCGGGCAGTACGGGCCCAGCAGCGCCGGCGCCGGGCTGCGCGCGCGCGAGCAGAGCGCGCCGTCAGCGGGCGGCGCGCGCATGCCAGGCGCCGCACCTTGCCTGCTCCTGCCTGCCCGCGCGCGGGCAAGCCCAGCAGCGCGCGCGGCGCATGCAGCCAGACAACCTCGCCCAACAAGCGTGCACGCCGCCAGCGTCGACACAAGAGGGTTAGGGCTGATGGCTGCAGGCAGCACACACTCGCACTCTTCATATGCTGCGTCAAGCGCTAGTCAGCTTAGGCAAGGGCACCCAGGCGCGTGGCAACTGGTGCGCACATGTCGCCGGCGCAGCTGGGGCCGGCCGCCAGCGCAGCCGCGTTGGTGAAGCCGGCCGCCGCGGACGCCAGCGCGGCGCCCGGATCGCAGTCGCGGCCCTCGGGCATGCGCAGGCGGGCCAGCAGCGCGGGCGCAATGTCGTCCGCAAAGTACTCGCGCGGGTGCAGCGAGCCCGGGTGCGGGCAGCGCTCGCCGCTGGGCAGGTGGCACCAGTCGGTGCTCGTCAGGCGGCCCGCGCAGTCCGTCTCCTGCTCGCCCGGGCACAGGGTCAGGGTGCAGCTGCCACTTTTCAAAAGACCATAGCTCGTGTGCGCTGCTCACCCGTGCACAGTGCAGCGGCACGAGTGGAGCGCCGCACGAGCCCCCATGCAGAACTGCGCTCAGCGCGCGACGAGCGGGCGCGCGCGCAAGCGCGCGCGGCGCACCGCATCCATGTCGTTGATGGCGAGGAGCGTCGGGAAGTAGTGCTCGTCGGAGTAGCACGAGCGCCAGCCCTCTATGTAGCGGTTGTCCGGGCCGCTCCAGCAGTGCTTCTCGAAAGCCTGCCCGCGGCACGCGCGCGCCGCCATCAGGCGCTGCCCGACCGGACTGCTGCCCTGCACCCACCGGACACTGCCACGCGGGAGTGCTGCCTCTGCAGGATGCCACATCATGGGCTGTATGCCAAGCTCGAGACGTTGCAGACGTGCCATGCAGCTGAGACGGCGCGCACCCTGCGATCACGACGAATCTCACAACACAAGACACGCAAGCGCGGGGCTGCACCGCGGCGATCTCGACGTCGTCGACGACCGTCTGCGCATGCTTCCGCACCAGGCCCACCCTGCGCCCCGCAGCAGCCGCCCGGCGGTCAGCTCTGCCTGCGGCCCCTCCAGCAGTATGTACGCCGCACACCACAGCATGCAGGCATTGTGTGCGCTGCGCACCACAGCATGCAGGCGAGGGAGTGACAGGCTGCGCGCGCGCGCGCCCGCTGCAGGACAACAGACCCAGTGCGAAACGGGTGATAGGCTGCATGCCTCCCCCCGCCTTGCAGAGCACACACGCGGCGCAACAAGACATGCCAGGGCGAGCAAGTTCCCTGCGCGCACCACTGGTGGCTCTTCCGCCAGCGGTCCTCGGTCAGGCGCCCGGCCGTCTCGAAGCCCATCGGCGGCTGGAAGCGGTACACGTCCAGCGGCCAGTCCGGGTCGCCCGTGCACGCGTTGACCTTGGACTTGGCGGAGTACATCGCCTGCGGAGCGCGGGCCGGCCAGCTCAGCCAACGGCCCCGCCTGCGCCCCGAGCGCTGGCCCTCCCGCCGGCGACGGCTACAGCCGGGCTCGCCCGCCGGGCAGGCTGCTGTGCCAACAGGGCTATTCATGCTCGATTGCCGGCCACCCTGGCGCGCTCCGCCCAAAGCAACAGGCTCTGGCGGCAACAGCGCGAACAGTGAGGCCTGGCGGCAACAGCGCAAGCAGTGAGGCCTGGAGCGCGTCGCGCATGGTGCAGGCGCCGGCCGCATTCACAGGCGCGCCCGCTGGCGCGACCCAGCCGGCGCGCCCCGCGTCAGCTCGCACAGCCCCGCGGCACGCGCCGCGCGCACAGGGCGCGCGCCTGCTGGTGCACGACCGCGGGCGCGTACAGCCGCGAGCGCGTACAGCCGCGGGCGGGTACAGCCGCCAAGTGCCAACAGCATGATCACACGCGCCAAGCGGGGGGGGGGGGGGGGGGGGGGGGGGGGCGCGGGCTGGTACACAACCGCGGGCGGGTACAGCGGCGCGCAGGATTCCGAGAGCAGCAGGAAGCGCTGGTTGCGCGGCTCCGCCAGCGCGGCCGCCATCATGTTCTTCACCGCCTGGCCGCGCGGCGCTTGCACTGTGTCACGAGCCTGCTTGGGGTAGGGTTGTGGCTCCGTGGCTCGTGGCTCCACAGCCTATGGCGCCATGGCCTATGCGTAGATCGCTCTGGCGCTCCGGCTCCATGGTGCTGGCGTGCCAACCCGCCGCCCAACGCCACGGAGGGCGGCGCGAAACGAGAACAGCACGGCGGCGGGGACCTGCGCTGCTGGTCGACGAGCGGGCGGGCTGAGCACATGCGTGCGCCGACCTTGGTCGCAAGGGCCGCGCGATGCAGGACCGGCACAGCCACGAGGAGCGGCGCGACCGCGGGGCGCTGCGCGGCGCCGGCGGGCGGGCGGGCCGCGCGCACCTGCACCAGCGAAAAGCCGCCCCAGCTCGTGGCCACGCGGTCGGCGATGACGTGCGGCCTGAACAGGCTCGTATCATCCTCCAGCTCCGCGCCCGGCGGCACGTGCACGTACACCGAGAACAGCTGCTGGCGCGCCACGAGCGCGCCGTCGCCTGCCGCGCATGAACACAGGGTGTTGCACAGGGTCCTGGGAGTCTCAAAGCGCGCGCGCCCCGCTGCTTGCCACACGTCGCCCAGGTGCGGTCACGGAGCCCGTCGCTTTTGCACAATTGTGCGTTGCCTCTTTGGTCTACTCCCTGTGCAGGCACGCGCGCACGCGCTGGCAACCCACTGCTCGCATTCCAGCGCCCGCTGCGCACGGGCGCGTGCTGCCGATGCAGACAGCCCCTCCGTGCCGTATCACAAGCGCTCGCCTCGCCCACTCTCCGTCCACCAGAAAGGGTTTGCCCCCTGGGCAAGGGTACGGCAAGGGGGACGCGCACCCTGCGCGCAGCTGCGCAGCAGGGCCTCCAGGGCGGCGCGGTGCGCGGCCGCGCCGCCGCGCGCGCCCGCGCCTGCGCCGCAAGCGGCCGCAGCCGCGCAGTCCGCCGGCAGCAGCCCCGCGGCCTGGCCCAGCCAGGCCGCCCACAACGCCGCATGCGGCAGCGGCCCCTTGGTCAGGAACATGAGCGCCACCTGGCCCAGGCGAGGCAGCGCACGGTCAGCCCCGCGTTCGCAGCGAGTGGGCGAAGCGGAGGGGAGGGCGTCTGTCCAGTCCTGGGGTGACCCGGGGCAATAGCTGTACATTGCTACTGTGAAGTTGAGCGGGATGGTTCGTTCAGGCCGCGCGCGGCCCGGGCACGCGCCTGCGGGATGCCCAGCGCGGCGCCGCACGCGCGCGCGGCCGCGGCCGCGGCCGCGCCGCGCGGCGCGGGGGCGGGCGCGCGGTGCGCGTCGGGGTCAGCGCTCGCGTCAGCCGGCCCGGGCGCTGCCGCGCCCGCCGCGCCCGGCGCCGGCGCCGCTGCGCCCAGGCCGTGCGCGCGGCCCGCGCCAGGGTGCGGCCCCCCGGCCGCGAGCGCCGCCAGCGCGCCGCCGTTCCACGCGCACACCGGGAAGCTGGGCGCCTCGGCTTGGGCGCCGCCGGCCGGAAACCCTAACCCTGCCAGGGTCCAGTTCTGGGCGTCCCCGCACGCGCCGCCGCTGGCCGGCGCGTCCGCCGCGTGCGCCCACTCCACGCCGGCGCCGCCGTGCTGCCACGCAGCGAAGCCTGAATTGGCGCCCGCGCGCGCGCCGCGCGCCGGGAAGTGGATGCTGCCCAGGCGCGACGCGCGCCCGGCGAAGAAGCCGTACGGCAGCGGGCGCGAGGACGCCATAGCGAGCAGGCCCAGCGCCGCGAGCAGCGCGATCACCATCACGCCCAGCACCGCGCCGTGCGCAGGCAGCCAGGCGCGGCGCGGCCGCGGCGGCTCCTCCGCTGGGCTCGCGCCGCTGGGCGCCGCATGCGCAAGGGACGCGCCTGCCGAGGCAGGCGCGCCGGCTGCCGCCTTGGCCGCGCCGGCCGCCGCCTTTGCCGCGCCGGCCGCCTTGGCCGCGACGGCCGCGCCGGACTTGACCAGCTCGCGCAGCGCGCTTGCGGACACGGAGCGCGGCAGCGCCGCCGCGGGCCGGCCATCGCTGCGCGGCCGCCGCGAGGGCGAGTCGCGCCGCGAGCGCGGCGGGCTCGCGGACGGCGTGCTCGGCAGCGCCGGCGGCGTGCGCTGGCCGGGCACGCCGCCGCCGTTGCGCTGCATCACGCTGCGCAAATATACGACCCTACTCTAACCCAGCGCGCCGCCTGTCTGGCGGCGCAGTGCGCTCCAGGCGAGGCGCTCGCCGCGCCGAGCGGCAACCACTGAGCGACCGCTGGCAGGGCTCGCGGGCCGCCTGATCCCCCACCCTCCCTGCCGCGGGCGCCTGCGGACGCCAGGGGCACGGCTGGCGAAGCCTGGGCCGCCGCACGGGGTCAGGTTCTTGCCGCGCTGCAGCCGCGACAGGTGGCCGGCAGCGCGCCGCCCTCTGGCGAATCAGAGGAGCGGGCTGGTCGTCCTCGTCCGCCAGCTGGACGCCAGCGGCGGCAGGTGGCCACGGGCTCCCTGGAAACCCGCGCTGACAGAGTCACGGAAGTCACCTTGGTACACGGAATTGCGACGCAGTCCAGCTTGCACTGCTGCGCTGGCCGCCAGGCCCAGGCCAACGCATGACACCGCGCCTTCAAGAGCAACACTTGCTGCCAGCTCTCTTCTTGTGGCACGCTGATTGCCAAGTGCAGGCGAACCACGCGGAGCGTCCACTTCAGGTGGGGGGAGGCCCACACCTTGTGCTGCACTCGTTTGCCTCGGACGATGCAGCAACTTCTGGCTCGGGAACGCCGCGCCAATCAGGCTTACCAAACTTCTTGCCCCCCACGCATGCACGCCTGCAACGGTTGCGGTGGAGCGCTGCGCTCACTGTTGCTGCCCGACGAGTGCTGTCGAGTTTCTCGGCCACACCAGGGGCCTCCCTCCCTTTGCAGCGCGACTTGCATTATGGCAAATGCTGCTTCCTTAAGGCGATTATGCCCTGCCTGGCAATGCGCGCCAGGTGGAACCCCAGCTGGGGCAGGCCAGCATTTGCATCAACGCCAGTCAGTTCAGGAAAGGGCACATGTGCATGCGCTGCGTGTTACTGCTTGCTGATTAGTGCTTGGTGTGGCTTGGGCAGCAGTGGTGTGCAGCCTATGCAGGCAGTGATGGCACACCAGTGCGGTGTGCGCCCAGGCCTGCTTGGACGTCCACCTGCGCGACGCAACACTCCTGTTGTAGCTCCTCTGTTGTGAAGATTGACGGCACCTGCCTGGCAACTGTGACCACGTGCGAGGTGCATTGGCTCCGTGCATAAGTCCGGCATTCAGCCACAGCTGCAGACTGCTGCCTGAATGGCCAGGTTCTGCGGCATCCTCTTCTGGCAGCTGCCTGGCAAGCTGGGACGTGCGGCGGCGCGGTTGTGAGCAAGCACGGGCGCGTCCGCGCAGAGGTGTGCATCGTCAGCGCGGCGCGTACGCCTTTTGGGGGCTTCCAGGGCGCGCTGGCGGCGCTGCCGGCGACGCAACTGGGCGCAGCGGCCATCCAGGCGGCCCTGGCGCGCGCGGGCCTGGCGCCTGGCGCCGTGCAGGAGTGCATCATGGGCAACGTCTGCAGCGCGGGTCTGGGGCAGGTGAGAGCTGCAGGGCGCCACTGCCAAGCGCGTTGGATGCGCAGGCAGCCCTGGCGCGAGACAGCCGGGCGCCTGGGCGCCGTGCAGGGAGTGCTTGTGGGTCAACAGTCGGGTTGCGGGCCTGCGCACAGTGGTCTGTGCCTGACAGCAAGACCTGCTCTAGTGGCTCCGCTCCGTCAATACGCTCCGCTCTCCGCTCATTAGGAAAGGAAAGGTTCTTCTGGGTAGCACTTGACTCCAGCAGTGGACAGTGCGTGCACTGCGGGGTTTGTTTCTGCATGTACTTCTTCCTGAATTTGCACTGCTATGGCAAGCCTCCGTGCCAGGTGACACCAGCTTGCGGCCCTCCTACTCAACTTGTAGCCAAGCGCCGGGAGGACTCGGGCCATCTTCGTCCACAGGCGTGCGCTTGCAAAGCGAGCAGCGCCGCGGGCTAGCGTGCCTGTGCAATATGCGTGCTGGATCGCCGTCGCCTGATGAGGCGCCTGTTCTGGCGCAGGCGCCGACGAAGCAGGCGGCGCTCGCGGCCGGCCTGCCGCCGACGGTGGTCTGCACCACCGTCAACAAGGTCTGCTCCTCCGGGCTCAAGGCCGTCGCGCTGGCGGCGCAGAGCATCCGGCTGGGTGCGCGCGAGCCTCTATCCCAGTGGGCGCAGTGGCCGAGGGTGTCATGGAAGCAGCGCGACGAGGCCGGCGGTGCGCTCGCCCGACGTCACCGTCAGCGTCTGCGGGACAGCGCCCCGGGGGATGTTAAGCCTGCGTTCGTCGTGCCGCTGCACATGCGTCATCACGACGGTTGTGGCGGGAGGCCAAACAGCGCGCCGCGCCGCCAGCCGCCATGGCGCGCTGTCCCTGCGGCAGGAACCGCGGTCAAACCTCATGCCGTGCAGTGCAGCATGCCTGCAGAGGTTTGGACGGCCGCCAGTGCGGCTGCGCAGGCGCGGCCGAGGTGGTGGTCGCCGGCGGCATGGAGAGCATGTCGCGCGTGCCGTACTATGCCACGGGCGCGCGCGCCGGCCTGCGCATGGGCCATGCGCAGCTGCTGGACGGCATGCTGCTGGACGGCCTGTGGCGCGCGCCCTACCCTAACCCTACCCTATGGCATTGAGTGGCCATGCTTGTCTGGGCCACGCGCAGCTGCTGGGCGGCGTGCTGCTGGACGGCCTGTGGCGCGCGCCCGCGGCCTGCGGCATTTCTGCGCCATGTTTGTCGGGGCCTCACATTTGAGTACCTGTAGTGCTCGTCTCTGCTTGGGTGTAGCCGCCACATGCGTGCCGCCAGTGCCCCGGCGCCTGCAGCGCTGCGAGCCAGCCTGCACGCATGTTACGCTCACACCGGAGTCGTTTACTCCGCCAGGAACCTGCATGAACTTTTGCAGTCTTTATAGATGGAGCGGAGTGAATCAGACAAGGACGAGCCCTGTCCGAGAGCGCCTGCCCCGCCCCTGGCAGGGACCCGACACACAACATACACATGGGCGAGTGCGCGGAGCGGTGCGCAGACGAGTTTGGCATATCGCGCGCCGAGCAGGACGACCACGCGCTGGAGAGCCACAGGCGCGCCGGCGAGGCCGCCCGCGCGGGGCTCACTGCGGAGGTGTGCGCCGGCGGCGCTCGGGGGAACATGCTATGCTCTGCAGGCCCTGGCTGGGCGGCTGGCGGCACGTGAGCGCATGCCGCGCCCTAAATGCTAGCCGCGCGCGGCGTCGGCATAGGGTTGGGGTAGGCTTAGGGTAAGCAGGCACAGGTGAGCAGGCCCGCCGACACTGCCGGCGCGGCGCGCAGGAGATTGCGCCGGTGGATGCGCCGGGCCGGCGCGGGCTGCCGCCGGTGCGCGTGGCGCTGGACGAGGCGCCCGCCAAGCTGGACGCGGGCCGGCTGCGCGGCCTGCGCCCGGCGTTCCGGCCGGGCGGCAGCGTGACCGCCGGCAACTCGTCGCCCGTCACCGACGGCGCCGCCGCGCTCGTGCTGGCCTCGCGCGCCGCGGCCGCCCGGCTGGGCCTGCCGGTGCGGGCCGGCGCCTGGCCCGCAGCGCCGCGCCGGGCGCGCTGTCCGGGCAGCTCGCGCCATGCACGCCCATGATCTGCCCGGGCGCCCGCACGGCCGGGGGGCGGGTGCCGCGAGTGCAGGCGGTGCTGCCACCGTGCGCTTGCGCGCTGTGCTCGCGCTGTGCTCGCACGGCCGAGCTTCTTCACAGCATGTCACATCTTATGGACGTATGGCATGCTCTGCAGGCCAGTGGACTGATTTGGCGCGGACAGCAACAGCATGCGCCAGAAGCAGCAGAGCATATGGTAAACGTGCGTTGCATCGCGCGGCCTGCAAGTGGCCAGAGGTATCTGGGAAATGGTACTGCAGGTGCTGGCGCACGTGCGCGGGTACGCCGACGCGGAGCAGGACCCGGTGCACTTCACGACCGCGCCAGCCGCGGCCATCCCGCGCGCGCTGGCGGCCTCGGGGCTTGCAGCAGGGGATGTGGACTTTTACGAGGCGCGCCCCGGTCCCGGGCGCGGCCTGTCTGCGCTGCCGCCGCTCGCCGCTGAGCATGGGGCCTGCTGGGCTGGGAAGGGAGAAAGGTGCACGTTGTGACATGCGACCACCTCGCATCTCATGTGAAGCAGGGGAGTGCTCGAGGCTACAGCTCGTGCATGAACTGTGCCGGTGCTTCTTCTGCAGCACACAGCCGTTGTCAGTCACCTCACAGGACGCGGTGTGAGCCTGAGGCACTGCACCCACGGCAGCAGGCAAGCAAAGGCAGACTGATTAAAAGTTTGTGTGCTCTGGAACCCCAGAAAAGAAATCTGAACACTACATTTGCAAGTGCAACGGCATACTTACAGCTCGGAATTTGCCTCAGGTTTGGGCGCCCTCAGCGCCGCGCGCGCGCGCAGATCAACGAGGCCTTCAGTGTGGTGGACCTGGTGAACCGGCGCCTGCTGGGCCTGGACGCGGCGCGCGTCAATGCGCACGGCGGCGCCGTTGCGCTGGGGCACCCTATCGGCGCCAGCGGCGCGGCGCTCCTGGTGCGCCTGCTGGGCGTGCTGCGCGCGCGCGGTGGCCGCACCGGAGTGGCCGCCGTGTGCAACGGCGGCGGCGGCGCGTCGGCCATGGCCATCCAGCTGGCGGCGTAGCTTCGTCAGCCCTAGGTTTTTTTTGTCGGCAGCTTTCTTGGCGAGGGAGAGGGGCGTGCGGCACTGCCTTCCTACGCGTCCTGCGCCGATGCGGCGCCAGCAGTGCGCGCAGCCCTCGTCATGCAGACGCGCGTACCGTGTGCCTTGGCATGCCTACTTTCAGCAAGCTTGTGCCGGCAGTGGGCTCTTTTCAGAGCAGCCCAGGCCTTGCACGGGTAGCACTGCAAACAGGCTCTTCACCGTGTCTACAGCGTTGGGCGCTGCTGGGTGAGTCATTTGTGGCATTCTGGCTTGCAGCCATGGAGTGAGGTGGTCCTGAAGCAGGCCTTAGGCTTCAATCTTTATACCAGGTTGCCAGCAGTGGTGTGCTACAAGCTGTGTGTGCTAGAAGTGCTTGCTTTCAGATAATGCAAATGCAGCTGCTCCTCACGCTCATGCCCTGTCTTGATATAGAACATGACAGGCTGGGGAAGCGATGCCAAGTTGCAGGATGGCGCTCCGGTTGTTACAAGCTGCTAGGTTACACAAGCAGAATGCTGCGCTGTGCATCAGCACATCAGCACACAGGTGCATGCACTCCGGCAGGGTACGAACAACCAGGTGGTGTTGCATGGAGCTTGCTTACACTTTACGCATGCACATGCACAGTGAAGAAGTCAAGACGCCACGTACGGGTGACTTGCTCAACCCTACCCTACCCTATGCAGCATTGCCAGGGCATCAATTCCTTTGGTTTCGTTCGGCGCTCGCTCCAGCAGCTCCGACCGGCCGGGGATCCCGCAATACACCGCCCGCTATCCCCAACCCAGCATGCGTGACCGCTCGACGCCGCATGCTTTGTCCAGCCATACTGTCAGCAGTGCACAAACTCAAACCGAATCTCCGGACGCCCGGCTGCCCGGGCGGCCTGCCTCAGATCATAGAGGCTATCCATTGTCCACCGCCCGCAGGGCCACAGATTCTCGGACTGGTGCGCCAGCGTGAGCCAGTGCAGGCATGGCGCGCACTGCGCAGTGCCGGCGGGCCATCAGCGTCAGGCGTGCAGACGGCCGCAGGCGCGGAGCGGCCCCTGGTGCAAAGGGCGAGGCATGCGGCAACGCGTATGCCCAAAAGGGATGCAAAGCACACCACATGACCGGTCTGTGCATCTTGTCTACTCCCAGAAAGTGCATGTTGGCATGGGTGCTGTAACACACACAGCTCCACTGAGACTCATCCAACCCTGAGGGAACTCGTGCAAAGATGAGCTGCCTCAACAGCGCAGGCGTCTGGCGGGCAGCCGAGCAGCTCGACCGCACCTGTGCCAGCGCCGCCAGGTTGGCCACTTGCGTAAAGGCCAGGTCCAAATGTGTCACCTTGTTGAGGTAGCTGCATGCGCACACGGTCGTCAGGCCCTGCAATACCTGCTGCGCCGCACTCCTTCCGGGCCTTTCCGGCGCTTTGTACTGGCGCAGCACTGACGGGGCGGGGTGGATCTCACCCCAGGAGCTCATCATCCACGGCTTCGCACCCGCGGAGCCTGAGCCCTTCGAGCTGCGGCCTGCGCCAGCCCGAACAATAGACTCTGCTTAGAAGAGAGGAGTTGAAGCATGTGTAGCAGCGCGCTTGTGCCGCCGTGAGCACTTTGAAAAAGCGTGGCGTGAGCGGCTTGCTTGCGCCGCACCCGACGCGCGCGAGCGACCCAGCCTGCAGGTCGCAGCACCAGGACAGGTCGAGGCTGCGCAGCGCTGCAAAGTCCGCGAGCAGCGCGCTGCCAGAGCCCAGCCCGCGGCACGAGTCCAGGAACAGCGCCTGCGCAGGCAGGTGCGCGCGTGCAGCAGCGAGCAGGGCCTGTGGCTGTGCACGGCCGGAAGCACGGCCCTCGTGCAGTCTCGTCAGACGCGCGGCGTGCTCTCTCGACCACTTCACAGACAGCTGCGTCCTGCCGGCGTGATGGCGCGGGGCACGCAGGACAGCCGCGCGGGGCCGGGAGGCCAGTCTGCTGCAGGCGGGGCGGTCACCCGCAGCTTTGGCAAAGCCGCGAGGCAGGCCACCTCCTCCTCGACGTTGCTGTGAGACAGAACAAGCACCTCCACCAGAGGGCAGCACTCCGCGAGTGTGGCGAAGAGCAGTCCGCTCTCTGGGCAGAAGCTGTGGCCAGTCGCTTTGCATCAGATCCCAGGTCCATGCTTGCGGCGGCGGCAACGCGGCGAGGCGGGCGCACTTTGCATAGCTCATATCGAACCGTTCGCACGGACGTCAGTGCGCTGAAGAGGGCCTGGCCGGCGCAGGCGCGCCAGCGTGAGGTGTGATAAGGAGACCACTTGAGTGAGGGGGCGGTGGAGACACGCGCGGGCTTTGCCGCTCACCTTGGTGAAGGGCAGGCCTTGCACCGGCCAGCGGCCTGGACAGCAGTGCCTGGAGGGTGAGGATATACGCGGTATGAGGGGCACTCTGAACGACGCCTGGAGCCCAGAGCTCGTCGAAGCCAAGGCCGCGCCCGTGTTCCTCAAGTCGGCGACAGCCAGCTGCCCCAACACCTGAGCAGCAGTGGGACCTGGGACTGTTTGCACCCAGCACCAGGGGGGTGAAAACAGAGTCTGCGGCTTACCTGCGTGCACGCGCAGCGAAAGGCGCGGTTCGTATGCGATAAAAGCATGAGCTCGCACGGTGTGAGCTGCGCATATTTCAGGATGCCCGCAAGAACGTCCAGCGGGAGGCTTGCAAACACAGAGACACTATCGTTCTGGTCATGCATCATCTGCCCAAGGAGCAGTGCTTCCGCCTTTACAGACGCAAGCGCTGAGATATGCCCGTAAGCCACAGAGACAAGAGTGCGCTGCAGGTGAGAGTGATCTTTTTGTCTTTCAGAAGAGCACCTGGCATTCAGCGGTCGAGTATGTTATTTGGGCGTTTATTATAGGAGTTTGAGCACCCTCCGGCATGGCTCTCTCGTGAGGTTGGCCCGACCTCGAGTCAGCTGCGCAGTCGGCGCGGGTGCTCACAAGGGCAGAATAGTGTGCGCTTAACACCGCACGGCTGCTGTGCGGGGCGCGTAGCGCCTATGAGTCTCTAATGTGCACTTCGCTTTTCCTCTGGGACTCGCACCCGGAGCTGCTGCTGCTCCTGCTGTTCAACAGGGACGAGTTCTTCCACCGGTGCGGCCACCAAGGCGTCACCAGCTTTGACGACTTTTGTGGGACTGTGCGCTGGCTTCATGCACCTGCTAAGCTGCTGAGAACAACGCCGAGGCGCTCTTGCTGTTCTCCAGTATGCCACCTTGGCGTCACCACAAAAAGCGTATAGTGTCACTATGAGCTTGCACTGCGTGCACTGCTCCTTGCCAAGTAGAGCAAGGTCAGAGTAAGGCTCGCCAGCAGGGCTACCGCGGAGGCGCACTTCTGGCACGACTACCCGGAGGTGCTAGCGGGCCGCGACCTCGTCAACCGCGGCACGTGGCTCGGCGTCACGCTGACCGGCCGCTTTGCGCTGCTGACAAACTTCCGGGAGGTACGCCTGGACTTTCGAATCTGCGCTAAAGAGCGTAGGTGTATGCGGCGCTGCGTGGCCGCCCTCCCAGGCCTGCTCGCTGCCCGCTCTTAGCAGCGCGTCGCCTGCCGTACTGCACGCTTTGTTCCATTTACACCAGTGTACCCCACGAGAGTAGCAGTGCCGCTCTGCGTGCTGACGATATGCAAACGTTGCACATTAAGGCATAAATACAGTGCAACCCGCGCAGCCAGGCTTCAACACTGTCGCGAACGCGCCCAGCCGCGGCGCGCTGACAGCAGACTTCCTGACCGGCACACAGGCGCCCCTGGCCTACCTGCAAGGCCTGCCGACTGAGGTGCGGACGCGCTTGTCTGCTTGTGTGACAAACAGGTGGCATGGCACAGCATGCATGGATGCTCCTCACTCGAGAGCGCTTGCTTGAGCCTCTCGTGGTCAGCTGCATGCATGCGCTGGCCCCAGATATGCCAGCGGGTATGAGAGGCCATAGCTGATACCAATCATAGATTCCACGGTTCCACACCTGCCTGTCCTGCTAACACTTTGATGCTGTGGGATTGCTCCAGCTTCTGCACATTAATAGGTTGCGGCCGGCGAGTCCTGTGCACTGCAGCAGCTCACCTGCATTGGCGTCCACAGCTGCACAGCGGATCCAATCCAGTCGACCTGCAAGCTGCGCGTGCGGCGCGCTGCACCCCAGCACCGTCCCCGCTGCACCGCAGTCCCAGCTGTATCCCGCCGACTGGAGCAGTCCATGAAGTATCTGGGTGCTAGCATAGCAACGGGTGGCAGCGAGGCAGCGTACCGGGCCCGCGCAGCTGCACAATGGCTTCAACCTGGTGGTCGGCGACCTGCGGCTGCGGCGCGCTGCGTATGTGACCAACCGCGGCCCGCCCGGCGCGGCGCGCGGGCCGCGCGAGCTGGCGCCCGGCCTGCATGCGCTCAGCAACGCCACGCTCGGCGAGCCCTGGCCAAAGGTGCGCCGCTGCCCCGGGTGGTGAAGACGTAGGAAATGCGGTGCAGGGGGATGCATGGGGGGGGGCCGGGGGTGTGTGCTCTCTGGGGCTGCATGCTGAGAGCCTGCTCATGCTGGGTAGGGTCTGGACCAGCGTACTGTGCCAGGCCAAGCTTCGAAAGATATTTGGATGCGTGAGCCAACCCTTGGCCTGCATGCGTACAGCAGCGCCCTATTAGACGGGATCTGGCCCATAGGCCGCAGTAGAGCCTAGGTGTGGGGCGCGCGTTGCGCCCTGTGGCCGTGCGAGCGGCGCACGGCGATGCATGCGCCCGGTAATGCGCCTGCGGCTGAACGGTATGTAGCAGGATGCCATGCTGAGCAAGTTGCCCCCGATCTTATGTCTTGATCCAGCCGAAACACAGCGAAACACAAACCACCCCCCCCCCCCCCCCCCCAAAAAACAAACCCTGGTCACAGGGTTTGCTGTTGGTTGGGGGGCAGGTTACCAAGGCGGTGCGCGCGTTTGAGGCGCTGGCAGAGGGCGAGGGGCTGGCGGCGGGCACCGATGCGGGGCTGCGTTGGGACGCGTTGCTGCACGGCGTGATGGGCGCCGCCGAGCTGGCGCCGAGGGCCGCGCTGCCGCAGACGGGCGTCAGCCCCGACGCAGAGCACAATATGAGCGCCGTGTTTGTGGCGCCCTGGGACCACCCGGTGCGCACTGCTCTCAAGCCCACATTTCTGCGGTACGGTGTAGGTCAAAGGCGCTGAACATATGCAGCGCAGGAGTGTTTCACATGAGCGACGCCCTGGTAGGTGGCTTTCCCATGTGCGTTCCCTATCGCATGCATCTCAACATCAGGGAGCGTTTACTGCCGAGAATTGCTCAGCCGTAGTGCGTGCATGCTCCAAGCAGATCTGTGGCATGGTCAGCAGTGGAAGGTTTAGGGTCTGCTCATACTCGTACACCTCTCCGACGTGCGCTGCGGGGTAGGTATCTTAGTCTAATAGGCCCGCGAGCGCACGCGGGGAAGTTCAATGATTGTCCCTGTCAACAGGGCGGGAGGCAGGTGCACGGCGGCCTGTACGGGACGCGCAGCCAAAGTGCGCTGGCGGCGTGGCGCGACGGGCGCGCGCAGCTGCATGAGCGCTACCGGCCGGCGGATGGCGTCTGGCGCAGTGTGCACCATATCTTTCACGTGCAGGATATTGCTGCTGGGGGAGCAGCAGATGCAGATGGTGGGGCCGCCCAGGTTTAGGTTTGTATGAGTTTTTGAGTGGGCAGAAATCAGGTACTGCTGTAGACAGTAGTGTCTGACACTATGACACAGCGGTCCTGGTGTTAGCTGCCATTGCTGCGACCGCCCTGCCGCATGCATGTGTTGGGTGCAGGGCGTGTTGAGGGGTTTCCAGCAAGTAGTGGTCGTTGTCAGGGGCTAAACCTTTCACCTGTTCCAACACTGGCACATTGCCAGGCAGGAGGCGCCCATCGCTGTGCGCCCACGCCTCCTGCGTGAGCGGCTCATGTTGAGGTGGTAGTGCACATGACAGTTTTGGTACCCAAAGGCACAGACAATTCTGCATTTTGCTAGGATGGTTCTGTTCAAAAACTTTACCACAGATACTGGGCTGTGCCTGGGAGAGTGTGTGAAATGTGTGAGAACCGTGGCGCCTGAACTCGATCAGCTGTCTCCACACCTGTACTGATTGTATTCTGGAGGATGCGTGACGCATGCCAGTGAGCTGCGTGCACCATTCCACTCTTGCCCTCCGTGTAACAATGGTGTCATAAACATGAGTGGCTGACAGCCTGACCTGGCATATGTAGCCCTAGCTGTCATCAACCAGAAACATGGAGTGCCACCAGCCAGCAGCAACATCGAGAACCTTTGGCCCATCCATCGGCACACCCACAGCACGCCCAGTGCTCTCCGCGCACAAGCCCACTCTGCCCTGGGCAGACAGCGGCCCTGCCGGCTCCCCTGGCCTTGCGGGTTCAGCATAACTGTTTCCGGCAGGTTGTGGCGCAGCACCGTCCACGCTATGCGCGGCATGACTGTTGTCGGCAGGTTGCGCGGCCGCAGGAGCCGCGCGGGCCGACAGGCCTGCGTCGCAGAGCCCAGCCACGCGGGCGGCCACCCAGCGGCTTGCGCGGTTGCCGCGGCCGACGCCCAGCTGGCCAAAACGGTTCCAGCCCGTGGCAAATGCGGCGCCGCGCTGCGTGAGCAGCAGCGTGTGGCGCGCGCCGCACGCGACCTGACAGCCACCGAGCCTTTGGTCGGGCCATCAGAAGCATGGTCATTGCTACCCTGAGCAGGTCCTTTGCCACGGCGCCTGAGCAGCGCCCTGGGCTACACAGCATTGTTCGGTATCTATACATTGCAGCTACACACGTCACAAAGGCCTTCCGGCATCTTGTGAGGCAGCATTGCGGGAAGCGCTAGAGGTCAGTGCCTGTGTCAGTGTCTGATCGCCCTGCAGCAGACTCCAATGCTCACTCTAGCATGCAGTCCTGCCGCATGTCCAGGCTCGACCCGTGAGCAGAGTCAAGGCGTGACAATGCCGCACCTTGATCACGTGCTCATCCGAGACTGCGCCGGCCTCAAGCAGCGCTGCGGCATCCCTCGCCTGGTCGTCGCCCGTGCCCTGCCGCGCCGGCGCGACGCGCGGTGCTCGGACGCTGCCGAGCGCCTGCTGCCGAGCAGGACTTGCTGGCGCACAGCACAGCAACTTCCCAGCGCCCGAAACCATCCCAGCGCTGAGACGCATCATGCACAAAGTCAGCGTGCTGCGCACTGGCGCGCACCAGCTGGCCATCCGCGTTCCAGCCCCAGGCGTACGCGCCGCCTGCGTCGCAGCACGCCGCCGTGTGCGCGAGCCCCGCCGCGACGTGCAGGATCCGCACGCCGCCCAGCGCGGACACGAGCGCCGGCGCGCGCACCGCCGCTGCGGCCGCGCCGCCGTCGTCTCGGCCTGTCAGCAAAGAAATCTGGTTGCCGGGGTTGCCTCAGTGTTCCCAGCAGCACATACGGTTGTGGTGTTGCTTGCTCACGCTGCGCAACAACGCATGTCACCAAACACAAAGGTGCACCTAGACACCCACCTGGCTCCTTCACCTAGGAGCTAGGTGTGGGACCAACCACCCGGAATGCTTAGCGTGCTTGCCGCCGCACCGCTCGCGGCGTCGTGTGCGGGCGCGGCGGCGGCGCCACACTGCCCCTGCAGGTTGGAGCCCCACGCGTACACGCGGCTGCTGGCGGTCAGGGCGCACGTGTGGCGCCCGCCGCAGGCCACCTGTCTGTCCGGGCACGTCATCAATATGAGTTGCTTCCGTGCACAGACGCCTCGCATGCATCATATGCACAGGCATGTATGAAGTAGATGGGTTGCACCGCGCACTTGGCATTCACAGCAAGTGTGTGTTTGATTTCACCTGCTCATGCCTGCAGCCCGCACTTGCCCGCATGTGGCAGCGCCGAGAAGGTGATGCAGCGCAAGCAGACACAGTTGTACGCAGCACATGCACCTGGCATGCTTCTGGCTTGTGCGCTGAGCAGCAGGACACAGCGCTGCCACCCTGGAAAAAACGCAGGCCATGGAAGGGCGAGCGCACACGCAGGGCTCCAGCAGGTCTCGACCGCTGCCAGCACTCACGGCCGCGCGCGGGCCCAGCACAGGCGCGGGCGCGGCTGTGGGCCCGGCGCCCGTGGCGCCCGCGGTGCCTGTCTGGCCGTCCGCGGCGGCGCCCCAGCAGAAGACGGTGCCGTCGCTGCCCAGCGCGGCGCTGCCGCAGGCGCACACAGGCGCGTGCTGTAAGTCGTGCAGCAGGAACATGCACATTAATTAGGGCCCGCGTCCAGCATTCTGTTTAAACGTCCGCAACGCGCCCCAGCAGACATACTTTTCATTAGCATGGAAGACGTATGGTGTGAGCATGCGCCAGTGACGACATTGCTGCCCAGCGCGGCGCTGCCGCAGGCGCACACAGGTGCGCGCTGTATGTAAGTGCAGCAGGCGCATGCACTTTGTTTATCGCGGAAGACGTATGGTGGAGTATGCAACAGCGACGCCGCTGGCAAGCGGCCAGCGCAGGTCGTCGATAGGCTCTGCTCTGCGGCCAAGCGCAGTGCGGCTACACGTGCGAGCTCTCTCAACGCTTCCAGCTCTTGGAGGCGAGCACAAGCGACAGGCACGGCTTGCCCATAGGAAGGGGGCCTGGTGTGACAAGCAGCAAGCGACAGGCACGGCTTGCCCATAGGAAGGGGGCCTGGTGTGACAAGCAGCAAGGTGCAGGCGCTACCTGTGCTGCTCACCAGCGGAAACTGCGACCATCTTCGGCTCGCCCTCGCTGCTGCGGGGAACGGCCAGCGCTTGCCCGTAAGCGCTCCAGCCCGCCGCGTGCACAGCGCCGCTTCGCGTGCACGCCAGCAGGTGGTCCCAGCCAGCTGCTAAGGACGTGATGCTATCACCTGCGCCGCTGCCAACGTGAGCGCCGTCCTGGTTCCGGCGCACCGCAACACACGCCGAGGCATGGCTTGCTGCAAAGCACCTGTTTCAGGTGCAGGCAGCTCCAGGCTGTTCCTCCCCCAACACTGTACTCTGTCGTTCTCCGCCAGGGCACTGAAGCCCCAGCCGCCATCCAGTAAAACGGGGCGAGCAGGCAGGTCCACATTGGCCGCATGCATGTCTGCTTTGCAGGGGTCCTCAGCGACATACCCGCAGCAGAACAGGCGCGGCATGGTACGCTGTACCACTGTGGTGTGGTGCACTCTTCCTTGCTGGACTGTGTCATTGCACTCTTCCTTGCTGATGTTCAAAGTGCCAGGCGCATCACGGAATGTAACACCTCTGCCACCCCCCGAATGTCAGGCAGTCTGGCCCCCACACATTCGGCAGCAGTAGTAGAATGAAACCAACTTTTGTGCAAACACCAACGATGCAAGATCTGCGCGCACTGAGCCTGCCCTTACAGTGCTATTGTGCTATCAAGACGTATCACCAGGCTTGCCTGACTCCGCATGCAAAGCTGATTGCATTGGCGTGCATCAACACAATGCCGCGATGAAGCAGGGAACCCGTGGGTCCAAGCCGCGCGCAATCGCCTCTGCCGCAGTCAGTGACCCCCAGGACACCGGCTACACCGCCTGTGAGCCCGACCGCTCCTACTTCCACGCCAGGAGAGCGCCTGCAAAGGCGCACGATGCCGGCAGCGCAGCGCTCACCGAGCTGCACATCAGCGCGCCCGACCTCGAGCACCCGCGGCGGACGCTGGCGGGCCTCCGCGTCAAGCACGTCAACGAAAAGACGGCGCTGCGCGCGGAGCTCGAGGCATGCTTCCCGAGGTGGTACTTTCAGCTCAGGCGCGCGGCCCCGCAGCCTGCTGTGCGGCTGGCGCCGACGCCATCTTGCTATATGGTGGGCCTGCTGTGAGCAGGTCCCTCCCAGCATGCTGCATTGGCTCGCCACTTCACATTACTGCCATTTTGTGCAAGTGCAGTATGTGCCAGGTTGCAGGTGCACCAGCCTAATCAAGCGGTCCGACCTGATCTCTGGTTCACTCAGCGCGCGGCGCGCGGCAGGGAGGGCTTCAGCCTGCTGCTGTTCGGCTTTGGCAGCAAGCGCAGCCTGCTGGAGCGCTTTGCCGTGGAGGCGCTGCTGGACGGCGGCGTGCTCTCCGTGAACGGCCTCTGCCGCGGGCTGTCCGTGCGCGCGCTGCTGCTGCGCGTGGCGAGCGCGATGCGGCTGCCCAGGTGCCTTGGCCCGCTCAGCAGTCCCCAGCAGGGGGCGGCAAGGAGCGCACGCGCGCGATGCCGCAGCGTTTGCCGTGCAGCGCCTGCACCCCGCACGCCATGCCTGAGCCCGGGGGCCCGGCTGCGGCAGGAGCGGCAGCAGCCAGGCCATCCTGCGCGCCGTGCGCGCGCTGCCGCCCGAGCCGGCGATGTACATCATCATCCACAACATTGAGGGCTCCGGCGCGCCCGCACCCGCGCCCCGCCTGTGCAGCCGGCTTTCCAGCTTGCGCGGCAGTCCGGCTGCGCCTCAGCGGCCGTGCCCCATCCTGTGCAGCTGGCTGTCCAGCTTGCGTCGCAGGCGGGGTACGCTTCAGCGGAAGCGGGGAGCCTGCATGCTTGGCCCGGCGTGCGCCGGCGCGAGTCGCCGCCTGCGGTCGTCGTTGCGGGGTCGACACATGACTTGGCACCCCGGTCGCGCCTTCCGAGCGGCTTCCTGGGCGGCGCGCGCAGGGCTGCGCGCGGCGGGCGCGCAGGCGCTGCTCAGCGAGCTGGCCGCATGCGCGTGCATCGGCCTGGTCGCGTCCGCGGACCACGTCAACGCGCCGCTGCTCTGGGACAAGCAGGCGCGCGCCGGTCCCCACGCTTTGCGTTTCGACCCCGGTGCACCCGCGGGCTGCTTTGGCGCGCAGGTCGCGTTCGGGCCGGCAGGCGCGCTGCGGCCCCCTTTCCACACGCTCCTTGCCTGCTGCCGGGCCGCTGCGCGGGCACTGACTGCGCCGCAGCCGCAGCGAGGTCCGCGGCCGCGGCGCGTGCGGGCCGGCGCCACAGCTACCGGCCGGCATGCGCTGAGCAGCGCGCGCCTTGGCACAGCCGTGCTGCCTGCCTCCCACTGGCGCATGTGCCTGCCGGGCTGAGGCAGGCACATGCCTCAGCCCGCGCCGCCCGCGGCGCGCGCAGGTCGCGGCGCGCTTCAACTGGCTGTACCATGACGCGACGACGTACGCGCCGTACACCACAGAGGCGCTGCACGTCCCGTCGCTGCTGCTCGGCTGCGAGTGCGCCCCTGGGTGCACGCCACGCCATGCGCAGCGTCCGCTTGGGGAGCGCCGGCCGCCGGGCTCTCTTTACAGCCACAGCATGCCCTGACAGTCTCTGCATATGCCTGCATCATCCAAACAGCCCCGCCTCGCTCAGCTGAGCCACCCCGCTTCACTCAGCTGAGCCGCCCCGCTTCAGCCATCTGAGCAGGTCCACCAGCGTGGCCGCGCCGCTGTGAGCAAGCATCCACCAGGCCACTTGCCGCACCCCGCGCAGCAGCGCTGCTGGTCAGCCAGCGCGCCTGGCAGCGGCCCCGCTCCGCCCACCCGGCCGCGAGCGGCGCTCGCGCGCACGGCCAGGGAGGAGCGCCAGGCGGCCGGCGCGGCGACAGTGCTGCGCACGCTGGTGCCCAACGCGCGCGCCATCTTCCGCCTGCTGGCCGACTTCCAGCTAACCGAGGCCGAGGACGGCGGCGCGCCCCGCCGCCGGCCCCGCCCACATACCCGCCCGCGGCGCGGCTGCCGCCGGGCGCCGCCGGCCGCGCTGCCCCAGCGCTCAGCGCAAGCGTGTCACCTTCACAGGCTGCCGTGCCCCGCGTGTCTGACCTGGCCGAAGCGCCGCTGGGCCCTGCCTTATGAGGTTAAGGGTTAGGGTAGGTCGCGCCCGGGTCCGAGCCGGGCGTGAGGCTGCCGGGGCGCGGCGCGTGCGGCGCGCAGGCATCGCATTTCCGCACCTGTTCCGGCTCTGCCGCGAGCGCTTCCTGGTCGGCAACGAGCTCGGCCTGCGCGCGCACCTCACCGAGTTCCGCGACCACGCGCTGCTGCAGACGCGGTGCGCGCGCCGCGCGCCCGGGCGCCGCCGCCGCGCGGAGCAGGGAGCCTGTGAAAGCTTTCGCAGCCGCGCGCTGCTGCAGCCGCGGCGCGCTGCGCGCCCGGCCGGGTGGGCCAGGTGCGGCAGGCGCGAATGCGGGGCGCGGCGTGCAGAGCCGGCTGCCGCGCTCGCCGCCGCGCGAGCAGCTGCACCGCTCCCTCGGGTTCCAGCGCGCCCTGCGCTCTTGCGCCAGCGCGCGGCAAACGCCGCCCGGCAACGGGGCCCATGCTCTGCTGCGGCCGGCTCTGGCCAGGGCGCACAGCCTGGCCACATGTGTCCTCAGCGCGCGCGCCGCCTGCTGCGGGCGCGTCGTCTGCCACGCAGCTCTGGGCCCACACAGACGCGCCAGCTGTTTGTGCTGGGCGTAGGTAGGGTAGGGTATGGACGACCCTGCGGACACTCCCTACCCTAAATGGGGGCCGACGCGCGGCAGGCGCGCGCCCGACGGCGGCGACCTGCTGTCGGTGCCGGTGGCGGACGCGGCGCTGCGGCAGCTGCTGCAGGACATGGAGGCGCCCGCGTGACACCAGGCGCGTGCTGTAGCCCGGCGACGCCGGCGGCGGCTGCGGCCGCAGCCGCGCCGCCGCGCGGCGCGAGGCGCTGTGGCCGGGCTTGGAGGCGCGCGGGCGCCGCGCCGGGCGTGGGCTGCTGTCGGCGGGGCTGGCGGCGGCTGTGGGGGCGGCGGCGCCGTCGCGATGCGCGAGGCATGTCAGCCGGGCTTGGAGACCGCGCGGGCGACGCTGGGCGCGGGCTGCTATCGGCGGCGCTGGCAACCGCTGTGGGTGCGGCGGCGCAGTAGCGCCGCTGATGCGTGGCAGCCGGGCGGCCGCGGACCTGCAGGCACGGGGTTGGGGTCCCGCGCACGGGGCTGGCTGGCGTCTGGCGGGAGGCGCTGCCTCCGCCATGCGCACTCGTCCGAATCATTGCAGCAGCGGGCATGATGGACCCAGCGCAGCAGCAGAGCCTTTCGGAACCAGACCTTGTGCTTCTGCCAAAGCATCGTGAAGCGGTGTTGCTGCAACTCAGGGGGCCAGATGCGGCAGCACATCTCCTAGAACTGCTGATCCTCAGGAAAAATGGGCGGACGGCCAGGTCAGCGCACTGACCTCTCAGCATGTGACTTGATGCTGCATGACACATGTTCCATGCATACCAGCATGAGTTCAGACGTGCTGCATGTGAACCTGCAGTGCATCCGTGAACATCCGTGCTGTTTGCATGTGATCATTGCTTATGCATCGGCACACCCTGATTGCACCATGCAATCGTACAACATATCTTCGCACCCCGCATCACGCGTGACCATCATGGGGCAGGCAGCCCCATGATACGTCATAGCCCAATGCCCACTGCCCAACACACTCGCACACTGCAAGCCCGTGCAGCGCCAGGACCCACACCAGGCCTTGGCGCTACATGGCACCACAAGGCGCAGTCAGCCGCTCTGCTGGCAGGGCCCGAGATGCGCCTCCAGCGCCGCCACCAGCCCCGCAAACGAGCCAAACGCGGCCGACACGCACGGCACGTCCACGCCCAGCACTTCGGCCGCGCCTGCCGCTGCGCGCGCCGCCGTCAGGGGCCGGGGCCGGGTGAGCATGGCTTTGGGGCGCTCGGATGGTGGGACGTGATAGAAACAATCCACATGCGGCTTCCTCCCGCCTGCTCGCGAGGCCTTCCCTGAGGGTATGTGAGCCATGCGGGCCAGCGTGACATACCAGGGCGCGATGGCGATGCAGCGGACTGAGCCAGCCGGCACCGCCGTGTAGCAAAGGAACAGGCGCGTGCGACGCATGCATGCGCTCGGGCGGGGCCCGCGCCCGCGGCGGTGTACGGCCCGTGCGCGGCCACGAGCACGCCCGCGCCGCGCAGCCAGGCGCGCAGCTGCGCCGGCCCGCCCGCCAGCGCCGCCAGCGCCTGCGCCTGTCGCGGGCGGCCCCGAGCTTGCAGGCGCGCTGCCGGCCTGCCGGGCGCGCCACGGGCTCCCGCTGCTGCCACTGGCAGGCCCGCCGCCGCTCTCTGCTGAGACCATGGGCGGGGCACAGGCGGGGGGCATGCACCAAGAGCCTCCAAGCCTGGAGGTCCCGGTTGCGGCATCTGCTACAGCTATGGCTGATGTGAAGAGGATGCAGTGCGTTCCCAGAGGCCTGTTACGCTGTGCTCATACTAGCTTGGGCAAGGGCGCGCCCTGCATCATACAGAGCCTGCAGGGCCGCGTCGGCCTGATGGCACGCGGCTCCGGCCGCGAAGGCGGGGCCTCACCTCGGCGCTGCTGGTCAGAGCGACCGCGCAGATGTGGCCGTCGCGGAGCAGCGCGAGCTCCGGCCCGGCCTGCTCGGCCGTGGTGCCCGGCTCCGTTGTGTAGCAGGGCACGCGTGTCGCGGAGACGCCCGCGGCCTGCGGCACCGGGGCGGGGGTCAGCCCGCCCCTGTGCTGCGACGCTGATCCCCAGTCCCCTCCTCCCCTCTGCACACGGCTGCCCTGAGCTGACAGCCACATGGCCACACCGTGCTGTGACCGCAGCACTTCAGTGCACGCCTGCACGCGCGCGGGCACGCCCAATCAGATGCGCAACGCCCCTGCCAGCTCCAGCCTGCGCCGACGCACCCTGGAGGCCTCACACCGGCCTGGAGAGGCAGGGCCGGGGCGGCGCGCGCGCGCCTGCAGGGCCGCCAGGAAGCGCGGCACGACCGGCGGCTCGCCCAGCCCGCCGCAGACGTCCGGCACCGGGCATAGCGCGCGCGCCGCGCCCGCGGCCGCCAGCGCGCGCGCCAGGCCCTGGGTGCTGGCCTGCATGCGGACAGCCGCTTCGCGCCACAAGCCTGACGTCCCTGAGTGCACATGCAGCTGGCACCACGGCTTCTGCTCAGCCCCGGGCAAGCCTGCGCATGTGTTACAAGCCACGTCCGCCCTTGGCCGCCTACAGGCAAGCCCGTGCAAGCCGCCACATCTGTGTCGCGCTCGCCAGGCCGCGCCCGCGCCAGCCAGACCGCCCGCACACCGCCCAGCCTCGTGGCGCCTACACCGCCCCGGCCCACACCTCATCCGGCATGCGCACGCCCTCCACGCCCGCCGCTGCCAGCGCGCCCGCGTCCGCGCCCAGCGCCCAGACGCGCGCGCCACACGCGGCCTGCATCCCGCAGCGCCCAGCGTGTTGAACGGAAGCAGCATGACGGTCTGCTTGCAGCGTAAGCAGATCTTACGGCCCGCTCGGCTGGCCACCTGCATGGGACACAGCTCTGCTCGCTGCTCACGGCAGCCGCAAGGCATGCGGCATCATATGCGAGCACTGGATGCAGGTATGGCGGCACGCACGCGACGACTACACATGGTCTCCATGTACTGCCTAGAAGGGTCAGACCACGAGCCTGCCGCTTGCGCTGGGCGACCAGCAGCCCGCGCGGAGCGCACCAGCGCAGCCGCCGCGCCGCCGGCCGCGCCGCCGCTGCGCATGTCCAGGCGCTCGAGCACCGCGGCGACGCCGTTGCGCGAGGTGAACGCAATGTCTGTGAAGTCGGACAGGCGTGCCAGTGCGTCGTCCAGGGCCTGGTTTAGGGTTTGCGGGTTAGGGCACGAGCCTGGCAGCAGGTGTGGGCTTACATCAGTAACAACGTCTGGTGTCATGCGCGGGCGCTCCGGCGCGCCTGCTGTGCGGCGGGCGTGCGCAGGCGGCCGACGCGCACAGCCGGCAGCAGCACCGGCCGCGCGCCCGCGTCGATCAGCCGGCCGGCCAAGCGCGCCGCGTACTGCCGCGGCGCGGTGACTAGCACGCGCGCGCCCCACAGCGGCAGCTCGCCTGGCCCTGCGGACACGGGCGCAGCCACACATCCATAATTGCACTTGCTTAGACAGTTATCGACGCAGCCAGTACGGCTGCCGTGGCCACCGCATGTGGGGCCTGGGGCGCTGCCCACACGATGCAGACATGCATGCTGGTGACGCCCACGAGCAGGTCTGTATTGTCAGCGCTTGCGGCGAGGTGTCGTGCGGGCTGTCAAGCACAGCAAAACGCCCTGCCTGCACGCTGTGCGCTTGTCGGTGCGTGACAGCGGGCGCACCCGCAAGCGCGGGCCGCCCTTGGTCGAGCTCCTGGGCGCCGGCCTTGCTGGCGCGCGCGGGCGCCGGCCGTGTCGTCACCCTGTACGGGCATCGGCGTCGCTGCCGCTGCGCGGCCGCCGCGCTGTGCGTCTGAGCCGCCGGTGGCAGGTCCGAGGCGGGAGAGCTTGCAGGCCCACCCGCACTGTGCGCAAGCGGGTGGCGGCATGCACATGAGCTGACGGTTGGGCGGCGCACAACATGGTGGCGAGAGGTATTGAGCCGCAGGTTGCAGAGGGCTGGCCGGTCCGGTCCGGTCAGGGTTGCAAGGTGCCCAGCATCTAGATGTCTGTGTAGTGTGCTGGTCATGGAGGTAGGCGCCTGCATGCATGACACCCGATGCTTCAGCCCGCGCGCTCGACTTACGCCACGCGCCAGCAGAGCGCTTGGGTGTGCTTGGCACGCTGCAACAGGCTGCAGCATGTGCAGCAACTGTGTGCCGACGGCGCGTGCGACCCACACCACAAGCGTCATCACACGCTGTGCAAAGATGCGTGCCACGCAGGAGCATGCGCAGCCTAAGTCGCATCACCCTCATGCCTTACACCGTGCGCCGGGCTTGGAACGATTATGTGCCAGATTTCGCAACAGGGCAGCCTGGAAAGCGCAGGACTCACGCTCAGAGGTCCCACAGCATCACACTCACACCCCCCACCAAACACATGCAAGCGCCCAGCGGCCAAAACCTACATGCATGGTCCTGCGCATGCCAACAGAGCTCGGGGCACGGGCTCTCAGGCCGCCGGCCCCAGGAAAGCAGGTCTGGCACCCGGCATCCGAACCAAGGCCTGGCCTGCGGCCTGCCACAGGGCTTGCTCCGACTGCTGCCCCCCAACCCGCCCACCCGCCGCCTGAGCGCATCAAAGCCCCTCGTCAGACGAGCTGGCCGGCACGCGCTCGCGGACCGCATCGGCGCTGACAAAGCCCTAGCCGCCGCTCGATGGGTCGGAGCCCTCGTCGGACGAGCTGGCCAGAGCGCGCTCGATCACCGCGCTCGCCGCTGCAAAGCTGGCGGACATCTTGGCCAGGTCCAGGCCGCCAGCGAGTGCGGCGCGCAGCGAGGCGGACACGCCAGGGTTGCCAGGGTTTGGCTCAGGCTCCCCAGGCGCCGCGCGCGCGTGCGCTTGCGCGCCCGCTGCATGTCCATTAGCAGCGGCGCCATGCCCTGCACGCGCTGCTGCCTGGCCGATACTGCGCCCCGCTCCAGCGCCGCCGCGCTCGCCGCCGCCCTCGCCGCCGCTGTCGGCCCCGGGCAGCTGTGGCGCGTCCGCCCTGGCCTCATGCGAAGGGCCAGGCGCAGCGACGTCGCTGCTTGGCGCGCCGGCGCTCCTGCTGCCAGCGGCCTGCCCGGCGCCTGCGAGGGCGCCCTGAGGTGGGATAGCCGTGGCAGGCGCCGCTGGCTCGCCCTCCGCCCCCAGTGCAGCGGCTGCGGCCGGCGCGGCGTGCTTGCGCGGGCGGCCGCGCTTGCGCGGCGCAGCCGCGGGGGACCCAGCACCGCCCGCGCGCGCCGCGGCTGGCGCGCCCGCCTGAGCGGGGTCCGGCGGCCGCGCGCCGATCCACTGCGCGATGCTGTGGATGGTGGCGGTCAGGGTGCTGCTGCGCACCGCGGGCAGGAGGCTGGGCGCCGCGGCCGGCGCCTCAGCCGGGCGCGCTCGCGGCTGTCCATCCGTGAGCGGGGCGTCCGCAGGGCCTGGTGCGTGCGCAGGACCCTGCGCAGGCCCTGCGAGTCCCCCGGCCTCCTGCGCCAGCGCCGGCCGGGCTCCTGCGCTCTGGGACGCCGCGGCGCCAGCAGCGCCGGCCGCCGAGGCGGCAGCAGGGCTGGGCACCGGCTGCTTGCGCGGGCGACCACGCTTGCGCGGCGCGGGCGCTGCGGCAGTGGCGTCTGGCCCTTCCTGCACCTGGCTGTCAGAGCATGCTGCTGCCTGCGCTGCTACCAGAGCTCCAGCCGGTGGGGCTGCAGCCGGGCTGGCGACCGGGTGCTTGCGCGGGCGGCCGCGCTTGCGCGGCGCGGGCGCATCACCGTCTGGCCCTTCCTGAGCCCGGCGCTCTTTGCACGCTGCCGCCTGCGCGCCACGCATGCCTTCTGGAACGCTGCCAGCCTGCGCTGCTGCCGGAGCCCCAGGCGCACGGGCTGCGGCCGGGTCTGCAGGCGGGTGCTTGCGCGGGCGGCAGCGCTTGCGCGGCGCGGGCGCGGCGACTTCGCTGCCTGTGCGCTCTGCCGCATGTCCGGACGGGCCCGCAGCTTCCGCCCGGTCGCGGCTTCCTTCTGCTGCCTCCCGTGCCTCTGCCGCCGCGTGCGGCGCAGCCGCAGGGCCCGGAGGCGGGTGTTTGCGCGGGCGGCCGCGCTTGCGCGGCACGGGCGCGGCGACTTCGATGCCTGTGCGCTCGGCGGCTTGTCCGGACAAGCCCGCAGCTTCCGCGGGGTCGCAACTACCCTGCGCTGCCTCCCGCGCCTCCGCCGTCGCGGGTGGCGCAGCGGCCGGGTCTGCAGGCTGGTGCTTGCGCGGGCGGCCGCGCTTGCGCGGCACCGGTGCGGCGACTTCGCTGCCTATGCACTCTGCCGCATCTCCGGACGCGCCCGCAGCTTCCGCCTGCTCGCGGCTTCCTTCTGCTGCCTCCCGCGCCTCTGCCGCCGCGGCAGGCACAGCGGCAGGGCCCGCGGGCGGGTGCTTGCGCGGGCGGCCGCGCTTGCGCGGCGCGGGCGCGCCAACCTCACCCTCCGCCCCTCGCCCAACGTCCCCGGGCCCAGCGGCAGGCGCCGTGCCTGCGGCGGCCGCCGCGTGCGGGCGCTGGGCGGGGCTCGCAGCACGCGCTGCGTCGCCCTGCCGCGGCCCCGCGCTGCCCGCCGCAGCCGCGGTGCTGCCGCCCGCGCGGGCGGGCGCCGCGGGGGCCCGCCCTGGGAGCCCCGGCCCCTCCGCACCCTGGCCGCCGCCGCCGGCGCCAGGCAGCGCGGCGGCGCCCGCGGCCGCCCAGGCAGCCTGCGCGCGCCGCAGCTCCGCCGCATCTGCGGCGGCCTTCAGCACCGCGCGCCGCGCGGCCGGCGGCAGCCCCTGCAGGCCCTCGCCGCCCAGGCCCGCCGCGGCGGCCGCCCCCGCCGTGACCCGCCTGGGAGCGCGGCGCCCGCGGCCCTGCCCCCTCTGCGGCGGCGGCCCGCCCGCCGCTCCGCGGCCCCCAGCCTGCTCACCCTGCCTTCCCATGGAGAACATCAGCCCCGCCAGGTCTAAGTCCGGCAGGCCTTCGCCGTCGAGCCCGTCCGCGCGGTCCGCGCCGCTCCCGCCCTCGCTGCCGGAGCCATCGGAGGCGGCGCGGCCGTCGGCGCTCGCCTGCACCGCGCCGCCGCCGCCCGGCCGCGCCGCGGGGCGCGCCCCGCCCGCCGCGGCGCGCGCGGGGCGCTCGGCGGCGCCGCGCGCCGCGCGGTGCCGCGCGCGGCGGCCGGCCAGGCTGAGCTCGACCGCGGCGGCCAGCTCGGCGGCCTGCTCGCCCAGGCGCACGCCCATGTCCAGGTCCACGATGGCCTGCGCGGCAGGCAGCCCAATGCTTTCACGCCCGGTCTGGTGACGCCCCAGCAGTCCGGCAGTGTGCCCGGCAGTGTGTCCGGCAGTGTGGCCCGGTGCCGCCAGGCAGTCCGGTAGCGCCCGGTGCTAAACGCCCGGGTGAAAGCCCGGTCGCGCCCGCCGCGGCGCCCGCCGCCGCCCAGGACAGCGGCAGTGTGCATTCCACATGACCAGCGGCCGCTGTGGAGCGCAAGCCCAGCAGAACACCCGCGAAGGCTCCCGTCAGGACAGGCCGGCAAAAGCCCGACGCGTAGCAGTGCGGCAACAGCGAGAGGCCAAGGTATTGAAGGGGAACAGGCCAGATGACGCGGGAGGAGCCCGACGGCACTGCACTACTGCCGCTTGGAAGGGGCATAAGGCGCACGGGCGGCGGGCTGGCGGCGCCAAACGCGCGGCGCTGCGCGGCGCGGTAGCTGTCGGCCAGCAGCTGCACGTGCGCCAGCTCGCGCAGCTGCAGCGCGGTGTCGCGCAGGTGCGCCAGCGCGGCCGCCCCCTCGCGCCCGCCGCCGTCGGCCCCTTGGGCGGGCACGAGCGCGCCGCTCGGCGCGCTCCTGCAACAAGACCCGCCACAAGCCCTTCAGGGCTGCGACGCGGCGCATCACCGACGTGGCGCCAGCCAACTTGGGGACACATGGATTTTTCAGTGCGCCACCGCTCCTGTACCCTTGCCATGCGCGGCCGGCATCGCCAGATCTCCACGGCCGACACAGCTGCGCCGCCGCGCAACAATTGAACAATTGAGCTCCCGCACAGCCAGTGGCAAAGGGTCTCATCACACGGGCAACGGTGAACTTGCGGATATAAAAGTAAAAGTAAAAAGTGAGAAAGTGAGAAAAAAAGAAGCCTTCCACACCACCCACACCAGGCCAACAGCGCCCCTAATGACGCAGGGGGCTGCGCCCCGCCCGGCAGCCAACGCATGTCTGCAGACCAGCGGCTCCCGCTCACACACAGCTCCAGGGGCCCCGTACCCTGCCAGCTGCTCCGCTTGCGCCACTGGCGGCGGCGCGCCGCAAGGCGGCCGGCGCACCGCGCCGATCACGAACGCGCGCTCGCGCACCAGGCGGCGCACGATCGCAGCCACGTCGCGCACGCCGGCCGCCACCGCGGCCGCTGCCAGGGCGCCCAGCGCCCGCACGCGGCTGGGCGGCAGGTACAGCAGAACCCTGGGGTGCTCGGCGTGCAGCCCCGTCCGCGGCTGCGCCTCGAGCAGCGCGTATGCCGCGTACAGCGCCGCGGCGCGCCTGGCGAAGTCGCGACAGGTGCCGGGGTGGGCCGCGGGCGCGCCGAGCTCCCGCGTCCCGGTCCCTGCCGGGCCGCCGGTCCCGGGCGAGGGCGCCTGCGGGGCGCCTGCGGCCGCGCTGCCGGCCTGCTGCGACGAGGCAGCGGACGCCGAGGCAGGCAGTGATGCTGAGCTGTCGCCGGCCCTGCCTGCCGCCGCAAGCGGCGGCGCCGGCGGCAGCTCGGGGCCGCCAGGCGCTGCCACGCCTGGCGGCAGCGCTGCCACGCCTGGCGGCAGTGCCGGCGGCGGCGGCGGCGGCAGCGCCAGCATCTCGCCCAGGTCCGGCGGCGGCGAGCCAGCGCGCTGCGCGGCAGCGAGCTCGTCCGCGGCGCCGCCGCCCGCGAGGCCCAGGGTCAGCGCCAGGGCCCCGGCGCCGGCCGACGCCTGCCCCGCCTCTGCCGCTGTGGCAGAGTCAGGCTCGTCCTCCAGCAGCAGCGCCGCCAGCGTGGCGTTGTCCACGGCTGGGGCGGCGGCAGGGGCGCCGCCGCTGCCGTCGCTGCCGCCGGCCGGCCGCAGCCCCGCGCAGGCTGCCGGGGCGCCGGCCTCTAGCTGCTCCGGCAGGGGTCCGTCCACGCAGTCCAGCGCTGCAGCCAGCAGCGACTGGATGTACGCCTCCGGCAGCATGTCGTTTGGGCAGCCCTGCAAAAAGACAACCAGGTGACCCGCAGACCCTCACCATTGGGCTCAGCACAAGTGCTGCCTACAGGCCAACAAACATTCACATTGAATGTGGTAAATACTGTTTCACACAGCTGTGTGAAGATAGAGGGCTAGTGCAGGCTGGGTTGTTGCGCGGACCTCAAACACATGCGAGAAGTGCCGCTCGACCCAGGTGCGCTTGAACGTTGCAAACGTTGGCGACGCGCCGGCCGCAACCGTATCGACAAAGAGGTCGAGCAGCGCATGCACATCGTCTTCGTGCGGCTGCATGGCTGCTGCCGCACTGCGTTCTGTCATCAATATTTTCCTGCCTGAGCTGCAGGCTCATGCGCCGCGCGCTTGAGCAGCGGCACGCACGGTGTGCCGACCACGTGGCAGCGCTGCGCTGCTGTGCTGCGCTGTGCGCTTGCCGTCTCGCCTCCCTGATTGCCCTGATGGCCTTGCATGTGGCCCGGCTCACCGGCGCGTGTTGCACCAGCACAACCCCGTTCCCGCGCTGACCCCCTCCTGAATTGCCGGCCTCACCCCAGCAGCCCCTGCCCCAGGAAGAGGGATGCAGAATGCGCACCAAGCTCCGCCGACCAGTCCACAGCTTCCGCCGCTGAAGTTGCCCACCAACCGTCAAGTACGCCGCCCACAAGTGGCCGCCGAGCTTTTTTAGTGCTGTAACACACTCGGTTGCGCAGGCCCTACTCATGGGTAGGTTAAAAGCCAACATGGTCCCTGGTTGGGCACCATCGACCATCGTGCATGCTGGCCATCTCAGACTTCCTTACAGTCTCTCACCTTGAGGCAGTTTCAGGAAAGCGTGCAAGACGAGCGCTCAGCGGGCAAGATACTCATCTTGCTGAAAACTCTTTCAGCAGCTGCCTTGAAATAGGTAGTTTGCCAAGGTGAGAGACTGCTACTTCAGACCAGTGCTTTCCTGAGGCTGCCTACCGGTGAGAAACTCCTGCTTCAGACCAGTGCAACCACTGGCTCTTACAGGCAAGCTCCTGTGGACTCCCACCACAAGCTCGCGTCACTTGCCTGAGCCAGCTCGGCAACAGCGGCAAATGCTCCACAGGCACAGTGCACATGCTGCCAAGCAGCGCATCATCAAGGAGCCACCCCAATTTAGGTCGCGCGCCGTGCAGCCACTTCCAAGTTCTGCGCAGCCTTTGCAGGACCTTGTCCCAAACCCATGATCATACAGCAGTCTTTCAAAAGCAGGACGGGGCACTGCCGCATGCAATCTGAACCCAGGAGAGCTCAGCCGGCGCGCCCCAGGTGTGCAGGCTCGGCGGGAAACAGCTGGCACCCGCGCTGCCCCAAGCGGTATATACAAACATGTGCACGCGCGCAAGGCCTTCGCCCTCGGCATACACCCTATTCGCACCACACATGGGTGCGCGGGGTGTGCCTCGTCCTGCGAGGTGGCCCAGGGCGCGCAGCCCCGAGCCCAGCGCACAGCCCCGGGCCCAACAAAAAAAATTAAATTGGTTGTTCGCAGAGGCGCGCCTACACACATACTACGGCTCTGCCGCCGTGCGCACATACTTCAGCAAAGCTTCTGCAAAGCGCGCAACGGCCTCGGTGTTGCTCACCCACAACTGTCGATTATGTCCCTCAGCGCCGCACATGCCGCCCCCGCCCATGCAGCAGCCTGGCTCTGTGGGAGTCGCCCTCCCTGCACCAGTGCACTAGAACCCCGGACAATCCAAACATTGAACGCTGGCAGCCTGGGCCACAGGCCCGATCACCAAATAAAACGGTGGCAGCCAGCCCACGTGCTGCAAGGTCCAGACCATCCCTGTTTGTGCCACATGACAAACCCACCCAGCCCCAGACACAGCACACCCACACCTCTCTCAAGACAGCTATGCATGGTGGCCATGCTTGCCGTACTTGCCGTGGCCGTGCTTGGGCGCGCCGCCGTGGTGCTTGCCATACTTGCCGTGGCCGTGCTTAGGCGCGCCGCCGTGGTGCTTGCCGTACTTGCCGTGGCCGTGCTTGGGCGCGCCGCCATGGTGCTTGCCGTACTTGCCGTGGCCGTGCTTGGGCGCGCCGCCGTGCTTGCCGTACTTGCCATGGCCATGCTTGGGCGCGCCGCCGTGGTGCTTGCCGTACTTGCCGTGGCCGTGCTTGGGAGCGCCGCCA